>Ga0190303_1000124_pt1 | contig 31545 bp, 32 predicted proteins | sample 48700701_MG_FD_161672 | JGI IMG/M metagenome (GOLD analysis project Ga0190303, IMG submission 161672) | Hydrothermal vent sediment bacterial communities from Southern Trench, Guaymas Basin, Mexico - 4870-07-0-1_MG | ecosystem: Environmental > Aquatic > Marine > Hydrothermal vents > Sediment ... | reverse complement strand
TAAATTGCTGGTATCCAAAAAAGAGCTGTCCAAGCTGTGGCAGGCCACGGCGCGCAAGGGTATGACGCTGGTGCCGCTGGTTATGTATTTCAACCATAAGGGCCTGGTGAAGATCAAAATCGGTGTGGCCAAGGGTAAAAAGAACCACGACAAACGCGCCACCGAGGCCAAACGCGACTGGGGCCGCCAAAAAGCGCGACTGTTGCGCGAAAGCGGCTGATCCGACGGCATCCCTAACTTTTGTTGAAAATTGTAAATTTTGGACTAGAATCACCGCATCTGCGGCTGAAGAGGCCGTGCCGCGGACACATATAAAGGCCTCGTCAGGAAGGAACGAGTAAAATGGAATTAATTATTAGTCTGATTTCGGGCGCAATTGGCGGCAATGCTGCTGGCGGCATTATGAAAAACCTTAGCCTTGGAACGCTTGGCAATACGGTTGCAGGTATTGTCGGTGGCGGCCTTGGGGGTCAAATTCTGGGCATGATGGGTGCGGGTGCAATGGCCGGCGGTGGCGGCGGTATGGATATCGGATCAATCGTTGGTCAGGTTGCCTCTGGCGGCGTTGGCGGCGGTGTGCTGCTGGCGGTTGTCGGCATGATCAAAAAGATGATGGCCAAGTAAATTAAGTCACAGGCGCCCTGCATTGGGGTGCCTGTAACTCTTGCCAGCGTGCCCCCCTCGCGCTAGGCCATATAAGATAGTTACCTAAGGGGCCTTTTGATGTTTGTTGACGATCCTAAAACGCTGGTTTCGACCAAATGGCTGGCCGACCACCTGAACAGCCCCGACATACGGATTTTTGACGCCTCGTGGTTTATGGACGGGGACGAGCGCGATGCCCGCGCTGAGTACGAAACTGCCCACATCCCGAATGCCCGCTATTTCGATATAGATGATGTGGCCGACCACCGATCTGAGCTGCCCCACATGGCCCCGCCGACCGAAAAATTTATCTCGCGGATGCGCAGTATGGGGGTGGGCGATGGCCACCAAGTTGTCGTCTACGATAGTGCCGGTCTGTTTGTGGCCGCACGGGTCTGGTGGCTGTTCCGCCTGATGGGTAAGAACGACATTGCAGTGCTGGACGGTGGCCTGCCAAAATGGATTGCCGATGGCTATCCGGTTGAGGACATGCCGCCGATTATCCGTGACCGCCACATGACCGTCAGCCGTCAGGCGCATCTGGTAAAGGACGTCACCCAGGTTGCCGCCGCCAGCAAACTGGGCGATTACCAGATTGTGGACGCGCGCTCGCCTGACCGGTTCTATGGGCGCGAGGCCGAGAGCCGCGAGGATTTACGCTCGGGCCATATCCCGAATTCAAAGAATGTATATTACGCCAGCCTGTTGAACGACGACGGGACAATGAAAGACAACGCCGAACTGATGGCGATTTTCAAGGCGGCAGATGTGGATCTGTCCAAACCCGTGATTGCCACCTGTGGTTCGGGCGTGACCGCCAATATCGTCACCCTTGCCCTGACCCGTATTGGGCACACGAAACACTCAATCTACGATGGCTCCTGGTCTGAATGGGGCATCCCCAGTGATCTGAAAATTGAAACGGAGTAAGCAAATGCTGACCAACCTGACAAAACAGCCTGCCGATAAAATCCTGCAATTGGTGCAGATGTTCCGCGAAGACCCGAGGGAGGACAAGATCGACCTTGGCGTTGGCATCTACAAGGATGCCAACGGAAACACGCCGGTGATGCGTGCGATCAAGGCCGCCGAAAAACAGCTGTGGGAGGTCGAGACCACCAAGAAATACACCAGCCTTGCGGGCGAGCCTGCTTACGGTAACGCGATGATCAATCTGGTGCTGGGCGATGCGGTGCCACGTGATCGCGTCGCAGCAGCGGCCACGCCGGGCGGCACGGGCGCAATCCGTCAAGCGGTTGAACTGATCAAAATGGCCAGCCCTGACGCGACGATCTGGATTTCCAACCCGACATGGCCAAACCACCCGTCAATCATCAAATACGTCGGCATGAAGATGGCCGAATACCGCTATTTCGATGACGCAACCTGTGGCGTGGATTTTGACGGCATGATGGCCGATCTGGCGGGGGTCAAGGCGGGCGATGTGGTGCTGTTGCACGGCTGTTGTCACAACCCGACAGGGGCCAACCTGAATTTGGCGCAATGGGGCGAGGTGATTGATAGCCTGCAAAAAACCGGTGCGGTGCCGTTTATCGACATCGCCTATCAGGGCTTTGGTGACGGACTGGATGTGGACGCGGCTGCGGTGCGGCTGGTGGCATCCTCCATGCCGGAAACCCTGATTGCAGCAAGCTGTTCCAAGAATTTCGGCATCTATCGTGAACGCACCGGCATCCTGATGACGGTTTCCCAAGGGGCGGACAACCAACCACTGGCGCAAAGCACATTGGCCTATCTGAACCGGCAGAACTTCTCGTTCCCGCCGGATCACGGCGCGCGCCTGGTGACGATGATCCTCGAGGACAAAGTGCTGCGCGACGACTGGATGGAGGAACTGGAAAGCGTGCGGTTGGGTATGTTGGCCCTGCGCGAAAATCTGGCGGGTGAATTGCAACGGTTGTCAGGGTCGGACCGGTTCGGATTTCTGGCACAACACCGCGGCATGTTCTCGCGGCTGGGTGCATCGCCCGAGCAGGTCGAGGTGCTGCGGGCCAAACACGGTATCTATATGATTGGTGACAGCCGGATGAACATCGCGGGGCTGAACGAGGCAACCATCCCGATCTTGGCCAAGGCGATTATCGACGTCGGTATCTAGACTGGGTTTCTTTTTCGCCCAAATATCCCCGCCGGAGGCACAATAGTTCCGGCATGCAAAAGCCGGCGAGGTTTCCCCCGCCGGCTTTTCATTTGTGTAACGGCCAATATCAGCTGTGATACGCCGCTTCCCCGTGCGTGGCCAAATCCAGCCCGCGTGCTTCGTCCTCTTCAGACACCCGCAAACCGATGGTCATGTCGATGGCTTTGAACAGCACAAAGGACACAACAGCCGTCCAGACGATGGTGATACCAACGGCTTGCGCTTGTATCATGGTCTGGCCCATCATTGTGACGCCTTCGCTGTAACCAACGCCGCCCAGAGACGGGGCGGTAAAGATGCCCGTGCCAACCGCGCCGATGATGCCGCCAACGCCGTGGATGCCGAACACATCAAGGCTATCGTCATAGCCAAACTTGTTCTTGATCACGGTGACAAAGAAGAAGCAGACGATCGAGGCACCAGCGCCTAGAACGATCGCACCTACAGGGCCGATTGAACCCGCCGCAGGGGTCACAGCCACCAGACCGGCAATCATACCTGACGCCGCGCCCAGCAACGAGACCTTGCCGCGCAATGTGCCCTCGACAATGGTCCAGCCAAGGATCGCGCCTGCCGTTGCGGTAAAGGTGTTGATCATTGCAAGGCCGGCACCACCGTTGGCTTCCAGATTGGAGCCCGCGTTAAAGCCGAACCAGCCAACCCACAGGATTGCCGCACCAACCAGTGTCAGCGTCATCGAGTGTGGCGCCATCATGTCTTTGCCAAATCCTTTGCGCTTGCCCAGCACAATCGCGCCAACCAATGCAGCGACACCCGCGTTGATGTGCACAACCGTGCCACCCGCAAAGTCCAAAGCACCAAGGTTATAGATATATCCCGCACCGTCCCAAACCATATGGGCAATCGGGAAATAGGCGAAGGTGACCCACAGCAAGGTGAAAATCATCACCGCGCTAAACTTGATCCGCTCGGCAAACGCACCGATGATCAGGGCGGGCGTAATCGCCGCAAATGTCATCTGGAATGCGATGAACACGAATTCGGGAATGACCACGCCTTCGGTAAATGTGCCGATCATGGTGTCAGCCGTTATGCCTGCAAGGAACAGTTTGTCCGTGCCGCCCCACCACGCGCTGGAACTGCCGCCAAAGGCAAAGGAATAGCCGTAGATCACCCAGATCACCATCACCAGTGCGGTGATCATTGTGGTTTGCGTTAGCACCGACAGCATGTTTTTGCTGCGCACCAAACCGCCGTAAAACAGCGCCAAACCCGGCAGGATCATGAACAGCACCATCACGGTGGAAAAGATCATGAACGACACGTCGCCTTTGTCCATGGTGTCCATTGTTTCAGCAGCATCCTGCGCAAAGGCCGTGGTCGCGGCCAAAGCCGATCCCGTTGCAGCCATCATAAGATTTCGTAGTTTCATTTTTCTGTTCCCTCTCGTCGATCTGCCCTTGGGCTAGATCGCGTCCTCATTGGTTTCGCCGGTCCGCACGCGGACGATTTGCTCGACATCGAGCACAAAAATCTTGCCGTCACCGATTTTGTCGGTGCGGGCGGTGTTCTGGATGGTTTCAACAACCTGATCGACCACATCCGATGTCACGACGATCTCCAGCATCACCTTTGGCACGAAATTTACGGTGTATTCGGCCCCGCGATATATTTCGGTATGGCCCGATTGCGCACCGAAACCTTTGACTTCGGTCACTGTCATGCCGCGAACGCCGATAGCTGTAAGCGCCTCGCGGACCTCCTCGAGCTTGAAGGGTTTGAGTATTGCTTTGATAAGTTTCACGGCGTTTTCCCTATGCTTGGCAGACATTCTGCGCATTATGCGAATAGGTAAGGCGTGCTGCCGGGGTCTAACTCAAGGATTCGCGCCCATGTTTTATTAAGAAAATACCCTAAAACGCACAATTTATGCGCAAAAACGAGTACGTGATTAAAAATTAGGCAACAACGCAACGAACCCGATCTGAAACGCCCCCTCTACATTCGACCGCAGGCGTTGTAGGTTGCGAAAAAACAGGCAAGCACCAGATAGGGTGACATAATGAGTGGTTCTGGTAAAAAGCGCGGCCGTTTGGTCGCCGACAGACGGTATCCTGCGGCTAAATTGTCGAGGAACAAAAAAGATGTGGCTAAACCGGCCGCCAAAAAACCCCGTGTGAAAAAGGCCAAAGTTAAGACGGCGCGTGTGAGAAAAGCCGCAACTGGCAAGTCGTTCTTCAGGCTGCCCACATTATTTGCAAAGCGACCTAAACCCAAAAGGAAGCCAGCTGCCCGCAAGGCAAAAGCGAGAAAACCTGCCAGCAGGTTCAACCCTGTCACAGCATTTATTCTGGGCATATTCGGCTGGCTATTTAAGGCAACATGGCGGATCGGCTGGCGTGTTGGGGCCGTTGTCGGAATATTGGTCGGGGCAGGTGTGGCGTATGATTATACAACCCTGCCACCTGTATCTCAGCTGGTGGACGAACGTGCGCGCGGCTCCGTCACAATGATGGATCGGGACAACCATGTGTTTGCATGGCGTGGCGACCAATTTGGCGGGGTGGTGACGGCGGAAACGGTATCGCGCCATTTGAAAAATGCAGTGATCGCAACCGAGGATAAACGCTTTTACCGCCATTTCGGCATCAGCCCGCGCGGGGTAGCCAGTGCGGTGCGGATCAATCTGGCGGCGGGGCGTGGGCCATTGTCGGGCAATGGCGGATCGACCCTGTCACAACAAACCGCCAAACTGCTGTGTCTGGGTAAACCGTTCGATCCCACGACAGGGATATCCGAGAGAGACTATGAGAAAGACTGCCGTCGGGGATCACTGACCCGCAAAATCAAGGAAGCCATCTATGCAATGGCGCTCGAGGCGAAATATTCCAAAGACGATATTCTGACGATCTATTTGAACCGTGTTTTCCTGGGGGCCGGTGCGCGAGGGTTCGAGGCCGCCAGCCAGCGGTATTTTGGTAAACACGCAAACGAAATTAACCCAGCCGAGGCCGCGATGCTGGCAGGGTTGTTAAAAGCGCCGACGCGGTATGCCCCGACCAATAATTTGCAACGCTCGCAAGATCGCGCATTGACGGTTCTGAAATTGATGGCGGATCAGGGGTATCTGACCTCGGCCGAGGCGGCACAGGCGCGGGAAAATCCGGCGGTGTTGTCGCGGGCCGCACGGGCCCGTGCAGGCGGGTATTTCGCCGACTGGGTGATGAGCAGTGGGCCGTCATTTTTCACCAGCGACACCACCGAGGACGTGATCATCCGCACCACGCTGGACCCGCGTATCCAGCGCGCCGCAGAAGAGGCGCTGGCCTATGTGTTCGAGAACAAAGTGCGCACCGGGTCCAAAGCACAAGCGGCGATCATTGTGATGTCGGCGGATGGGGCTGTGCGGGCAATGGTTGGCGGACGCGAGACAAAAGTATCGGGTGCGTTCAACCGCGCCACACAGGCGTTGCGCCAGACAGGATCGACGTTCAAACCGTTCGTCTATGCGGCAGCGCTTGATCTGGGCTACAGCCCGAATGATTTCGTAAAAGACAACCCGCTAACCCTGACCATTCCCGGATCGGGGAAATGGACGCCCAAAAATTACCACGATAAATATTTTGGCCGCGTCACCCTGACCGAGGCTTTGATGCGGTCGTTGAACACCGCAACGGTGCGCGTTTCGGAAAGTGTCGGGCGTGAAAACGTCCGCAAGATTGCGACCGATTTTGGCATCCTGCATGATCTGGCGGCTGGCCCTGCCTTGGCGCTGGGGGCATCGGAATCGACCCTGATCGAAATGACCGGTGCCTACGCGGGCATCCTGAACGGCGGGCGTAGTGTGACGCCTTACGGGTTGATCGAATTGCGCCTTCAGGGCGACACCGAGGCGATGATGCGCCAAGAGGGCGGTCTGGGCGAGCGGGTGATCAGCAGAACCGCGGCGGGCGGTCTGATCTATATGATGAATCAGGTTGTCGAGAATGGAACGGGGCGTCGGGCCAAGCTGGACGACAGGCAGGTAGCCGGTAAAACCGGCACAACGCAAAAGGCTCGCGATGCGTGGTTCATCGGCTTTTCGGCGGATTATGTCACCGGTGTCTGGATGGGTTATGATGACAACACGCCGCTAAAGGGCGTGACCGGCGGTGGTTTGCCCGCAGATATTTGGCACGAAACCATGGTGCGGGTTCACGAGGGCGTTTCGCCCAAACCGCTGCCGATGATACTGCCTGCAAACGTTGCACCAACGCCGCAGAAACCCAGACCTGCACAGCCGCAGATGAACGAAGACACGATCGCCGAGCAATTGTTACTGGATGTGCTGCGCAATATTTTGAAGCCATAAACCCAGACCACTAAGTGGCGTAGGTTGATCCTTCCTCATCAAGGATCGCTTTCAGTTCGGACAGATGGCGGGTGTCTTGTTCGGGGTATTCCTCAAGCTCCTGCGCGGTTTTTTCGGCAATGTCATCGGGCAGGATGCGCAAGGGCTGACCAGTTTGCAGCGCGCGAATGTAGGTCTCGGCGGCGCGTTCAAAATAGAACAACCGGTTAAAGGTTTCGGCCACTGTATCGCCAATAATCATCACCCCGTGGTTGCCCATGATCATCACCTTCTTTTTCGGGTCGGTCAGCAGGGCAGCACAGCGTTTGCCCTCTTCCTCAAACGCCAACCCGCCGTAACCCTCGTCAATCACATAACGGTTGAAAAACGTCGCGCAATTCTGGTCAATCGGCGGCAGGGTTGAATCCGCCAATGATGCCAGAACCGTAGCGTGGATCGAATGCACATGCATGGCGCAACGCGCGTGCGGGCAATGACGGTGCAGACCACCATGCAGGCCCCACGCAGTCGGGTCCGGCGCGTTCGGGCCTTGCAAGGTGTCGGGATCATTGGCGTCAACCACCAGCATGTCGGACGCCTTGATCCGGCTGAAATGCATCTGGTTCGGGTTCATCAGGAATTTGGTGCCGTCGTCATTAATGGCGAGCGAGAAGTGGTTGGCCACACCTTCATGCATGTTTAGACGCGCGGTCCAGCGAAAGGCGGCGGCGAGGTCTACACGCTCCTGCCAGTGGTCGATGTTGGGGTGGGTCATGACGGGGGCTCCGGTGTTATTATTAGGGTGTGTTAAGCGCTGTAATAAATATGTCTTATTCGGGCTGTAATAGACAGCAAAAATAGAACCACTATTCCGGAATAGTAGAAACGTTATCAGCGCTTGCTCGCCCACATATCCGGCACATATCCGCCATGCATTTTCGGGGCTTGCATCATCCGTCAAACTGATGACAATAGGTAAATGGAAAATACAACTCTCAAAAATTGGCCCGAATCTGCTGCAAACCTGATCGCTGTTGCGGCGGGTCGTATGCCAGCGGATATGGTTGTCACCGGGGGCAAATGGGTGAATGTCCAGACCCGCGAAGTTCTGGAAAATCACGACATCGCCATCAAGGACGGACGTTTCGCCTATTGCGGGCCGAATGCTGCCCACTGCATTGGCGACGACACGGTCGCAATCAAGGCTAAGGGCCGCTACATGATCCCCGGTCTGTGTGACGCGCATATGCACATCGAATCCGGCATGCTGATCCCCGCCGAATTTGCCCGCGCGGTCATTCCACATGGCACGACGTCGATGTTCACCGACCCGCATGAAATCGCCAATGTTCTGGGTCTGCGCGGAGTTCGATTGATGCATGACGAGGCGATGATGCAGCCGATCAACATCTTCACCCAGATGCCATCCTGTGCGCCATCCGCGCCGGGTCTGGAAACCACAGGCTACGAAATCAGCCCCGAGGATGTGGCCGAGGCAATGACATGGCCCGGTATCATCGGCCTTGGCGAGATGATGAACTTCCCCGGTGTGATCAATGCCGACCCGAAAATGCTGGCTGAAATTGCCGCGACCCAAAACGCGGGCAAAACCGTGGGCGGGCATTACGCCAGCCCTGCCCTTGGCTTGCCGTTTCATGCCTATGTGGCGGGTGGTCCGGCGGACGAGCACGAAGGGACCTGCGAGGCCGATGCCATTGCGCGAGTGCGCCAAGGGATGCGCTCCATGATGCGGCTGGGCAGCGCGTGGTATGACGTGGAAACGCAGATCACGGCGGTGACCGAAAAGGGGCTGGATCCGCGCAACTTTATCCTCTGCACGGACGATTCACATTCTGGCACTCTGGTAAATGACGGCCATATGAACCGCGTGGTGCGCCATGCGATTGACTGCGGATGTGATCCGTTGATCGCGCTGCAAATGGCGACGATCAACACGGCGACGCATTTCGGACTGGAGCGCGAGCTGGGCTCCATCGCGCCGGGCCGACGGGCCGACATGATCCTGACCTCTGACCTGACAACCCTACCGATTGAAACAGTGATCGCGCGCGGCGTGGTTGTGGCACAAGACGGCGAGATCAAGGTTGATTGCCCGCATCTGGATTGGCCGGATGATGCGCGTGGAACCGTGCATCTGGGCAAGCATCTTGAGGCAACCGATTTCGAGATCAAAGCACCCGATGGGGCCAATGCGGTCAAAGCCAAGGTGATCGGCGTGGTCGAGAACCAAGCCCCGACCAAGGCGCTGACCGCCGAATTGGATGTGCAGGACGGGTTGGTTTTAAGTGACGAGCCAAATGACGTCTGCCAGATCGCATTGGTCGAGCGCCACCGCGCCACGGGCGATGTGGTGAACGGCTTTGTGTCGGGCTTTGGATACAAGGGCAACATGGCTATGGCCTCGTCCGTAGCCCATGACAGCCACCACATGATTGTGGTTGGAACCTCGCGCGAGGATATGGCCTTGGCGGCGAACCGTTTGGGCGAAGTTGGCGGCGGTGTATCCGTGTGGAAGGATGGTCGTGAACTGGCGCTGGTGCAATTGCCCATCGCTGGCCTGATGTCGGACGCCCATGCGGTCGAGATGGCAGCAGCGGCACAAAACATGGTCGAGGCGATGGAGACCTGCGGCTGCACATTGAACAACGCTTATATGCAACATTCCCTGCTGGCTTTGGTGGTAATTCCCGAACTGCGGATATCGGACCTTGGGCTGGTGGATGTGACAAAATTTGAACTGACAGAATTATTCGAGGATAATAAATGAATACACCAGTGGCCGATGCCGAAACCCTGACACCCCCGACCGTAACGCCCGAGGAATTCACCGATGCGAAAGCGGCGGTTGATCGTTTGTGCGAGCTATATACCACCGCGACAGAATTTCTCTGCAAGAACTTCTCGGAAACATTGGCGGGTAAGCGCCCCAAAGCGCGGATCAGGGCGTTTTACCCTGAAATCCGCATCACCACGACCAGCTATGCCCAGACCGACACGCGGCTCAGCTTTGGCCATGTGCATGAACCGGGCACCTATGCCACCACGGTCACGCGGCCTGATCTGTTTCGCTATTACCTGAAGCAGCAAATCGGGCTGCTGCTGGAAAACCACTGTGTGCCTGTCACCATTTGCCTGTCGCAAACCCCGATGCCGGTGCATTTCGCAGTGGCAGGCCAAAAGAACATGACCGTGCCACAGGACGGCGCAATGGATTTCCCGTTGCGCGATGTGTTTGATGTGCCGGACCTGTCCACCACCAACGATGATATCGTCAATGGCTTTGGCTTTGAAAACCCTGATGGCTCCGGTCCGCTGGCCCCGTTCACCGCCCAACGGGTGGATTATTCACTGGCGCGGCTGTCACATTATACCGCGACCAAACCCGAACATTTCCAGAACCACATCCTGTTCACCAACTACCAGTTCTATTTTGAGGAATTCGAGGCTTACGCCCGCGCCCAATTGGCGGACCCGAACAGCGGCTACACCAGTTTCGTTGGCACCGGTAATGTCAAAATCACGGACCCTGATGCGCCAATGCCGCTGCCCGACAAACAACCACAAATGCCAACCCTGCATCTGAAACGCAAAGGCAAGGGTGGCATCACTTTGGTGAACATCGGGGTTGGCCCCAGCAACGCCAAAACCGCGACCGATCACATCGCGGTTTTGCGCCCACACGCGTGGATCATGGTGGGCCATTGCGCAGGCCTTCGCAATTCGCAGTCACTGGGGGATTTCGTGCTGGCGCATGCTTACCTGCGCGAGGACCACGTGCTGGATGATGATCTACCCGTCTGGGTGCCGATCCCTGCATTGGCGGAAATCCAGATCGCACTGGAACAGGCCGTGGCCGGAGTGACCAAACTGGAAGGCTACGATTTGAAACGCATTATGCGGACCGGCACCGTTGCGTCGCTGGACAATCGCAACTGGGAATTGCGCGACCAATCCGGCCCCGTGCAGCGCCTGTCGCAATCGCGTGCCATCGCGCTGGACATGGAAAGTGCGACCATTGCCGCCAACGGTTTTCGGTTTCGCGTGCCCTATGGCACGCTGCTATGCGTCAGCGATAAACCCCTGCATGGCGAGCTGAAATTGCCCGGAATGGCCAGTGATTTCTATACCACACAGGTCGCGCGGCACCTTCATATCGGTATTCGGGCAATGGAATCCCTGCGCGAAATGCCGCTGGAACGCATCCATTCGCGCAAATTACGCAGCTTTGAAGAGACCGCATTCCTATAAAATGGCGAAAAACTGATAAAATGAGCGGAAAATGGTTAAAAACTACTACTAATCGTTGTGTCCTGCCTCAACATTCAGTTAAATACGTCCAATGAGGCCCAAGATGACGCGGGCAGAACAAGGAGACCTGAAAATGGCGACGAAACCAATGACAAAGACCCAGCTTGTAGCCACACTGGCCGAAGAAATGGGCACAGACAAGAAATCAGCATCCGGTGCGCTGGATGCGATCATTGCAATCATCACACGCGAAGTTTCTGGCGGCGGTGCCGTGACTCTTCCTGGCGTTGGCAAAATCTATTGCCGCGAGCGTCCAGCACGCATGGTTCGCAACCCTGCCACTGGCCAGCAAATCGCCAAAGATGCGGATAAAGTTGTCAAAATGACAATCGCCAAAGCGCTGAAAGACAGCGTAAACAGCTAATCCCTTCGGGCCTTGCGCCCAAATGGAAAACCGATAGGGTCGCCCGATTGGGCGGCCCTTTTTGGTTGGAGACACTATGGACATTCGCGCAATCCTGATGGGATTGGTATTTGCTTTTATCTGGTCATCGGCATTCACCTCGGCGCGGATTATCGTGGCCGATGCCCCGCCGCTGGCATCCCTCGCATTGCGGTTTTTTATATCGGGTGTTCTGGGCGTGATACTGGCCCGAATGATGGGTCAGACATGGCGACTGACCCGCGATCAATGGCGCGCCACGTTCATCTTCGGGCTGTGTCAGAACGCGCTCTATCTGGGCCTGTTCTTTTACGCCATGCAAACAATCGAGGCGTCCCTTGCCTCGATCATCGCGTCGGTCATGCCGCTGATGGTGGCCTTTGCCGGATGGGCCGTGTTCAAGGACAAATTACAACCGATTGCGGTGGCCGGATTGTTGGCCGGCGTGGTCGGGGTGGTTGTTATTATGGGCGCGCGGATCAACGGCGGGGTGGACCTGTTCGGCATCGCGTTATGTGTGATCGGCACCGTGGCGCTGACCATCGCCACACTGTCGATGCGCGGCGCGTCAAGCGGCGGCAATCTGATGATGATTGTCGGGCTGCAGATGCTGGTTGGCTCGGCATTTTTAGCGGTGGCATCGGCCTTCATTGAAACCATTGCGGTGAATTTCACCTGGCCGCTGGTGCTGGCTTTTATCTACACCACCTTGGCCCCCGGCTTGCTGGCCACATGGATCTGGTTTGCGCTTGTGGCGCGGATCGGGGCGGTGCGGGCGGCGACGTTCCATTTCCTGAACCCGTTCTTTGGTGTGGCAATCGCATCGGTGTTGCTGGGTGAAAAACTGGGGTTGATGGATGTTATCGGTGTGGTGATCATTGCGGCGGGCATTCTGGCCGTGCAATTGTCCAAACAGGTTCCGTCACAAACCTGACTATAATGTGAAGCCCTGTCAGCACCTATTCAGGTGACAGAATGCCTTTCATAGGCCATTTAGACCGTCATGGAATTACTTCTAGGATATGGCGCGGGTCTGCTGACCCTGATCAACCCCTGCGTTTTGCCGGTGCTGCCGATTGTGCTGGCCACTGCTTTGCAGGCAGACAAACGCGGGCCGATTGCATTGGCGGCAGGCATGAGCCTTGCCTTTGTGGTGCTCGGCCTTGGCGTCGCCACATTGGGCTACGCGCTGGGCATCCGCGAGGAAACGGTGGCACAGGCCGCGGCGATCCTGATGATCGGCTTTGGCCTGATCCTGCTGGTGCCGCGCTTTAGCGCCGGATTTGCCACCGCCACGGCGGGTGTTTCCACCCGTGCCGACAGTCAGATGGATGTGATCGACCGCTCCGGCCTAAGGGGGCAGTTTTTGGGCGGCATGGTGCAGTGATCCATGTAAAATGGGAGATACTACAATTTGGCAGGTTGGTTGCGATCCGTGAAACATGGCTAGGCAGTTTTTGGCTGGCTATTCGCATGCCAGGTGGCGGGTATGTGATCCGCCGACGGGTGTCAAAATGATCTACACAAGGTTCTGGCCACGGACGGTGCCAGCTAAGGAAGACGCTTCGCCATTGTGCGACGGTCTACTCGCCTTGATTTTTGGGGGTTTGTTTGTTAAGCCGCGCAAGGATTTCCTTGTAAATATATCCAGTCATGCCGTGCGGTATCACAACAAGGAAGGCGGCTGCACCGATCCCTACAAGAACATCACCCCATTGTGTCCAGTCAGGGCCACCACCTTGAATGAAGGCGAGCCAAAGGAAAATTGGCAGGCTCACCGCCCATTGCAGAATGGGTGTAAGGCGAACCAGCGGTCCATATTTTTCAAGCACCAACTTGCGGTCAATATTGTGGATGGCGTCAATCTGGGACTGCTCATATTCGCTTTTCCTGCGAAAGGGTTGGGCAATCGAGGTGTAGGCCGCCGCACAGAACATGACTGCAAACATCAGGGCAAAAAAACCCATGAATGCCCAGCTGACGTATGCCAAGATTGTGAGGGTTATATCCAATGCAAAATCGCCCAGTAAATAGGCCAGATCGAGCTAAGCAAAATATTGACCGCCACTGCATCCCGCGCTGTTCCCCAAGGATTTTCCGAACGGGTGCGAAATATTTGCGCCAAAATTACCTCGTCGATCAGGCCAACAGCAACCCGCAGAAAGGCCCGCACGACGCTCATGATTTTATCAAGCCCGGGAATGGGCAAAAAGGACGCAATGCCGTGGATCAGGCCGGTAATGGCCCGCACCACGCCCTTGACCAGTTGATCGATCCCGAACAGGACGGATGACTGACCAAAGCGTTCTTTTACCATGGCTTGTGCATAGGCGATCTGGCCCTTGCCATCGGGTAAATCACGCCCTTCCAGCAGTTCAACCATCACGGCAATATGGCCCGCCTTGACCATATAAAGGATGTATTCGCGTAAGAAATAGATCACGCCAGCTGTCAGCGCAAAGCCAAGCCCGCCGCCCCAAATTGTGGCCGAGGCCTGAAAATCATCGTCCCCCATCGCGCCAACACCCCATCCGATGCCGGCACCCGTGCCTGTGACAATCACATAAGCGGCAGCGATGCCGAAATAGACGGCCATTCGGAACAGGATAAAGGGAAGTGTTTTACGCATAAGCCTCATGGATACGCCGATAGAAAAAATCTGCTATAAAAGGAATGCTCCTGTAATTTGCGGGCCTATGGCCGCCTAAAATATATTTCGGGCTGTTTGCCCAATTGGTAAAATCCTATCATCCCAGCCGAAAACCAAGCAAGTAAGCAATACCTGACCTAAGGGAACCTGTACAGATCGGGCGCTTTTTATAACCGTTCCGGTTCAGCCAGCGACATAAATGCCTTGATCAGTTTACGTTCGCGCCGCTCTTTTATACAGATCAGCGCCTCTTGCATCATTGGCACGGGTGCTGGCAGGTTAATCGCAAACAGTCGCTCGTCCCGCCCGAATTCAGCGGTCGAGACAAAGCCAATCCCGTTGCCCGCCGCCACAATTTCGCGCACAGCTTCGCGCCCTTCGGCCTCGATCGACGGGATCAGTGTCACTCCTGCGCGCAGCGCTGCCTGCTCCAGCTTTTGGCGGGTTTTTGATCCCTGCTCGCGCATCACCAGCGAGCAACCCGCCAAATCCTGATAGGTCATGTCGGTTTTGCCGTCATGCACCCCGCCCTTTGCCGCGAACGCCAGCAACGGGGTTGCGCCCAGCGGCACCACCTCCAGATCATTGGCATCGGTCAATTCGCCCAGAACCCCGACATCGGCGTGATAGGCATAGAGCGCGTCTGTCACCTCTTGTGAGTTCCCGACCTTTAGGGAAATCCGCACGTTCGGGTGGCGCGTCTGAAAGGTCCGTAATATAGGTGTGACATGGTAAGCGGAATCGACGATTACGCGCAATGTTCCTGCAACCAGTGCCCGTGATTCTGTCAGGAAATCCAGCGCCTGATGTTCATAGTCAAACAGCCGGTTGGTGATCTCTAGCAATTGGCGGCCTTTATCGGTCAGCGTAACCTGCCGTTTGTGGCGATCAAACAGCAGGATGTCGTACTCATCCTCCAGTTTGCGCACCTGATCGGAAATGGCGGGCTGCGTTAGAAACAAGGCCTCGGCCGCGCGGGAAAACCCGCCGTGGACCGCGACATAGTGGAACGCACGAAGCTGAACATATCGCATCACATCAACCTATAAGTAAAAACGATGTATTGATCTAAAATAACGATTTTACATATGAAATGACAAGAGCCTATTCAGGACGCGAAACGCACCACTTGCAGGGATCGAAAAATGCCTGATATTGCCGTAAAAATCACCCCGCCACATATGGGCGAGCCTTATCTGCTCACCCCTGGCCCGTTGACCACATCCTATGCCGTGAAGCAGGCGATGCTGCGTGACTGGGGCAGTTGGGATGGCGAATTTCGCGCCGTCACCGCTGAAATGCGCAAAATGCTGCTGGATATGATCAACGACAAAGATGGGGTGTTTGATTGCGTGCCAATGCAAGGCAGCGGCACCTTTTCGGTCGAGGCGCTATTGGCATCCTTCATTCCGCGTGACGGCAAAGCTCTAGTGCTGGCGAACGGCGCTTATGGCAAACGTCTGGTGCAGACACTGGAATATCTGGGCCGCGCCCACAGCGTGATCGACAAGGGCGATTATATGCCCCCACGCGGTGACGAAGTAACCGCCGCCCTTCAGGCCGACCCCGAAATCACCCATGTTGTCGTGGTGCATTGTGAAACCAGTTCCGGCATCCTGAACCCCATCGCCGAAATCTCGCAGGCGGTTTATGCCGAGGGTCGCAAGCTGCTGGTTGATAGCATGAGCGCCTTTGGTGCCATCCCGCTGGATGTGACTGAAATCCGCTACGAGGCGATGGTATCTTCGGCCAACAAATGTATCGAAGGCGTGCCAGGTTTCGGCTTTATCATTGCCCGCAAGGATGAGCTGGAGGCCGCCAAGGGGCGCAGCCATTCCCTGTCGCTCGACGTGCACGCCCAATGGGCGCATATGAACAAAACCGGCCAGTGGCGTTTCACCCCGCCGACCCATGTGGTTGTGGCATTCCTTGAGGCGCTACGTGCCCACGTTGCCGAGGGTGGCGTTACCGGACGGGGTGCGCGTTACACCAACAACCGAGATGTGGTGGTGGCGGGCATGCGCGAGCTGGGCTTTGAAACCTTGCTAAAAGATCGCTGGCTGTCGCCGATTATCGTGACATTCTTTTGCCCCGCCAGCCCCGCCTTTGAGTTCGAGCGCTTCTATGAATTGATGAAATCAAAAGGCTTTATCATCTACCCCGGCAAACTGACCGTGGCTGATAGTTTCCGCATCGGATGCATCGGCCAGATGGATGGCGATGTGATGCGCAAAGTCGTGGCCGCCGCAGGAGAGTGCCTGTCTGAAATGGGGGTCAATGATGCGTCTCCCCCTGAATCTGCACTGAATGAGCGGGCCAAGCTGGCCGCCTAAACCAACAACCTGAGAAACGTAACGTGAAACCAAAAGGAATATTTCATGTCTGGACCATCTGAATACACATTCGCCCGCACCTATCGCGGCAAAATCAAAGCCGCCATTCTGGATTGGAGCGGCACCCTTGCTGATGCCTATGTGATCGCGCCTGCCGTGGTTTTTGTCGAGGTTTTCAAATCGCAAGGCGTTGAAATCTCTATGGAAGAAGCGCGCGGCCCAATGGGTTTGCGCAAGGACATCCACATCAAGAAACTGACCGAAGATCCAATCATTGCGGCCCGTTGGGAAAAGATTAAAGGCAAGCCGCCGACACAGGCCGATGTGGACGCGATGTTCGAGGAATTTGTTCCGGCCCAGTTGGCGTGTCTGCCGAAATACACCGCCCTGCTGCCAGGTGTGAAAAAAGTTTGCAATGACATGCAGGCGCAAGGCATCAAAATTGGTGTTTCCACCGGTTTCACCCGTGTGATGGTTGACGTGCTGCTGAAAGACGTGATCGCCCAAGGCATCACACCCGACGCAACAGTGGCCGGTGACGAAGTGCTGAACGGCGCGCGTCCAGACCCGCACATGGTGTTCAAAAATCTTGATCTGCTGAACATCGCGGATGTGAAATCCGTGGTCAAATGTGATGACACGGTTTCAGGTATCGGCGAAGCGATGAATGCCGGTTGTTGGGGTGTTGGTCTGGTTCGTTACTCCAACTACATGAACATCAACACGCTGGACGAGGAGGCCACATTGTCCGAGGCCAATATCGCCGCACGCATGGCCCATACCCGCAAAATTCTGGAACAGGCCGGTGCACATTATGTGATCGATTCACTGGTGGAACTGCCCGCCGTGATCGACGACATCAACGCACGGCTAGCACGCGGCGAAAAACCGTAAGACGAAAAAACGGCGGGGCCATATTAATATTGGCCCCGCTATTTCTAGATATCATCCCAATCCGGTGGCAGGGCTGTGCCCAGTTCGCTTGCCAGTTGGGTTAAAAAACTCTTCATCAAAATAATGCGCTGACGGGCAAGGGCCTTGCCACTATCCGTGTTCATCAGGGCCCCAAGCCGAAGAAGTTTCGCGGGCCAGTGATCAATCGCAAAATTGCGATCATCAAGGTCCCGCGCCTTGGCAAACGGATCAGCCGCATCATATATCGGGCGACCCAAAGCCCCTGATACGGCAAAGGTTCGGGCAATGCCGATCGCCCCCAGCGCATCCAGCCGGTCGGCGTCTTGCAGGATCATCGCCTCAATCGTTTCGGGCGGGATGTTGGCAGAATAACTATGGGCGGCAATGACGTGCTGGACCTGCGTGATTTCATCCGCCGTGTAGCCAAAGCGTTGCAATACCGGTGCTGCCATATCTGCCGAAAGGGTCGAGGATTTATGTCGGTCGGGGTGGTCTTTGGGCAGGCTGACCAGATCATGCAGATAGGCCGCCGCGATCAGGATGCGCAGGTTCCCGCGACCCTCATTACTGGCAATATCACGAACGTTCAGCCAGACACGATCAGCATGCGCCAGATCATGGGCTGTGTCGTCCCCGTCGATATGTGCGCTTAGAACTTCTTGAAGATCGGCCCGCAGGCTCGGTTCTGGTTCAACCAATCTCGCCACCAGCATCGCCAACTTGCCCGCGATGCAGCAGCAGGTGGTCAAGGATCACGCAAGCCATCATTGCCTCGCCCACGGGCACAGCGCGAATGCCGACGCAGGGATCATGGCGACCTTTGGTGATGATCTGGACCTCCTCGCCGGATTTAGTGATGGTTTTGCGCGGGGTCAGGATGGAGGACGTGGGTTTAACGGCGAACCGCACCACCACGTCTTGACCGGTGGAAATCCCGCCCAGAATGCCGCCCGCGTGATTGGAGGAGTAGACAGGGCCATTCGGCCCCATGGTGATCTCGTCCGCATTGGCCTCGCCAGTCAGAACGGCGGCGTTCATACCCTCGCCAATCTCGACGCCTTTAACGGCGTTGATCGACATCATCGCCGCTGCCAGATCGGTATCCAGCTTGCCGTAAACCGGCGCACCCAGACCGGCAGGAAGGCCACGCGCGACCACCTCGACCACGGCCCCGACCGAGCTGCCTGATTTGCGCAGATCATCCAGGTATGCGGCCCATGTCTCGGCTGATTTTGCATCGGGTGTCCAGAACGGATTGCGCGAGATTTCATCCCAATCGAACCGTTTGCGGTCAATTATATGGGGCCCCATTTGTACCATATAGCCGGTGATTTGTACGTTTGGTACCAAACTGGCCAACGCCGCCCGCGCCAATCCACCCGCCGCCACCCGCGCTGCTGTTTCGCGTGCTGATGAGCGCCCGCCACCGCGATAATCGCGGATACCGTATTTCTGCCAATAGGTGATATCGGCGTGGCCAGGGCGGAATTTTTCGGCGATGTCGCCGTAATCTTTAGAGCGCTGATCGGTGTTTTCGATCATCAATTGAACCGGAGTGCCGGTGGTTTTCCCCTCGAACACCCCCGATAAAATCCGCACCTGATCAGCCTCGCGCCGCTGGGTAGTGTATTTATTCTGCCCGGGTTTACGCATGTCCATCCAGTGTTGCAGCATCGCCTCGTCCACCGGCACATTCGGCGGGCAGCCGTCCACTGTCGCGCCCAATGCAGGCCCGTGGCTTTCGCCCCATGTGGTGACGCGAAACAGGTGGCCGAAGGTGTTGATGCTCATCGTGAAATGCTCCTTTGATCTATGCGTTTAGCGCTGGCGGGGACGCGGCTCAAGGTATTTTGGCTTGTCACGCAGGATTGCGGCGCATAGATGTAGCAATACCTCGGGGGGCCTTCTTTGGCTGAGATGCACTAATGCGGACCCGTTGAACCTGAACCGGTTAACACCGGCGGAGGGAAGGTTTTGGATCATCTCCACCTTTGCCCTTTCGCCGCATTTGGAGGATGAGACATGAGATATCCACTACTTGCAGCGGGATTTTGTGCGATTGCCAACAGCGCGATTGCCCAAACCCCTGTGCTGACAGTCTACACCTATGACAGCTTTGTATCCGATTGGGGCCCTGGCCCTGCGGTGGAAAAAGCATTCGAGGAAATCTGTGGCTGTGATCTGAAATTCGTAGGTGCTGGCGATGGTGCAGCGTTGCTGGCCCGCGTGCGGCTGGAGGGGAAACACACCAAGGCCGATGTGGTTCTGGGGCTGGATACCAACCTGACGCAAACCGCTTACCAGACCGGTTTGTTTGAACCGCACGGGGTATCCGTTGATCTGGATTTGCCTACGACGTGGGGAAATGATTTGTTCCTGCCATATGACTGGGGCTATTTCGCGTTTGTTTACAAGCGGGATGAAATCACCGATGTGCCTGCCAATTTCAAAGAACTGGCGGCGTCCGATTTGAAAATCGTTATTCAAGACCCGCGATCATCCACCCCCGGGTTGGGGTTGCTGTTGTGGGTCAAAGCTGCCTATGGCGATGACGCGCCCGCGATTTGGGAAGGGCTGTCTGACAACATTGTCACTGTCACCAAGGGCTGGTCCGAGGCTTACGGGATGTTTCTGGAAGGCGAGGCGGATATGGTTTTGTCCTACACCACATCCCCCGCCTACCATTTGATTGCCGAGGAAGATGCGGGCTACGGGGCGGCGGCGTTTGATGAGGGCCATTATTTGCAAATCGAAGTGGTAGGAAAAATTGCTGGCACAGAACAGTCTGATCTGGCGGACCAGTTCATGGCATTTGTTGTCTCGGATGCGTTCCAGTCAATCATCCCGGCGACGAACTGGATGTATCCGGCAAAACTTCCGGCCAGTGGGTTGCCTGAAGGGTTTGAAACCCTGATCACCCCGCAGAAATCTTTGAGTTTCGATGAAAACCAAGTTGTGGATGTTCGTAAAAAAGCGTTGGAAGAATGGCTGAGCGCACTTTCAAAATAACCCCTGTGATCGGGGTCGGGGCAGGGGCGGTTTTGCTCCTGCTCACCCTGATACTTGGCCCGCTTGCAGCACTGTTGTGGCGGGCCGAGGGTCCTGCTGCGTTGGGCGTGGCGGACTGGGCCGCAGTGCGGTTTACCGTGTTGCAGGCCACACTGTCGGCGGGGATCAGCGTGGCGCTGGCGGTACCTGTAGCACGGGCCTTGGCGCGGCGGCAGTTCATGGCGCGCGGCGTGCTGATCACCCTGTTGGGGGCACCGTTTATCCTGCCGGTGATTGTGGCTGTTATGGGCCTGCTTTCGGTGTTTGGTCGTGGCGGGATCATCAGTGCGATGCTGGGCTGGGTCGGGTTACCACCGGTGCATATCTACGGGTTGCACGGCGTGGTTCTGGCGCATGTATTTTTCAACTTGCCGCTGGCCACGCGGCTGATTTTACAGGGCTGGCTGGCCATCCCGTCTGAACGGTTTCGCCTTGCCGCGTCGCTCTCATTCAACAGTCGTGATGTTGGCCGTATCCTTGAGCGACCGATGCTGCGCGAAGTATTGCCCGGTGCATTTATGGTGGTGTTTTTGATCTGCCTGACCAGCTTTGCGGTGGCCTTGGCGCTGGGCGGCGGGCCAAAGGCGACCACGGTGGAATTGGCGATCTATCAGGCGTTCCGGTTTGATTTCGATCTGGGTCGCGCAGCCTTGTTGGCGGGGGTGCAATTTGGTATGGGTGCGGTGGCGGCGATGGTGATGCTGTGGGTCGCGATTCCGGCCACAATGGGGGCGGGGCTGGATCGTGCGCATGAACGCTGGGATGCGCCAAAGGTCTGGTGGGATGGTGCGTTGCTAACCGTGATGACCCTGTTTTTGATCACTCCGCTGTTGATGATATTAATCGACGGTTTGCCCAACCTGTTTACCTTACCTGCAAGTGTCTATCAGGCGGCTGGGCGCTCAGTGGGTGTGGCGCTGACGTCGATGGTTATCGGGGTCGGTTTGGCGCTGAGCATTGCCATGCTGGTTGTGCGCCTGAAACGGGGCGCGGTGCTGGTGGAAAGCATCGGCTATCTGGCGCTGGCGGCGTCACCCTTGGTGATCGGGGCGGGGCTGTTCATTGTGCTATACCGCGTGGTCGATCCGGTGACTTTGGCGCTGCCGGTTACGGCGCTGGTGAATGCGGTGATGAGCCTGCCATTTGCGCTGCGCACACTGGTGCCCGCGGTGCGCGACATTGAGGCATCTTACGGGCAGTTGGCGGACAGTTTGGCGATCACCGGATGGGGGCGGATGCGGCTGGTTTTGTTGCCGCGCTTGCGCCGCCCGTTAGGATTTTCGGCGGGGTTGGCGGCGGCGCTCTCGATGGGAGACCTGGGTGTGATCGCGTTGTTTTCCAACCCAGAAAGCGCGACATTACCGTTACAGATGTATCGCCTGATGTCAGCGTACCGGATGGATCAGGCGGCGGGAGCGGCGGTATTGTTGCTGGGGATGTCGCTGTTATTATTCTGGATTTTTGATCGCGGAGGGCGTGTGGATGCTGACACTTGAAAAGGTGGAATATGTGCAGGGTGATTTTTCGCTAACTGCTGATTTTGCAGTTCAGGATGGTGCACGGATGGCTGTTATCGGGCCGTCGGGCGGCGGGAAATCAACATTGCTAAGTTTAATTGCAGGGTTTTTACAACCGACGCGCGGCCGCGTTTTGTGGGATGGAAATGACATGGCTGGTGCGCCCCCCGGCACCCGACCGGTCAGCATCCTGTTTCAGGATAATAATCTATTTCCACATCTTACGGTGGCGCAGAATGTCGGACTGGGGTTGCGGGTCGATTTGCGATTGACAGAGGCGCAAAAGGATCAGGTCGAGGCGGCCTTGGCGCGGGTTGATTTGGGCGGTTACGGGGCGCGCAAGCCAGCGGCCTTGTCGGGCGGGCAGATCAGCCGTGTGGCGCTGGCGCGGATGTTGCTGCGCGCCAAACCGTTGCTGTTGCTGGACGAGCCATTCGCGGCGCTGGGGCCTGCGTTACGTGACGAAATGCTGGATTTGGTGGCGGAGCTGGCAACCGAGACCAAGGCAACATTATTGATGGTGAGCCACAATCCAGAGGACGCAAAACGGATCGCGCAATCCGTGATTTTGGTCAGTGACGGGGTTGCGAAAGCACCGGCGGAAACAGGGGCGATATTTGCGGATCCACCAGCGGCGTTGCGGGCCTATCTGGGAGGTTCCTAAGCGGAGACCCTGCGGGTCGCTTTATTATTTGATTTACCTCCGGCGGAGGTATTTTGAGCAAGAAGAAGACGATAGAAGGCAAAAGAAAAGCCCCGCTGTGGTGAGCGGGGCTTTTGTGTTAGTAAGGCTAAGGGGGTTTAGCTGTTTGCAGCTTCATCCTTGGCGCGTTGTTTGACCGGTGCCCAGATGCGTTTGTTGGTGGCATAAAGCAGAACCGACAACAGGGTCAGCAATAGAACCCCGACAAATCCGGCCTTTTTGCGGGCCATCATTTTGGGTTCAGCGGCCCACATCAGGAAGGCCGAAACGTCTTCGGCTTCATGGTGCAGCGAATTGCTGTGCCCATCGGGATAATCCACGTCTTCGCCGTAAAGCGGCGGAGGCATTGAAATCCAGCCACCCGGGAAGGTGGTGTTTTCATAGTAGGTTACGCCGGCTTCTTCTTTTTCTTCACCGGTGTAACCTGCGAGGATCGAGAGGATATATTCGGGTCCACCCATGCCGTTGATCAACTGGCTAAGGCCAAGGCCGTAAGGGCCGTGGTAGCCAGCGCGCGCTTTGGCCATCAAGGACAGGTCAGGCGCGTTTGGATCAGCCGACATCGGGAAGTGATCAGTCGGGATCGCGTCGCGGGTGTCGCCGAGTTCAGCATCGGGGCCGGTATCGGGGGCCTCGAACTGGGTAGAGAATTCGCGCACGGCCTCTGAGGACATATGTGGTCCGCCCTCGTCGCCCAAGGTACGCAATGGCACGTATTGCATGCCGTGACAGGCCGCGCAGACTTCGGTGTAAACCTGAAGGCCGCGACGCAGCTGGGCTTGGTCATAGGTGCCAAACGGGCTCTCGAACGAGAAGTCCGTATCATCGATGTGGCCACCACCAGCAGATACAGCGCCGGTGGCTGACAATGTCAGGGCCGTCAGAGCTGTCGTTACGAGTTTTTTGATCGACATTTTATGATCCTTTCTCACTTGGACGACGTGTCAGACGCGTGTCCATAATGGGCGTTAAAGTCGTCTTCGATCGTGGCGGGAGGCGTGGTCGGTTTTTCCAGCACACCCAGTAGCGGCAGGATGATCAGGAAGTAAGCGAACCAGTAGGTCGACGCGATCAGCGAGATCCAGTCATGCGGGAATTCGGTATCGCGTGCCCCGACCCACATCAGAACGATGAAGTCGATGACAAACAAGGCATACCACATTTTGAACATTGGACGGAACCGGCCGGAGCGAACTGACGATGTATCCAGCCAAGGCACCAGTGCCATCACTGCAATCGAGCCGAACATTGCCACCACGCCAAAGAACTTGGCGTCAACAATACCAAAGGTGATCCAGTTGACAAACTGCACCGCCCAGACGTCCGCCGTAAAGGCGCGCAGGATGGCGTAGAATGGCAAGAAGAACCATTCCGGCACGATGTGTGCGGGTGTGGAAAGCGGGTTTGCCTCGATGTAGTTATCGGGGTGACCCAGATAGTTTGGCATAAAGCCGATGACCGCGAAGAAGATTGCCAGAATAACCGCCAGCGCGAACAGATCCTTGATCACGAAGTAGGGCCAGAATGGCAGTGTGTCTTTCTCGGCTTCTTCTTTTGAGCCACGGCGCACTTCAACCCCTGTCGGGTTGCCATTGCCTGTGGTGTGGAAGGCCCAGATGTGCAGCGCCACAAGGGCAGCCAGAACGAATGGCAGCAGGTAGTGCAGCGAGAAGAAGCGGTTCAGGGTGGCGTTATCCACCGCTGGTCCGCCCAGCAGCCAAGCCTGAATGCTTTCGCCGATGAACGGGATCGCGCCGAACAGGCCGGTGATCACGGTCGCACCCCAGAAGGACATTTGCCCCCATGGCAGCACGTAGCCCATGAACGCTGTGGCCATCATCGCCAGATAAATCAGCATACCGATGATCCACGTCACTTCGCGTGGAGCCTTATACGAGCCGTAGTAGAGGCCGCGGAAGATGTGCAAATAGACCGCAAAGAAGAACAGGGCAGCGCCATTGGCGTGCATATAGCGCAGCATATGGCCGCCGTTCACGTTGCGCATGATATGTTCGATGCTGGCAAACGCGCTATCGACATGCGGGGTATAGTGCATCGCCAGAATAATACCGGTGACGATTTGCATCACCAGACAGAATGCCAGCACGATGCCCCAGATCCACATCCAGTTCAGATTTTTGGGTGTGGGGATCATGATTGTGCCATAAAGCAGCCCGACAATGGGCAGTCGTACGTGTAGCCATTTTTCAAAGCCCGATTTGGGCTCGTAATGATCGTGAGGAATTCCAGACATTACTCTCTCCCTATATTATCCGAGCTGAATTGTGTTGTCGTCAAAGAACATGTTTTGCGGAACCGGCAGGTTCTCGGGCGCCGGACCTTTGCGGATGCGACCGGAAATATCATAGTGCGAACCGTGGCAGGGGCAGAACCAGCCCTCGAAATCGCCAGAGTTGCCGCCCAGTGGCACGCAACCCAAGTGGGTGCAAACGCCCATCATCACCAGCCATTCGCCAGCCTCGTCAAGGGTGCGGTTTTCGTCCGCCGCATCCATTTCGGGCTTGGCGACATTGCGGCTCATTTGATCCGGCAGATCGGCCAGCGGTGTGGTGCGGGCGCGCTCGATATCTTCGGGGGTGCGGCGGCGGATGAATACCGGCTTGCCGCGCCATTTAACGGTCAGCTGGGTGCCAACTACGATGTCTGAAACATCAACGAGGATGGATGACATGGCGCGCACATCTGCGGTGGCGTTCATCTGGTTAACAAGCGGCCAAACGGCGGCCCCTGCGGTAACTGCACCGGCACCTGCGGTGGCGTAATACAGGAAATCCCGACGGGTCCCTGAATGATCTTCTGCGTGGGACAATGGAATCCCTCCTCTGTTGATAGTTTGTCTGTTTTAGCCAAAGCCATAGAAATGGCCGCAGCTGAAAACAGCGCTCCTTGGGCGGGTGTTTAGCTCTGGAATCGGGGCACGTCTAGCGCAACAGTGTTAGGTGGACATTAAAACACCCCAAATAATGCTGTTTTTTGCATATTTGGCGGTGGGTGCGGCGATATATAGCGTTCAGGGGCGGGTTGCCTGCATGCTGTCGCGCTGGGAAAATGCGGCGAACCAGTCGTCCAGCGCGTCGCGCCCTTTGCGCCAGGTGCGATCATCATGGCGGAAATCCAGATATCCAAGGGCACAGGCAACCGCGATATGGCCCATATCCATTGGTCCGGCAAGGTGGCTCATCCAGCGGGTTGTAATCGCGTCCAGTGAACGGCTGATTTTATCCCATTGGCCGTTGACCCAATCAGTAGATTGCAGGTTTTCCGGACGACATCGCCCTTCGTAAATCATCAGAACGGCGGCATCCATAATGCCATCGGCAGTTGCCTCTAGGGTCAGGGTTTCCCATATGCTGCGGTCGGGATACAGCCCTGCCTTGGCGCGGGCATCCAGATAGCGGCAGATCACGCGGCTGTCGTAAATTGCCGGACCATCGGGGCGAGACAGGGCTGGTAGTTTGCCCAGCGGGTTGTGTGCGGTGGGCATTTGGGTGGCATCCAGCGGTGTGCCGGTTGCGGCAACTATTTCAACATCATCAAGCTGATTAGTTTCGTGTAGTGTCACAAGAGCCTTGCGGGCAAAGGGCGAGGCGGAAGCGTAGTATAGTTGCATTCAGAGTTTCCTTATGATGATGCGCCCAAGCGCCGTAATGTCGATTTCTATGCTGGGGCCATTATTGCCAAGGCGGATTTTGCGCCGGAACCGTGCGGTGGTGTTGGTTTGGCCCGCATCGCGTCGTATGCTCAGGCCGTCCTCAAGCTTATCCAGCGCGTCCTCGGCATGTTGGTCACGCCGCCCGCGTGAAACCTTGCGTGTCACCGCATAGGTGGCCAGCGCAACGGTGCCGTAACGAAGGGCGATACCGGCAATCGGGGCAAGGGGTAGGGGCATTTTATATCCTCCTGTGACTCACCCTGTTAATGTAGGCATGCGTAGGGCGAGTGTCCACTGAATGAGGCCTTAGCATAGTCTGGCAATATCCAGTTGGTGAAATCTGTTCTTTAGAATGCTTGGTGAACAAAACCACTATTCCGGAATAGTGGAAATAAAAGTATGAAAAATAGTGATGTTTAATCATGTAGTTAGGCAAAGTATCGGGGGCGGCAGAGGCTTTAATTCCGCGTTGGATATTAGCAGTAAAAATTGGGTTAATGGTGGTTTTGTCTTTTTGACAAGGCCCATTACTCTGAGAAGGGTGCCTTCATTAAAGCGGCCAGCAGGGCGGTTTCCTGCCCGATGCCATAGGCCTGCGCGTGTTTGGCGGCTGATGTGCGGGCACCGTCCGGTTTGTTCTGACCCAGCTTCCAGGTGCCATCAACCGATTCCACGTCAAAACGAAACGGCACAATCATCCGCATCATTTTGGCCAGCGCTTCGGGGGGCATTTTATCATTGGTCCACGGGGCTTTGGGCAAAAGGCGGTCTTCGAACTGGGCCGCGAGGGTGTCGATGCTGGTGCGCAGGGCGTCGGCGGGCAGTTGGGTCAGGGTGCCGCGCAGATGGACGGCGACGTAGTTCCAGGTCGGGACCAAATCATCCACGCCATACCAGTCGGGTGAAATGTAGCTATCAGGGCCAGAGACAGCGAGAACAGCTGGCAACGGCTGGCCGAGCGCACGGGTGATCGGGTTTGAGCGCAGCAGGTGCAGGTCGGCGGTTTTGCCATCGTCCGACAGGGCAAACGGGATGTGGGAGACCAGCGGCCCAGCCTCACCATTCACCGACAGCGTGCCAAAGCCGCGGTCACGGGCAAAGCCGAGATTGACCTCGTCGGGGGTTTTGCGAAAGACGGGATTAGGGTGCATGGGGATGCCTATGGTGTTGGGGGAAACAGGGTGACGGGATCACCCACCTGCCATTTCGGGTATTTCTGCATGATGGCTGTGAAACGGGCGGATGCAATGAAATTCTCCAGCCAGTTTGACAGGTTTGGCCAGGGTTGTTCATCGAACCACGGCTTATCGACAAAAGCGAACTGGCGCACGAATGTGAGGACCGCCATATCCGCCAGCGTTGCGGATTGGCCGAACAGATAGGGTTGGTCGGTCAGCATGTGGTCAAGGCTGTGCAGGAAGGTTGCGGCGGTGGCGCGGTCCGCATCGCTGCGTTTGTATTTATAGGCGTCCAGTGCGGGTTTGAAACGGGTGTCGGACTGGGCAATCAGCGCGTGGCCCGCCTCCGGCATATCTAGCCAGCCTTCGGGGTCGTTCTGGCCAAGCGCCCAAAGCATGATGTCTAGGCTTTCGTCGATCGCATCAGGGGTGAGCAGCACCGGTACGGTGGCCTTTGGCGAGGCTTCGATCAACTCGGGGGCTTTGTCACGCAACAGGACTTCACGCAGCTCAACGGTGATACCTGCACTGGCCAGCGCAAGGCGGGCGCGCATGGCGTAGGGGCAGCGGCGGAAGGAATAGAGGATGGGGGGGATCAAAGAGATTTTATGCCTCCGGCGGGGATATTTGTGGAACAATGATGGGGGGAGGCGGTGAGTTGGTTATGGTCAAGGCCAGTGATTTTGGCGGTAATGATTTGGCCAACGGGTTGATCGGTGTTGAAGGTGGCCTCGGTGAATTGTTCGGTGCGGCCCATGCGGGGGTTTTCCATCAGGATGTTATGAGTCTGGCCGATTTGGGCGGTCAGGTGTTTAGTGACTTGCGCCGCGCCCGCATTGCGAAGGGCTGCGGCGCGGGTTTTGATAATCGCGCCGTTCACTGCGGGCATTCGTGCGGCGGGGGTGCCTTTGCGGGCGGAATAGGGGAAGACGTGCAGCCAAGTCAGGTTGCAATCCTGCACCAAGCGCAGCGAGTTTTCAAACATCGCGTCGGATTCCGTTGGGAAGCCCGCGATGATATCGGCCCCGAATGTGATGTCGGGGCGTAAGCGCTGGGCCTGTTCGGTGAACGCAATGGCGTCTTCGCGTGAATGGCGGCGCTTCATGCGTTTCAGGATCATGTTGTCGCCGGCCTGTAAGGACAGGTGCAGGTGCGGCATCAGGCGGGGTTCGGTGGCGATGGCCTGCATCAAGGCATCGTCCGCCTCGATGCTATCAATCGACGAAATCCGCAGGCGTGGCAGGTCCGGCACCAGTTTCAGGATGCGCATCACCAGATCACCAAAGCGCGGCGTGGCGGGCAAGTCGGCACCCCAGCTGGTCAGGTCAACGCCCGTCAGCACCACCTCGTTATAGCCGCTATCGACCAGCCGCTTGATCTGATCGACCACAACACCCGCTGGAACCGAGCGCGAGTTACCGCGCCCGTAGGGGATGATGCAAAAGGTGCAGCGGTGGTCGCAGCCGTTTTGCACTTGCACATAGGCGCGTGAACGGGTGCCGAAACCGTCGATCAAGTGGCCAGCGGTTTGAGTGACGGACATGATGTCATCGACTTGAACCCGCTCGCTGTCACCAATGAAATCAGGGCCGAGTTGCGACCACGTATCGGCCTGCATTTTCTCGGTATTGCCGACAACCAGATCGACCTCGGCCATTGCGGCGAAGGTTTCAGGTTCGGTCTGGGCGGCGCAGCCGGTGACGATCAATCGGGCGTCGGGGTGGGCGCGGCGCAGTTTGCGGATTTCTTGGCGGGCCTTGCGCACAGCCTCGGCAGTGACAGCGCAGGTGTTGATCACCACGGCATTTTCCACACCGGCGCTGGCGGCGAGGTCTTTCATCGCCTCGGTTTCATAGGAATTCAGGCGGCACCCTAAGGTGGCGAATACGGGTGCGTTGACCATGTCAGACAGACCCCAGAAAGTCAGCCGTCAGGGTGCCGTTTGCTACGTGCGTTGTTGGGCCTGTCATCCAGACGCCATCATCACGCCAGTCAATCTGCAACGTGCCGCCATCCAGATCCACCTGCACCTTTCGCCCTGTTAGCCCGCGACGTGCGGCGGCAACGGTGGTGGCACAGCTTGAGGAACCAGAGGCCAGCGTGATGCCCACGCCGCGTTCCCACACTCGCATACGGATGTGATCGGGGCCGATAATGCTGGCGACCTGCACATTGGTGCGTTCGGGATATAACGGGTGATGCTCGTGGGCGGCACCGAATGCGGGCAGGTCGACGGCCTCGGCATTGGCTACGAAAAACGTGCAATGCGGGTTGCCCATGCCGGTGGCGGTTGGCGCGCCATCAATCGGCAGTTCCAGCGTGTCCATTTCACGGGCCAGCGGCACCTCGTTCCAGAGCAGTTGTGGTTGTCCCATGTTAACCGAGGTCAGACCGTCGCCCGCATCAACTGCGTACAAATCACCGCGCTCGGTGGTTAGGTGCAGGTGGGCCGCACCGGATTCATCCATCAGGTGGCGGGCAATACAGCGGGTGGCATTGCCGCACGCAGCCGCAGTCGACCCGTCACTATTATAAAACGTCAGATGCGCGTCATGGGCACCGGTTGCGATGATCGCCAACTGGTCAAACCCGACCCCGCGATGCCGATCCCCGATAGCGCGTGCCAGTTCAGGCGTCATGATATCGCCCAACCCGCGGGAATCAATCACCACGAAATCGTTGCCCAACCCGTGCATTTTCATGAACGGCAGGGTTTTATGAGTATTTGGCGTTCGCATAAGCGGGATATAGCGGGGGTTCGGGGTGATTTCCAGTCAGAGATTGGAAAGGCTGTGATTGCTGGTGGCAAAGGCGGGTGATCCTGCTGTGGGGGTGCTTCCTTGCAGGGCGCCTTAAAGATTTAACTGATCCCGATGTTATTGGAGCTGTGATAGATCAGATCGGAAAAGAATTGAAAGATATTGACAATGCGCTGCAGGCAGGAACACGTGAAGTTAAAGGTGGGTATGGGCCGTCACTGGCGCCCCTGACACCATAAGAGAATGGATAGAAGACCAATTATGACAAGTAAGCATTGGCATTGCCGAATGATATGCAAAGAGAATTATCGAGATTTGCTCAATTTAGGTGAGGGAATGATAGATGACGATTGCTTTACCAACACGAGAATTAACCAATCGGGAGAATTGGAGTATATTGCACCGCCACATGATCTTGTTTTCAACCCCAATGACAAATCCCCCATCAGTGATTTTGTTCACTTTGGCAGTGATCTCCTATGTAACGAAACCGTATTTTCCCATTTTTCAGATTTGATTGCAGGCCACATTAAGATAGCTCATATATTTATTGGCGGCAAAAAAATACATATTGTTCAGGCACAATAAAAAATATGATTTGATAGATATTGAGCATTCAAAGCATATGACATTACCTGACGGAACGCGCTATAATTTCACACATATTAAATTGCGCGACATACCGCCTGACATGCCCCCAATATTCAGTCTTTCTCAACCTCAAACCGTTGCATCAAAACAAATAGTCAATGACGCTTTCAAAAGTATTTATGATGAGAATGCGTTTACTGGAATTACCTTCAAAGAAGCTTATTCCGAGTAAGCGAGCTTTAGGAGGTATGATTTCACGCAAGCTGTAGGCAACTAGGGCTTGTTGAGATTCAGGATTCACATTTGGTGTAAGTTCTGATTCACTCCTTCCAAAGAGGAGGATTGAATTTTGAGCAACCGATTTATCATC
>Ga0190303_1000122_pt1 | contig 31753 bp, 37 predicted proteins | sample 48700701_MG_FD_161672 | JGI IMG/M metagenome (GOLD analysis project Ga0190303, IMG submission 161672) | Hydrothermal vent sediment bacterial communities from Southern Trench, Guaymas Basin, Mexico - 4870-07-0-1_MG | ecosystem: Environmental > Aquatic > Marine > Hydrothermal vents > Sediment ... | reverse complement strand
GCGTAACCTCTATCCCGCACTACACGGCGGCTGGTTGCTGGATACACCGGGGATGCGGGCACTGCGGCTGGCGGATGCGGGGGACGGGATCGAGGCGGTGTTTGCCGATCTTGCCGCTCTTTCGGATCAATGCCGTTTTCGCGATTGCGCCCACGCACGGGAACCGGGATGCGCCATTCAGGCCGAAATTGCGGCCGGAAGGCTTGACCCAGACCGTTTGCGCCGTTGGCTAAAGCTGGCGCATGAAGATGTGCGCAACAGTGAAACACTGGCCCAAGCCCGTGGCCGCGACAAGGCATTGGGCAAATTCTATAAACGCGCACAAGCCGATGCGAAGGGGCGCAAAAACCGGTAGTACAATGTGCGATACAATCGGGCTATTGCCTATGGCCCCTCACATCACCATGCTGGAATTGCATATGAATTGTGAGGGGCCGCATGACCATCGATATCGAAAAAATCCGCGCCGAAACACCGGGGCTGAAAACCGTCAATCACCTGTTGGCATCCGGGTCCGCCCTGATGCCGCAACCGGTGATCGACGCGATCATCAACCACATCGAACTTGAGGCCCGCATTGGTGGGTATGAGGCCGCAGCGGAGATGGCCGGACCGCTGAATGCGGTTTATGACAGCATCGCCAGCCTGATCGGGGCCAAACCACAGGAAATCGCCCTGATGGAAAACGCCACGGCGGCGTGGTGTCAGGCGTTTTATTCGCTGCCCATGCGCCGCGGCGACCGGATTTTGACCTGTCAGGCCGAATATGCCGCCAATTACGTCGCCTATCTGCAACGTGCCAAACGCGACGGCGTGGTGATCGAGGTGATCCCGAATGATGCCGCCGGTGCGCTGGATGTGGCAGCCCTTGCGGTGATGCTGGAACAGCCAGCGGCGCTGATTTCGATCACATGGGTGCCGACAAACGGCGGGTTGGTGAACCCGACGGCAGCGGTGGGGAAACTGGCCCGCAAACACGCGGTGCCATACCTGCTGGACGCATGTCAGGCGGTTGGGCAAATGCCGGTGGATGTAGGTGAAATCGGCTGTGATTTTCTGACCGCTACGGGTCGCAAATTTCTGCGCGGACCGCGGGGTACGGGGTTTTTGTATATCCGCGAGGCGCTGATTGCGGCGACCGAGCCTGCAATGATCGACCATTTTGCCGCCCCGTGGGTTGCTGCGGACCGCTATCAGCTGCGCCCCGATGCGCGGCGGTTCGAAAACTGGGAAAACGCCTATGCCCTGCGGGCCGGATTGGGGGCCGCAGCCGATTATGCGATGGAAATCGGGCTTGGGAATATCCAGAAGCGAGCGTGGGGGTTGGCGGATTTGTTTCGTCAGCAGGTCAGCACGATCAAGGGGGCCAAGCTGCGCGATGCAGGCGACGAGACCTGCGCGATTGCCAGCTTTACCATCGACGGGCTGGACCTACGCAAAACTGTGGCCGCGTTGCGGGTGCAAGGGATCAACATTGGCGCATCTGATCCCGACAGCACACGGCTGGATGCCGAGGCCCGTAATCTGCCGGTGCTGCTGCGGGTTGCACCGCATTATTATAACACCGAGGATGAGATCAGGCAGTTGGTAGATGCGTTGAAGGCACTGGTTTAATCAGGGATTGCGCCGCACTTCGTGCGTCGCCCCAACGCTTTGACCCTGCGGGCCAAAGCGTTAATGCCTGCGGCGCAGGTATTTAGGGCAAGAAGAAGGCTAGATCGTGTGCGCGATCAAACTGGGCCAGATCACGGCATTCTGCGGCGCAAACACCCCGATATGACCAACCTGTTTCAGCCCGTAATCCGCAGGGCGCACTGTAAACTGGCGCTTTGAGGCTTCGGGGTAGTACTCCATCCCGCGCCAGACCGTGACGGGGGGCACCATATCATCGCCCTCGATCGCCACCACTTTCATCGCACCGGTAAAGGCCTTCCAGTCCGGCACCGGCAAACCGCGGCCCACATCCCCCAGATGAAAACTGCGCGTGGTGCACCAGCGGCGCCATTGCCAGTAAACCCCCGCGGGTAAATCAGCCCCGATGCGCAGCGCCTTGGCGGGCAGGTATCCCATCAGGCGGGTTGCCCATGCCCCCGGCCCATACCAGAACGCGGTTGCAACAGCGCGATACGGCCAAGGGTGGTCAAACAAATGCGTTGGCCCGCTGGCCACAGTGATCAGGCGCGCAATCCGGTTTGCACCCTCCTGAAACGGCACCATCAACCCGCCTAACGAATGGCCCATAACCCACAGGGGCACATCAGGCACCGCGCCCTCTAATGTGCGTTGGGCCGCGCTCAGATCCAGCACCCCCCAGTCGGCCATCGTTGCCTTTGAACGCTTCAAATGCCCGCTCGCGGACGCCCCGAAATCGCGGTAATCATAGGTCAGGCAGGCATAGCCCTGCTCGGCCAACCAACCCGCGAAATGCCGGTAAAACCGGTGCGGCACACCCGTAGCCCCGTGTAGCACAATCGCCGCTTTCGGGGGGCCTGCGGGGCGGTGCAACGTGCCTGACAATTGCGCACGATCCGCGCGGAATTTGACATCCTCGACCCCTGCCGTGGCAGGCATTATGCGCAATTCCGATACAGACATCCTGCTCTCCAGCTCTAGACCATTCAGTCTAGTAGCATGACTAGACCAATCGGTCTAGTCCCTGTATAATACCCGCATGACAGACCAACCCGCCACAACCCGCGACCGCCTGATCACCAGCGCTGCCCGCCTGTTTCGCCAGAACGGCTATCACGGCACGGGACTGGCGCAGGTTTTGACCGACAGTCACACACCCAAAGGATCGCTGTATCATCACTTCCCCGATGGCAAATCCGATCTGGCAATGGCCGCCGCCAGTTGGGTGTCGCAGGGCATGATCAGCGTGATTGACGACGCTTTCGACAATGCAGACAGCTTTGCCACAGGGGCCACCACGTTTTGCTACAAGCTGGCCAAACTGTTCGATATGAATGACCACTGGCAAAGCTGCCCGATTTCATCGATGCTGTTTGACGGGCCGGACAATGACGCCTTTCGCAACCATGCCGACCAGATCCTGACCAGCTGGAGCACGCGCACAGCTGAACACGGGTGCCGCTTGGGCATGGATGCCGCTAAATCCGAAGCCGACGCAGAGCTGTTATTGCTGACCATTCAGGGCGCGTGGACCATTGCGCGGGCCCGCAGATCGGCCGATGTCATTCGACGTATTCCAATTCACTTATATGGTTGATACCCTGCGGCGAAATCAGCCAAAGGAAACGCCCGTGAAACACCTGACACTCATCGCCGCCACCCTGTTCGCCACCACTGCAAATGCAGACATTCTGAACGTGGTCACCGTTGCACCAAACGTCTACGCCATCGTCGGCCCGTTGGAGCAGCGCAACCCTGAAAATCTGGGCAATAACGCCACCTTCGGGCTGGTTGTCACCGATGCAGGCGCAATCCTGATGGACCCAGGCGGCAGTTACAAAGGAGCCGAGGCCCTGCATGGCGTGATCAAGGGCATCACCGATCAGCCGGTGAAATATGTGGTTGATACCGGCGGACAGGATCACCGCTGGCTGGGCAACGGATACTGGCAGACGCAGGGCGCACAGGTAATTGCCTCGGACGATGCCGTGGCGGACCACCATGATCGTGGATCAATGCAACTCACCGGCCTGACAGTGCTGATTGGCGAAGACATGCTGGCAGGGACCGAGCCGTCTTACGCCGACATCACATTTGCCAGTGACTACACCCTGACATTGGGTGAGGTTACGCTGGAACTACACCACAACGGCGCGGCCCACACCCCGGGCGACAGCACGGTTTGGCTGGCGGATCAATCGGTCTTGTTCACGGGCGATATTGTCTACATGGAACGCATTCTGGGCATCGGGTCACAATCCAATTCGCTGGAATGGGTGGCGAGTTTCGAAGCACTCGCAGCACTTGAACCAACCCACATCATCCCCGGCCACGGCGCCCCCACCGATCTGGCCGGCGCGACCCGCGATACCTATGACTACCTGATCAACATCCGCACCCAAATGGCCACCTATATCGAGGACGGCGGCGGCATTATCGAATCCGTCAAGGTGGACCAATCGGCATTTTCCTATCTGGAAAATTTTGAAGGCTTGGCGGGCCGCAATGCCCAAGAAGTGTTCAGCCAGATGGAGTGGGAATAGGCGGGCGGGCCCTATCGGCAATTACTTTTCGCCCGCGCAGCGTATGCTTCGACAAGTTCATCAATAATCTTGTCCTGCGCTGCAAGAATACCATCGTATTTTTTTAACAGCACGTCCAGATAGGCAATCATCTCTGCTTGTTCCAGTAAATCACCAAGCATCAGCTTCATTTCTGCATAATCACCATAGGCTGCAAAAAACTGATAGAGAGATGCGGCTGTCGAGATCGGTCCGATGGCTTTGCCTGCACCTGCTGCCAGCCCCGAAGCCAACTTGCTGCTGACATGCTTGCTGATCCATCCAAACATTCTTGAGCCAACTGTTCCCGCAACTTCGATGCCCAGTGCCTTAAGCAGATGGTCCTGAATGCTGTCGCCATCCAATAGCTTGTCCCATCGTGCTTTCTGGGTTTTATGGGCAGAAGCTATCTGATGCCGCAAATCCTGAATATGCCCTGCGCGATTATCCAGCTTGTCCTTTGTGCTTCTTAATTGCCGTATGACATCATCAAACTGCGCCTGATCCTGTTCCTTGATCCAGTGCTCGGCAAAGGCAGACCGCTCTGCAAGGGTTGTCCAGTTGAATTCATCCAGAAGTTTGTCCGCACCTTTGTTGGCAACCATTTCATCAAGAACAACCCGCCCTTCGCGGATGTGTTTGTTTGCAGCGAATTTATCATCGGTCCTGAATTCCAGTTGATAGACGATTTTATCGGAGCTTGTGTGGGTTTCGGCCTGCGGGCTGCTTGGCACAACCAAAAGCAAACCGGTTACAAGCAGGGTCGCAAGATATTTTGGGATGGGGTTAGTCATTCTGAAAACTCCGCGATGAGTTCTTGTTCAGCTTGCTGTTTCAGTTCCTCAACGCGGGCACCAAAATCAGGGATATCTTCGGCTTCACAATTACATAGCTTGGCCATTTGAGTTTGGTCAAATTCGTTGGATTCATAATGCGGCGGTGACCCGGAAACAGACTCATCTACATCTGCCCTAAATTCCCAGTACAGGTTTAGTAATGGCTCTATTTCGCAAACCTCCAGAACAGCCTGATTTATATCTTTTGTGGACTTCCCTTCTGGCGTTCGGACAAACGACAAATGGCACTGATAAATCTTGGCAACTTCAGTATAGCCTTGCTCACCAACCTGCGCTGCCAACGCCTGGCAACCCACCCCTACCTTCGGGCATTGAGTCAAAAGCCGGTTTCTTAGTTCCTCTGAAATTTTGTCAACTAGCGTCAGGGTATCACCGTGCCATTTCCCACCCAGCGTTTGACAGGCGGCACTTTCGTTGGGGTTGGCAGGGTTGGATGTGGTCGGGTTATCGGGCGTGGGGTTCGCGGGCCCGCCATTTGGATCAGGCGACGTCCCGTTACCGCCTCCACCGCCATCATCACTTGGCGGGTTGCCCCCTCCTCCACTTCCCGATGTGCAAAACACCCGCGCACCGGCAATGCGGTATTGCGACACCCCTTGGGTAATCTGGCAGGCCACCGCCAGATCAACGGGTTGCAAGGTAAACCCGCCCGTGGCACCGGGGCGGCGGCAATAGTGTTTGACACCCGTGGGTTCGGGGCGTTTTTCATAGGCGCTGTTGGCGAAGTTTTCGTTGCAATAGCGGGCGAAATCCGGCTGGCCCTTATCATTTTCATTCGCCGCCGGGGCATCACTAGGGTTGCCATCGCACAGCACACGCTGACCTGAAACCTCATAACTTCGGCTTCCGGTTGTCAGAAAACAGGCCTCGCCCAGATCAATTCCCTGCCGCGTCCCGCCTTGAACGCAAGCGTGCTCCGTGCCCCATGTCTGGGCGAACTTCTGGTAAGCGCTGTTGTTAAAATTGGCGCGGCAATAAGCGCTGAAATCCGCATCCGTCTGTTGTGCGTGGGCCGGATTGGCAAGCCCGAAACCGGATATAACCAAGATTGCCAAGGCGACAATAATCTGAATGTTAAACATATTTTCGGCAACCGCTTTTGATTTGCCCATACTGCAATTCCTCCGCAATGCTGAATGCAGTATACATATTTTGTCAAAATTTACACCAGGCATGATGGGATCGTCTCTTTGCTCAACTGAGCCCGCGCAACCACGTCGCAATCTCGCGCAGTGCCAATGTTCCGTCCGGCACCACCTTGGTCAGGTTGACAAACGCATGGACTTGTCCGGCGAAATGGCGGTATTTTACAGGCACCCCTGCGTCTTGCAATTTCTGTGCATAGCCTGCCCCGTCATCCACCAACGGATCAAACCCGCCGGTGACGATGTAACTGTCGGGCAACCCAGTGAAATCATCGGCCAATAGCGGCGAGAATTTCGCATCATCAAAATCGCGGAATTCACCGGCATACATATCCCGATACCAGACCATCCGCGCCTTGGGCAGGATATAGGCATCCTTCAGATCATTGACCGAGGTTGAATTGATATGGCCATCGGTAACGGGATAAATCAGCACCTGAAACCGTGGCACCGGTCCGCCCGCATTGCGCATCTGTTGCGCCACAACAGCGGCAAAACACCCGCCAGCGCTATCCCCGCCAACACCGATAAACGCAGGGTCTACCCCCAACTCAGCCGCCCGCCTGACCACATCCAGATAGGCCGCCACGCTATCATCCACACCCGCCGGATAGGGGTGTTCAGGGGCCAAGCGGTAATCAATGGCAATCACCACGCCGCCCCACCATTTGGCCAGCTTGGCGCATAGGTCGTGGTGCGTGTCCAGATCACCCTGAACAAAGCCACCGCCATGGAAATAGACCATCGCCGGACGCGCGGGCCCGCCAGTATGATCACTGAACAACCGCGCCCTAATCGGCCCGCTGCCCCCCGCCACCTCGATGTCCTCAACTCGCGCCAACGCAGGCCCCTTGCGGTCCAGCATCCCCGCCATTTTCGCCATTTGCACACGGCTCTCGGCCACCGTCGGCATTGGCCCTGTGCCACGAATATAGTTGGCTAGTCGTCCGACCGCCACCGCCTTGGCACCAATCTTTGCGCCCCGATACCGCTCGCGGTTTGGCGTTACCCACCCCGCCAACCATTCGGGCAGATAAATCCGCATCAGTTTGATGATCAATGTAATTTTGGCCATCTAGCCCTCCGTCACTTGGCCCGGATGGGCGACGACCCAGTCCTTCAGTAATCCCAGCATAGCCTCATCCCCAGCCATAGCAATCGCCCAGCGCGGCAATGCTACACCATGCTCCAAAACCAGACGCGCACATTCGAGATGATCCCGCATACCCCGCGCAGGGCAGTTTTCAGACCCGTGGATGATTGTGGACAGCAACGCGCCACCATGCCCGTTGATATGCTACATGTCGGGGCGCCGCATGATAAAATAACCCACCATTTCAGGTAACCCTTCCCATCCCGCGACCTGCACAGGGGTGACATCCGTATGATGATCCCTCCGATCATATTCCATGCCCAACGCTATATTATCCGCATGCCCAATCGCACCAAACAGCGCCGACAACGGCCCGTCAGAGTTGGGCAGTCCGCAATAGCCATCATTCACATCCGCACCAGCCTCAACCAGCATCCACGCAATCACCAGCATATCCGCCTCACGCTCTGGCACCGTTTGGATATATTTCGAAAATACCAAATGCAGGATCGCAGTGCCCGGCCCATATTTGCGCGTGGGAGCCTCGCCAACCTCATAGGATTTACGCAGGTTTTTGGCGCCACGGCGCAACTTATCCAGGGAATGGTCCATAGTTTTCTCCTCAACACGCCCATCAGTTCGCTAAAACGGGCAGGAAAAAACCAAGATATGGTCTTTTGAAATCAGATCAGAGGTGCTGCAACTGCTTTGCGCGAACCAGCATGCCGCCTCAATCGGCACCTATATGCTAGCGCACGTCTGGACGCGAGGCATCTGTGGCCCTATCCTGACGGCTGATCCGAATCCGAGGGGCCAGATGAGCGACACCACAGAATCCAACACAGAATCCACCTATCAAGTGCTGGCGCGTAAATACCGGCCCGAAAGCTTCAAAGACCTTGTCGGGCAGGACGCGATGGTCCGCACCCTGAAGAACGCCTTCGAGGCAGACCGGATCGCGCAAGCCTTTATCATGACCGGCATTCGCGGCACCGGCAAAACCACCACGGCGCGGATCATCGCCAAGGGGATGAACTGCATCGGCGAGGATGGCACGGGCAAACCAACCACCGAGCCTTGTGGCAAATGCGAACACTGCGTGGCCATCATGGAAGGCCGCCACGTGGATGTAATGGAAATGGACGCCGCCTCGCGCACCGGCGTTGGCGACATCCGCGAGATTATCGACAGCGTTCACTACCGCGCCGCCTCGGCCCGTTACAAGATTTACATCATTGATGAGGTTCACATGCTGTCGACCAGCGCCTTTAATGCGCTGCTGAAAACGCTGGAAGAACCCCCTGCGCACGTCAAATTCATCTTTGCCACCACCGAAATCCGCAAGGTGCCGGTGACGGTGCTGTCACGCTGCCAACGGTTCGATCTGCGCCGGATTGAGCCCGAAGTGATGATCGCGCTGCTGCGCAAAACCGCCGATTCCGAAGGGGCTGAAATCACTGATGACGCGCTGGCGCTGATCACGCGGGCATCGGAAGGGTCAGCCCGTGATGCGCAATCCTTGCTGGACCAGTCAATCAGCCACGGGGCGGGTGAGACCACCGCCGATCAGGTCCGCGCCATGCTGGGGCTGGCAGATCGTGGCCGCGTGCTGGACCTGTTTGATATGATCGTCAAAGGTGATGCGGCGGGCGCATTGACCGAATTGTCCAGCCAATACGCCGACGGGGCCGACCCGATGGCCGTGCTGCGCGATTTGGCGGAAATCACCCACTGGGTGTCGGTGATTAAAATCACCCCGGAAGCCGCCGAAGACCCCACCGTTTCACCGGACGAGCGCACCCGTGGCCAAGCCATGTCAGCCGCCCTGCCCATGCGGGTGATGGCGCGGATGTGGCAAATGCTGCTAAAAGCACTGGAAGAAGTGGCGATGGCCCCCAATACCATGATGGCCGCCGAAATGGCGGTGATCCGCCTGACCCATGTGGCGGATCTGCCGACACCGGGCGAATTGGTTAAAAAGCTGCAAGATGCCACACCGCCACCATCTAGCCCTGCACCAAGTGGCGGATCAACAGGGCCTGCGGCTGCGCCGACAGGCGGGGGGGCCTCGCTACGCTCGGCTCCGTCACACCCGACAGGTGGCGGAACAACAGCACTGGCCGTGGCCCACACTTCCGAAAATGCCCTGGCACGATATGCCCGCTTTGAAGATGTGGTCGAGCTGATCCGCACCATGCGCGACGTCAAACTGCTGGTTGAAGTCGAAACCACCTTGCGCCTTGCCAGCTACAGCCCCGGCCGGATCGAATTTGTGCCCACTGACAACGCCCCGCGCGACTTGGCCCAACGCCTCGGCCAACGTTTGCAAGGCTGGACCGCCGCACGATGGGCGGTGACATTGGTCAATGAGGGCGGAGCCGAAACCCTTGCCGAAATCCGCGACGCTGACCAATTGGCGCTAGAAGAAGAAGCCCGCGACCATCCGTTGGTCCAGGCCGTGTTAACCACGTTCCCCGGTGCCAAAATCACCAGCATCACCACTCCCAAAGCCATTGAGGCCATCGCCGCTGCCGACGCCCTGCCAGAAGTCGATGACGAATGGGACCCGTTCGAGGACGACTAACCCCCCAATCATTGTTCCACAAATATCCCCGCCGGAGGCATCAAATCTCTTTAGCGCCACCTTGTGAAACCGCACCTGCATCCGTATCTGTATATCCAACCCGTCAACACAGGAGAGACACGAAATGTTCAAAGGCATGGGCGACATGGCCAAGATGATGCAAACGGCCAAGGATATGCAAGAAAAGATGGGCGCGTTGCAAGAAGAAATGAACAGCATCACCGTGGTTGGCGAATCCGGCGCTGGTTTGGTCAAGGCGACGGCCACAGCCAAAGGCGAGCTGACCGCGCTCGAGATCGATCCGTCGATTTTTCATCCGGATGAAAAAGAAGTGGTCGAGGACCTGATCCTTGCCGCGATCAAGGATGCACAGGCAAAAGCGGCTGAACGCTCACAACGGGAAATGTCAAAGCTGACCGAAGGTCTGGGGCTGCCCGCCGATATGAAGCTGCCGTTTTAGGCGGGGTCGGAAAAGAGATTCTATGCGCTCCGCGCGGGGATATTTAGACAAAAGAGAAGAGGCGGCTGCAGGCCATGACTAACGCGACACGCGACATTGAAAACCTGATCGAGCTGATGGCCAAACTGCCCGGACTTGGCCCGCGGTCGGCCCGTCGCGCGGTGCTGCACATGATCAAGAAACGCGCGCTGTTGATGACCCCGCTGGCGGATGTATTATCCGAGGTTGCCGTATCAGCCCGCGAGTGTCTGAACTGCGGCAATGTCGGCACCACCGACATCTGCGATATTTGCGAAGCCGACAAACGCGCCACAGGCGAATTATGTGTGGTCGAGGATGTGGCCGATTTATGGGCAATGGAGCGCGCCGCTGTGTTCAAGGGGCGCTATCACGTATTGGGCGGCACCCTGTCGGCACTGGATGCCGTCGGCCCCGACGATTTGCAAATCCCCAAGTTGCGCGCCCGTGTGGTTGCCGAAAACATCACCGAAGTGATTTTGGCGCTGAACGCCACTGTCGACGGCCAAACCACCGCGCATTACATCGCGGACGAGTTGGAGGGCAGCGGGGTTATCATCACCACATTGGCCCAAGGTGTGCCGATTGGCGGCGAGCTGGATTATCTGGACGATGGCACCATCAGCGCCGCCCTGAAAGCGCGCAAAAGCTTCTAGGATCAAGGACCTGATCGCAAATAAAAATGCCCCGCAGCGCAAACCACGAGGCATAATCCGGCGATGAATTGACTGGCGCTTATTTCGCGTCGTCATCCTCGTCTTTATTGTCAGGCAGGTTGAACAAGCTGTCGGCATCCACCAGTTTTTCCTCTGGCTCTTCCACATCATCGCTCAAGGTAAAGGTCTCGAGCCCAGCAATGGCCGTTGGCATCTTGGGCTCTTCCGGCGCACCCAGAGATTGTTCGGTCGACACCAGCTTGCGGCGTTCGTCATCCGACATCACACCACCCTCTTTGGCCTTTTTCAGGTTGGCCTTTTGCACTGCGGCATCCAGTTCGGTCTGTTTGCACAGACCCAGCGCCACAGGATCAATCGGCTGAATGTTGGCGATGTTCCAGTGGGTGCGCTCGCGCAATGCCTGAATGGTCGGCTTGGTGGTGCCAACCAGTTTGCTGATCTGTGCATCCGCCAACTCAGGGTGAAACTTCACTAGCCACAGGATCGACGCTGGTCGATCTTGACGTTTGGAAAGCGGTGTATAGCGCGGCCCACGGCGTTTTTCCTCGCCCTCAGCAGCGGCATAAAACTTCAGCTTCAGACTGTGCGTCGGATCTTTCTCGGCGGCCTCAATCTCGTCACGGGTTAGCTGGTTATTCGAGATCGGGTCAAACCCCTTCACACCGGCTGCCACATCGCCATCGGCAATCCCCTGCACTTCGAGTTCGTGAAATTCACAGAAATCAGCGACCTGTTTGAAGGTCAGCGTTGTGTTGTCCACCAGCCAGACGGCGGTTGCTTTTGCCATGATCGGTTTAGCCATCTTGAAATCTCCTAAAGCATAACTTCCCTACACCCTTGAATGGGCAGCTTCATCTTGAAGCGGGTTCACATTGTCGGGGAACTTAAACGCTATATAGTGCGCAAAAGTGAAAGAGGAAAGAGTAAATGCGTTCAATTTTGGCAATCATGTTTGCCTTAACTTTGTCCACCCCGTCCTCCTATGCCGATGGTGAACCAGCTGGTGATTTCGACTACTACGTTTTGTCGCTATCCTGGTCGCCAACATGGTGCGCCATTGAAGGCGATGCGCGCGGTGCAGACCAATGCGATGCCCGCCACGATTACGGCTGGATTTTGCATGGACTTTGGCCGCAGTATGAGCAGGGCTACCCCAGCTATTGCAACACCTCGGCGCGGCCCCCGTCACGGGGTGAAACGGGTGCGATGGTCGATGTGATGGCCTCCGGCGGTCTCGCGTGGCACCAATGGAAAAAACACGGGCGTTGTTCCGGCCTAACTTCGCAGGAATATTTCGCCGCCGCCCGCGCCGCCTATAATGCCGTGGTGCGCCCGCCGGTTTTGCGCAAGCTGGACCATACCGTCAAGCTCCCCGCTTCGGTGATCGAGGACGCGTTTTTGCAATCCAACCCCGACTGGTCGGCGGACATGGTGACGATCACCTGCAAAAAGGGGCGCATTCAAGAGGCACGGGTTTGCCTAACCAAAGACCTTGAACCACGCGAATGTGGGGCAGATGTGGTCAGGGATTGTGCAATGAGGGATGCCCTGTTTGATCCAATACGATAAAGGCATGTCATGAACCTCTACACTTTGGAAGCCCGAGTTAATGTTCTGCTACAGCCATACAGCCTTGATATTCTGGATGCCCGTTTGGCATGTCTTTACGGGTGATTGTTATAATATGTTCAAAAAACTGCACCTTGTTTGGAGTTAACACCCTATCATTCGCTAAAACCGCATCTGGGTGAATGTATAAAATAATCTCCGTATCAGATTGCCATTCTATACCAATGCCACCCTCTATGTTATTCTGGTATGGGACTAAATTTCCGCCTCCTACAGTTCCGTCATTAGCAATACATGAAAAAAGTGCTTGGGTCGTTAGCAGCCCTTCATCATATTCTGTCTGATAGTAATATGCATTACACTTCAGGGTAGGGGAAATAACTGTTGGGCCGTTACATGATGGCGTTGCTTCATTCTGACATCCAAATAATACCGGCAATAATCCAAGCAAGCTAATAGCTGTGAGGCTTTGCATAATACCTATCCCACCTTCAAAACAATCTTACCAACATGCGCCCCACCTTCCATCCGCGTGTGGGCATCGGCAGCATTTTCTAGCAAAAACTCCGAATCCATCACCGGCGCAATTTGCCCCGTGTCCAACAACGGCCACACCTTTGCCAACAACTGATCGGCAACCCGCGCCTTGGCCAAATCGCTTTGCGGGCGCAACGTGCTGCCGGTCACCGTCAGCCGTCGCATCATGATCTGGGCAAAGTTCAACTCCACCTTCGGTCCGGTTAAAAACGCGATCTGCACCAGCCGCCCCTCGTCTGCCAGCGCCTTGATATTGCGCCCGATATAATCGCCGCCAACCATGTCGAGGATCAGGTTCGCCCCTCCTGCTTCGCGTAGCACAGCGACGAAATCTTCATCACGGTAATTGATCGCCTGTTCAGCCCCAAGCGCCTGACAAACCTCACATTTTTCGCCTGATCCCGCCGTGGTGAACACCCGTGCCCCAAACGCGTTTGCCAATTGGATCGCCGTCGTCCCGATGCCGCTGCTGCCGCCATGCACCAAGAACCGCTCGCCCGCTTTTAGCCCACCGCGCATAAACACGTTAGACCAGACCGTAAAGAATGTTTCGGGCAGACAAGCCGCTGATTTCATTGTCATTCCTGTTGGAATTGGCAGCGCGTGTTTGGCCGCACAGGTGACATATTCAGCATAACCACCACCCGGCAACAACGCACAAACCGAATCGCCCACAGCCCATTCCGTAACGCCCTCACCCAGCGCCACAACCTCACCAGCCCCCTCAAGCCCCGGCAAATCACTGGCAGTCGGCGGCGGCGCGTAACTGCCTGCACGCTGCAAAGCATCAGGCCGATTTACCCCCGCATATTCCAGCCGGATCAGGATTTCACCATAGGCTGGCATGGGCACATCGCGGCTGCAAATCTGCAATACCTCCGGCCCGCCAGCTTTCGTAATTTCCACCGCTTGCATCAGTTTTGGCACGCTCATTTCGACGCCCCCTCATCTTCATTCCATCGCCCTGGAACATCCTGCATCGGCGCGGATTTTGGTGCTTTCACATGCCCCATCGCCCACAATGGACCAGCGAGCAATCCCTTCAGCAACGGGTTCCCGCGCACGCCAGCCTTGAGCTTTTCAAGCTGCATCACGTTCTCGATCCGGCGCTCCAGAAACGCCCACGTATCGGCATTTCCGTCGCTTTCATCCCCCAGCCAAAACAGCACGCATGATCCATAAACACCTGATAACGTAGCCCTTTTCGTATACCAGTTGATATCATCCGATGTGTCGCCCAGCGCGTTCCAGATCGCATCACAGGTCTCCCAAATCAGCTTGGCCCCGTCCGCCGCATATTTCGGCAAGGCAAACAACGCCGACGCCTTGCGCACAACCTCGCGGTCCTCGACCACCTCAAGCCGCATCCGCACCAGCGCTGAAATCTTGTCACGGTATCGCATCTCTCTCAGGTCCGCCGCCGCAAACCGCTCCAGCATCAAGGCGTCGCCGCGCTGGTGAAACGCCACCGCCAAATCGACCGCCCCGCGCGGGCACACAGCATGCGCAACCACCGGATCAATCCCCGCGTCAGCAACCGCCATCAGGAAGCTGGCATCACTCCAGCCATCAAAGGCCACATGCGGCAGGATCGCATCCAATAGGACGTCTTTGGGGGGCTGTGTCTGGGGCATTATCGAATCTCCGTAGTGGACAGGGCAGCTTTGCCTTGCTATAGGGCCAGTTCCTGCAACTTTTTGCAAATCTAACCTAGGAAGGTGGTGTAACCACATGCAGGTAAGTGTTCGTGATAACAATGTCGATCAGGCGCTTCGTGCTCTGAAGAAGAAGCTGCAACGCGAAGGTGTATTTCGTGAAATGAAGCTTCGTCAGGCCTACGAAAAACCGTCCGAGAAAAAGGCACGTCAGAAAGCAGAAGCAATCAGACGTTCCCGCAAGCTGGCTCGTAAGAAACTTCAGCGCGAAGGTATGATGTAAATCACATCTTTTGTGTCGGAAAGACAAACGAATATGGTGATTTAGGTCGCCGCAATATGACCCCCGTAGCCCAGCTTCGGGGGTTTGTTGTTTGCAGCCCTGCGTGCCACACGATAGTCTGTTACAAACCACACATCGAAAGGCCACATTATGACCATCCACATTGGCGCAAAACCCGAAGACGTTGCCGAAACTGTTCTAATGCCCGGCGATCCTTACCGCGCCAAATGGGCCGCTGATACGTTTCTGAAAGATGCCAAATGCGTCAACGAGGTGCGCGGCATGCTGGGCTTCACCGGCACATGGAACGGCAATCGCGTCACCATTCAGGGGTCAGGCATGGGCATGCCCAGCCTGTCAATCTATGCCAACGAACTGATCACCGAATATAACGCACAAACCCTGATCCGCATCGGATCATGCGGCGCGATGCAGGAAAACGTGAAGGTGCGCGACGTAATCATCGCCATGACCGCCACGACCCTATCTACCCCCTCGTCAGGCATCTTCAAAGAACTGAACTTTGCGCCTTGCGCCGACTACTCGCTGCTAGAAGCCGCCGTCAAAGCGTCCCGCACCCGCGATGTAGCCACCCATGTTGGCGGTATCTATTCGTCCGATGTGTTCTATGACGAGCGCCCCGACCTGACCGACCAAATGATGCGCCACGGCATTCTGGGGGTCGAGATGGAAGCCGCCGAACTGTATAATCTCGCCGCTCGCCACTCTCGCCGCGCTTTGGCGATCCTGACGGTGTCGGACCACTTGATCACCCACGAGGCCCTTCCGTCCGATCAGCGCGAGAAAACATTTGGCGACATGGTGGAAATCGCACTAGAGGCCGCGTTCGCCTAGAGCGCAACCAATCTAACTGAAAACATGCGTTCGGATTACAGGCTGAATACGATTGGGTTGGATTTGCTCTAGGCGCTATTTGCGACGCAGCGCATAAACTCCGCCGCTCCCCTCGCTGGACATATTAGAGATCGGCATAAACTCCAGAAAACCAACCTGCGTCTTGCCCTGATAGGGCGCAGGCACCACATACCAATGCAGTTGCGTTTGCAGCTTTTGCCGGTGCGCTTTCACGGCAATTTCACGGAAAAACAGATCCTCGCCGCCAATGCGCAGCCGGTGGTCGGTCATGCCTGTGAAAACCACGGGAACGCCGCGATACGTCTCGTTCACCCGTTCTTTGCGAAACTGCAGCATCTTTAGCCTGCCACGCTCCGGATAGCACATCTTTTAGCAGCACCGTGCGACTAAATTTGACGGGGTATTCCTTAACGGTTATCCCCATATCGTAATCGGCATCCAGTGTGATCGCCCTGTCCGACAGATAAAACAGAACCCAATCGCCGGTGATCCACATATAGGCGCGGTATTTGTCGATGCCTTCTTCATAGTTCGGCTGGCCATAGATCACGATATCCGCTTCGGCATATGCCTGCGCATAGATTTCATCAAAGGATTGAGTGGCCAGTGTGCGGGTCTTGTCGCCATTCACAACCTGCACAAACCGCTCCAGCTTTGGGCGGGGTTTTGACAGATCATACAGGCCTTTGGGCGTTGCGATATAATAGGAAAACGGCAGTAACCCTATTCCTTCACTGTGTTTTAGCGAAAAAACCTTGTTGCCAAGGGCGTCAAATTTGCTGATTTGCAAACTGTCCAGCACAAAGAACTTTCCGACAGGACTATAGGTGATGCCAGCGGGCAACCAGTAATCATCCACCCGCACCAGCGTATAATGCTCGGATGACGGGTTGTCTTTTAACAGCGGAATATCCCCTGCTGAAAGCGCAGGAATACCCATCCATAGCGCCAAAATTGCACCGGTAATCACTGACTTAACCATGCCGCCCCCTAACGCAGCCACACCGCTCACAAAGTCTATAATACCCTACTCTTGTGCCAGCATCCGGCATATCTGCGCCACCACCCCGCCGCCTTGTAACGGCTGTGGCAACAGCAACGCCAGCGACCGGCCCAAAGCCACCCGCTTACCGAACGGCTCAACCAGGCTACCCGCTTGCAAATGCGCTTCCACCAGTGCCTTGTGTCCAATCAAAACACCCGCGCCCTGCACCGCTTCTGCCACGGCTAAAGAATACAGCGAATAGGTCGCGCCCTGCATGCCTGTCCCCGTTTGACCCAGCCATATATCCCAATCCTGCGACCATGTGCTGTCACCAATCAGCGGCACATTGACCAAATCATCGGGGGCCAAATCATCAGACCGGTGCAAACCCGCCGCCAGTTCCGGCGCACAAACAGGGAAAATCTCGTCCAGCTCGATCGGCATCACTATGGGGCTGGCCGGTGTATCACTATAGAAAATCCCCACATCAAAGGTATCACGCAACAGGTTTGGCGCGGCCTCCATCGCGGTGATCGAAACCGTCACATCGGGCAGTGCGCGCCGGATCATCGGCAGGCGTGGCGACAGCCACAGTTGCGCGATGCTGGGTAGGGTTGCGATATGCACCACCTTGCTGGCCGCCGCCCTGCGCAGGCCCTGAACCGCGCGGCCCAGATCGTCAAATGCCGCGGTGAAATCCGCCGCCACCTTTGCCCCCAGCACCGACAGCTTCACCCCTTGCGCTTGGCGCTCGAACAACTCGGCGCCGATCCAGTCTTCCAGCCCCTTGATCTGCTGCGTCACCGCCCCCGCCGTCACTCCCAGTTCGTCAGCCGCCCGGGCAAAACCACCCAACCGCGCAGCCGCCTCGAATGTGCGCAAAGCGGTCAGGGGTGGGCCTTTGGGGCGGGGTGGGGAAACGGACATGACGATAGCCTTAGTTTTACTACCCCTAGAATATACAAAAACTCATTTGCGCCAAGCCCACACAGCTGTTTATCTCACACCAACCAGACAGGAGCTATTGATGACCCACCTCACACACCGCCCATGGGTGCCCGCCACCACTGAAAGCTATATTCAGGATATCGCCAGCCAAACCGCTGCCGCCTCTAGCGACGACACCGAGGCGCATTTGAACACCCTAATCGGTGAGAACCGCCAAATCCACGAACGGGACTGTTTCAATCTAAACCCCGCCACCAACGTGATGAACCCGCGTGCCGAAGCAATGCTCGCCTCCGGTCTCGGCACCCGCCCATCATTGGGCTACCCCGGTGATAAATATGAAATGGGGCTTGAGGCGGTGGGCGAGATCGAGGTGATCGCCGCCGAGCTTGCCGCCGAAGTCTTTAACGCCAAATACGCCGAAATCCGTGTGCCATCCGGTGCGATTGCCAACCTCTATGGCTTCATGGCGCTCACCAAAGCCGGTGATCATATCATCACTCCGCCCGCCAGCATTGGCGGCCACGTCACCCACCACGGCGATGGATGCGCTGGCCTATACGGGCTGATCAGCCACGGCGCACCTGTGAATGCAGATGGCTACACCATCGACATTGATGCCCTGCGTGCCCTCGCGCTTGAAGTGAAGCCAAAGCTGATCACCATTGGTGGTTCCTTAAACCTGTTCCCTCATCCCGTCGCCGAAATCCGCGAAATCGCCGATCAGGTCGGCGCACACCTGCTGTTCGACGCCGCCCACCAATGCGGTATTATCGCAGGCGGCGCATGGGACAACCCGCTGGATCAGGGTGCACATCTGATGACGATGAGCACCTACAAAAGCCTTGGTGGCCCACCCTCCGGCCTGATCGTCACCAATGACGCCGAAATCGCCCAGCGCCTTGACGCTATCGCATACCCCGGCATGACCGCCAACTTTGACGCCGCCAAATCCGCCGCCCTTGCCCTGACCATGTTGGACTGGCGCGATTGCGGCAAGGATTATGCCGCCAAAATGGTCTCGCTATCCCACGCACTGGCCACCGCGCTTGCCGCCGAGGGCTTGCCAATATTCGCTGCTGACCAAGGCTTCACCACCTCGCACCAGTTCGCCATTGTCGCGGCTGATTTTGGCGGTGGTCAAACCGCCGCCAAAACTCTGCGCCGCGCGGGCTTCCTTGCTTGCGGTATTGGCCTGCCGATTGCCCCCGTTGCGGGCGACATGAACGGTTTGCGTTTTGGCACCCCCGAACTGGCGCGCTGGGGCATGGACAAAACCGATGCCCCCCGCATGGCCGCCCTGATCGCGGGTGCCCTGCGCCGCAATGATCCAGAAGCGCTCGCCACTGAGGTTGCCGAATGGCGCAGCACCTTCAAAACCCTGCACTACATCCGCCCCTAACTTCTTCTTGCTCTAAATACCTCCCGCGCGGAGCGCCTAAAATCTCTTACGCTCCGTGCCCGCCGCCATACCCACTACGCACGGGTGGCTGCCATCCCTCCAGCACCTCTGCCTGCGGCGCAAACACCTCGACCAGCAGCGGAAAACACGCTGCCCCATCGGAAGAATGTTCCGCCGAACAATCCCCGCCCGGACAAGCCGACAACGCACCCAACAGATCAATCTCGGCAAAAAACTCCAGATAATCCCCAACCCGCACTGGGCTGGATTTCATAAAATACTGACCCGTGTCGCGGGTGAACCCTGTGCACATGAACACGTTCAAAACGTCATGCACATGGCGCTCGGCCTCGGTCACCGTCACCCCGATTTCATCAGCCAGAGCACGGATCAGGTTGGAATGGCAGCAATGATGATACTGTCCACCCGTCAACAGGTTATGGGTATAGGGATCACAGCGCGTGCCAATCACATCATGCACCGATCCGCCGAACGGATCGATCCCGTACCAATCCAGCGTATCCGTGACGATCGTGGCCATCGGACGAAGCTGCGGAAAACTGCTCCACATCCGCTCGCCAGCGGTCAAATGCGTCCCGTGCAGTGCCCGCGTTTTGCCGCTGTAAAACCGCTCGTCCAGATCATTGGCGTTCCACAGGTTCAAATCCCCAACCTGTGGGCCATCAACGCATGAGATGCGGAAAAACTGCCCCGCACTCGCACGAAAACAGGCGGCCTCACGCGGCGCAATCAAAACCTCGGACACCTTCACTGCCTCTTTTCGCGCGGCATGATACAGGTCCATATCAGGCGTTGGCAGCGTTTCATGCGGATAGCATATCACCGGCGCTATAGCGCGGCGCACCTCGGCATCTACAGGAATAGCCATAACAGGTTCACCCTTCATTTGCTCGTTGTTCGCACCCGGGTCCGACATCCACCCCTCAACCGGATCAGCGTCTTTTGGACCAGCATCAGTCAATCCGTTACGCAAAGCCCAAGCCGCCTGAACCGCACAAAGCAACGCATCCAGCGCATCACCTTTTGGGTCTTCGCAAAGCTTGGCATCGGCCCGCACCCGCAATCCATAAAGCGAGCAGCCCCGCGCCCCACACAGCGCTGCAAAAATCTCTCGCCGTGCATCAGCCATCTCCTCGGTTTGCTTACTGCGCCCCTCATTCTTATAGCTGCGCTTCCCGATCAAAGCACGGGCCGCCAACCCCGGATAGGCCTCGACACATATCCGGTCCCGATCCCCGTCCTTCAGCCCCGGGATATGGCATCCTGATTGCGCCAGTCGTGGCGCGCCCTCGTAAAACATCTTGGCAACCGGCACGCCATACAGCTTTTGCGGGCTGGCCCCGCCGGTGCCTTTTTCCGTCGCCCGTAAATGCTCTTTGTCACCCGCATCGCGTGGGGCTTTGTATGCTTCAAGCACATCTCGAAATCCCTGTCGCGTCATCTGGTCAACGCCATCAACATAAGACGCCCAATCCAGCGGCCAACCGATGTTTTCAACAAAACGACGCGCTTGACCGAACGGGAAATCCAGTCCGGCAACCCACGGCCCCTCTTGTGCCAACAGGCCTTCAAACGCGTCAAATCCTTCTAACAATTGCAACTGTTTAAAAGTCAGAACGTCATCAATCAAATCGCAATGGGCTACCGTAATCGGGTTGCTTTTTTTCGGCACACTGGTAAAATCAATCCCCAGAATACGGACCCCGTTACTCATCCTTGCCCTCGGCGTCCAGCCGCTCGCCAAACGCGCGATAGGAACGCTCCAGTTTGGGCGAATAACCCTCATGTGCCGGATGCACCTCGGGGTTGGCGATATAGTCAAAGTTCAACCCCGTCCCCTCAATCAAACGGTTCATCATGTTGAACAACGCACAAACGCTGATCGCCTCATACATTGCCTGCTCGCTCCAGCCTGCCGCATAAACCGCATCTGAATCGGCCTGCACAATCTTGCTCGGCAGGCTGTTCAACTTGGCCACATAGCGCAGCAGAGGGCGCAATTTTTCCGACACGGGCGCGGTTTCGACATCCACCACCAAGGCCGCGATCAGGTCACCGTCAATGCCATAAGCCTCGGCGTAAACCTTGTGTGAATCGTGGCAAAACACGCAAGCATTCAGGCCCGACACAAAGGTGGCAATCAATTCGCGCTCGCCAATGCTCAACTCACCCTTGCTGCGTAAAATCCCGTCTGTATAGGCCATCAACGGCACGGTGTTGTCAGGAAACAATTTGAAGAAATCCGACAAATGGGCGGGGTTGGGCAGACTGGGGATGTGCGGCATCAGAGAATCCTTTTTAGTTTCTCTAACACCCTAGAACCCATACCAACGGCGCATCAAGCCTAACGGCTTTCTTTGCCACAGCGAGAAGCGCTGCGTAAGCGAGCGAGCGACGAGCGGCCCGCCTAAATCGCCCGCTGCACCATCATCTTTTTGATCTCGGCAATCGCCTTGGCGGGGTTCAACCCTTTGGGGCAAGTGTTGGTGCAATTCATAATCGTGTGACACCGATACAGCTTGAACGGATCATCCAACTCGTCCAGACGTTCGCCCGTTGCCTCGTCGCGTGAATCAATAATCCAGCGGTAGGCGTGCAGCAATGCGGCTGGCCCAAGGTATCGATCAGAATTCCACCAATAGCTGGGGCAGGACGTTGAACAGGACGCGCACATCACGCATTCATACAGCCCGTCCAGTTTCTTGCGATCGTCAATCGACTGTTTCCATTCCTTGGCGGGACGGTTGGTTTTGGTCTCCAGCCACGGCATGATGCTGGCGTGCTGTGCGTAAAAATTGGTCAGGTCAGGGATCAGGTCCTTGACCACCGGCATGTGTGGTAACGGATAGATTTTTACATCGCCCTTGATTTCATCCATGCCGTAGATGCAGGCCAGCGTGTTGATCCCATCGATGTTCATCGCGCAAGACCCGCAGATACCTTCGCGGCAGGACCGCCGGAACGTCAGCGTCGGATCAATCTCGTTCTTGATCTTGATCAGCGCGTCCAGAACCATCGGACCGCATTTATCCATATCGACGAAATAGGTATCGACCTGCGGGTTTTTTCCATCATCAGGGTTCCAGCGGTAAATGCTGAATTTGCGGATGTTGGTCGCACCAGCGGGTTTGGGCCAAGTCTTGCCCGTCACCATGCGGGAATTTTTCGGGAGCGTCAGTTCAACCATATCTAAGTCCTATCCCAGACCCGAGCCAAGCTCGGCCTTTAAGAAACATTTCAACGTGTCGCCGCGGGTGCTGATCCCGACGACTGTATTTACAGTGCTTTGGTCCACGCCGGTCACGGCCGCCTTGGCAAGGCTGAAAATCTCGTCCGTGGTGGCGTTATCAATCACGCAATTGCTGTAGGCCTCGGTGTTACGGCCTGGAAATTTGTCAACGATGATCGGCGTAACAACCCGCTTGGCCGCCTCGCGCGATGTGTCCTGAACAATCCCGTCGGTGACACAGCCCGACAGGCCAACCATCACCAGCCCAATTAATATTCCGCGTATCATGTCCTAATCCCCCTGCAATGATGACTGGATCGTGCTGCCGGTATGCAAGAACAGAATTGCACGGCGGCGTTGTTCTTGGGTCAATGTCGCCCACAGCGCCACATCGCCTTCCATCACAGGAAAACCCGTCGGAAATGACATCGTGCCCAGCACAGCGGTAGGAACAGAATTGTGATTTGTGCGCACGGTGGATGCCTGTGATCGAGCGCTGCCACCCGCTGCCACGACACAGCGGTTGATATCAGCCAGTTCCTGCGCCGTTGCATAGACTTTTCCGGTTTTATAATCTGGATGCAGCTTCGCCCGCGCTGTAAAGCCCGACGCATCGGCACAGCGTTCGGTCAAGGCATAGCTGGCTGGCCCGTTGCCGGTTGTCGACCCACATGCCGCAAGTCCAAGCCCCGTTGTGAGCAATAGTCCAACCGAAAAGCCTCGCATCAATAGACCCTTTTCTTTGGTGCAATCTTTTTCAGATCAATGCCACCATCCTTGGCCGCTGTCAGCGGCTCCAGATGCACAGGGCGGTATTTCAGCGTCACCTTTGGCCCGTCAATGTATGACAGTGAATGCTTGCGCCAGTTCTTGTCGTCGCGATCCGGATAATCCTCGTGCGCATGTGCGCCGCGGCTTTCCTTGCGGGCCTCGGCCGCCACAATCGTTGCCATCGCGTTTGGCATCAGGTTGGTCAGCTCCAGCGTTTCCATCAGATCGGAGTTCCAGATCAGCGACCGGTCCGTGACCTTGATATCATCAATCTTGGCCGCAACCTTTTTCATTTTCGCAACACCCTCGGCCAGCGTTTTATCGGTGCGGAAAACGGCGGCGTCCTCTTGCATGGTGGTCTGCATTTCCATCCGCAGATCGGCGGTTGTTGTGCCGCCATCCGCATGGCGCAAGCCGTCAAACCGGTCAAACGCCGCATCCACTGACGCCGCATTCAGCGTCGGGTTTGGCGCTTTGGCATCCACAATCTCGCCCGCCTTGATCGCAGCAGCGCGGCCAAACACCACCAGATCAATCAACGAGTTTGATCCCAAACGGTTCGCCCCATGCACAGACGCACTCGCCGCCTCGCCAACAGCCATCAAGCCCGGCACAATGGCATCGGGGTTCTTGGCGGTTGGTTTCAGAACTTCGCCCATGTAGTTGGTCGGAATGCCGCCCATGTTGTAATGCACCGTCGGCAGCACAGGGATCGGTTCTTTGGTCAGATCAACACCGGCGAAAATTTTCGCGCTCTCGGTGATGCCCGGCAGTCGCAGCGCCAGCGTTTCCGGCGGCAGGTGGTTCAGGTTCAGGTGGATGTGGTCCTTGTTTGGTCCCACACCGCGCCCTTCGCGGATCTCAATCGTCATGCAGCGCGACACCACATCGCGCGACGCCAAATCCTTGTAGGTCGGCGCGTAACGTTCCATGAAACGCTCGCCTTCAGAGTTGGTCAGATAACCGCCCTCGCCGCGTGCGCCCTCAGTAATCAAAGTGCCAGCGCCATAAATGCCAGTCGGGTGGAATTGTACGAATTCCATATCCTGCAGCGGCAGCCCTTGGCGGGCGACCATACCGTTGCCGTCACCTGTGCAAGTATGCGCCGATGTGGCGCTGAAAAACGCGCGGCCATAGCCTCCCGTCGCCAGCACAACCATCTTGGCGTTGAACACATGCATGGTGCCATCATCCAGCTTCCACGCGACGATGCCCTGACAGGTGCCATCCTCGGCCATAATCAGATCGGTGGCGAAATACTCGATATAGAATTCGGCGTTATGTTTCAGGCTTTGCCCATACAGCGTGTGCAGCATCGCGTGACCCGTGCGGTCAGCGGCGGCACAGGTGCGCTGCACCGGTGGGCCTTCGCCAAATTCGGTGGTGTGGCCACCAAACGGGCGTTGGTAAATCTTGCCCTCTTCGGTGCGCGAAAACGGCACCCCGTAATGTTCCAGCTCGTAAACCGCTTTGGGGGCTTCACGCGCCAGATACTCCATCGCATCCGTATCACCCAGCCAATCCGAACCCTTAACCGTGTCATACAAATGCCACTGCCAATGATCCGGCCCCATGTTGGATAGCGAAGCAGCAATGCCACCTTGCGCCGCAACCGTATGCGAACGGGTAGGGAAAACCTTGGTGATACAGGCGGTTTTCAACCCCTGTTCGGCCATTCCCAATGTGGCGCGCAGCCCAGCGCCGCCAGCCCCCACAACAACAACATCGTATTCGTGGGTCTCGTATTCATATGCAGCCATGTTACTTCTCCGGCTCAGCCACTAAAGGCGATTTTGGCGATGGCGAAAACGGCGGTTACTGCCGTTGATCCCCAAAACAGTTTATTCACAACCAGTAGCCCGATCCGCAGGCGATGTCCGTGGATGTAATCCTCGATTACCACTTGCAAGCCCTGATACAGATGCATGCACAGCACGATGAAAAACATCGTGGCAATCAGCGCGTGGCGTGGTTGGGCGTAGGTTTCCAGCATTGCAGCGTGCCCAGCCCCAAGATTACCGATGAATGGAAACAGAAAAAGCAGCGACAGCGGGATCAGGGCAATCGACGTGACCCGTTGCGACATCCAGTGGCCAACGCCACTATGGGACGATCCCAGGCCATCAACACGTTTGCGATCAGTTATATATGACATCTGTTTTCCCCTCACATGGCCCAAATGACGCAAAGCACCGTGGCAACCACCGACAACACCAAAGCAATCCAGCCCGAGCGCCGGACAGTTTTCATGCCCATGCCTTTGACTGCATCCCACCGCAAGTGGCGCAAGCCGTTGAAAAAGTGGAACCAGAACGCCCATAGCGAGGCAACCAAAATCAACATCCCGAACCACGAGGTCAGGAAACCGTCCGCGACATCGAAATATCCCTGATTTGTGGCCCCCGCCAGAAACCACCACGCGATCAGCACCGTGGCCAGCGCCATCCCGATGCCGGTGATCCGGTTCAGAATCGACAGGATAGATGTGATTTGTGGACGGTAAATTTGCAAATGGGGCGAAAGCGGGCGATTGCTCTGATTTCCGTCTGCCCCCGGATTTTCAATTACCATCGAGTTTTCCCTTTCAGGATCAATTGCCTGTGGTCAGCATAATATTATTCAACTTACCAATGATGAATAACTGCATTTCCGGGCCGAGTCACGTGATCTAGCGCAATGTTAGCGCAAATATTTTCGTGATGCTGTTATTTTGTGATCACAGCACAGCATTGCGTGATCACAAAACGTTATTTGGGCGCATCCCGATACAATTCATCAATATAATTGGTGCAAACGGTGATCTTTTCACGGCTCGATGAATAGAACGCATAAAAATTGCTGTCCCGCCCACATCGTTTCACAACCACCCGCAGGCGCTTTGGCAAATTATACTTTTCATTCACGGTTTTCACTTCGGCCTCAATAATCTCGGCGGCTCGTATTTGCAGGCCGGATCTTGCGCTTTGGCTAAAGTGCACGGCCTCGCCCGATTTTGCATCCGCCATCCGCTTGATAATCGGATCCCAACTGTTCTTGGCCAATGCAAACTCACTCTCGCAAATCTCGGCACGATCCTCGGGTAGCCGCATTTCCTCGGCAAATTCGGCACGACGTTTGGGTGCGCCGCCGTAGGTCAGGCAAACGATGTTGTAATAACGCTGCATGTCGGGGCCATGTTCATCCGCCCAGTCCCATTCACGCCCCTTGCCATTCATCTTGATCGCGTCCACTTCAAACCCGCGCGCGGCCCCGCCATTGATCGCGAGCGCCTCTTCCTCGCCAAACAGACTGTCCACCATTATCACACTGAACACATCAGCGGCGTCTTCTTCCTGCCCCAGAACGGGCAACTCCATAGCGTCAATCAGCGCATGGGCAAGTTCATGATAAAAGGTCGACACCAGATTGGTGCGTACAAATTCAAACCGTTTCGGGTCCAGCGCAATTTCATCAGGTTTACCCTGCTTGCTTCCGTCTTGGTGTTCAGCTTGGGACAGGGTTTCCTTAGCGGTTTTATCAACCTGCTTGTTCACGCTGTCTTGGGCAACCGCCGCAATCGGTAACAACAGGGCAATCGACAAAATATACGATAGTTTTTTCATACCCGATTTAGACCGGAAGCACCGCCCAATAGTCAAGGTCCAGCAACACATCCGGCAGGTATTTTCCATCCTCGCCGCGCAATTCAACCGCCGCGCCCTTGGTCGCCACCGTGCGCAACCGGATCAGCCCGACACCGGGGGCCGCCGTTTCGGCCACATCCAGCACTTCAGACCATGCCCGCACAGTATCACCCGCAAAACAGGGATTCGCATGGGCACCCGCATTTATCCCGACAATCATCTGCGCGTTGGCCAACCCGTTGAAACTAAGGCTGCGCGCCAGTGAAATGATATGCCCGCCATAAATCAACCGCTTGCCATCCGGCCTTGCGCTAGCGTCAAAATGCACCTTGGCGGTGTTTTGCCACAGCCGCGTCGCCATCATGTGTTCAGCTTCCTCGATGGTGACCCCATCCACATGGTCAATCCGCTCGCCAACCGCGTAATCCCCCAGACGATGCGCCTCGCCCGCCAGCCCGAAATCATAGCTGCTAAAATCCAGCCCCTCCGGCAACACCAACTGATCCGCCGCCACCACTTTGGCCAGATCAGGGATCACAGTATTAGGCGCTGCCGCATCCAGATCACGCTTTTTCACCATCACCCAGCGGACATATTCCAGCACCACCTCGCCGCGCTGGTTGGTGCCCGTAGTGCGCACCCAGACCACGCCGTTTTTACCGCTGGAATTCTGCTTTAACCCGACCACTTCGCTAGAGGATCGCAACGTATCGCCCGCATAAACAGGCTTTAACCACCGCGCCTCGGCATATCCCAAATTCGCCACCGCATTCAGCGAAATGTCCGGCACGGTTTTGCCAAACACCACATGGAACGCGATCAGATCGTCCATTGGCGACGCGGGCAGCCCACAGGCCCGTGCAAACTCATCCGACGACGCCAAAGCATGCCGCGCAGGGTACAGCGCGTGATACATCGCCCGCTCGCCCCCCGACAACGTGCGCGGCACCGCATGGTCAATCACCTCGCCCAGCGCATAATCCTCGAAAAACCGCCCGGCGGCGCTGGTCTTGGCCATCTACTGCGCCCCCAGCTTCATATCAGGCGTATACTCGCCCTCGACATCCTTGGTTACCGCCTGCCCACAACGCATCACCCCGTTGGCCTGATCAAATCCATAGGTGGGTGATCCATACAGCTCCCACCCCTTGCTCAACGCCTCGGAAACCTTGTGGCAAAAGGCCGATGTGTCATCCTCAGTCAGCAGTCGATACAGCTTCATCCGTATGTCCCCCGAAACGGGCTATAGCCCAGCCAGATATGCACCCCTGTGATCAGCGCATACAGCACCAGCGCGATCACCAGATTTTTGGCATCCTTTGAAAACGGACCAACCTCGGGTCGCTCCCACGCCCCCTCGCCACGGTTCACCAGCGCCATCTGCGCCAATGCCCATGCGGCCAAGCCGCCAAACAGCACCAGTGAAGCACTATCGCCATTCACCAGCAAATGCGCCACCGCCCAGATCACCATACCCCACATCATCGGATGACGCACCTTGGCCGCGACCCAGCCCCGTGAGGTGCCAGCCCCGAACATAAACAGTGACACAACCATCAGCAGGTTGTTCAGATGCCCCATTCCGGCCATCGGTGTGAAAACCGCCGTGGTGTCCGCTGCGCGATACCCGATCACCATCATGATAATTGACGCCACCGTCAGAACCGCCACTAGGCCCTTGCCCGCGTCCCCCAAGGAAGCCCGCACACCCGGCATAACCCGTTTGAAAAAATGCGCCGCGATCCACAGCGCCACCCCAGCTATCAGTAATGTCATCCCTAACCCTCCAGTTTTGCAATCATATCGGCCTTGGCCAATGTCTGCCTTGCCGTCACAATATGCAGATTTTCCACGATCTTGCCATCCACCACGGCCACCCCCTGCCCCGCAGCCTCGGCCACCTCAAAGGCCGCAATCTGACGCCGTGCCAAATCCACCTCGGCTTCACTCGGCGCAAAGGCGGCGTTGGCAATCGCCAATTGCGCCGGATGGATCAGAGTTTTGCCATCAAACCCCATATCACGGCCCTGCTCACATTCCGCCCGCAACCCGTCCTCGTCCTTAAATGCATTATAAACCCCGTCAATCGCCACCACCCCGTGGCTGCGTGCCGCCAGCAGACACATCTGCAAACTGGTCAGCAATGGCTCACGATCCGCCCGAAACCGGCAATTCAGATCCTTGGCCAGATCATTGGTGCCCATCACCATGCCCGCCAATTGCCCATGCGCGGCAATCTCGGCCGCGTTCAATATCCCCAATGGGGTCTCCATCATTGCCCAGATCGGCATGTCGCCAACCAATGCCGCCAAAGCCTCCACATCCGTCGCTGAATTCACTTTCGGCAATAAAACCGCATCCGCCCCCTTGGTCGCCGCAATATCCGCCGCCCCCCATTCGGTATCTAGCGCATTGATCCGCACAATCCTGAACCGCGCGCCGTAATCCTGCGCCAATGCAGCCGCCAACATCCCCCGCGCCGCCGCCTTTTCCTCGACCGCAACCGCATCCTCCAGATCAAAGATGATCGCATCCACGTTCAGCCCGCGTGCTTTCTCCAGCGCCCGCTGTTTTGACGCGGGGATATATAAAACCGATCTAAAGGGACGTGCGTGCTGATCCATGATTCTGCCTCTTGGTAATAATCTTGCGCAGAAAGCAACATTTCAGCACCATTGGGCAACCCCTTATTGTCACCGCTCCCCCGTTTCTTTTTTGCCTAAATATCCTCGCCGAAGGCATCAGCGCTTTGGCCCGCAGGGGCAAAGCGCTTGGGGCGACGCGCTTGCGCGGCGCAACACCTGCAATCGGGCTTCACTTTTCGTTAACCAAAACGCCCCCGAAATTAACCATATCTTTTCACCTCCCAACGCAGGTTGAAGCGGCAGATGGAGGGCTTTTGAGGAAAGGTATGGAACATGAACAAGAAACTGCTGACACTTTCACTAGGCATCGGGGCAATCCTGCTGACGACCCAAAACGCCTATAGCCAAAGCACCAATTGCGCCAAACGCGACGCCGTTGTTACCCGCCTGGCCCAGGCTTACGGCGAAACCCGCCACAGCATGGGGCTGGGTGCAAACAACGCGGTGATCGAGGTATTCACGTCGGATGAGACCGGCACATGGACGATCACAGTAACCACAACGGACGGCATGACCTGTCTGGTTGCCTCGGGCCAAGCCTTTGAAGAAATGGCCGAACGCCTGATCCCCGAGAGCGAAAGCGACGCCTGAATTCCCGCATAGATGCCCGTCGATTTAGCGCGGGCATCTACGCCAACCGATCACATTCAAATTTGCGGATTTGACGCCACCCGATTCACCTGTTCAAATGCCTTGCGCGCGACGGCAGGAATAGATACGCAAACAGCGAAATTATCGGATCAGGAGATCACACAATGGCCAGAGCCAAAATCGCCCTCATCGGCGCCGGACAAATCGGCGGCACACTTGCCCACCTCGCAGCAATGAAAGAACTCGGCGACGTTATCATGTTCGACATCGCCGATGGCGTGCCCCAAGGCAAATCGCTCGACATCGCCGAAGCAGGCCCCGCGGAAGGCTTTGACGCCACCATGAAGGGCACCACAGATTACGCCGACATCGCCGGTGCCGACGTTTGTATCGTCACCGCCGGTGTGGCCCGCAAACCCGGCATGAGCCGCGATGACCTGCTGGGTATCAACCTGAAAGTAATGAAATCGGTTGGCGAAGGCATCGCCAAACACGCGCCGAACGCGTTTGTGGTCTGTATCACCAACCCGCTGGACGCGATGGTCTGGGCTTTGCGCGAATTTTCCGGCCTGCCCCACCATATGGTCTGCGGCATGGCAGGTGTGCTCGACAGCGCCCGTTTCCGCCACTTCCTGTCACTGGAATTCGGCGTCTCGATGCGCGATGTCACCGCCTTCGTTCTAGGTGGCCACGGCGATACAATGGTGCCGCTGACCCGCTATTCCGCCGTTGGCGGCATCCCGTTGCCTGACATGGTGAAAATGGGCTGGTCCACACAGGAAAAAATCGACGCCATCGTGCAGCGCACCCGTGATGGTGGTGCTGAAATCGTTGGCCTGCTGAAAACCGGCTCGGCGTTTTACGCCCCCGCCACATCGGCGATCGAAATGGCCGAAGCCTTCCTCAAAGACCAAAAACGCGTCCTGCCCTGTGCGGCCTATGTTGACGGCGCACTTGGCCTTAACGGGTTCTACGTCGGCGTGCCCACCGTGATCGGCGCTGGCGGCATTGAACGGGTGATCGACATCCAGCTGTCCAAGGACGAGCAGAAAATGTTCGACTCCTCGGTCAACGCGGTCAAAGGTCTGGTTGACGCCTGCAAAGCAATTGATCCCTCGCTAAGCTAAAGCGCGGAATTCTCGCCCAAAGTTAGGCACTCCTCTACTTCGGCGGTAATATTATTGCCGCCGAAGCTTACCTGCGATAGCAATAACAGATGACTTACTACTTATTATTGTTAATCGCATTAAGCCTTCCGGCTATGGTTGGTATATATATTGCCAAGTACGGATATGGAAACTCCAAGCACCTTGGAAGAATTGGGTTGATCGCCTGGGCAACCTTATTGTTGATAGTCTGGCCAGTCCTCGCGTTATATGCCTTTGTGGGAATTGCCATCGGTGGGGGAAATCCTACAGTATTTGAACTTGTGGCCACAGCTTTCTTTGCAACTTCCCCCCTCCCTTTGGCAGCTGTATTTAGCTTATTATCCGCTAGGGCTTGTTGAGATTCAGGATTCACATTTGGTGTAAGTTCTGATTCACTCCTTCCAAAGAGGAGGATTGAATTTTGAGCAACCGATTTATCATCA
>Ga0190303_1000121_pt1 | contig 31810 bp, 27 predicted proteins | sample 48700701_MG_FD_161672 | JGI IMG/M metagenome (GOLD analysis project Ga0190303, IMG submission 161672) | Hydrothermal vent sediment bacterial communities from Southern Trench, Guaymas Basin, Mexico - 4870-07-0-1_MG | ecosystem: Environmental > Aquatic > Marine > Hydrothermal vents > Sediment ... | reverse complement strand
GAAAATTATAGCAGAATATGTTAAGAATCAAGGATTAGAAAAGGAGTATGAAGTTCTACACAAAGATATACAGTTAAACTTATTCTAATAATAATGCCCCGTGGGCTTGCCCCGGGGATTATTTACTTTCCTTTACATTAATTGCTGGAATCCAACTATCTTTTTTTAGTAATAAGTCTTCATTCAACAACCTGTCTGTATCTAAAATATCTGGGAACATTTGATCAAACAAAGGGAAACGTCTGTTAAATTTAATAAGTGACATAATGGTTTATAATTTAAAATTTAATTCTTGTTTTATGCTAACTAAATTAAAATATAAGTTTTAAAAAAACAATGATTTATATCAATGAAAACAATGATTATTATCACTTAAAGTACTGATTTACTGAATTTTATATAATTCTAATTCATTTAGAATTATAATTGTCTTTTTGTTCAGCTTAATTAACTTTTCTTCTTTAAAATCATGTAATGTTCTTATTAAAGTTTCTTTTGCTACACCTATCATATTTGCTAAATTAATGCGTGTAATTTTAATTTCACCTTCAGAATTTAACATGTGTTTTTTAGATAACTTTAAAATAATTCTTGCAGTTTTCTTTCTTACAGATGCATATGCTAAAAACAATAATTTTTCTTTTATTTCAACTAAATCATTTGCTAGTATATTTATAAACTCATATACTATTTTTGGGTTTGAGTTTACTATTTGAGCTATCTCATCCTTATTAATCTTAAATAATTGAAGATTAGTAATTGCTTTTGAATTCTCAAAATGTGAGGTGTGTTTTACAAACGATAAGTAGCCAAAGTATTGATTATTTGTATAATATCCTGTGATTAATTCTTTCCCGTGTTCATCAATTTTATACGTTTTAACTTCTCCCTTCTTTATTAAAAAGATATGATTACTTAAATTTCCCGTGCAATAGATGGTCTCATTTTTTTTGTATTTGTAGACCTCTTTTCCATGTGAAAAACCTTCAATATATTCTTTCAGATTTTTGCTTTTAACTAAGTTAACCCCTTTCCTTTCTCTGGTTGACTTTGAGGTTTGTAATTGACTTTCAATTGTTGAAAGTTCATTTTTAATTTGCTTTAGCCCTTTTTCACTATTGAAAGATATTTTTAGCTTGTCAACAACTTTTTCAAGCTCCTGATTGCGTAATTCAACTTCTTTTTCAAGTTCTAATGTTAAATTTGATATTTTATTTTCTTTGTTTTTCCGAAGGGTAATATCAGAAATAAAAATTTTATAGTAAGACTTATTTTTGTAGATAATTTCACCAAAAATTAATTCAAGTGGGATTTCTAAACCATTTTTTTGAATGCCAATTATTTCTTGAGGATGTTTAAATTTATCTTTTTGTGAATCATTAATAAAATTTCTAAATAAGTTTACTTTTTTAAATAGTTTTTCTACATTTTTACCTATAAGTTCATCATTTGAATACCCAAATAAATATGTCAAAGGTGAGTTTAAAAGGACTATTTTTTTACTCTTATTAAACACAAGAATACCCATTTGCATTGAATCAAAGCAAACTTTGTAAAACGATGTTTCATCTTTCAACATCATAATAAGAGCTTATAATGTTAAAGTTATGCCTAAAGTTTATCCTTTTATATGATAAAAATCAGTTTTAATCTTGGATGGATCAGTATTGCAAAACTAGTTGAATTTCTGAGTAAAGTTTACCTTTTGGTAAAAAGATATTTTCTAAATTTTTAGCAAAAGGAATAGGAGTTTCAATACTACCAACACGTTTAATTGGTGCATCTAAATAGTTAAAGCAATTTTCATTAATTAACGCTGAAATATCTGAAGATATACCTCCAAATAAGGTGTCTTCTTGTAATATTAAAACCCTTCCAGTTTTTTTTACGGAGTTATATATAGTTGCTGTATCTAAGGGTTGAAGTGTTCTTAAGTCAATAATATCAGCTGAGATTTCATGTTCTTTAATTGTTGCTAAAGCCCAATGTACGCCAGCTCCATAAGTTATTATGCTTATATCGCTTCCATTTTGTAAAACTGAAGCTTTCCCCAAAGGAATTGTATAATAATCATCAGGTACATCTTGATATAAAGATCTATAAAGTGCTTTATGTTCAAAGAATAACACCGGGTTTGGATCTTCAATAGAGGTTGCTAATAACCCTTTTGCATCATATGGAAATGCCGGATAAACCACTTTTAAGCCAGGAGTTTTAGTAAACCAAGCTTCATTTGTTTGACTATGGAACGGACCAGCTCCAACTCCAGCACCGCAAGGCATCCGCAAAACAATATCTGAATTTTGATTCCATCGGTAGTTTGATTTTGCCAATAAGTTAATTACAGGATTAAAGCCTGAAGTTACAAAATCAGAAAACTGTAATTCTACTACAGATTTATATCCATTTACTGAAAGTCCGAATGCAGATTCTATAATAGTTGACTCACAAATGGGTGTGTTTCTTACTCTTTCCTTACCGAATTTCTCTAAAAAACCTTCAGTAATTTTGAAAACACCACCATATTCAGCAATGTCTTGTCCCATGATAATCATTTTATCAAAACGACTCATACTTTGCTTCAGCCCTTGAGATATAGCGTCAACAAGTCTAATATTTGAAGTTTTAGTTGATGGACTTGTCTCTATATAATTAAAATGTTTGTATACATCAGCCAATTCATTTTCTACAGTTGAAGAAGTTGCTTCTTCTGCAAATGCAATTTTTAAATGATCATTAATTTCTACAACAATCTCTTGTTTTATTAGTACTTCCATTTCTTCAGAAAGGATATTTTCGCTCCTCAAAAATGCTTGGTATCTTTCAACAGGGTCTTTAAAAGCCCATTTTTCTAATAATTCTGTTGGTACATATTTTGTACCACTCGCCTCTTCATGACCACGCATTCTAAATGTTTTAAACTCTAGTAAAACAGGTCTTGGTCTTTTTCTAACACTTTTAACAATTTTAGTAATTTTTGTATGGACTTCTAAAATATTATTTCCATCAATAATGTGATTTTCCATTCCATAGCCAATACCCTTATCTGCAATATTTTCACACTTAAATTGCTGACTAGAAGGTGTAGACAGACCGTAGCCATTGTTTTCAACGCAAAAAAGAACGGGTAAATTCCAAACTGAAGCTACATTCAATGCTTCGTGAAAATCACCCTCACTTGTACCTCCTTCACCTGTAAAAACAGCTGTTACCTTTTGTTCTTTTCTAAGTAAATCTGCCAATGAAATTCCATTAGCAACCCCCAATTGAGGTCCCAAATGAGAAATCATTCCTACAATTTTATACTCCTGTGTTCCAAAATGAAATGATCGATCTCTTCCTTTAGTGAAACCGCCTTTTTTTCCTTGCCACTGTGAAAAAAGTTTATGTAATGGAATTTTTCTTGTAGTAAAAACACCCAAATTTCGATGTAATGGGAGTATATATTCGTTAAAATCTAAAGCACTTACAACACCTACTGATATTGCTTCTTGTCCAATACCAGAAAACCATTTTGAAATTTTACCTTGTCGTAATAGAATTAACATCTTCTCCTCTATTAAACGAGGTTTAAGAATTAATTTATATAATTCTATTAACTGTTTGTTTGTGTAGCCTTTTCTATTATAAAGTATAGAGCCTACTTTTTTGTCAACTGTTCTCATTAATAAAAGGTATAACTTCAAAGAGGTGAACTAAAGAAAAAAAAATACACCTTACTATATTAATAATAAGGTGTATTTTTTTACTTTAATAAATATTTATAACTCTCTAAAAATTGAGTGCATTAATCTAGTTTTGTCGTTAATACTTTCTTCTAAAGAAATCATGGTTTCTGTTCTAGAAACACCATCAATATCATCAATTTCAAAAATTATTTCTTTTGCATGCGTTGTGTTTTTAGCTCTAATTTTGCAGAAAATATTATATTTTCCAGCAGTAATATACGCAATGGTAATATTTGGTATTACCTTTAAATCTTTTATAACTTGCTTAGTTTTTGAAGTTTGGTTTAAATAGATACCAACGTGAGATATGAAAGAATAACCCATTTTTTCATAATCTAGCGTTAATGTTGATCCTTTAATAATACCCTCATCTTCCATCTTTTTTACTCTAACATGGATGGTTCCAGCAGATACGACTAATTTTTTTGCGATATCAGTGAATGGGGTTCTTGCATTTTCAATAAGAATATCTAGTATTTGATGATCAATTTCATCTAGAACAAATTTTTTCATGATGTCTTTTTATTAAAAAATAAATATAATAAACAAATTTATTAAAAAAAAAACGATTAATCGCTAAAATATTTACGAATTTGACAATTATAAGTCATTTATATCCAAATTTTCTGCGTTTTTCAAGTCATATGTATAGAAATCGGATAAATCACCTCTTTTTTCAATATGCTTATACATTATAAGCCTGTCGTTTTCTACTTTAAATATATATTGAATGCCAATATCTTCAATAGTTGTTGAATTATTTTTAACAGTTTTCGCATTTTTATAAATAATATCTAAGAATTTTGTGTCATTATTTGGTATTTCAAAGTAAGGCTTATAATTATTAAAATGGCTTCCAGTTGCAATAAAATATACACCTTTTAAAAGAGCATAAAAATTAAATTTCCTAGTAATTTCCCTTTCATAGTCATTTTTATAATGCCCAGCTTCAATTAAAATAGTATTATATCCTAGCTTTTGGAAATTATCACCTGTTGCCGTTGGGTAAAATTCATCTGTATATCTTCCTATTTGATTTGGTATTATTTGTTGAAGTAATTTATTCATTTCAACAATTACACTCATAGTTTCTTTCCTCCCTCGTGTTAATGTCCTTTCAACATCTTCAGAAGGTGCTAAAAAAGATAATGTTGCAGGGTTATTTGTTTTAGATATGTTAAAAATTGTACGCTGATCGTGTAAATTGAAGCAAAATTTTGGCTTAAATTCATCTAAAACTCTTCTTAGTAGTTTACTTTCAATTGCTTTTTTATCTACAGCATCTCTATTTAAATCAATGTTATTAGCGTTTTCACGCGTAAATTTTATAGCTCCATCTGGATTCAATAACACAATAAACTCTAATGTACAATTTAGCAAAATTTTATCACTGATGGCTTTCAATTCTGGAATTGGACTAGATAGAAATTTAAATAAATCAAATAATGCCTTTGTTCCTGTACTTTCATTTCCATGCATTTGAGACCAAGCTAGAATTTTGGTTTTTCCTGTGCCTATAGAAATTTTATAAATAGGTATGTTATTTTCAGAATGCCCAACGATTTCCTTTCTGAATTTTGATGGTAATTTATTTATTAATGGTTCAATTTGTTCAAACACAATCCTTCTACCTTTTAATTTCTTTTCAAAATTAGAAGGATACCAACGCTCCAATATTGTTACATCATTTAATTTCATGGTTACAAATGTAAATAATCATTAGTTTACAATTGTATACTTAAATTTAGAAAGAGTCTTCTACAATTGTAACCAGTCTGACCCAATCTCTCAATTTCTTTTCAGCATTATATACGGCTTTATAAATAAAATTTATTGTAATTTATTAATTACTTGATTAATAGCATATTAATAGCCACTACCTAAATGTATAATATATATAAATTATTTATTTTAAGCTAAAAATACCATTCTTTTTGCTAGTTCCTTTCTAAAAGATTACATTTGTAACTACTAAATTAGGTTACAATGGTAAACGTAGAGGAATTTGCAAAAAGGCTTAAAATAATTATAGATTATTATGAAATATCGGCTGCAGTACTTGCTGAAAAAATCGATGTACAGCGTTCTAGCATATCCCATATTCTTTCGGGGAGAAATAAGCCTAGTCTAGATTTTGTTTTAAAAATATTAAAGGTCTATCCCGAAGTAGAGTTGTATTGGTTATTAAATGGTGTAGGTCAATTCCCTAAATCAACAAATGAAGTTATCTCTGCTCCTACATTATTTTCAGAAAAAGGAGAAGGTGACAAAAACAAAGGGAATGAGAAAGAAGAATCTCCTCCAGTTATCCCTACCACAAATAACAATTTGATTGAAAGAATAGTCATTTTTTATAAAAATGGGAGTTTTAAAAACTATACACCATAAAAAAAGCTTCTGAATTAGATTCAAAAGCCAATTTTAATTATTTAATTTAGTTTTATTATTCAATTAATTTAGACATCCCAGTCTTTAAAATCAGTATTAACTCCTCTTTATTTGCATTATTTGACTGTTGTTGAGTTTGCACAAGTTGATTCAACATATTAACAGCCATTTTATCGAACTTATATTTTTTGTACTGCAAACCTAACTTTACAAAATTATTGGTTAAGTTGATTATTGCTTCTTTATTATTACTTTCAGCAATCCATTTAAAAGCTGCACTATATAATTGTTGTGTTCTTTTATTTTCAGATAAAAACATTCCTTTTAACACATGATTTGCAATAAAGGGTAAATTAGATTTATCTTGTTCTCCAATGTAAATACTGGTAATAGCATCTGCTAAATGCTCCTTTATCTCAGCATCTAAAGAGTTTACTTTAGTTAAAGTGGTTTGTTTGTCTATTTGATATAATGAAATAAGCGAACTTCCGGTAATAGCATACGATTCACTATTCATACCTCTTTCAAATAGAGGTTTATATATTGGATCAACCAATTTACCTAAAACACCTAAAGCGGCAGCTTTCACCAGCGTTTTTTCATCAGATGTCGCTAGTTTTTCAATTTTGGCAATAGCCTCTTTCTTATTATATTTCTGAAATAAATCAATACTTTCAAGTGCTAATATTCTTAATTCGTAATAAGGATCATCTAGCGCTTTAATTAAAGTACTAAAAGCTACTTTGTCAGTTTGTTGCTTGGCAATTTCTTCAATAGCTTTTCTTCTATCTAAATAATGAGGTGCATTGTTATATTGATAAATATAATTCTCTAATGTTTTTTTATCGGTTATTTCAGCTAATAGAACATGTTTAGCATCAATATTAATAAGTTTTGGTAATTTATTGAATGGGAATATAAATGAATTTTGCCTACTGTCAATCCAAACATTATGACTCAGTTTCCGATTGTCTTCATATATATCAATACTTAGCGGGAATTTAAAAATATTTCCTTGTTGGTTTATATTTACTGTTACAGTACGGTTTAGGGTGTTATAATCGTATGTTACATTTAATTTAATGTGACCATTGCCAAAATACCATTGATTGAAAAACCAGTTTAAGTCTTTACCGCTCACTTTTTCAAATGCCAACCGTAATTCATGAGCTTCAGCAGTTCCAAATTTGTATTTTGTTAAATAATAATTTAAACTTTGGAAAAAAGCATCGTCACCTAAGTAATTTCTTAGCATATGAAGAATAGCATTTCCTTTGTGGTAACTTACAGGATCAAACATATGTTCTTTGTCTTCATAAAAGAAGCGAACTAAATTTTTATCTTCACTTTGACTTTCTAGATATACTTTAATATCATCATACATATGAGCATTAGCTCTATCTTTCCCATATTTATATTCGTACCACAAATAAACACTGTATGTTGCAAACGATTCGTTTACAGTTAAATTAGACCAACTCTCAGTAGTTACTAAATCTCCAAACCAGTGATGAAATAATTCATGAGCTATGGTTCCCTCCCATTCATTGACATCTATTAATTGCCCTCTTTTTTGTTGAGCATCTTCACCATGAACTACAGCTGTTGTGTTTTCCATTGCACCGCTTACATAATCACGCACAACAATTTGACTATATTTATCCCAAACGTAAGGCACCCCTGTAATTTCAGAAAAGAAAGTCATCATTTCTGGCGTATTCCCAAAAATTTCTTTAGCAACTGATTCAAAATCAGGCTCTACATAATAATCAACAGCTAGTCCATTCCAAGAATCTTTTACGATACTAAAATCACCAACACCCATAAAAAACAGATATGGAGCGTGTTTTTGATCCATTTTCCAATAGTCAGTCCGGGTTCCGTTATTGTTCTCTGTTTGACTTTTTAGTGTTCCGTTAGAAAGTGTGATAAACTTAGATGGAACGGTCATATAAATTTCTTGTGTAGTTTTTTGATTTGGAGAATCTATTGTTGGAAACCAGCAACTACTTGCTTCAGTTTCACCTTGTGTCCAAATTTGTGTAGGTTTACTTGGGTCTTCACCTTTAGGATCAATAAAATACAATCCTTTAGCGTCTGTAATTACCTTACTTCCTTTTTGTTTAACTTTTTCAGGGTTTGCAGTATATTTAATATAAATTGTGAATTCTTCTCCCTTTTTATAATTTTTGTCAAGCTCAATAATCAATTCATTGTCTGAATAATTATAAGGTGCTTCGCTGTTTTTTATTGAAATTTCATGAATTTTAAATGCCTTTGCATCTAAAGTAACCTTATTAGTTGTATAGAAATGAGGAGTTAATGTAATCCAAGCTTCTCCATTCATTTGACTTTCTTCAAAATTAAAATCAACTTTTAATTTAGTGTGTACTAAGTCATTGATTTTTTCTCTTTCAGCTTGGTATTTTTTATCTTGAGCATTTACTACTATTGAAAACAGTAAAATAAGTGTAAATAATAAATTTTTCATTCGTATTATTTAATTTGAAGTTTCAAAAATAGTATTTTAATTGTTTTAAGAAGTTAATACGACGTTAAAAAGCCATACTTGTTAGGTATGGCTTTAATTTATTGTATGTAATTGAAGTTTATTTTAGACTGCTAAGCAAACCTCCAAGTTGTTTTAATTGTGCATCATCTCCATCCATTTTAATTTCTTGTGTTAATTTTAAAATGTTTGCTGGATTCATGTTTTCTCCAAGAACTCTAATAACTGCAAATCCTTTTTCATTATCTGCTCCAAATATAATTACTTCATCTATTGCATCTTCATCACCTAAGTAATTAACAGTTACACTGCTTGTACCCATATTCATACGCATTAATTGTTTGTATTTTGGGTTTTTAAGAATTGCTTTTACTTTTTCTTTTTCTGAACTGTACAACTCTTTATTTGTTTCACTTAGCTGAAGTGCTAAAAAGTTTACTTTTTTAATTGTTTCTAACGTGTTTTTAACGTCATCAGAAACATCAGTATCCTTTAATTTAAGTATGCTTGAAGGCAAATCTATTGATATAAATTCACTGTTTTCTTTACTATCAATATAATACTTTTGAAGTGAAGGATTCGTATCACAAGCAGTTGTTAGTAGCAATACTGCGATAACTAATCCTGTAAATTTTAAAAAAACTTTCATTTTATTGTGTTTTTATTTTAATGCCACTATTTGGAATGTGCGCTTCAGTAAGTTTAGATATTTTCTTTAAATCTATATCACCTGTTAAAGATAAAATTACAGATTCTGCATGTATTTCACTATTGAACTTTTCAATACCACTAACATACATTAGCAATTCACTTACGTGATCATCATCTTTACCTTGCTTAATATAAATTTTTACTTTCGTGTTTTTTTCTTTAACACGCATTAATTCTATAAGTTTATTAGATTTTAAATATTTAGAAACTACAGCACTCATCTCTTTTGAAATGTTAGCGTCTTCAGTAGTAAAAACTTTAAAAGAGTTTAAACCCTTTACCATATCAAAATATTCAGATCCTTCTTCTCCTCCACTTTTAAATTTAGCAAGCATTTTAAATGCTTCCTTAGTTACAACTACTGTTGTTACGTCGTCCATTTCTTCAAATTTGTCAAAAATTGAACTTTGAGCATAATTTGTAAATGGTATTATTGCGATTGCGATTAATAAGATTATTTTTTTCATTTTTTGTTTCATTTAGATTGTTTAAAAAATTTGTTTGTTGTGTCATCAAAACGTTGCAATTGTGCAATGGCAACATTCCCCTTGTTTAAATTAGTTGAAAGCATTTCTAGTGCAGTAATAGTTTCTGCATAGACTCTTTCGGCTTTTCTTTCTTGAATATTTGTATATCCATTGTAAACACTTACCAGTAATATTACTGAGGCTGCTACAGATAACCATTTCCAACTCTTCTTTTGACTGTTTAATTGGATGGGCTTTGTATATTCCTCATTTTTACTAGTTGAAAAATATCCGAATATCACTTGGTATTCTTCTAAATGGGGTGCTACATTATTGCTTGAAAAATAGTTTTTCAACTCCTTTTCTTCTGCAATGCTAGTTTCGGCATTTAGATATTTTTCCAACAACTTTTCTATGTTAGCTAATTCCATATTTGTGTTGTTTTAATAATTGTTCTCTAATTGTTTTTCTTGCTCTAGATAATGTTACTCTAATTGCTGTTGGTTTTAAATTCAACATTTTTGCAATTTCATCAAATTCGTATTCTTCAATATCTCTAAGCTGTATAATTAATTTTTGTTGCTCTGGTAAGTTTTCAATTAATTTATGAACTATACTTACACTGTCATTAAGTTCCATTCGTCTATCTAAAGACGTATCCTTCTCTTTATAATTACTATGAACTAAAGTTAAATTACTCGCTTGTTTCGATTTTAATCTGTCAAAACAATAATTTTTAGTCATTGTCATAGCAAAAGCTTCTATACTTTTGTACTCTTTTAATTTTTCTTTATTTCTCCATAACTTAAAAAGCAATTCTTGTGTTGCATCTTCAGCTTCTTCAGTAGATACAAGTAATCTTTTCGCTACACGAAATACTTTATCTTTAAAGGGCATTACAGTTTTTAAAAACTCAGATTGCTTCATTTTAAGTTCGGTTTAACAACATTTTTCTGCTGCTGTTACAATTATGACGAGCAAGTTTCGTTTTTGTAACAGTTGCTGTTAATTTTTGTAATAAAAAATAATATATTGCGACTTAAATAAGATCAAATATAAAATTTTAATATGAAAAAAATAAGCTATTTATTTTCTGTGTACCTGCTGTTAACAATTATTTTTATTAGTTGTAATAAAAATAACGATGACGATGTTCCTGTTTCTCAAAATCTAGAAGTTCAAGATTTTATTTGGGAAGGGTTAAATTTATATTATTTATGGAAGGATAATGTTCCTAACTTAAGTGATACTAAAGTTAATGATGCTGATGAATACATATCTATGCTAAGTGCCCACCCAAATCCTGATGACTTTTTTGAGAGTTTAATTTATGATCGCCAAAATACCGATAAATGGTCTTGGATTGTTGATGATTATATTGCTTTAGAAAATTTATTTCAGGGAATTACTAAAAGTAATGGTGTTGAATATGGCTTATTTTTTGAAACTGGGAGTTCATCTAATGTTTTTGGGTATGTACGATATATTTTACCAAATTCAGATGCTTCACCAAAAAATATTGAAAGAGGTTTTATTTTTGATGCAATTAGTGGAACACAGCTAACCATTGATAATTATAGATCTTTATTAGGTAATGAAACCTACACGATGAATTTTGCCAATTTAAATGGGGGGAACCCTATATCTAATGGAACTTCAGTTGAATTAACAAAATTTGAATATCAAGAAAATCCAGTATATATTACTAAAATAATAGATGTAGGCGGTGTTAAAATTGGTTATTTAATGTATAATAGTTTTACAAGTGTTTTTGACCAGGAATTAAATACTGCTTTTGCACAATTACAAGCTGAAGGAGCCACAGAATTAATTTTAGATTTACGTTATAATAGTGGTGGGTCAGTTAGAACCGCAACTTATTTAGCAAGTATGATTACTGGACAGTTTAATGATGAATTGCTAACTAAAGAAAAATGGAATAACGATTTGCAAGATTGGTTTGAAGCAAACCATCCAGATTGGTTAGTAAATAATTTTACAAATGAAATTTATAATACAGACGCAAATAACAATGTAATACTTCAAGAGGCAATTAATAGCTTAACTCTTTCAAATTTATATGTGATTACTACTGGTAGTTCAGCTTCAGCAAGTGAATTAATTATAAATGGTTTAAACCCTTATATTAATGTGGTAACCATTGGAGGAAAAACTTCAGGGAAATATACTGCTTCAATTACACTCTACGATTCTGATGATTTTGGAAGAGAAGGTGCTAATCAAAATCACACTTGGGCAATGCAACCAATTGTTTTAGAGGAAATAAATAAACTTGGAGTAAATGATACAGATGGTTTTGACCCCACTATCCCATTAGAAGAAAACTTAGTAAGCTTAGGTGAATTAGGAGATGTTACAGAGCCATTGTTTGCTAGAGCAATTGCTGAAATTACAGGTTCAGGAAAATTAATTATATCAAATGACAAAATGTTGTTTTTTGAAAGAGCTTCCGATTCAAAAGAGTTAACCAAACTAGGCAATACCATGTATGTTGAAAAACAATTGCCTTTAGGTATTATAAGGAGATAATCTATTTAATTTAATAAAAAGGGTGTTTTAAAATTTTTAGAATACCTTTTTTTATTGCTTAATTATTAGTGTATATTTTAAGTATATTTGTTAGTATTTCAAATTAGTAATAATGAAAAAACTTATAACAGCCCTCTTAATTTTAATGCTTCTAGTTGCTTGTAATGGTGAATATTCAGTTAGAAAAAAATTAACTATTTCTATTGAAAAATTCAAATTAGACAGTACCAGTATTCGTGCAATTGAAATTTTAAGCGACTCAACTGTTGCATATGCTGGTTCTATTGGAGATGTAGGGATTATTTCAGAAACTGGTCAACTAGTTAAAACTCAAAAAATTGTGACAGATAGTATTGTACCACATTTTAGAGCTCTCGCAAAAAATCAAAATACTCTTTTTGCATTGAATATTGCCAACCCAGCATTACTTTATAAAATTGATAATAACACAGCTACAATAGTTTATAAAGAGGTGCATGAAAAAGTTTTTTACGACTCTATGCAGTTTTTTGATGAACAACATGGAATTGCAGTGGGTGACCCTACAAATAATTGCTTGTCAATAATAATAACAAGTGATGGTGGAAATACTTGGGAGAAAATATCTTGTGAAAATTTACCAAAAATTGACGATGGTGAAGCAGCTTTTGCAGCAAGCAATACCAATATAGCAATAGTTGGCACAAATGCCTGGATTGCTACAGGAGGTGTAAAAGCTAGAGTTTTTCACACAAATGATATGGGTTTAACCTGGAATGTATACAATACACCTATTATTCAAGGAAAAAGTACTACCGGAATATATACAATAGATTTTTATAATAATAATCAAGGTATTATATGCGGTGGAGATTACACCAATAAGTTTGGAGGTTCAGCTAATAAATCCTTAACTTTTGATGGGGGGAAAACTTGGGAAGTAGTTTCAGAGAACAGTCTGCCAAACTATGTGAGTTGTGTGCAATATATTCCTAATACTGAAGGAAAAGAATTGATTTCAGTATCAACCAACGGTATTTTTTATTCAAATAATGCTGGTAGAAATTGGGAAAAAGTAAGTAATGAAGGTTTTTACGCTATTAGATTTGTAAATTCTAACAATGCTTGGCTTTCTGGAAATGAGGTAATTGCTAAAATGACAATTAATTGATATGAAAAAATTAATAATTTTAATAGTTACAATAATCTTTATTTTTAGTTGCAAAAAGCAATCTGATTTAAGTAAAATATATGATTGTTCTCAAATTAAAATTGAAAACCCTAAAACGATAATAGACTTCAATAAAAACTTTAAATTAACTATTTCAAGTAATTGGAAAACAAAGTTATACTTTAGCGAATTTGAATCTGAAATATTTACTGCAGACACAATAAAACAGCTTACAAAATCATTTATTTTAGCAGCCTCTTTTAACTCTGGAAAATTAAAATTTGACACCAATTATTATACTAAAATAGATTCAATTTTAATAAAAAATAACTTGCAATTAATTAACTCTGGAAATGAAACTTTCCAATCTCAACCAATGTATTGGTATGTGGCAAAAGGTTTTAAAAACAAGTTTACGTATCACAAATTCAATTTAACTTCAAAAAGGTCTAAAAACACCTATTTTAATTCTTCTGTAGAAATTTATGGAGATGACAATGTAAATGAACGAATTTGTAAAGCTATTTCAATACTTGAGAAAGTAGAATTTTTGCAATAATTTATGATAATTTGATTGTAAAACCTTTATCAAAAACTTACTTTTGAAGAAAATATAAAAACATGAAAAAAATAATAGATCGCTTTGTAAAGTATATCACTGTAGATACACAGTCTGACCCAAATAATCCTGATTTTCCAAGTACTGAAAAACAATGGGATTTGGCGCATATTTTGGTTGAAGAATTAAAAGAAATTGGACTTGATGATGTTACTTTAGATGGCAATTGCTACATAATGGCAACGCTACCTTCAAACGTAGATTTTGAAGTTCCAACAATAGGTTTTATTGCACATATTGATACAAGCCCAGATTACACTGGAACCAACGTAAAACCTCAATTTCACCCAAATTATAATGGTGAAGACATTATTTTAAATAAAGAAGAAAATATTGTTTTGTCTCCTAGTTATTTTGATGATTTACTATTATACAAAGGGCAAACATTAATTACAACTGATGGGACTACCCTTCTGGGTGCTGATGATAAAGCTGGAATTACTGAGATAGTTTCTGCAATGGAATATTTAATTAATCATCCTGAAATTAAACATGGTAAAATTAGAATTGGCTTTACTCCTGATGAAGAAGTTGGTAAAGGGGCACACTTATTCGATGTTGAAAAATTTGGAGCAGAATGGGCTTACACAATGGATGGAAGTCAAGTTGGAGAGCTCGAATACGAAAACTTTAACGCAGCTGGTGCAGTAGTTACTATCAATGGTAAAATTGTACACCCAGGTTATGCAAAAGGGAAAATGATTAATTCTATGCTAATTGCAAGTGACTTTATAGCAGCTCTACCTAAAAATGAAGTTCCTGAAAAAACGGAAGGCTATGAAGGTTTTTATCACTTACACACAATGAATGGTGAAGTTGAAAAAACGGAGCTTCAGTACATTATTAGAGATCACGATTTAAAATTATTTGAAGAGCGTAAAATAGCATTCAAAAAAACAGTTGAAGATTTAAATGCTAAATTAGGAAGTGACATTATTCAAGTTGAAATTAAAGATCAATACTTTAATATGCGTAAAAAAATTGAACCTGTAATGCATATTGTTGATATAGCTGAAGAAGCTATGAAACAATTAAACATTAAACCACTAATTAAAGCAATTAGAGGTGGTACAGATGGCTCTCAGCTATCTTACAAAGGGTTGCCTTGCCCTAATATTTTTGCTGGAGGACATAATTTTCACGGACGTTATGAATATGTTGCAGCTGAATCTATACAATTAGCAACTAATGTAATTATCAAAATAGCTCAAATTACAACTGAAAGAGCAAAATAACGTTCATACAAACTTACAATTCTCATAAAACTCTCTTCAAAGAAGAGAGTTTTTAATTATTTAACAATTTGTTAAATATTGTTACTTAATAAAATTATATTTTGAAGCATCAATAAGTTTAATACATTTGAAACTTCAAAAAAGAATGAATGGATAATCAATTATTAACTACACTTACAGAAAAATACGGAAGTCCGTTATATGTTTATGACACAGAGAAAATAATTTCACAATACAATCGTATTATGGATGCATTTTCAACAGTCAAAAATTTAAAATTGAATTATGCTGTAAAAGCAAATTCAAATATTAGCGTATTAAAACTATTTAAAAAACTTAGTTCAGGAATTGATACTGTTTCATTTCAAGAGGTACAATTAGGCCTAGAGGCTGGTTTTACACCAGAAAACATCATTTTCACACCCAATGGTGTTTCACTTCAAGAAATTGAACAAGTTGCTAATTTGGGCGTTCAAATTAATATAGATAACATCTCTATTTTAGAACAATTTGGTCACCACTACCCTAGTATTCCAGTTTGTGTACGCATAAACCCACATATTATGGCAGGTGGAAATCATAAAATTTCAGTTGGCCATATAGATTCAAAATTTGGTATTTCAATTTACCAAGTTCCACATATTAAACGTGTAGTTGAAAATACAGGAATGCGAATTAATGGTGTTCACATGCATACAGGTTCAGATATTTTAGATATCGATGTGTTTTTAGCAGCTACAGAAATTCTTTTTAATACTGCAAATGAATTTAAAGACCTTGAATTTATTGATTTTGGAAGTGGATTTAAAGTACCTTATAAAGAAGGTGATATTTCTACAAACATTGAAGAGTTAGGAGAAAAACTATCTAAAAGGTTTAATTTATTCTGTAAAAATTACGGAAAAGAATTAACCTTAATGTTTGAACCAGGCAAATTTTTAGTGAGTGAAGCTGGTGTGTTTTTAGCACACGTAAATGTTGTAAAACAAACTACATCTACCGTTTTTGCTAGTGTAGATTCAGGTTTTAACCACTTAGTTCGTCCAATGATGTACGATTCTCACCATCATATTCATAATATCTCTAATCCTGAAGGAAGAGAACGATATTACTCTGTTGTAGGTTATATTTGTGAAACTGATACCTTTGGTTCAAACCGTAGAATTAGTGAGATAAGAGAAGGTGATGTGTTGTGTTTTAACAATGCAGGTGCCTATTGTTTTTCAATGGCATCTAATTATAACTCACGATATAGACCTGCCGAAGTTTTAGTCCATAACGGAATTGATCACTTAATTAGAAAGCAAGAAACATTTGATGATTTATTAAAAAATCAAGTTATTATAGATTTAGAATAAGTAAAACTCCGAAATATATTTTCGGAGTTTTTTGTTATTCGCAAAAAGTACATTGAAATTATGTTTAGTTTGTAGTAGTTATATAGTTAAATTAAAATATTGTCAAAATTTAGCTAAAAGCTTTGTAGGTTTAAAAAAATATTTAATTTTGCTATATGCAAGCAATAGAATTACATAAAATTACAAAAAACGCGAGTACTATGCGTTTTTCTGCTATTGCTACAACTACTACAACAATTACCCTTTAGGGTTTATTTCTATTCATATTATCCGTACACATATTCGTTTTCAATAGAAATTGAAACAAGGAATATTAATAAAATAAAAAAATAGCAAATAAAATCAACACATGAAAGTATTAAAATTTGGAGGCTCATCGGTTGCTTCCTCCGAAAATATAAATAAAGTTATAAATATTGTTAAAGAAAACTCTTACAGCACTAATATTGCTGTAGTTGTTTCAGCCTTAGGCGGTGTTACAGATTTACTATTAGAAGCTGGAAATTTAGCTTGTAATAGTGATAATACATATAAAAATAGCCTAAAATCTATTGAAGAACGTCATTTACAAGTGGTACGAGAATTAATACCTGTAAATAGTCAAAGTAGTGTTTTAGGGGCAGTAAAAAAGAAATTAAACAAATTAGAAAGCACACTTGAAGGCGTGTTTTTAATTAACGAATTATCAGATAAAACATCAGATAAAATTGTAAGTTTTGGTGAATTACTATCTTCTTTTATTATTTCTGAAGCTATGAAACACAGCAACTTAGATGTTGTATTAAAAAATTCTCAAGAGTTAATTGTTACTGATGAGAATTTCTCAAATGCTTCAGTAAAATTTAAGAAAACAATATTAAACATTGAAGATTATTTCAATCAAAATAAACACCAAGTTGTTGTTTTACCAGGTTTTGTTGCTTTAACAGAAAATGGAGAAGTTTCAACTTTAGGCCGTGGAGGTTCAGATTACACTGCCGCCATTATTGCTTCAACAACAAATGCGTCGATTTTAGAAATTTGGACCGATGTAAGCGGTATGTACACTGCAAACCCTAAATTTGTTCATCAAGCATTTCCAATACAAAATATTTCGTACCAAGAGGCTATGGAACTATCACATTTTGGAGCTAAAGTATTATATCCACCAACAATTCAGCCGGTGTTAGAAAAGGAAATTCCAATTGTAATTAAAAATACATTTGATGCAAAAGCTGAAGGAACTTTAATTACAAAAATATCGTCAAATACAAATCCAATTAAAGGAATTAGTCATATAGAAAATATGACTTTAATTACATTAGAGGGAAGTGGAATGATTGGTATTCCAGGTTTTTCAAAGCGTTTATTTGAAGCCTTATCTCTGCAAAAAATTAATGTTTCACTAATAACTCAGGCATCTTCAGAACATTCAATTTGTATTGCTATTGATAATTCTGATGCTGAAAAAGCAGCAAAAGCAATTGATACTGAATTTAGTTACGAAATTGAGCAGCATAAAGTTGAACCTTTATTAGTTGAAAAAAACAATGCAATCATAGCGTTGGTTGGTGATAATATGAAAAGTCACCAAGGAATTAGTGGAAAAATGTTTAGTACATTGGGTAAAAATAATGTAAATATTAGAGCTATTGCACAAGGTGCTTCAGAAAAAAACATATCAGCTGTAATTGCTCATAAAGACATTAAAAAAGCCTTAAATACATTGCATTCATTATTTTTTGAAGATCAAACCAAGCAGTTAAATTTATTTATTGTGGGAGTTGGTAATGTTGGAGGTAAATTATTGCAACAGATTAAAAACCAACAACAGTATTTATTAGAAAACTTAAAAATACAGGTAAGGGTTATTGCATTAACCAATTCTAAAAAAATGTTATTTAACGAAGATGGCATTGATTTAGATAATTGGAGAACTCCACTAAATAAAGCAGAAAATTTGGATATGAACTTGTTTCATAATAAGGTTATGGAATTGAATTACAGAAATAGTATTTTTGTTGATAACACAGCAAATGAAAGCATTTCAAACCTATATTCCAGTTATTTAAACAAAAGTGTTGCAGTAGTTACCTGCAATAAAATTGCATGTTCATCAAACTATTCAAACTATTTAAACTTAAAAAGTCTCGCTCGTGAATACAACGCTCCATTTTTGTTTGAAACCAATGTAGGTGCCGGTTTACCAATAATTGACACCCTTAAAAATTTAATTGCTTCAGGAGATAAAGTAACTAAAATTCAAGCAGTTTTATCTGGTAGTTTAAACTTTATCTTCAATAATTTTAATAAAGAAACTGCATTTTATGATGTTGTTAAACAAGCAGGTATTGAAGGTTACACAGAACCCGATCCAAGAATTGATTTAAGTGGTGTAGATGTGATGCGTAAAATTTTAATATTAGCACGTGAAAGTGGTACTAAATTGGAATTAGATGATATTAAAAATGATTCGTTTTTACCTAAATTATCTTTAGAAGCAAATTCAGTAGCCGATTTTTTAGAAACTCTAAAAACTGAAGCTACTCATTTTAATAAAATTCAAGAAAAAGCAACAGCAAATAATTGCAGATTAAAATATGTTGCTGAATTTGATAATGGCAGTACAAAAGTTGGACTAAAAGAAATACCTTCAGATCACCCATTTTATAATTTAGATGGGAGTGATAATATTGTACTATTTTTCACGGAAAGATACAGCCAACAGCCTCTAATAATTAAAGGAGCTGGAGCTGGAGCAGATGTAACTGCATCTGGATTGTTCGCAGATATTATTAGAATTGGAAATAATTAAACTTATGAATGAGCTAAAAATATTTTCACCAGCAACCATTGCAAATGTTTCATGTGGTTTTGATGTGCTTGGTTTAGCATTAGATACTATTGGAGATGAAATGACTATTAAGAAAGTTTCACGAAAAGGAGTAAAAATCACCAAAATTATTGGTCAAGATTTACCTTTAGAAGTAAATAAAAATGTTGCAGGTGTTGCTGCTTTAGCTTTATTAGCTGAAATAGATTGTGAATTTGGCTTTGAAATTGAAATAGACAAACGGATTAAGCCCGGAAGCGGTATTGGAAGTAGTGCTGCAAGTTCTGCAGGTACAGTTTGGGCAATTAATGAATTGCTTGGTAAGCCATTTAATACTCACGATTTAGTTCGTTTTGCAATGGAAGGCGAGCGTTTAGCTACCGGTGTTGCCCATGCAGATAATGTTGCTCCTGCCCTCTTTGGCGGGTTTACATTGGTTAGAAGTTATGAGCCTTTAGATATTATTAAAATAAATACACCAAGTGAATTGTTTGCGACAGTTATTCATCCCCAAATTGAAGTAAAAACTTCTGATGCGCGTCAAATTTTAAAAACAACAGTTCCTTTAAAAGACGCTATTAAACAATGGGGAAACGTTGGTGGATTAATTAGTGGCTTGTATACTGACGATTATGATTTAATAGGCCGCTCATTAGAAGACCATATTATTGAACCAATTCGTTCTATTTTAATACCAGCTTTTGATAATGTAAAGGAAGAATCTATAAAAGCTGGAGCTTTAGGCTGTGGAATATCCGGTTCAGGGCCTTCAATTTTTGCATTGAGTAAAGGAAAAGAAGCAGCTGCTAAAGTAGCTAAAGCAATGAAATTAGTGTATGACAAAGTTGGAATTGAATATGATATTCACGTTTCAAAAATAAATACAAAAGGAATAAAAATTTTAGAAACTAAGTAATATGAACTTTTATAGTTTAAATAAAATAGCACCAAACGTATCGTTTAAAGATGCAGTAATTAAAGGGTTAGCACCTGATAAAGGATTGTATTTTCCGAAGAAAATAAAACCTCTAGTAAAAGGTTTTTTTAACAACCTTACCTATTTTTCAAATGAAGAAATAGCATATGAAGTAATTAAACAATTTGTTGGAGGTGAAATACCTGAAGCGGCTCTAAAAGAAATAATAGAGGAAACACTTAGTTTTGATTTTCCTGTTGTACCAATTGAAGAAAACATATCAACTTTAGAATTATTTCACGGACCAACAATGGCTTTTAAAGATGTTGGGGCACGATTTATGGCACGTTGTTTAGGCTATTTTAACAAGCAAGAAAACACCACTAAAGTTACTGTTTTAGTGGCAACATCAGGAGATACTGGTGGAGCTGTAGCAAGTGGATTTTTAGGTGTTAAAGGAGTTGATGTCGTAATTTTATATCCAAGTGGAAAAGTAAGTGATGTACAAGAAAAACAATTAACAACGTTAGGGAAAAATATTACAGCTTTAGAGGTAAGTGGTACTTTTGATGATTGCCAGGCTATGGTAAAAGAAGCTTTCTTAGATAAAGAATTAACTTCAAACAAAAATTTAACATCAGCAAACTCTATCAATGTTGCACGCTGGTTACCACAAATGTTTTATTTCTTTTTTGCTTATAAACAATTGAAAAACAAGAAAAAAGAAGTAGTTTTTTCAATTCCAAGTGGGAATTTTGGAAATATTTGCGCTGGAATGATGGCGCAACAATTAGGATTACCTATAAAACAATTTATTGCTTCAACAAATGTAAATGATATTGTACCTAATTATTTAAAAACAGGTGTTTACACTCCAAAGCCTTCAAAACAAACAATATCCAACGCTATGGATGTTGGTGATCCAAGTAATTTTGTACGTATTTTAGAAATTTATAAAAATAACGATGCCAAGCTAAAGGAAAACCTAACCTCCTACTCTTTCACAGATGATGAAACTCGAGAAGCAATGAAATTGATTAAGGATAATTCAAATTATATTGCAGATCCACATGGTGCAATTGGTTATTTGGGGTTAAAAAAGTACTTATCTGTAAACGATGCTCAGGGTATCTTTTTAGAGACTGCACACCCTGTTAAATTTTTAGATGTTGTTGAGCCTGTAATTAATGAAACTATTGAGTTTCCAGAGCAAATTAAGGAAGTTATTGATAAAGAGAAAGTTTCAATTAAAATCTCAACATATAACGAGTTAAAACAATTCTTGCTATGTAGAATCCTGAAATAGGTTGACTAAAAATTAAATTTCCACGCAATAATAGCTGGAATTGCTTTACCGAATGAAGCAAGTATTACGCTACATGAAAAATTTGGATTTGAAAAAGTAGCACATTTTAAAGAAGTTGGTTTTAAATTTAATAAGTGGATTGATGTTGGTTATTGGGAGTTACGTATGAGTAAACATCATTAAAGTAGCTTGCTCAATCTAATTTAGGTAAATTAAAATTATCCAACACACTAGGTAGCGTCATTGCTTTTTCAATTTCTTCAGATGTACGGGGAGCCATTACTGATAAGTTAACAGGGCCTTTTTTTGTTACTAAAATATCATCTTCAATTCTAACTGCAATTCCCCACCATTTTTCATCACAAGGGCTTCCTTCAGGTATGTAAATTCCTGGTTCAACAGTAATTACCATATTTTCTTTAAAAGTTTCATACGTACCTAAATCGTGAACATCTAAACCAATATGATGTGAAGAACCGTGAGGATAATACGTATGAGGTGAATCTTCAGATTGAATAATCCCTAGCTTAGTCAATCCCTTATTTATAATTTTTTGAGTTAATTGGTGATTTTTTATAAAACTACCTCCAATTTTAGTTTTAAGAATACTAGCTTCTTGTGCATCATAAACTATGTCGTATATTAATTTTTGTTCAAATGTAAATTTACCATTTGATGGAATTGTACGTGTTACATCTGCAGTATATCCGTGATATTCAGCTCCTAAATCCATTAAGATTAAGTTATTATCCCCAGTTTCAGTTTTAGTATTATCTACATAATGTAAGATGCAACCATTGTTTCCTGCTCCAACTATTGATGGATACCCTTCGTATTCGGCGCCATATTTTTTATAAACAAACTCATGAACACCTTGCACTTCAATTTCAGACATGTTTGGATGCATGGCTTTCATGATTTCTAATTGCCCAACTGCTGAAATTTCTATCGCTTTTTTTAATAAAACAAGCTCTTCTTTTGTCTTTATTTCTCTTAAAGAAGCTAAAAACCCGTAAAGAGATTTTGTATCAATTCTTTTTTTAGTTTCGCTGTATATTTTATCGTTTGAAGGGTTTGTTAGATTTAATAAATTGAAGGAAACTTTTTCTTTAAACGTTTTAATTAAATCATATAAATCAGCCTCATTTTTAGAGTCTCTTACATCATTTTTGAAATTTTTAAAAAGGATTTTATCAAATTTAGAAAAGTTGATATCATAACTCTTAAATTCACCACCGTTGTAAACAATTCTAAATCCTAATTCGTCTTGCACCCCTTCAACACCTAACCTTTTTCCTGTCCACATTTCAGAATACTCATTACTTTCTTGAACAAAAATTAATTCGTTGTAAGAATTATTTCCATTAGTTTGCTCGTCTTTAAACAACAATAATAATGCGTGTGGTTCTTTATAACCTGTTAAATAATAAAAATTTGGATCTTGATGGTATACAAAATCAACATCATTAGCTCTGTTTCTAACTGCATTTGCAAAAAAAACAGCAACACTATTGTTTGGTAATAATTTACGTAGTTGTTCGCGTCTATCTTTATGAAATTCTTTTGACAAATAATCTTGAGGAAGGTTCTGATTTTGAGCATACGATGTTAAACAAATTAGCCAAAATGATACATTTAAGATATGTTTGAATTTCATAAGTGTCTTGAATTAGTATAATTATTTCAAATATATAAAAAAGAATCAATCAGTTTGTCATCAAAAAAACATTAACAAATATATAAGAGTTTTAAAACGATAGTGTAAACCAAATACGTTCTTAAAAAGGTAAAATACTACCAATTGTATTATTGAATATTTAGTACTTTTACATCAGAAAATTTTAAAAATGAAAAATACAGCTTTATCACATATTCACGAATCTTTAGGAGCTAAAATGGTACCATTTGCAGGTTATAATATGCCTGTGCAATATGAAGGTATAAATATTGAACACGAAACTGTTAGAAATAACGTAGGGGTTTTTGATGTTTCACATATGGGTGAATTTTACTTAAAAGGAAAAAATGCATTGGCATTAATTCAAAAAGTAACATCTAATGATGCTTCAGTGTTAATTGATAGTAAAGTTCAATATAGCTGTTTGCCTAATAATGAGGGTGGAATAGTTGATGATTTATTGGTGTATAGAATTAACAGTGAAGAATATATGCTAGTTGTAAATGCTTCTAATATTGAAAAAGACTGGAATTGGATTTCTATGCATAACGATGTTGGTGTTGAAATGACAAATAGTTCTGATGAAATTTCATTATTAGCAGTTCAAGGTCCAAAAGCAACTGAAGCCTTACAATCATTAACTGATATTGATTTACCTGCAATGGATTATTACACTTTTCAAATAGGAACTTTTGCAGGAGTTAAAAATGTTACTGTTTCAGCAACTGGTTACACAGGTTCAGGCGGATTTGAAATTTATTTCAAAAATGAAGATGCAGAGACTATTTGGAATGCGATTTTTAAAGCAGGTGCTACTATTGGAATAAAACCAATTGGTTTAGCAGCACGTGATACACTTCGTTTAGAAATGGGATTTTGCTTATACGGAAATGATATTAATGATACAACCTCTCCTATTGAAGCTGGCTTAGGTTGGATTACTAAGTTTACAAAAGATTTTGTGAATGCGGAAGAAATTCAAAGACAAAAGGTAGAAGGTATTACAAAAAAATTGATTGCTTTTGAATTAACCGAAAAAGGAATACCACGCCACGGTTATGAAATTATGAACGAAAATGGGGAAGTTATTGGTGAAGTTACTTCAGGAACTATGAGTCCATCACTGAAAAAAGGAATTGGATTAGGGTACGTAACAAAAGCATATGCTAAACGAGATACTCAACTATTTATTCAAGTACGTAAAAAAGCTTTAGCTGCTGTTGTAGTTAGATTACCGTTTTATAAAGTTTAGTAGTTTTCAGGAATTTTCCCTACCACTCCTTCGTAATATTTATGAAAAAAGTCAAAATCTTCGTCCATGTTTTCAGTAAGATAATATGGTTTTGAGACTTTAACTTCTTTATCTTCAAAATTAAATGTTATCATCACAATAGGTACATTTGCTCCTTTAGCGATATAATAAAATCCTGTTTTCCATTTTTCTACTTTCTTTCTAGTTCCTTCAGGTGAAAGCGCTAAAATAAATTTTTTATTATTGTTAAACACTTTTACAATAGCATCAACTTTATTGGTACTTGTACTTCTGTCAATTGGAGTTCCTCCTAACCATCTAAAAATAAACCCAAATGGAGGTTTAAACAGCGAAGCCTTTCCAATGTAGTTTGCAGGTACACTTTCTGCAAATTTAACCCCTACTCCTAATGGAAAGTCAAGCCAATGCGTGTGTGGCGCACCAATAACTACATATTTTTTTAACTTTTTTGGAAACTCTCCAACAGTTTTCCATCCTAAAATTGTATATAATATAAATCGAGAAAAGTATTTCATATGGTTGTTAATAACTCCGCTTTTATTTTTAAACTTGAAGTTATTTCAACAAATATAAAAATCTTACTTTTATAATCTAGTATTTTAGACAATAGTTAAACTATAAACCAACCCAAATTTTATAAAATTCATGAAGAAGTATCTTATTTTATTTATTGCTTTAATCAGTTTTACACTTGCTACAGCTCAAACTTCGGAAACTAAAACAAAGCCGATAATTGATAATTATGGAAAAGTATATGACGTTGATAAACCAGATTTATTATTGAAAACAACTACTAAATACCATGTGATTTTTGATATTTACACTGATAAATCTAAAAAAGATGGTGTAAACCCTTTGCTTAATACAGTTGCTCGTTATTTAAACATGCACGGTCAACAAGGAGTTTTAATAGAGAATATGAGTGTTGTTGTAATTATGCACGGTGCAGCTACTAAAAATGTATTGAATGATGAAGCTCACCTTAAAAAGTATAAAATTAATAATCCTAATAGTAAATTAATACAAGAGCTAACAAATTCAAATGTTAAAATTTATGTTTGTGGACAGTCTTTTATTGCGAGTGGATTTAATAAAGGGGAAAAATCTAGCGATGTAAAACTAGCATTATCTGCTCTAACTGCTTTGGTGCATTATCAATCTGAGGGGTATCAACTTATAAACTTTAATTAAGCTATGGAAAACTATTTAATAGATATTATAATTTTTGTAATTGCTTCTGTAATTGGGTTTGTAATTGGTAAATTACAAACTAAAAATACTTCTGAAAAAGTAATTTCCAAACTAGAATTCAATAATAAACATTTACTTGAAGAAGTAGAGTCTAACACATTATCTATTAGTAATTTAAATAATGATAAAACTAATATTTCAAAAGAAAAACATGCAATAGATTTAAAGCTTGCAGATAAGGTTTCTGAAATAAAATATTTAGAAATAAAATTGAATGAAAACAAGGCTGAAGTTGAAAAATTACAAGAAAAATTTACAAAAGATTTTGAAATTCTTGCTAGTAAAATATTAGAAGAAAAATCATCAACATTTACAAAAAAAAATAAAGAGAATTTAAAAAATATTTTAGAGCCTCTTCAAGAAAAAATTCAAACATTTGAGAAAAGAGTTGATGATACTCATAAAGAAAGTATTGATTATCATGCTGCTTTACGTCAGCAAATAATTGGTTTAACAGCTATTAATGAGAAAATGAGTAAAGAAGCTGTCAATTTAACTAAGGCGTTAAAAGGTGATAGTAAAACTCAGGGGAATTGGGGCGAATTGGTTTTAGAACGTGTTTTAGAGAAGTCTGGACTTGAAAAAGACAGGGAATACTTTGTGCAACAAAGTTTTACAAATGATGAGGGAAAAAGAATTTTACCTGATGTTGTAATTCATTTACCAGACAATAAAAAAATGGTAATTGATTCAAAAGTTTCATTAACAGCTTATGAACAATATGTAAACTCTGAAGATGAGAATGAAAAATTACAAGCAACTAAAGAACATGTTAATTCGTTAAAAAGACATATTGAACAATTAAGCGATAAAAAATATGAAGATATTTACAAAATTGAATCACCCGATTTTGTGTTGTTATTTATCCCTATTGAGCCAGCTTTTGCTGTAGCCTTAAATACTGATAATCAACTTTATAATAAAGCTTTTGAAAAAAATATTGTTATTGTTACACCTACTACTCTTTTGGCAACATTGCGTACTATTGATTCTATGTGGAATAATGAAAAACAACAACGTAATGCTATTGAAATAGCGCGTCAGGCAGGTGCTTTATATGATAAATTTGAAGGTTTAATTAAAGATTTAACAAGTGTTGGTAAAAAATTAGACGATGCTAAAAAAGATTATTCTTCTGCTATGAATAAATTAGTTGATGGTAAAGGTAATTTAATAATAAGTGTAGAGAAGCTTAAAAAGATGGGTGCAAAAGCAAAAAAATCACTTCCGCAGACCATTATTGATCGAGCTGAAGATATTGAATAAAAAAATCCCGCAAATAGCGGGATTTTTATTTAGTTTACTTTTTAAGTACTTTACTTAAAACTTCTTCTTTACTAATTTTTCTAGTACAGAAATACCATTCTTTACAGTCCATATCTTCTTTTCCTTCCATTCTATTTTCGGCAGTACCACAAGAACCTGCAGGACCAATTATTACATCATCTCCTGGTCTCCAATCAGCTGGTGTAGCAATATCAAACGCATCAGCAGCTTGTAATGCAACAACTACACGATATAATTCATCAAAATTCCTACCTAAACTTAACGGATAATAAATAATTGCTCTAATAATTCCTTTTGGATCAATAAAAAATACTGCTCTAACTGCTTTTGTAGTATCTTCATTAGGTTGAACCATACCATATTTATTAGCGACATTCATAGTTATGTCCTCTATCAAAGGAAACTTAACCTCTATATTTTTCATTCCTTTGTATTCAATTTTTTCTTTAATTGAACGTAACCAAGCAATATGGCTATAAAGCCCATCAATAGATAAACCTACTAATTTACAGTTAGCTTCTGCAAATTTATCTTCCATTGAAGCGAAAGTCATAAATTCTGAAGTGCAAACTGGTGTAAAATCAGCTGGGTGGCTAAATAATATCACCCAATCGCCTTTATAATCTGCAGGAAAATTAAGATCTCCTTGTGTTGTTACTGCTTTAAATTCAGGAGCTTTATCTCCAATTCTCGGCATTGATGTAATTTCTTTTTGTGCTTCCATATTATTATATTTTAATTAATTTATTGCAAATGTATTTTCTTAATAAACTTTTTTTGTATAAATTTTAATGATATTATTAATATTAGTATCAATAAAACTAATAATAAACGTAAGTTGCTGTTATTCAAACATTAAAGATATACATTTTCAAAGCTAATTATTGTAACTAAAATCACAATTTAAGATTTCAAAAGGCATGAAAAAACCCGCACTAGGCGGGTTTAATATTTTAAAATAGGAGTGTAACTTACCAAGTAAATAATGGTCTGTTCGACATCATTTTGTTAGCTTTTTCAGCTATGCTTTCTAAGATTGATTCATCTTCGTAGTTTTCAATTACAGCATCAATTAAATCAACAATTGCTCTCATATCATCTTCTTTTAAACCACGAGTTGTTACAGCTGCAGATCCAATTCTTATTCCTGAAGTTACAAAAGGTGACTTATCATCAAAAGGAACCATATTTTTATTCACAGTAATGTCAGCTTTTACCAATGCATTTTCAGCATCTTTACCACTAATATTTTTATTTCGTAAATCAATTAACATACTGTGATTGTCTGTTCCGCCAGAAATAATTTTATACTCTTTACTAACAAGTGCATCAGCCATTGCTGCTGCATTTTTCTTAACTTGAATTTGATAATGTAAAAAATTATCAGTCAAAGCTTCACCAAATGCTATTGCTTTACCTGCAATAACGTGTTCTAACGGTCCTCCCTGATTTCCTGGAAATACAGCAGAGTTAATTAAAGTTGACATTTTTTTAAGCTTTCCACTCTTTAACTTTAAACCAAACGGATTGTCAAAATCTGTTCCAATCATTATAATACCTCCACGAGGGCCTCTTAATGTCTTATGTGTTGTAGTAGTTACAAAATGACAATGAGGTATTGGATCGTTTAATATTCCCTTTGCAATTAAACCTGCTGGATGCGAAATGTCAGCCATTAGTAATGCTCCTACTGCATCTGCAATTGCTCTAAATTGCTTAAAATCTATATCTCTAGAATATGCTGAAGCACCTGCAATAATTAACTGAGGTTTTTCTTTTTCAGCAGTTTCTTTGATTTTATCATAGTTTAAAACTCCTGTTTCTTCATCAACACCGTAAAAAGAAGTTTTATATAATTTTCCTGAAAAATTAACTGGAGAACCATGTGTTAAATGTCCACCGTGTGATAAATCGAACCCTAATATTTTATCTCCCGGTTTTAAAACAGCTTGGTAAACTGCTGCATTTGCTTGCGAACCAGAGTGTGGTTGAACGTTTACATAATCAGCTCCAAAAAGTTCCTTTGCTCTATCAATTGCAATTTGCTCAATAATGTCAACTACCTCACAACCACCGTAATATCTTTTACCTGGGTAACCTTCTGCATATTTGTTAGTTAGTACAGAGCCCGTTGCTTCCATAACTTGTTCACTCACAAAATTTTCAGAAGCAATTAATTCTATACCATTAGTCTGTCTTTCTTTTTCATCTTGAATTAAATCAAAAATTAGTTGGTCGCGCTGCATTACTTGTTGTTTTTAAAAAATTAATTGCAAAAATAGGGATTTCATTTTTCTTTTAATAAGAATCTCATATATTTGATAAGAATATTTAATAATTGAACAAAATAATTTATATATGTTAATTACAGCCAATAATCCGAATAGAAAATCTTGGTTAAATGTAGAGAAAAGTTGTGATTTCCCTATTCAGAATATTCCTTTTGGAGTATTTTTTACTAAAGATGATATTATCACCATAGGAACAAGAATTGGGGAGTATGCAATTGACCTAGGAGCATTTCATCAATTAGGTTACTTTGATGGGATACCACTTACTGATGATATGTTTATGCAAGATTCATTAAACGATTTCATTTCTGACGGAAGAAAAACTTGGCGATTAGTTAGAAACAGAATTGCTGATGTGTTTGATACAGAAAATGCAACACTACGAGATAATCCAAAGCATAGAGAAGTTATTATTTTTGATGTAAATGAAGTAGAAATGTTGCTACCAATTAGCGTTGATGATTATACAGATTTTTACTCTAGCAAAGAGCACGCAACAAATGTTGGAATGATGTTTAGAGGAAAAGACAATGCCTTAATGCCAAATTGGTTACATATGCCTATTGGGTACCACGGGCGTTCATCATCTATTGTAGTTTCTGGGACACCAATTCATAGACCATACGGACAATCATTGCCTAAAAATGAAACAATTCCAGTTTTTGGACCTTCAAAAAGTTTAGATATGGAGGTTGAAACTGCTTTTATCACTACAGATACTAATAATTTAGGTGAACCAATTTCAATTGATGAGGCAGATGATTATATTTTTGGAATGGTATTGCTAAATGATTGGAGCGCTAGAGATATTCAAAAGTGGGAATATGCACCACTTGGGCCGTTTTTAGGTAAAAGCTTTGCTTCAACAATATCTCCATGGATTGTGACTATGGATGCTTTAGAGCCTTTCAGATGTGAAAGCCCTAAGCAAGACCTCACTCCTCTTACGTATTTAAAACAAAAAACTACAAATAACAGTTTTGATATAAAATTAAGAGCAACTGTAGAAACTCAAAATGGAGAATTAACCGAATTATGTAGAACAAATTTTAAGCATTTGTATTGGACAATGAAACAACAACTTGCACATCACACTATAAATGGTTGTAATGTTAGGTCGGGTGATTTAATGGGTAGTGGAACAATTTCAGGACCAGATAAAAACAGCTATGGATCTATGTTAGAACTCTCATGGGGTGGTAAAGAACCAATTACTTTAAATGATGGTACAACACGTGTTTTCTTTAATGATGGCGATAATGTTATTATAAGAGGTTATTGCAAAAACAATGAAGTTAGTATTGGTTTTGGAAAATGTACAGGTAAAATTTTACCACCAGTAAAATTGGAATAATGTCTATTTAAATTTAAATCATATCCAACCCTAAAATTAATTTTTAGGGTTTTTTAGTTACTTTTGGCAAGGATATTGTAATTATCAAATTTTAATTTTAAAACAATCCTTAAATGAAAAAAATAGTACTCTTATTAAGTTTTATAACTGTGTTTACCAACTGCAGTAGTGTAAAAAAAACACAAGAAGCTATTAACTATGGTAATTATGATAAAGCTATTGAAATTGCTGTAAAACATTTAAGAAATAATAAGACAAAGAAAGGAAATCAAACATACGTAATTATGCTTGAAGATGCTTTTGAAAAAGCAGTAACTAAAAATTTAGAGAAAATTGATTTTCTCAATAATGAAGGAAATCCAGCTAATTTAGAGTTGCTATTTAATAATTATAATGCTTTAAACAACAGACAAGAACTTATAAAACCATTACTTCCTTTGCCAATTATTAAAAAAAGAAGGAATGCTTTGTTTAAATTTAATGATTATTCAAGTGCTATTATAAGCACAAAAGAAAAATTGTCTCAATATTTATATTCTAAGGCAAAACAATCACTCGCCAATTCTATTCAGAAAAACGATTTTAGAAACACTTTCAACGATTTAAAATATTTAGATGATATAAACCCTGAATATAAAGATACTCGTGTTTTATTAGAAGAAGCACATTACAAAGGAACCGATTTTGTGTATGTTTCTTTACAAAACAAAACCAACATGGTAATTCCAATGCGTTTAGAAGAAGATTTATTAAATTTTGATACGTATAGCTTGAATGATTTTTGGACAACGTACCACAACAATAAACAGCAACAACAAAATTATGATTTTGAACTTGAGCTAAATTTTAAAAAAATTAATATTTCACCAGAGCAGGTTAGAGAAAAAGTTATCGTTAAGGAAAAACAACTTAAAGACGGTTGGAAAT
>Ga0190303_1000120_pt1 | contig 32033 bp, 25 predicted proteins | sample 48700701_MG_FD_161672 | JGI IMG/M metagenome (GOLD analysis project Ga0190303, IMG submission 161672) | Hydrothermal vent sediment bacterial communities from Southern Trench, Guaymas Basin, Mexico - 4870-07-0-1_MG | ecosystem: Environmental > Aquatic > Marine > Hydrothermal vents > Sediment ... | reverse complement strand
GTTATAAAGAAGAATATTTAATGTTTTTGGAAGAATATGGTATTGATTATAACGAAAAATATCTTTGGAGTGTTGTCCTTTCAGGACGTCAAAATGATCTATAATCTAACCCGAGGCGTTAACATCGGGCTAAATTAAATTGGGCTTTCAGCCCGGATTATAATGATTCGCCACAACTTTTTAAAGTGATCCCATAATTACTATAAGTACTATAATTTGGGGCAAACAAATTGATTTTCAATATTTAATGCTATCAAATATGTAAGTATACGGACAGTCAAATTATTTTATTAGTGATTTCTTATGATTTGTTTTTCAAACTGAACATCCATAAAAAAGGACGAAGAAAATAATAAAGAAAAAACAAACTATCAGGGAGTTTAAGTTTTTCCCAGTCGGTATAGTGTGTACGTAAACGTATAAGCAAATCGAGATGATATTTAAAATGTTTCCTGATTTTTATTCTGTATAGAATGTAATTTATTTTCTTTAATCCTCGCGATTGGTTCCACAATTCGCTTTTCCCAATAGCTGTTAGCGATGCTCTAATAAATTTGGGGATTTGTTTTTGTTTCTTTATTATATCCGGAATGTCAGTTTCGAAAATAACATTAGCAAGCATACAAGCCTGAATTATAGGTTTATGAATTTTACATTTCTTTGCATGGGTAATTAGTTTTGTCCATTCGTTATGAGTAATTGTTTTCGATACTTCGGCAAAATCTTTTAGCCAAAAGAGTCTGTACCAACGATGAATAGAACCATGGACAGCTAAAAATAAAAGCTTGTCAGATTTCGAAATAGTAAATATTTTCTTGTTCTGAAAATCAATTTCTCGTTTTTTATTTAGTAATTCTTGTGTTGTTATTGGAAACAGAGAACCCGGATTTGTTAAATTCCAATGTAATTCAATAGGTACATTTCGTTCTTTGTGTTTATATGTATAATGGTGGCTAATTGAGAAATTTGCTTTTTCTTGTCTTTTAGTTAAGCTAAAACCCAGGGTCGTGTCTGATATAGCCCAATTGCGACAAGAGTGAATTGGTTTTGGCTATATTGCTTTTTTCAATTATAAGGTCGATATCACCCGAATGTCTGATGCCTATATCATTATATAATTCGTACGATAAAACGGGACCTTTAAAAAAAGCATAGTCGATTTTATTTTCTGTAAAGATTCTTGCCAATTGAATTATCTCGGCCGAAAATTGCAGCATTCTTTTAGTATTATTCCTGTTTTTTTCTATAAGTTTTTCTAACATGTAGGATGGAATAATAGATTTACTTTTCTCAAGATTACGAATAATATAAGGAGTTAATCTATGTCTTGTAGCCAAAGTATAAAAATGTTCCCAATTAATCGATTGTTTTTCAAATTCAGGTATTTGGGCAGTATCGTTCGATAAACAATAAAGCAATTCTAATTCTTTTGAGTATGAGTTAAGTATGTCTTGTGAATTTCTCATTTCTTCACTTTTTCTTTTTTTAAAAACAACATCAATTTAAGATAGTTGTAAAATGTTGCAGAATTTATGTATTTATTTTTTGTTGTATTTTGTTTCTGCATTTGTTTAAACCAATCTTTGAATTTATTAAAATCGATATATTGTTTGGCTTCTGTATTTTCCGATAGTTTAATTAATTCATCTATTTTATCAATATCTTTTAGAAAGCGGATATAAACAGTTGGTATGGTTGCTCCGCTTTTGTCGTTTCGCCATTGAGTTTCTTTAGGTACTATATCTTTTATGGCTTTACGAAATAAGTAACGACCCATTTTTCCCTTAGCCTTTAAATTTGCAGGAGCCGATAAGTAGAATTCTATCAGGCGTTTATCGAATAAAGGGTATCTGTATTCTATATTGTAATGTTGTGCTGTAATAGCACAATATTCTAATCGTTCCGAAACATGATTGTGAGTAATTCTTTCTATTTGTTTTGATTGAAGATTATATTCCGGTTTCTTTATGAAAGTGTTTAAATATCTCTTTCTGATATCCATATTGCGCATAAAATCGGCATTAATTACCAAGTGTTTGAATTTTGGAAGCGACCAATGTTGTTCTTTTTTATAACTTTTTAATAATTTATATAATGGTGGGATATTTATTTTTATGTAAGTAATTATTAATTTGTAAACAATTTTAATATTCCTGTAATTCAGTGTTTTAAGCTCGTTTATAAAAGCTTTGTATTGTTTTAAAAATATAAACTCGTTTAAATATCCTCTCGATTGTGATGTAACAACTTCATCGCCACCAAAGCCCGATAACAGAATTTTAATATTTTGTTTGTTTACCGATTCGTATAATTCATCGGAATAACTTTGGAAAGTCTGTTGTGTTATACATTTTTGAATCTCAACGTCATTTTTTAATGCACTAAGTACACCTTTGTTTTCCGAAGCAACAAAATTTTTGTTTCGAATATTGCAGTGGTCATGAACTAATTTTATTTGTTTTCTTTCATCCTTAAAGGGATAAGTTTTATCTATATGATTATTGGGCATTATGTGCGAGAAAGTTTCTACTGTTGAATATTTCGATGCAATGGCAGTAATTGCCGACGAGTCTAATCCTCCGCTTAATTCTGTTCCTACATTACCAATTGAGCGTATTCTGCATTTTACTGCCTCAATAAGTTTATTTCTGAATTCGGCAATAAAATCGTTATCAGATAGTTCTGTTTGTTTTTGTTCTTTTAATTCCCAATATCTTTTAATGTTAATTTTGTTATCTTTTATTTCAAGATAGTGGGCAGGTGGAAGTCTTTTTATTTTATTATATGTTGTTCTAAAAGTTTCCGATTTTATTATCGAAATAGTATCGGCAATAAATTGCTTATCGTGCGATAAATCAATATCCCGAAAGGGGATTATTCCTCCAATTTCCGATGAGAAAATAAATCTATTATCATCGTAATAATAGTTAAACGGACGAAGACCAAAATGATCTCTGGCACAAAAAAGAGTTTCGGTTTCGAAATTGTAAATCGCAAAAGCAAAATCACCAATAAAATAATTTAAGCAATCGGCTCCCCATTTATTATATGCCATTAATATTATTTTACTGTCGGGTAAATTCGCAGCAATAGATTCTTTAATTTTAAGAAGTTCTATCAGTTCATTTCTATTATCTATTCTGGCATCGGCAACTATAACAGTTTTAGCTTCTTCGTTATAGTAAGGTAATTCTTCATTTCTCGATTCGGGAGTAGTTTGTAATAGTAATTCTCCAAATGCTATATTATTATTAAAATAAGATTTTTTTTCGTCGGCTTGCCAATGTTCTAATTCATTTAAGGAATTATTAAATTCATTTTCGTTAATTTTGTTTTTGTTTAAATTTATTAATCCTAATATAGAACTCATTATTATTCTTATTTTAATGTTTATTTTTGATAAAAATTAAGAATTTATAAATTTACAATATTCCTACTAATACTTGGCATTTATATAGATGAACTTAAAATATAAATATAAAATTTTTGGATTTACTATTGCTTCAGAATTTCAAATCGATGATTTATTGTCTTCCGATGCAATTCCCGATGTGTCTATCAGATATGGAGTTATCGACAGTGATTTGAAAAACCCTGTTTATACAGGAGTAAGATTTCAAATAGCAAAAAACGAGTTTTTGCTAAAAGTCGATAATGTTGCAAAATTTCGTATCTCGAAAGGCGAAACAATTATTGTCGATAAAGTCGAAGGAGCAGGCGATAACGAAATAAATTTGTTTCTTTTGGGTTCGGCAATGGGGGCATTAATTCATCAGAGAGAGATGTTGCCTATTCACGGAAGTACAATTAAGATAAAAGATAAATCTGTAATTTTTTCGGGAGTTTCGGGTGCCGGAAAATCATCTATATCGGCTTATTTTGTGAAAAAAGGATATAAAATTGTTGCCGACGATATTAGTGTTGTAAGTTCGAAAAACGACAAGAATTATGTTTCTCCCGGATATCCAAGAATAAAGCTTTGGGAAGATGTAAGCACGAAATTAAATATCGAGACTAACGATTCTTTAAGAATTCGCCCCGAAATTAATAAGTTTGGAGTTAACGTATCGGAATCGTTTTATAATAGCGATATTGAAGTTAATAAAATGATAATTATAAATACAAAAAACACTTCGGGTTTCGAAATAGAAAAACTTAAAGGAATAGAAAAGTTTAATGCATTAAAAAATAATACTTATCGATTTAATTTTGCTGAGAAATTACAGAAAAAGCAAAGTCTGTTTAGTTTTTATAGTAAGTTTTTACCAAATATCGATATTTACCGTCTTTCTCGCCCGCAAAAACCATTAATGTTAGACGAATTATATAAATTTATTGTAGAAAAATGCAAATTATAAATTACTAATAACGAATGAATAATGTGGAGAATTATGTAATAGTACAAATATTAATAGCCGTAAACAGTTAAATTAATCGGCAAAAATCATAATAATCTGCATTTTATTAAAGTTTATCATTAATTATTTAACACATATTAGAGTTTGAATAATAAAAAAATCATATGGCTTGCTTCTTATCCTAAATCGGGAAATACTTGGTTTAGAGTTTTTTTGTCGAATTTATTGAGTGTCGACGATAAGCCTGCCGATATTAATAACTTGCACAATACACCTATTGCCAGTGCACGTCAGATTTTCGATGAGGTAACAGGATTGTCATCATCGGAATTAACTTACGACGAAATAGAAAATCTACGACCCGAAGTATATAAACAAATTGCAAAAGAATCGGATGATATAATTTATAAAAAAATTCATGATGCATACCATTTAACGCAGAAAGGTAATTTTCTTGTTCCTGCTGAATCTTCAAAAGGAGTAATATATTTTGTGCGAAACCCTTTAGATGTAGCTATATCTTTTGCTCATCATTCTAATTGCAGTGTCGATAAATCGATTAAGCATATGACAGATAATAATTACTCTTTTTGTGCTAAAGACGACCGATTGCATAATCAGTTAGTGCAAAAACTTAATACTTGGAGTAATCATGTAAAATCGTGGCTCGATCAAAAAGATATTCCTGTATATTTAATGCGATACGAAGATATGAAAACCAATGCTTTTACCTCTTTTAAGAATGCAACAGATTTTATTGGTTTAAAAAAAACCGATGAGGAAATAAACAAAGCTATAGAATACAGCAGCATTAAAGAATTGCAAAAGCAGGAAAAAACCAATGGTTTTAAAGAAAAATCGTTAAATTCAGAAAGTTTTTTCCGTAAAGGAGAAATTAATTCATGGAAAAATATTCTAACTGATGAGCAAATTGATGAAATAATCTCTCAAAATAGTGAAATAATGAAACGATTAGGCTATCTCGATTCTAATAATAAATTGTTGTTGTAATTTCTTTTATTATATCGAGCGTAAGCGATTGAAGTTTAGGTGTCTTTAAATTAGTATTGTTAAAAAGTTTAATTTAATGTTCCAAGTTCGAAAAAAATAAACAGATGAAGGGGAAAAACTAAAAAATCTAATTGAAGAGAATGCGAAAATTAAAATAACAGAATTAAGATTTTTTAGTTTTTTTTGCCACTAAGCCTAAAGGGAGAAAACTAAAAAATCAATCTGTTTCCTTTAGGGAGCAAGGGTAAAAACAGTTTGATTTTGTGTTAAAGCATAATGTGTTAAAGTGGAACTAAATAGTAAAATAAAGAATGAGGAAAAGTATAAAAACAACAGATATTATAATTCGAAACCCGGAAATGCTTTTTAGCAAAATGGACGACGAGATTGTTATGATGAGCATAGAAAATAACGAATACTATGGACTAGGTGATTCCGGAACTACTATTTGGGAGCTAATAGAAAAAGAAACCGAAGTATCGGAAATTATTAAGCACTTGCAAAAAAAATATGATGTCGATAAGGAAATTTGTAAAGACGATACAATTACATTTCTTAACGAATTGTACGAGAAAAACTTGATAATTGTTAGGGTAAAGTAAATATTGTTATTTCGATAAGCTTAATAACCGTATTTTAACAAGTCCAATAATTTTGTTTCGACGAGTTTAATAAGCCGATATTTACATTTAATCGCTTCGAGCAGTGCAAGAGATAAAGATTAACTATCTTAATTTAGTATATAATGAAAATTATAAAATTCTTTAAAATATCATTAGCCGAAAGAAAAATCTTAATATTGTTATTATGGAACTTTTTTATATTTAGCATTATAACACGACTTTTCCCGATACGAAAATATTCGCGATTTATCGGAGAATACCAAAAAGAAAGCAATTACAAATTAAAGGATGCCGATATAGAGATAATAAAGAATTTCAGAAAATCTTTAAAACGGGCAAAAAGAATTTTCCCGATAAAAGTAAAATGCCAAACCGAAGCAATTTCTGCTAAGCGAGTTTTAAATTTTTTTAATATTCCATCGACTATGTATCTTGGTGTGTCGAAAAATTCTTCGAATAATCTTATAGCACATGCCTGGTTAAAAGTCGATAATAAAAACCTTACCGGAGGAGAAGGAAATAGTAAATTTACAGTTGTAGCTTATTATTCGTAGTTTTGGTTTACAATCTTGTATAAAGCATATAATTTACTGTTTTATATTGACCCTGTCAGTTTTTCAGACTCTTTGGTTTTTTATAATTCATAATTATATTCGTCAGATGTCTCGACTACCGCTCGACATGACAATAATATTAAACATTTTTTTAACAAATAGATGTCTCGATTTTACTGCCTTGCGCTCGACATGACAAAAATCTTATTGTCATCCTATGTTTGCAGATAAATCTATCATTAGAAATACTTGTCATTTCGACCTTGTGGAGAAATCTGTTAATAAGTACTTCTAATAAATTACACAGATGTCTCGACTATCGCTCGACAGAGCAAAACAGACTAAAGGGATACTGCCAACATCTTAAATCTTTGAAGTTTCCTACCCGCACCCTTTTATTCCCTGAAAGGAACTACCCACATACAATATTTAACCACTAAGCCGAGGGAAAGATTTCCCCTTTAGGGGTTAGGGGTAGCGCAGGCCTTTAAAAAGAATAGCCTTGTTTTTTTATTTTTACCTTTTGTTATTTGGGTTGATCTTAGGCTGTCTTTACATCATCCCATATACGTGTATGAGACAGATTATAAAAGAATATCTAACAAACAGATGTCTCGATTTTACTGCCTTGCGCTCAACAAAGTAGCTATGCTAGCATGCCTTACAAATGCGCGTTAGCTGTTCGAATGTGTACCTAATTCTGTTGTATATGCATCCTGTGCTTGCCGAAGGATTAGTCAACTAATTCAGCCTGTTCATCAAACAGTTTGCCAAGCTTAATCAAAACGGTACAACTATTGAACCTGCTATATAGTATATATTAGATAGGAGATATATCAAAATAATAGATATTAATCACTTATTTTTCTAAATAGTATGTATTTTTGCACTTAATTATTAAATTTGTTGATACACAGCAAAATATTGCAAATTATGGATAAAATAGAAAAAAATACAGACGGGAAGAAGAGATGGATTGCTCCTAAATTATTAAAATTGGACCAAAAAGAAACTGAAGGAGGGCCATCTCCCGGGTTTACTGAGAGTTTTTCGATTTCTGGACCAGATAGTTAATTTGTAAGAAAAGTAGATATGAAAAATATATTAAAATTATTATTGTTTTTAGGTTTTCTGTTGGTGATTCATCCATATGTTTTTTCACAAATATGGGATGTTTCAAATTCCATTATAAGTGATTCAGATGTACGAATTTATGATAATGTTGTTGATGACAACGGTAATAAATTTATTAGTGGGGTTTTTAAAAGTAATATTGAAGAAGAAGTTACTTCAAAAGGAGTATTTGATATTTTTATAGGTGAGTATGATAAGGATTACAATCTAAAATGGATTAATAGTTGTGGTGGTAAATTATTAGATTTTTATCCAAATATCGTTTTAGATACAATAAATAATTATATTTATTTTGTGGGAGGATTCCAAGATACTTGTTATGTTGGAGATAATGATACCTTATTTAGTTCTGATGCTTTTGATGTATTTTTAAATAAATATGATTTGGATGGAAATTTAATCTGGAAAAAGAATTTTTGTAAAGGCCCGGGTAATCAAAAGCCTACTGCTATTGATATCGATAAAGACAATAATATTATTCTTGCCGGTCAATATGCCGATTCTGCAATTTTTAGTACCGATACCTTAGCAAATCCGGGAGCTAATGTTTTTATATCGAAATTCGATACCGAGGGAAATATTATTTGGAATAAAAGCATAGCTTGTACAAATTTAGCAACACAAATTACTGCTATAGAAGCATATTCCGATGGATATTATTTCGATGGATATTTTCGCGACGATTTTTCTCTCGATGTAGGAACTATTACAGGTACTGTACCATTAAAATCAGATATATTTTTATATAAGACCAATTTCGATGGTGCCGGACAATGGGCACGACGATCGTATGGTTCTTTGCATGATGTTACCGGTACAATTACACAAGATAAGTATGGAAATATTTATTATACGGGATATTTTAATAGTAATGAATTAACTATTGATTCTACTGCAACAGATATTTCTAATATTGTATTAAATAATAATGGATCTACCGATTTATTTATAATTAAATATAATAGAAATGGTAATTTAGTATGGTCGAAATCGTATGGTAATGCAGGAAGTGAATATTGTATAGAAATTAAAGAAAATAGTAGTTTATTGTTTTTAGGAGGGTATTTTTCTGATAATCTATATTTAGGTAACGATACATTAACATCATCAGGAACAACAGATAAAGATGTTTTTGTTTCTACTTTCGATTTGAATGGAAATCCAATAAAAGCTAGTTCATTAGGAAGTTCTGATGGTTTTGATGCAATAAGTACAATAGCCATTAATTCTCAAAAAGAAGCTATTATTGGTGGTTATTATACATCATCACAAATAACTATTGGTGACAGTACGTATCTTAATAATGAAGGATTATATGATTCTTTTATTGCAAAATATAATTCCGAATTAGCTGCATCTTTCACACAAACAAAAAATGTCTCTTGTAATTCGGGTTCCGATGGCGAATTAGTTGTAACACCTTATTTCGGAACAGCTCCATATACTTACGATTGGAGTCATAATCCTAGTTTAAGCGATTCTACAGCTACAGGCTTAACAGCAGGTAATTATTCTGTAACTGTTACCGATGGTGTAGATTCTACTTCTACAATAAGTGTTACCTTAATAGAGCCCGATGTTTTTCTTTTTAGTCCGGTAATTACTAATGTAGCTACTTGTAGTTATTCTACCGAAGGAGCTATTAATTTGAATACTACAGGAGGAAATGGCGGTAACGAATATGTATGGGAACAATCTAATGGTGGTTATGGTGTCGAATATTCTACCGAAGACCAGAATAGTCTGAAAATTGGAACTTATACAGTTACTGTTACCGACAATAAATCGTGTACTGCCGATACCTCAATTAATATTACAGGTCCTGCAGCAATTACATTTGGAGCTTCTGTTGTTACCGATTATAATGGAGCGGGTAGCGAAGGAGCAATAGATTTAGAAATTGCAGGCGGAATAGGTACTCCTTCGGCATATACTGCTGATTGGACCGGCCCCGATGGATATACAGCAAGTACTCAGGATATAAATACTCTCGAAGCAGGAAATTATAATGTTACTGCTACCGATAATAATTTATGTACTGCCGATACTTCTTTTAATGTAATAAATAAGGATATTTTTTATGCTTATATTTCTTCTAAGAAAAATGCTTGTAAAAATGTTGCCGATGGTAGAGCTACAGTTAGTTATTACTCACCTGTAGGGAATACCGATATATCTTATTTGTGGGATGCAAATGCCGCTAATCAGACAAGTGCCACTGCAATAAATCTTGCCGGAGGAAATTATTATAAAGTTACTGTTACCGATAATGTTTCTTCAGACGAATCTATTGATAGTGTTTTTATTGAACAATTGGCATATGATTTTGCAGGAACTTTAGCAGGCACCGAAAATCTAAATTGTAAAGAGGATAATGATGGATATATCAATTTAACAATAAATACCGAAGGAGAATTACCATATACATATTCATGGAATACAGGAGCCGAAACTCAGGACTTATCGGGTTTAATAGCAGGGAATTATAATGTTACGGTTGTCGATAATAACGAATGCCAATTTATTACTCCTACATGGACAATAAACGAACCTGATTTTGCCTTATCGGCAAGTGTTAGTGTTGTTAGCGAGCCTCTTTGTTATGGCGATATGAATGGAGAATTGAGAGTGGATGCTGCCGGAGGAAAAGGTACATATACTTATCAGTGGGACGATCCTGCATTTCAGACTACTCAAAATGCCAATCTCTTAGAAGCCGGGTATTATAATGTTAGTGTCGAAGATTATAAAGGCTGTAAAGCAAGTGCCGGAATATACCTTAATCAACCTGAGAGTATAAGTATTAATGAAACTATTACCGATGTTAAGTGTTTTAATGGGAATGATGGTTCTATTCAGCTTGAGGTAAGCGGTGGAACTCCCGATTTCGATTATTTCTGGGAAACAACAGATGGAGCAGGACTTGTAATTACCGATAAGAATCAGAGTGCTCTTGAGCAAGGAACATATAGTTTTACTGCAACAGATGCTCATAATTGTATTTTATCAAAAAATATCGTAGTATCGCAACCTGCCAGTGCAATAGGTATTACTGTTGAAGATAAAACCGACATAGCAAATTGTTATGGCGATAATACAGGAGAGATTGCTGTTAATGCCACAGGTGGAACAGGAGTATTAACATACACCTTGAATCCCGGAGCTTCTCAAACAAACGGAACAGGGGATTTTGCTGGTTTGCTTGCCGGAACTTATTCTGTTGATGTTACAGATGAAAATAATTGTGGTCCCGAAACTAGTTCAACATTGATTATTAATGAGCCTGGCGAAATTGAGATAACAGTTTCTGATTCGAGTAATGTGCTTTGTAATGGAGGAAATAACGGAAGCATAAACATCAGTGTAACAGGAGGTACAGTAGTATCAGATTATATTTTTAATTGGGAAACAAGCGACGGTTCCGGACTTGTTGCTGCCGATGAAGATCAAACAGGATTAACTGCAGGAACATATGCAGTTACAGTAACAGACGATAATGCTTGTGAGAAAACATTGAGTATCGTGCTTAGTGAACCCGAAGTATTGGCTATCGATTCAGAAAGTCATACCGATGCTACTACAATTGGAGGTTCTGATGGAACAATAACAATTAAAGCGTCAGGAGGAACTGAACCTATTAGTTATATTTTAACCCCTGGAGATAAGACAAATCAAACGGGTTTGTTTGTAGGTTTATCTGTAGGAGAATATACTGTTGAGGTTATAGATGTTAATTCATGTGGCCCCATAACTACAAGTGCTATAACAATTAAAGAATCTGTTGGAATTGAAGATATTCTTAAATCTAAAGCTTTTCAGATATATCCAAATCCGGCGAACGATAAGTTATTTGTCGAGATAGCTGAAGAAATAAATGGGAAATATAATTTGCAAATTATTAGCATTTCCGGACAGGTAGTAAAGAATTTAACTTTATATAGTAATAAACAAGAGCTTGATATTTCTTCTATCGCAAAAGGAATATATTTTGTTAAGATTAGTTCCGATAATATTTCTGACGAACAGAAGTTAATTATTCAATAAAATTAGTTTAAGATTAATTATTAAGGCTTCTTTTTGAAGCCTTTTTTTTATCTTTGAACTTTTAATATATTAATCAGATGAAAAATCATTGGAAATAGATAGCTAGAATTTATTATATAAATAGTATTTCGTACTTAAAATGTCTAAAAAATGGATGTCCTATTAATTGGTTCGGGAGGGAGAGAGAATGCTTTAGCATGGAAAATAGCACAAAGTAGAATTCTCGATAAATTATATATTGCTCCCGGTAATGCAGGAACACAAGAATTTGGCGAAAATATTAAGTTGAATATTAATAATTTCGATGAGATTAAAGAATTTGTTATCTCAAAAGAAATTAATCTGCTTATTGTAGGTCCCGAACAGCCTTTAGTTAACGGAATACACGATTATTTTTTATCGGATGATGAAATAAGTAATATTCCTGTAATTGGTCCGCAAAAATATGCTGCACAATTAGAAGGAAGCAAGGATTTTGCTAAAGATTTTATGAAAAGGCATAATATCCCAACAGCTGCTTATGATACTTTTTGTAAAGATAATATCGAAGCCGGAATAAAATTTCTAAAGACCTTAAAAGCTCCTTATGTTTTGAAAGCCGATGGATTGGCAGCCGGTAAAGGGGTATTGATTTTAGATGATTTACATGAGGCAGAAAAATCCTTAAGAGAAATGTTAAATGGAAAATTTGGAGATGCAAGTAATAAGGTTGTTATCGAAGAGTTTTTAGATGGTATAGAATTGTCAGTCTTTGTATTAACCGATGGAGAGTCGTATAAATTATTACCCGAGGCAAAAGATTATAAACGTATTGGCGAAAGCGATACAGGTTTAAATACCGGTGGTATGGGTGCTGTTTCTCCTGTTCCATTTGCCAATAAAGAATTTCTTAAGAAAGTTGAAGAAAAAATTATTATTCCAACAATTACAGGATTTAAAAAAGATAATATTCAATACAAAGGATTTGTATTTTTTGGACTTATGAAAGTAGGTAACGAACCATACGTAATCGAATATAATGTTAGATTAGGAGATCCGGAAACGGAAGTAATAATTCCAAGAATGGAGTGTGATATTTTAGAAGTGTTTAAATTATTATCGGAAGGGAATTTAAATAAGTCAGAAATAGGTATTAGTAAAAAATCTGTTTGTACTGTTATGCTTGTTTCCGGAGGGTATCCTGAAGACTATGAGAAATATAAAGAAATAATGAATCTAGATAAAGTAGAAGATAGTATATTCTTTCATGCCGGAACAAAGAGAGATAAGGGTAAGATAATTACCAATGGGGGAAGAGTAATAGCTGTAAGTTCTGTTGCTGAAAATCTTGCCGATGCTCTTAAGATATGTTATAGAAATGCCGATATTATAGAATTCGAGAAAAAATACTATAGAAAAGATATAGGATTTGATTTAAAATAAAAAAGTAATGATTTTAAAAATCTTAAAAAGTAACAGTCCTGTTATTATATTTTATTATATAGTTATTAGTATTTTATTATGGTTATTTACTTTTATTAATTATCATGATATAGTAGTTGGTTTTGATACTTATCAAATGCCATTTTATAAATTGCTGTTGCGTTTGCTTAATCCTGAAAGTATATTAACATTAATATTTTCTTTATTAATGGTTATCATTCAAGGATTATTACTAGTGCGATTAAATCAGAAACATATAATTATTAATAAGAGAACTTATCTTCCTGCCATAATATTTGTAATAATAGTAAGTAGCAATATTTCGTATCAACAGATAAATCCAATGATATTTGCTAATTTATTTTTGATATTAATAATCGATAATATTTATAGTATATATAGAGAAGATTATATATTAAACAAACTTTATATTACCGGTTTTTATGTTGCTGTTGCCAGTCTTTTTTATTTTCCATATATATTTTTATTTTTATTAATATGGATATCATTATTAATATTTAAGACTTTTTCGGGGAGAGAATGGTTTGTTCCTATTCTTGGTTTGCTAACTCCTTATTTGTTCTTATTTGTTTATTTGTTTCTTGTCGATGATTTGAATTATTTAATCGAGCCATTAGAAAGAAATTTTAATTTTGACTTTGCACTTAAAAGTATTTCATTCTCAAATATATTATTTTATAGCTATCTTGGTTTATTAATTTTAATTTCGAGTTTGTCTATTCTTAGAAAATTGCCAAATAAAAAAATAAAAATTCGAAAATACTTTAAAGTTAATTGGTGGTTTTTTATAATTGGAATTTCAATTTTTTTATTTTTAGATAAGGTTTCTTACGAGATAATGTATTTGCTTGCAATTCCATCGTCGTTTTTAATAACAGAATATTTTTATATGATTAGAAGCAAGATTTATGCTGATATTTTGTTTTTTTTACTATTTAGTGGTATCGTGTTTATTCAAATATCGCATTTTTTATAAGTGTTTAATGTTATACAAATAGATTTTTTATAATATAGCAACAAGTTTCTCGAAACCGATATAAAATAGTGTATAATATTATAAAAAAGGCAAACCCGAATGATTATTGTTTTAGGTTTGCTTTTTTATATAAATGGGATAATGTATCTTAAAATGCTTCTACAAGAGATAATAGAGTAAGTGCTAATCCTTTTTTACCATCTTTAAATCTTACAAAGATATGATATACTCCTGTTTTCGAACATTTAAAATTAAAAGAAGGATAATATTTTCCTGTAGCAACTTGGTATGATGTTCCAAGTATTCTATTATTATCGTATAAATTTACAATAGCTTTGCCGGAGAAATCTTTTGAATTACAAATTGAAAATTTGTACATAATATTTTTCTGAAGCAAAATGGAATATTTTGCTGTAGGGGGTTCTTCTCCGATTTTTGCTTCTTCAAGTTTAATTTCAAAATCTTTCAGATATGTCGCATCTCCTGCTATCATTCCACAAATATCAATTAATTCTTGACCCGATTGAGCTTTTGATACTGATTGAGTCCCAAAAGAAAATATAACAATAAGAACAAAAATATATAGTGAGTTTCTCATATTATAGATTTATTATTTTATTTCTTATTTCGTTGATTTTTTCTATAATCTTAAACATCTGCATATCGCTAATTTGAACCATGCTTTTGTCTGTTTGTTCAATCATCAATGTCCCGTTAACCTCTATCGATTTAGGTTCACCTTTTTCGTATGTAATAATTACATCTTTATATAAATTTTGAATTTCTTTAAGGTCTGTAATTAATAATTTAAATTTTGGGTCTTTTTCGTAGTTTTTTAATATTAACATTAAATTACTAAGAATAATTTTTTGTTCTCCTATTTTTTCTTTTAATTCGGGAGTTGGCGATTCTGTTGCTACTTGCCCTGCTAAGTAAAGACCTTCAATCCACACCCCGGTAACTATCAACGAACTTAAATTACTTCTTTTGTTCTCTCGCAAATATCGGTCCATTTGATTAAAACTATAAACAGAAATGTACATTAATGAATCTAAATTCTGATTACTTGTTGCTAAACGTTTTAAAGTAGTAAAATCAAAAAACTGACCAACATGTATTCCATCTGCAAGTTTTTTTATTGCAGATATGTAATTTATAACAGATGAGGTTTTATTGTACATATTTAGATAGCCTAAATCGGCACCAAAAATTCCTAAACTTATAGCTTTTTTAAATTTTGTATTGTAAGTATCAACATTGTCGGTTGTAGCTAAATAATTTTTTGAAAATGGAATTCCTAAACTTTTAATTAATGCTGACATTTCAACAGGAGAAGAGACATTCTGAACGATATCTGTCATGGCTTGTTCCGAAATTTCAAGATCTCCATCATAAATAACAGAGTCGGGAATCTCAAACTCTGTTGAGTAATCGTTATCGTTTTTATTTTGCTTACAGGCTGAAATGGTTAATATTAACAGCAGAAAGTATAATGTGTTTTTAATCATAATCGAATAATTAATTTGTTGATATACTACAAAGTTAATATATCTTATAAATATATGAAAATAATATTTTAATTTGAAATTTTATTTTTTTAGTTTTGTTTTTTCTAATAGCGATAAAAGTTTTTTTAAACAATCAAAATATAAGGTTACATATAATATAAAAGTAAGAAACCAAATAACTGAGATGTTGAACCCAAATGTACCCCAGTATCTACCAAGAAAATATTTCCTTGGAGCTAAGAAGTGAGAACGGAAATTTAAGAAGCCATTAGGGTCAGGATCTTGAAATATGGGATCAATCTGTTGCACTAACTCGTTCTTATATTGAAGAATTTTATTTTTTTCAAGAACTTTCTTAACTTGATCGCTGATACTTTCGTTATGATATGCATTACGTTTACTATTATATAACTTTTTGTTTTTTCGTACTAAATAGTTAACAATATTATCTTTTTCTGAAGTGGCTTTTTGAAATCTCGTGTTATAATAGGTCTCAAGTTTTTCAATATAGTCAAATGCCTTTGATATAACGATGTCATTAACTAATGCAGTGTCTAGTTGATGAATAGATTCAAATTGTATATTTGTTTTGTTTTGTGTTTTTTTTATTTCGTTTTTTAGTAATTGTAAATTATTTGTTATTGTTTTTGTTACTTCTTTATCTTGATTAAATCTATAATAGTTATCTTTAATATATTCTAATCGGCTTTTTAACTCGGGTAAATAATATACATTTTTAAAATCGGCATTACTTTCTCTTTTTTCTATTTCGTAAAAAGTTTTTTCGAATTTGTTATTTTTAAATTGATTTACAATTAATGTTTCATACGACCATTTTGTTGGTATTATTTCTGCAATTAATGGGACCTTATCAATACTTCCTATTTTACTGTTTAGTTTATTGAATGGAAACATTGCTCCACTTAAAGTCATCATCGGAATCATCAGCATTGGAATAAGAATATATATTGTAACTGCAGAGTTAAATGAAGCCGATATGTTTAGTCCCATCAAATTGGCAAATGCAGCAGTTGTAAATAGTGCAAGCCAATATTCGAATGTCATACCATAAATACCTAAAATATTATTAGCTATTAATACAAAGAGAATCGATTGTACAGCCGAGATAAAGAATAATATAATAACTTTTGAAATAAGATAACTACTACGGCTAAGATTTAGAAAGGCTTCTCGTTTTAATATTTTTCTGTCGCGAAAAATTTCTTCGGCACTAACGGTTAAACCTAAGAATAATGCAACAATTAGGGCCATGAAGATGTAAATAGGAATATTTTCGTTTTCGCGAAAAATATAAATTTTTGAATTAGGATCGGCTATGTACCTGATAATGTATGATAATACAAGTCCTAATATGGGTGCTTCAAGTAAGTTTAGGGCTATATATTGTTTGTTGCTTATTTTCGATAAGAAATCGCGGATTGTATATATTTTGAGTTGAGAAAACCATGAAGGAATCTGCAATGAAGAAGGAGGGTTTTGTTTTACTTCATTAACTTCTTTGAGTTTAATATTGTTGTTATAGTACTCGTTCCATTTTTTTGCAGAGGTCTTTCTTTTTTGCGTGTATTCTCCGTATTCGTCAACTACTTTAGCTTCTATAATATTGAAGATTAGTTCGGGATTAACATTCCCGCAAGTAGGACATTCTCCGACTTCACTATTTATTTGTGCATCAATTTTCTTAAAATACGTTACTGCTTCTACCGGATTTCCATAATAAATTTGATACCCTCCAGAATCTAGGATCATCATATTATCAAACATCTTATATATTTCAGATGATGGTTGATGAATAACAACAAATATTAATTTGCCTTTAAGAACTAATTCTCTTAATAAATCCATTACATTTTCCGAGTCTCTCGAAGAAAGTCCCGACGTAGGTTCATCAACAAAAAGAATAGATGGTTCTCTTATTAGTTCTAAAGCAATATTTAGTCGTTTTCTTTGCCCTCCACTAATTAGTTTATTTAGGGGAGAACCTACCTTTAAATCTTTCCGGTCGTAAAGACCTAAATTAATAAGTGTTTTATTTACTAATTCAGTAATTTCAGTATCAGATTTATCGTCGAAACAAAATTTTGCATTATAGTATAGATTTTGAAATACAGTAAGTTCTTCAATCAATAAATCGTCTTGAGGAATATATCCAATTATACCTTTCAGATTCTCTTTTTCTGTATGAAGATTATTTCCATTTATTGTAATTTTCCCGATTGAAGGAGTTTCTAAACCACATAAAACATTTAAAAGAGTGGTTTTCCCTGCCCCGCTAGCACCCATTAAACCAATTAATCGGCCTTGTTCTTCAGAAAAGTTAATATTCTGTAAGCCTTTTACTCCATTCGGAAATTTAAATTCTAAATTTTTAGCTGTATAAGATATTTTTATTTGAGAAGCATCTGCCAAATAATGTGCAACAATATCGCTATAATAAATAGGTTTGCCTTTTGGTAATTTTATAGATGCCCCATTGGCAAAGAGATATATTTTTTTATTATTTAAAGGAAGTCCATTAAGGAATATTTCTTTGTTTCCGGCATATCGTAGAAAATATAAATCAACACTATGAATTCTTAATATAAGAATATTGTCGTCGAGATCTTCTGTAATAATATGTTTGCAATTTTCGTATTCCGTATTTTTGTCGTTAATAATTAATAGTTCAGAATTATTGAATTTAGAAATATCATTATTAATGACAAAATTTTCTATACTTAGAAACTCATTATTTGATAATTTAAAAACTTCGGCTACAGTATTAATAATAGCCATTCGTTGTTCTGAAAATTTTCTGTCGGCATTAATTAATTCAAATAAACGTACTAAAACAATTACTTTTTGTTTTTGGGTAAGAGTTTTGTTAATTTTTTTACAAATACCTAATATTCGTACAGAATCTTTAACAGAAGTAAGTTTTTTCTTATTTTTTTCTTTCTCCGGTTTTTTTTCTCCTGTAAGTCCGGCTTTATCGTCGAATAAAGCAATATATTCGCTAATTGCATCATCGTTAATTTGTTGAGCTAGGAAGTTGATTACGAAATCCCGTTCAGTTATTTCAACACCATCATCTTGTTTTGCAATAATAGCAAATAATTGCATTAGAGCTTTTAATATTTCCTCACTCATAATTTAAAAGATTTTGTTTTACAAGAAAAACTATAAAGTATAACTTACTTGTTCAAATGGAATGTCAACAATATCGGCATATTCTTCTCCGGCTTCTTCCATATCTTCATCATCTTCGGGGAAATACCATTTTATTAATATTTCTTTTCCGTTCTCATGCATTTCTTCTAGTTTCATAAGAATATCTAAGATAAGTTTTGATGAAGCTGTATTGAAATATACTAGTTTAAATGCAAAAACTGTTTTTTCATTTGCTTCTTCTGCATAATCGTCTAACCAATTAAGAATTGGTTCGTAAAATGTTGTTACGTCTTCCGGGAGAGATCTGCCTGAAATTTCAAAAATATCATTGTCTTTATCTAGAATAATGTCAGGAGTATCATCTGTTCCTTTTATTTTTATAACTTCCATAATTGTTTAATTTATACGTTTCTTGAAATTGAAGATGTTAATAAGAAAAATGAACTTTCTTCGTCTATTGGAAGAAAATGAAATTCTAGTTTATTGCCGGTTTTTCTTGCAATATCTATAAATCCAAGTCCTGCCCCTCCTTTATCAGAGAGATGACCTTCTTTCATCTGTGTTTTGTAAAGTTCTTTTAAGCCTTCTTTATCGAGACTATTAATATTATCGAGCATTTTTGTTAGCTCATCAATTTTATTGTTTTCTATTACATTTCCGGTAGTAACATGGTACCCACTTTTGCTTTTACTTACCATAAAAATGCCTCTTCCTGCAAAAAGAAAATTGTCAGTGCCAAAGGCATCTGCGTGCTTACTAATGTTTTGTAAGCATTCTACCATTACATGAAAAACTTTTTTTTGTACGTTATTCGATTCAGAATCTTTTGCCATGTTCGATTCGGTAAGAGATGTGAATGCTTTTGTAATTTGATGAGTTATTTCTCCCTCATACACCAGAGTTATTTCATGAGCTTTCATCGACCGATAAAAGTCATAAACAAATTCTAAAAAACCTTTAACATTATTTTTATCCATAGTGTGCAAAATTAGTATTATAAAAATAATTAAATAATTAAATAATTAAAATTCAATTCCTATTAATAAGACATCATCTATTTGTTTTTTGTCTTTCTTCCATTTATCAAAATCGTTTGAGAAAAAATTAGAAAACTGTTGCATTGATAAATCTTTATTTTCTAAGATAATTTCTCGTATTCTTCGTGGAGAATATTTTTTCCCTTCAGTACCTCCAATTTGATCTGGGAGTCCATCTGAAAAGAAGAAGATTTTATCTCCTTTTATAATTTTTATATCGTGAGTAACAAAATCTTTTTCGGCTTTCTTTTTATGAGGAATACCTCCAATAGCTTTTCTGTTTCCTTTATATTGTGTTAGTTCGCCATTGCGTAGTAAGTATAGTGGGCGATGTGCTCCGGAATATTGCAGATTATTTTTCTTTAAATTTATTTTGCAGAGGGCAATATCCATTCCATCACGTGCTTTAGCGTCTACTCTGTCTTGTTTTAAGGTTGTTCGTACACCGTAATGTAAGTTGTCTAATATTTGTCCTGCAGTATATTCTCTGTCGTGATCTACAATATTATTTAATTGGAAATATCCGATAAATGAAAGAAGAGCTCCGGGAACTCCATGTCCGGTACAATCAACAGCTGAGACATATAAGATGTCGTTTTTTTTAAAAAACCATGGAAAATCTCCACTTACTTTATCTCGTGGTAAATAAAAGATAAACGATTTGGGAAGATATTCCTGTATTATTGCTGTGCTAGGGAGTATCGATGATTGTATTCGTTGAGAGTAATTTATACTTTCATTTATTTTTCTGTTTTTATCTTTAATTTCTAGTTCTATTTTTTTAGCTTCGGTAATATCATGACCTACAAACAAGATTGTTTCTAGTTCGTTTTCGTTAAATTCAGGAATAGCATTAAAAGTCATTATTCGATTTTCTTTTGCTGCTGTTTCAAATGCCAATTCTTTAATAATTTTTTGATTTGTTTTTCTGACATTTTTAATCGTTTCTTTAAAAAAAATTAGTAATTCTTCATTAATACCAACTTCGTTTATATGAATATTTATTAAATCTTGGGGGTTTAAGCCAAGATAAGTGTTAATAATAGGGTTTGCATAAAAGAATTGACCTTTTGTATTAAGACGAATGATAAGGTCGGGACTATTTTCAGATAATGCTTGCATCTTACTTTTCATTCTTTCTTCTTTCTCGGCTCTTTTTCTTTCTGTAATATCTTGCGAGTTAAGTAGTATTCCGTTTATTGCAGGGTCGTGAAGTAAATTTTTTCCTGTTGTTTCGATATATATTTTTTTACCGTTTTTCTTGATATAAGTATATTGTATTGTTATTGATTCTGAAGGATTGTTTATTAACTTCTCAAACATTTCGCTCATTGCGGCTTCGCCTTTTGCTGTTAACCTGTCTAGATCTTTTCCGTTTTTCATTTCTTCGGTAGAATATCCAAGTATTTTTTGTACTGAAGGACTTTGATATGTGAGTTTAAGTTCTTTGTCGTATATCGATATTATTTCTGATGCATTTTCGAGAAGTGAGTATAAACGTTTTTGGGCAAGACCAACTTCTTTAATTTGTGTTTCAAGATTTTTATTTGAGATTTCTAGTTCTTCTTGAGTAGAACGCATCTCTTCGGCGTTTTGTCTTAATTCTTCTTCGTTTTCTTTAAGTTCATGAGTCATCTGCTGAGATTCTTGTAATAAGTTCTCAGTTTTGTTATTCATTTTTAAATTGTATAGAGTACGAGCAATTATTTCGCCGAGTTCTTTTAAAAAGTCTATTGTAAGATTAGGTATTAGTTTATCGATACTTGCGAATTCAATAATTCCTTGCAATTTTTCTTCTGTAATTAGAGGAATTATTAAAAGAGAATTTGGTTTCTTATCTCCAAGAATTCCGGATGTTATACTGACGTAATTTTCCGGTATTTCTGTTCTGTAAATTATGTCTTTTTCGTAGGCGCATTGTCCGATTAATCCTTGTCCGATAATAAATTCTTGATTTACATATCTTTTTCTATTATAGGCATAAGTTGCAATGTTTATTAATTTTTTATCTTCTTCTTCGAAAATATAAAACGACCCTTGAATAACATCTATGTACTTAGTTAGTTTAACAATAACCTCGTATGCTAATTTATCTATTTGATTGTGTTTTCTAAGAATATCTGAAATTATATCTTTTCCTTCTGCTATCCAATTTTGCTCTTTTTCTTTTCTATTGTTTGAGACAAGATTATCTCTCATAACTATAAGAGACTTTCCTAAAACATCGTTTTCTTCAATATCGTTAAACTCTATATTATAATTCCCTTCACCAATTTGTTTCGCGTAGTTAGCGTTTTTGTTAATATGATGATTTCTTTTGTCGAGTATTTCTTTAAACTTTAGTTTATTTGCATTGAGTTTTTTTTGATAAAAATAAATAACGAATCCGACAATTATAGGGGTAAAATCAATAAACCAAAGCGAAGGATTATTAATATGAATTTTTTCTATTGATGATATGGAAAAAGGAACTTCGATTTTTAAAATATTTATAAACCAAGATAAAATAGGGATTATTATTGATATTGAAATACCAATAATAAAATCATTTAGATTGTTTGAATAATTGCTATTATTTTTATTGTTAACCATAAGTAAGCTATAAAAATTAAAATTTACTTAAATCCTTTCCAAATAAATCTGATAAATATTTTAATATTTTTTCTGTTTTTTTATCAAAAACTTTAAACGATGCAAGTTCAATAATTCCAATTGTTTCTTTTTCAAAAATTATTGGTAAAATAATAATATTATTTGGCGAACTATTACCTAATCCCGACAAAATTGTTAAATAATTTTTTGGTATATGTGTTAAGTTGAGAATTTTTTTATTTTTTGCTACTTGACCCGGAAGAGTAATCCCTATTTCAAAATTTGCCGGTTCTTTTTCTCCAAAATAAGCATATTTTCCACTAATAGAAAAATCGTCGCTTCCTTTTTCTCGAATAAAAAAAAGACCTTGAACAATATCTAATTCCTTTGCAATATTACTAATAGCCTTGTCGCAATATTTTCTAGCATCTTTTTTAAAATTCCCTGTAGGAATAATTTTTTTTGTATAATAATCAAAATCAATTTCATTTTTTTGAAAATCATCTGTTTCGGCAGCAATTTCTTTTTCTAATTCTTCTTTAGCAATTTCAGATGATTTTATTTCAAAATCATCATTTTTCTTTATGTAGGTTAAAGATATATTTAAAATAAATAAAGAAATGCTAAGAAGTAAAAGAAGAATAATTAAAACATAAATAATTTTGGTAGTATTTAATTCTAAAGAAAGCGATTGAATTTTAGAAATAAGTAGTATAACAACAATAATAATTGAAAGAATTATTGAAAGACTAAATATTTTATGTTTTTTTGTTAAAATCATGCAATAAAATTATTTTAGTTTTAATAAAAAATTTATTATTTGCTGTGTTGATAAAATATGATCAACTTTAGACATTTTTAACGATGCATCTGTCATGGTACTTACTTGGCATTCCTTTGGGTCTTGAATTATTGTTGTTCCTCCCATTTGTTTTACTTTTTTTAGTCCATAAGCTCCATCTTTATTTGCCCCCGATAATATTATTCCGAGAAGTTTATCTCTGTACGCTAGAGCTGCTGTTTCGAAAGAGAGATCAATCGATGGTCGCGAATGATTAACAACTTCCTCGGTTGATAGTGCAATTCGTTTGTTTAATTCAATATACATATGATAGTTAGAAGGAGCTAAATATGCATTTCCTACTTTAATGTTATCTTTATCGAAAGGTTCAATAACCGGGATATTTGATTTTATCGATAAAGCTTCAACAAATCCCGATCGCACATGTTTTAATCTGTGTAAACATAAAATTACTGGAAAATTGAAGTTTTTAGGTAATGAGTTTAATATTCTTGTTATTACCTGAAAACTGCCTGCCGAGCCCCCTATGATTACTGCTTTATACATATATTAGGATAATTTCTTTTTAAAAACACTTTCCAATTTATTAATTTGTACATAATCTTTATCACAATTCCAGTAGTCTATTTTTTCATTATTACCAATAATTAAATGTCCTCCGGGAACAATGCTGTTATGTAATGATTTAATAAATCGTTCTTGTAATATTTGATTAAAGTAAATCATTTGGTTCCTAAATATTACTAATTTAATACCTTTAGGAAACTCATCAAATATAACATTTTGTTTTAAAAATTTAGTGTTTTTTATTAACGAAGTGTCTAAAAATGCTTTGTCGGTTTTTAATGAATAATAATTAGTTAAGTTTTTATTACTAAATATTCTTTCAAAATTAGCATTGTTCGACTCAATTTTTTTTGAAATTAATACCCCTTGTTTTACTTCTTCTATATTTATATTGCTAATACTCGATGCAATAAATTGTACTTTATCTAATAATTTTAGTTCTTTTAATAATATAGCCCAAGAGAATAGTTCTTCGCCTGTCGATACTTCAGGAAACCATATTTTAAAGCTGCTTGTGTTCGGGATTAATTTGGGCAACAAATCATCTTTAAGATATCTCCATAGCGATGGGGCTCTAAACATTTCTGTCGTTTCTACGCAAATTTCTTTTAAAAATATATCTTTAAAATTTTTATCGTTTTCAATTTTTTCGTTAAAGCCGGCAGCATTTTTTAGTCCATGTTTTTTAATAATATATTCAATACGACGTTTAAAGAATGTTAGTGCATAATTCTTAAAGTCGTAGTTGTAACTATCATTTAAGGTTTTAATGATATTTCGTGTGTCTAATATGCCTAGTTCGTATTTCTGCATTCAATTTATTTTAGCATATAATAATTGTTAGTTTAATAGAAATTTATTTTTTCTGATATATTTGTCCTTTTTTCTTAAATTTTGATGTAATATCGCCCAACATTGTTTCGTGCATTCCCAATATTAGATGTCCATTAGGATATAAGTGTTCGTGAAACATTTTAAATACTTTATTTTGTAAACTATATTTAAAATATATTATTACATTTCTGCATAAAATTAAATCGAATTTCGCAAAATAAAGTTTTTCTCCTAATACCAAATCGTGTTTTCTAAATATTGGTTTTTTTCGTAAGAATTCATTCATTTTTATTGAATCCGAAACTTTGTCTATCTTGAAATATTTCGAGTATGGAACATCGTTATATTCATCATAGTTATATGGATTTTCTTTAATAACTTTGTCGAAATTGTCGAGATATCCAATGTTAAATCTATATTTATATTCTCCTTTTTTTGCTATATCTAATACATCATCGTTAATATCACTGGCAAAAATTTTTGCTTTATCTAATAAATCAAGTTCGTTAAGTAAAATTAATAATGAATATACTTCTTGACCTGAAGAACAACCGGCATGCCAAATATTTATTGTTTTATTTGCTCTCAGTTTTGGGATTATTCTGTATTTTAGTGTTTGCCATATTTGGGGATCTCTAAAAAGTTCGGTGGTATTTACTGTTATATCTTTTAAGGCTTTTTCTACAAAAGAAGGATTAGTTTTAATTTTGTTAACTAATGCCATGACATCCATTTTGTTATCTAGTAATAGCTTTTGGAGTCTTCTTTTTAACGATTTCTCAGAATACTCTGACAAATCGTAATTCGATGACTTTTTAATAGCTGTGATAATAAAATTAACTTCTTGATCGGATATTGTCATGTAGCTTTTTCTAAAAAAGTATTATACTTTACGAATAAATTGTTTATTTGTTATTACATTATAACAAAAATATCAAAATTAACATTAATATAGTGTTTTATCGATAAAAATTATGAACAAATCAAATTATACACTTGCAATATATGGAATTCAAGATGTTGATAATTCTAGCTATCCTTTTTTAGTTCATGATCATAATATTACTTTGTTTCGGAATGGTGAAATTATTAAACATTTGCATCTTGAACGTTATACTCGTAATAAGAACGACAATAAATTGAATAAGTATATTTATTCTATTTTAAAGAAAGAGAAAATATTAGAGTTAAGTAATCTCGATTTAGTGTTTGTTGATAATGTTGTTGGTAGAGCGTTTATTTCTGAAAGAGGAGATATGAGATTTGAAGCTCCATTAAATAATAATGTTTTAAATAATTTAGAAAAAGGAAAATGTTTTTGGCTAAATAGAAATGTTGATGCTTATATATTGAATCATGAATTGGCTCATATTTATAGTTGCTTGCCCTTTTTCGGAAAATTTAATAATAATAGTTTATTAGTTCATTTCGATGGTGGAGCTAGTTTAAGTAATTTCTCGGCATGGCATTATTGCGATTCGAAACTTGTAAAAAAGGAAGCTAATTGGAGTTTGAAATATTTATCGTCTTTATTTAATGCCAATGCCTTATGTTTCTCAATAATAAGAGCTAAACGAAATGAGCAGAATAGTGTGCCGGGGAAATTGATGGGTTTTGCATCTTATGGTAAATTCAGACCCGAACTTGAAGATTGGTTAAAGAAGAATGATTACTTTGCCAATATATGGACAAACAAACAAGTGTTTTTTGAGAGTTTAAAAAGCAATTGGAGGATAGATATTAATTCGTTTAATCAAAAAAATAATTTTATTCAAGATATTGCTGCAACTATACAATACATTTTTCAACGCGATTTTCTTGAAAAATTAAAGACCTTGCAAAAAGATACGAAGACAAAATATTTGTATCTAACAGGAGGTTCGGCATTAAATATTGTTTCTAACACATATATTGTAAAGAGCAATATTTTCGACGATGTTTTTATTCCTCCATGTACTAACGATTCGGGCTTGTCGATTGGAGCAGGTGCTTTTGTCGAGAATATTAAGCATAAGTGCGTTAGTGTTCATAATCCGTACTTAAATAATTGGGGGATAGGTTTATACGATGTTAAATATACTAAAAATGATATTCGTGAAATAGCCGAATTATTAATTAATAAAAAAGTAATTGGCATATGTAATGGAATGGGAGAGAGTGGTCCAAGAGCTCTTGGTAATCGTAGTATCATTGCTTTGGCTTCATCAAAAGAATTAACAGAAAAAGTAAGTCAGTTTCATAAGAAACGTGAGTGGTACAGGCCTGTAGCTCCAATTATGCTCGAAAAAAATGCTAAATATTATACAGGTTTAGATAAAATTCATCATTTGAGTAAATATATGCTTCTCGATTTTAAAATTCTGTTGGATAAAAGAAAAGAAATTGAAGGAGTAGTTCATGTTGATGGAACATCGAGAATTCAAACCATATTTAATAGAGATGAGAATACCTTTATGTACGATTTGTTGGTTATGCTAGATGTTGAATATGGAATAAAAGCATTAATTAATACCTCGTTTAATATTAAAGGAGAACCAATAGTTCACACAATAGACGATGCAATAAGCTCGGCAACGAAAATGAAATTAGATGGGTTTGTGTTAAATGGAAAATTTAAGGTACTTAAGAGTTGTTAATTAAGGTGTTTTGTGTTATTAAATGCTAAAACCAATAACAAGAAAAAGAGTTTTCTTTTGTGGATTTGTAATAATTGATGTTACGATTGGAATTTGGTAATTATTTATTGTTTTTATTTTTGTCGATTTAGAAATTCCTGCATTTACTATTCCAAACTTTTTATTATAAAAGCTTGTTGAAGGAGTTAGTCCAAGGAAAAAGTTTAAAGTGCTATTATTTATAGATGTTGAATATCCAAATTCAACATATGTTGAATAGTAATTTTTATTATTGTTAGGGTTTTTATCGTCGCCATATATCATTGTAGAAATCAATAATGATATTGGAAAATTGTGATTCCCGTTGTAATTAAAATTTATGTCGAATAAATGTTTTGTGCTTGAATTTTTATAATCTAGAAATTCGTCTGAAGTAACTTCAGTAGGGCAATAATAATCGTAAAACGAAAATGAAAAATCTTTGATAGAGTATTTTATAAAAAGATCGAGTTCAGAATATTGTCCGTTAATACTTTGTGCTGCCCATGCTCCAAAATCGAAATTGTTTTTCGACATCCATGCCGATGGTTCAATACAAGGTATTTTACTTGTTTGACTTCCTCTCCAAATATGTTGATTACGAAAGTCAATTTTATAGTTTATTATTGATTTATTTTCATCAGCATTACTTTTTGTAGAAAAAAACAAAATAAAAATAACCACAATTGCCGATTGTAATTTGTTTCTATACATATTTTACATCCCAAAATTAGGGTGCAAAAATATATAAAAATGGATTATTTCAAAGCTATTAAAGATTTTTTTTTAGATTAATTTTATCGATATAATAACGGGCTGATGGTCAGTATGTTGAAAGCTTAAATCTATGGCTTTTACAGTGTAAAATTTAATGTTTGGCGAAACAAGGAAAAAATCGAGAGTTGTAGTAGTGCTTTCTCCTTTATAATATGGAGTATTTAAATATCTGTTTGTAGCAGTTTTGTTATCGAAAATCCAAGTCCATTCTTTCGAAATATAATCATTTGGGATTGGGTTTAAGTTGAATCTTTTAGCATCGTTTTTGTTTCCACTAAAGACCAATGATGTGTTTGGTGGATTTTGATTCCAATCGCCACCTACAAGAATGTAATTTCCTTTTTTGTATTCAGATATAAGAAAATTTTTTAAAAAAGCCATTTGCTTTTGTTTTAAAGAACCGTCATCGTAGGCAGAGTTGTGAGTATTAATAATTATTAGTTCTTTATTGTTGTTTACAGGATATCGGTTAACCATAAAGCAACGTCGGAGCATAAATAAATTTACAGGCCAGCTGTAATCGCCCGGGAAAGAGTATCTGTTAACTGTTTTGGGCAATTTTTTACTAAAGCTAGCTAAGCCTGATGTAACTCTTCCTAAAGGAGCATTAATTGGTGATGGGACAAATTTAACATCGTAGTTTTTGCAAAAAGAAGAATGAAATTGAGATAATAAATTTTTAAAACCATCGAATTCGTTAATACGATAACTTCGTTTCGATAATTTATCTACTTCTTGTAAAAGAATGAAATCGAGAGAATCGTTATTTGATATAAATTTCTTTACTTTAGAAAAGTTTTCTATTGTATTTTCTTTGCTTGTTCTTGTTTGTTTGCCACCATCGTAGAAAAAATCCATGTCGGCACCAAGTCCACAATATCCAATATTCCAAATCATTAAATTAATAGGAGTGTTATACAAAATAGTATCAGGACTTTCTGTCGAAGATATTAATTCTTTTTCTTCGGGAGAGAATTTTGTTAAAGTAGAAAAAATAATAAACCCGACAAAAGATAATACTAATATCAAAAATACAATAAGAACTTTTTTAAGTAATTTCATGTCTTTGTTATTTTGTTATAAAGAATTGTTTAATAAAATATTATAATAATACAAATATAATAAATTAGTAAAAAAGATTATATAGTAATTTGTCCAACATTTATTAAATCTATATCTTTGAAATGCAAAATAATGTTTTTTTTGCGAAAGAGCAGATAGTTAGTTATTTATTAAAAATATTCAAATGAAATTTGGTGTTGTTATTTTTCCGGGATCTAATTGCGATAGAGATATGATATATGTTTTAAGAAATATTTTGAAACATGAGGTTGTTGAATTATGGCATAAAGATGAAGATTTGCAAAATGTTGACGGAATAATTTTGCCGGGAGGTTTTTCTTATGGCGATTATTTACGCTCGGGTGCAATAGCTCGATATTCTCCGATAATGAAAGAAGTAATTGATTTTGCAAATCATGGAGGATTTGTTTTTGGTGTTTGTAACGGTTTTCAGATATTATGTGAGTGTGGATTATTACCCGGAGCATTATTACATAACAATAATCAAAAATTTATTTGTAAGAATATTGAAATTACTCCCGATAATAATTCATGTAGTATTACTTCTGGATTAGAAAAACAAAAGCCATTAATAATACCAATTGCTCATGGTGAGGGTAGATATTATGCAAAAAAAGATGTGTTAAAAGAAATGCGCTTGAATGGACAAATATTATTTCGATATTGTAATAAAGACGGCGAAATAACATCGGAAAGTAATCCGAATGGCTCGGTTGAGAATATTGCCGGAATATGTAATAAAAAGAAAAATGTAATTGGAATGATGCCTCATCCCGAGAGAGCTGCCGATGATGAATTGGGAAATACCGATGGAAGAAAAATACTTGAATCGATGTTAGATTATATTAAAAAATATTAATTTTATGTGATTTAAAGTCGAAAGTTATAATTTAGAAACAGCGAGAGATATCTTGCTGTTTTTTTATTGATAAAATATTAGCTTTTATAGATTCGAATAAAGAATGATAAATGCGAAATAAAATCATAATAAAATAGTTTTGTTTTTATGTAATACATAAGTTTGTAGTTGATATAGTAAAATTTGAAATATAGATATATGAAGAAATTATTTTTTGGTGCAATTATTATGATTTTTGCAAGTTCTTGTAATTTTCAAAAAAGAAATATAGAAAAAGCAATATCGGGAATAACAAAAGAAGAAATGGTTGAACATGTAAAGGTTTTAGCTTCAGATGAGTATCAAGGTCGAAAGCCATTTACTGTTGGGGAGAAAAAGACATTGGCATATCTCGAGAACGAATTTAAAGAGATAGAATTAGAGCCTGCAAATAACGGGAGCTATTTCCAAGATGTCCCTATGGTTGAAGTTTCTGTTAGTCCCAATGAAATTATGGAAATTCATTCGGGTTATAAAAAGATAAATTTGAAATATAAAGATGAGTTTGTAGCTTTTTCACATCAGTTAATCGATGAGATAAATATAAATAATGCTGATTTAGTTTTTGCCGGCTATGGAATTGTTGCACCTGAATACAATTGGAACGATTACGAAAGTATTGATGTTAAAAACAAAGTAGTTGTTGTATTGGTAAATGATCCCGGTTTTGGGACAACAAACGAAGATATGTTTAATGGTAATGCTATGACATATTATGGTCGTTGGACATATAAATACGAAGAGGCAGCACGACAAGGGGCAAAAGGAGTTTTGATAATTCATCAAGCAAAGCCGGCAGGATATCCTTTTAGTGTTGTTTTGAATGGAGCAACAATACCCAAATTGTATCTTCAACCCAAGGATAATTATATGTCGAGATGTGCTCTTGAAGGATGGCTTACTTTAGATGCAGCTCATAAAGTATTTAAAAAATTTAATATTGATCTTGACGAAGAAATGGGAAAAGCTAAAACAAAAGAATTTAAAGCTTTTTCGTTAGGGGCAAAAGTTAATTTTAAAATGCTGTCGAAACATAAATTTGCTGTTACAAAAAATTTATTAGGATATATAAAAGGGAGTGAACGACCCGACGAAGTTATTATTTATACTGCCCACTGGGATCATCTTGGAATAGGACCTGTACATAATGGAGATTCTATATATAATGGAGCTGTTGATAATGGAACTTCGCTTGCTTGGATGATGGAAATTGCCCAAGCATTTAAATCGCTACGAAAAACTCCGGAACGTTCAATAATGTTTATTGCTACAACATCGGAAGAACAAGGTTTGCTTGGAGCAAAATATTATGTACAAAATCCTGTTTTCCCTCTTTCGAAAACAGTTGCAAATATTAATAACGATTTAATGTTGCCTTTTGGCAGATATAAAGATGTTATGATAACAGGTTCGGGACAGTCGGAATTAGAAGACTATGTTGCTGAATTTGCAAAGAAACAAGACAGATATATTTTTCCCGATCCTAATCCGCATACCGGAATGTATTATAGAGCCGACCATTTTGCTTTTGCCAAAGCCGGAGTGCCTGCACTTTTTGTGAGAGGGAATTGCGATAGCAGAGAATATGGTAAAGAGTGGGCAGCAAAAATGGAGAAGAATTGGCTTGAGAACTATTATCATAAACCTGCAGATGAGTACGATGCGAATTTTTGGGATCTTTCGGGAACAGAAGAAGATGCAAAATTGCTTTTTCGTGTAGGATATAAACTTGCAAACGAAAAAACATTCCCGAAATGGAAAGAGGGTTCAGAATTTAAAGTTGTGCGGGAAGAATATATGAGTAAGTAGATTTTTTAATCCTTGAAGGTTTTTAAAACCTTCAAGGATTGGAGATTTTAGTATGGTTCGATTAAAGTTATTACTGATTATACATTAAAAGTAGATAATATAAAATTTCAATTCCAGTATGGTTCGATTAAAGTTCTTAAACCGCTCTGGGACAGGTT
>Ga0190303_1000119_pt1 | contig 32050 bp, 34 predicted proteins | sample 48700701_MG_FD_161672 | JGI IMG/M metagenome (GOLD analysis project Ga0190303, IMG submission 161672) | Hydrothermal vent sediment bacterial communities from Southern Trench, Guaymas Basin, Mexico - 4870-07-0-1_MG | ecosystem: Environmental > Aquatic > Marine > Hydrothermal vents > Sediment ... | reverse complement strand
GCCCAAAACTGGGCTATGCTCGCCTCGCTGATCGAAACCTGCAAACTGAATACCGTGGAACCGCACGCTTATATCTCCGGAAGCCTTACCGCCATCGTCAATGGGCACAAACAAAGTGGCATTGAAGACCTGCTACCGTGGAATTTTAAGGCTTAGGTGGGAACGGGACAACGCTTACTGTAAAGCGGTGCTTGTCGCCATTTTCATTTTCCTAGGTCAGCGCCGAATTATTGCCCTGTCCGGCCCAATAATACATCATATCCACGGCAAAGTTGAAGCGCTCGGGAGTATCTCACTCAAAACCGGAAATAGGCATTTCCCGTGTCATGTGGCGGTCCATCCCCCGTCAACGGCGATGGTGGTTCCGCTGACATAACTCGCTGTGTCCGAGGCTAGATAGACCACCGCGCCGGCCATCTCGGCTGGGCCGGCAAGCCGTGCCATAGGGGTGCGGGTCTCGATGGTCCGGCGCAGGGTGTCATTGGCGGTCAGCCCTGCCGTCAGGTCGGTTTTGACATAGCTGGGCGCGACATTATTTACCCGCACCCCGCGCGCGGCCCAGTCCTGCGTCAGGGATTTCGACATGGCCTCGACCCCGGCCTTGGCGGCACAATAGGCCGCCCCGCGCGTCAGGCCGGTGTGGGCGGCAACCGAAGTGATGTTGATGATGGAACCCTTGCCGCGCTCCAGCATCTGTTGCCCGAAGGCGCGGGTGCACAGGAACACGCCGGTCAGGTTGACGTCGATGATATGTTGCCATTCAGCCAGTTCGGTGTGTTCCGTGCGTTTGTAATAGGGGTTGATGCCGGCATTGTTGACCAGAATATCCACCCCGCCCAGAACATCCACAGCATGGGTGCATAATTGCGCGACATCGGTTTCTTTTGACACATCCGAGGCATGGCCAAAACTGCCCATTCCCAGTTCCGCCAGCGCGGTATCAATGCTGTCTTGCGAACGCCCCGTGATCATCACTTTGGCCCCCGCATCCAGCATTGCGCATGTGATTGCCAGACCGATGCCCCGGCTACCACCTGTTACCACGGCTGTTTTTCCCTGCAAAGTCATGATTATACCACCGGCTCGTTACGTTGCTTGATCTTTTTGATCACTTTGCCCGCCAGTGACCAGCGATGCACCTCGGAGGGGCCATCATATATACGAAAAGCGCGGATGTCGCGGAAGATGCGGGCGACGGGGGTGTCGTCTGTCATGCCCTTGCCGCCCAGAATCTGCAACGAACGGTCCACCACGTTCCAGCTGGTTTCCGAGCATTGCACCTTGGCCATCGAACTTTCGGTGGTGCCGCGCCGGCCCTGATCCAGTACCCAGCAGGCCTGTTGCAGCGACAGGCGTGCCGCGCGCATTTCGATTTCGTTATCGGCCAGCATGAAACCGACGCCTTCGTGTTTGCCCAGCACCTTGCCAAAGGCCATGCGTTTCGAGGCGTAATCGGCGGCGACATCATGGGCACGCTGCGCCGCCCCCAGCCAACGCATGCAATGGGTCAGGCGGGCGGGGGCCAGGCGCACCTGCGCGTATTGGAATCCCTTGCCCGCCTCGCCAAGAATATCTTCTTCCTGCAACACCAGATCGTTGAATTCGATCACCGCATGACCACCGCAAAAACTGCAGTCCATCGAGTTCTGTTCCTTGACGATGGTGATCCCCTCGCGCGGCAGCGGGGTCAGGAACATGGTGGCTTCGCCATCCATCACCCCGCCTTTCATCTTGGCCATGATGATCATGAAATCGGCCCCGACCGCACCGGTGATGAACCATTTTTCACCGTTGATGACATAGCCGTCAGCGGTGGATTCGGCGGTGGTGGTCATCATCATGGGGTCCGATCCGGCGCCATCGGGTTCGGTCATGGCAAAACACGACCGCCCACCTGCCACCAGTGGTTTCAGGTATTGTTCGCGCTGCGCTGCATTGGCCACCACATCCAGCAGATGTGTGTTGCCCTCGTCCGGTGCGGCGCAATGCATGGCCACGGGGCCAAGCATGGAATAACCCGATGCCTCGAGCACAAAGGCGCGTTCCAGCATGTTCAACCCCAGCCCGCCGTATTCTTTGGGGCCGTGCGGCATGAACAGACCGGCGGCGCGCGCCAGATCGTTCATCTCATCGCGCATTTCAATGCTTGGACCATGGGTGCCCCATCGGGGGTCTTTTTCAAAAGGAATAATTTCCTGGGTGACAAAGTTACGGGTCTGTTCTGCCAGTTCGGCAATCCTCGGGTCGGTTGTGAAATCCATCTTCAGTGTCCTTGTTTGCGAAATTCAGTCCAGCAGGTCGATTTGTTCAAGTGCCACGCGCAGCAGATCGGGAATGACCGTGCCCATTTTGCGCCCGCGATCAGGGTCAGCGGCGGTGCCCTCTTCGATCCGGCGCAGGATGCCTTCCAGAATGGCCACCATGCGAAAGCAGTTGAAGGCGATATAATAGGGCCAGTCCGGGATATCGGCGATACCGGCGGCCTTGCAGTAAAGCGCCAGATAGTCCGCCTCGGTGGGCAGCCCGATGGCAGCCCGGTCGATGCCCCCGAGCCCCGGAAACGCACCACCAGCGGGCAGGCACCATTGCATACATTGATAGGAAATATCCGCAAACGGATGGCCAAGGGTGGAAATTTCCCAGTCCAGCACCGCCAGAATGCGCGGCTGTTCAGGGTGGAAAATCATATTGTCCAGCCGATAATCGCCATGCACCAGCGTCACCCGATCATCGGCGGGGCAGGGGGTGGTTTCCAGCCAGTGCATCAGCCGATCCATGTCGGGGCGCTCGATCGTTTTGCCCTCGCGAAAGGCACGGCTCCAACGGGCAATCTGGCGCTGGTAATAGTTGCCGGAGCGTCCGAAATCGCCCAGACCGGCTGCGTCGATATCCACCCGATGCAGCGCGCCCAGTGTTTCGGCCATCCGCTCGAAATAGGCGCGCCGTTTTGCTGCGGGGATGTCGCTCAACGCCGGATCCCACAGAATACGCCCCTCCACATGGTCCATGACATAGAACATCGCACCTATCACGCTGTCGTCCTCGCACAGATGCACCATCGGTGCGACCGGCACATCCGTTGCCGCCAGCGCCTTTTGCACCCGATATTCGCGATCGACCGCATGGGCGGATTTCATGAGTTTGCCAAAGGGTTTGCGCCGCAATACCAGTTTGCGCCCGCTTTCCAGCACCAGCTGATATGTCGGGTTTGATTGCCCGCCGGAATACCGTTGCAGGGAAACAAGCGCCCCCTCCCGAGGCAATATCCTGCGCAAATAGGCCGACAGGGCATCGTGGGAAAAATCGTTATCCGGCTGTGTGGTCATTTGCGTTTCTCCTGTTCATCGGGAATCATACCGGAAAGTTGCGCTTTGAGTATTTTTCCCGTTGCCGTGGCGGGCAGTTTTTCAACCACAAAGATATGCGACGGGCATTTATATCCGGACAAACGGCCCGCCGCATGTGCCTTGAGGGCATCCACGTCAATCGTTGCCCCCGTGGCCGGCTGGACAAAGGCCAGCACTTCTTCGTTCCCGTCTGCCGCGCAGCCAATCACCGCGGCAATGGCGACGTCCGGATGGTCGCTCAGGGCGGCTTCGACTTCGGGGGGGGGGAAATGTTGAAGCCGGAGCGGATGATCAGCTCTTTCTTACGCCCGGACACATGCAAACGTCCTATTTCATCCAGATAGCCCATGTCGCCCGTATGCATCCAGCCATCAACGGACAGCACTTTTGCGGTCTCGTCGGGATCCTTGAAATATCCAGCCATGATATGCGGGCCATGGGTAAGTATCTCGCCGATTCCGTCGCTGTCGGGCGAGTCGATTTTCACCTCGACACCGGGCAAGGGCGGGCCGACACTGACATCTCCGGTAAAATCAGTTGTGCTGGTCGCGCAAACACCGGCGGTGGTTTCGGTCATGCCATAGCCGTTTTGCAACGGCAGGCCGAAAAACCCTTCGACCGCCTGTTTCCATGCCGGATCCAGTGGTGCACCACCCGACGAGATATAACGCAGCTTGCTGCCGCTCAGGCTGGAGTCAGGGTGGCTTTCAATGAATTGCATCAGTGCCGCATACATTTGCGGCACTGCGGGCAGCAGGGTGATGCCCTCTTGCGTAATGGCGCGGTAGAGCGCGCCGGTGTCGAAGCGGTTACACAGGCGCACGGTTATGCCGGCCAGCAGCCCCGCCATGACAACCGAGGCCAACCCGAATATGTGGGTCATCGGCAAGGCGGCATAGCTTTTGTCGCCTATGGTCATTTTACGCAGATTGGCGGAAACACTGGCTCCGAACAGCATGTTTCCATGGGTCAGCATAACGCCTTTCGGGGTGCCGGTGGTATACAGCATGACCGCCACCTGATCCGCACCGGTACGAACTGTTTCCGGCAAAGAGGGATGTGGCGTGCTCAGGGATAATTCCCCATAGGATCCCTTGTGTGGTGCCGCCTGCAACCGTTTGGCGTGGGCGTTTGCCTCGGGCGAGGCCGCAGTGGTAAACACAACAACACGCGGGGTGGCGTGGGCGATGATCCGGTCCAGCTCATAAGCGGTTTGGCGGGCGTTGACGGGCACCGCCCAGGCATCCAGACGGCTGGCGGCAAGGGTAAAGCCCACGGCAGCAACGCAATTTTCACATATGATGATGACCCTGTCACCCGCTTGAACGCCGTTTTGTTGCAGCAGGATCATTGCTTCGCGAACCGCCGCATCGAGCGCCCCGTAGGTAAAGCCGGACCCATCGAAATCAATCAGGGCGATGCTATCGGGTGCATGGCTTTCAATGATCTGGTGTAAACGGTTCAGCGGTGGCATCACGACTCCTCCGGATCAGGTTTCAGCGCGGGGGATACCCGTTTGAATACACCGCTTGAGGTGGCCAGTACGTCTCCGGCTGCATTCGTCAGCACGGCTTCGGCAAAGACCATTTTGCGCCCGCCGCCGGTGACTTTCCCGCGCGCGGTGATCTTGCCGATACGGGCCGGACCAAGGTAGTTTATTGTCAGAGAAACCGTCATCACCGGCGGCAGGGTTGCCGGATCAATCGACAGCCGTGTCGTCACTCCGCTGGCCGTGTCCAGCAGCACCGAGAGAATGCCGCCATGCACAATTCCCTGCGTATTCAGGTGCTGCGGCCCGACATCAAGGTGGCAGAGGCCAACAGTATCGCCTTCGACCTCCAGTTCATATCCAATCAGCTTTTGCGCGAGGCTCTCGGAGGGCAGGGGGCGGATACTCATGCTGCACTTAACGCGATGAAGCGTTCCAGATGGTGGTCGGTGTCGCCGAACATGTGGTCGATCATCACCAGACGCTTGGCGAAATGGGCAAGATCATATTCCTGCGTCATGCCGATGCCTCCATGCAGTTGAATGGCTTCTTCGGCCACCTGCCGACCAACCCGCCCGATCAGGTTTTTCGCGGCACTGATGTGCAGATCGCGGATAGCAGCGGGGTCTTCCAGATGGCCAGCGGCGTTGATCACAGATGAACGGGCCTGTTCGATCTCGATCAAAATATCGGCCATGCGGTGCTGCAATACCTGAAACTTGCCGATCGGGCGGCCGAATTGCCGGCGGGTTTTCAGGTATTCAACTGTCAGAATCTTGGCGGTTTCCATCGCGCCCAGTGCCTCGGCACAAACCGCAACGATGGCGCGGGCATGGGCCGTTTCCAGTGCGGACAGGGCGCTTCCCCGATCCCCCAGAAGTGCCTCTTTTGGCAGGGCGCAATCGGCAAACCGGATGTCGGCGGAATGACCGCCGGTCAGGGTGCCGTAGCTGCGTCGCTCGACATTGGCCATATTGGCGTCGATCAGGAACAGCGACAGGCCGGCATCATCGCCGATACGGGCGCTGACGATCAGCTTGTCTGCCGCGCCGCCGTTCAATACCACCGCCTTGTGGCCGTTCAGCACATAGCCCGTATCGCTGGCTACGGCGCGGGTTGCTATGCGATCCAGATCATAGCGGCTGTCGGCCTCGCCATGGGCCAGCGCCAGTTGCAACCGGCCTGCGATCAACGGCTCCAGTAGCGTTTTTTGTGCCGTGCTGCCCAGATCAGCCAACAAGCCACCCGCCAGAACCGCGTTTTCTAACAGCGGTTCGACCGCTCCGGCGCGGCCGATTTCCTCGAACAAAACCGCCAGATCAAAGCCGGCCCCGCCAAAACCGCCGCTGTCCTCGGTAAAGGCAGCTCCGATCATGCCCAGCTCACCCAGCACCGCCCAGACATCGGGCGAAAACCCGTGGTCCGAGGCAATAAAGGCGTTGCGGGTCTCGGTGGTGTATCTGTCCGCCAGAAAACGGCGCAAGCTGTCTTGCAGCATCTGGCGCTCTTCGGTCAGGTTGAAATCCATGTATTTGCTCCCTCAGAGTCCCAGAATGGCTTTGGATATAATGGTGCGCTGGATCTCGTTTGATCCGCCAAATATCGACAGCTTGCGGTTGTTGAAATATTGTGGTGCTGAAACGGCGGCCAATTCCGATCCTATTGGATCCTCGTTATATCCGTCCTCAAGGGCGGAGGGGATATAGGGCAGGGCATATGGCCCCATCGCGCGGCGGGTCAGGTCGTTGATTTCTTGCCGGATCACCGTGCCCTTGATCTTTAACATCGAGCTTTCGGCCCCCGGGGCCTGTCCGCGCGCTGCTTTGGATATCATCCGCAGATTGGTGGTGGCCATGGCCATCAGGTCAATTTCGACCTTGGCGATACGGGCGGCAAAGTGCGGATTTTCAAGCAAAGGCTTGCCTCCTGCGGTTTGCGCCCGTGCCACCTGTTTCAATGCCGCAAGCGCGGCGCGGGAAAACCCGACTCCGGCGATATTGGTGCGCTCGTGGGTCAGCAGGAATTTGGCATAGGTCCAGCCTTCATTTTCCTTGCCGACAAGGTTTTCCACCGGAACGTTCACATCATCAAAGAACACCTCGTTGACCTCGACACTGCCATCCAGCAGGCGGATCGGGCGCACGGTGATGCCCGGCGTTTCCATGTCGATCAGCAGAAAGGAAATTCCTGCTTGCGGTTTTGCCTCCGGGTCGGTGCGCACCAGACAAAAGATCATGTTGGCGTGTTGGCCAAGGGTGGTCCATGTTTTCTGGCCGTTGACGATATAGTGATCACCATCGCGCACGGCGTGGGTTTTGACCGAGGCCAGATCGGAACCGGCCCCCGGTTCGGAATAGCCCTGACACCACCAGTCGTCACCGTTCAGGATGCGTGGCAGATAATATTCCTGTTGCTGTTTTGAACCGAAGGCCTGCAAAACCGGCCCCAGCATCGCCAAACCAAAAGGCACGATGCGCGGGGCAAAGGCGGCGGTGGTTTCTTCTTCGAAAATATGGCGTTGAACGGCATTCCAGCCCGCCCCGCCATGTTCCTTGGGCCAGTTGCCCGCCAACCAACCGCGCCCGTTCAGGATGGCGTGCCATTCCTCCATGTCGGCCTTGGTCAGCCCTTTGCCAAGGCGCACCTTTTCCGAAAGCTGCCCGGGCAGTTTTTCGGCCAGAAACCGGCGCACATCGTCGCGAAAGGCCAGTTCATCTGCGTTGTAAGTCAGATCCATCGTTTTTCCCTAGAATATTTCAAACAGTCCGGCCGCGCCCATGCCGCCGCCGACGCACATTGTCACCACGCCCCATTTCGCGCCGCGCCGCTTGCCTTCCAGCAACAGCCCGCCCGCAAGCCGCGCGCCGGTCATGCCAAAGGGATGGCCCAGCGAAATTGCACCGCCGTTGACGTTAAGCTTGGCCGGATCAATTTCCAGCCGGTCGCGGCAATAGAGCGCCTGCGAGGCGAAGGCCTCGTTCAGCTCCCACAGGTCGATATCGTCAATCTTCAGCCCGTTGCGCTCCAGCAGACGTGGCACAGCGAACACGGGGCCGATGCCCATTTCGTCCGGCTCGCACCCCGCCACGGCAAAACCGCGAAAGGCACCCAGAGGTTCCAGCCCCTCTTTTGCCGCTACGTCCCCGCCCATCAAGACCAGTGCCGCCGCCCCGTCGGAAAGCTGGCTGGCATTGCCTGCCGTGATGAACTGGTCTTCGCCGCGCACAGGTTTCAGACCGGCAAGCCCTTCGGCCGTGGTTGTGGGGCGGTTGCATTCATCCTTGTCCAGCGTGACATTTTTGAAACTGACCTCGCCGCTCTCGCGGTCGGTGATCTTCATGGTGACATCCATCGGCGCGATTTCATCAGCCAGACGTCCTGCTTCCTGCGCTGCAGCCGTGCGTTTTTGGCTTTCCAGCGCAAAGGCGTCCTGATCTTCGCGGCTGATGCCATACCGCGCGGCAACGATGTCGGCGGTTTCGATCATTGCCATATAGAGCGCGGGTTTTTGCTCCTCGATCCACGGGTCGCGTGTGCTGCGGGTTTGGGCCACTGACAGGGAGATTGATTCCATACCCCCTGCAAGGGCAACGGGCATACCATCCAGCCGGATCGCATTTGCAGCCATCGAAATGGCTTGCAGGCCCGAGGAGCAGAAGCGGTTGACCGTGGTGCCGGAAACACTCACCGGCAGGCCCGCGCGCAGGGCGCTCTGACGGGCGATGTTGCTGCCGGTTTCGCCTTCGGGATAGCCACAACCGATGAAGCAATCCTCGATCCGGGCCGGATCGATTCCGGCGCGTTCAACGGCGGCCTTGATGGCGTGGCCGCCCATGGTGGCCCCGTGGGTATTGTTTAGCGATCCGCGGCCGGTCTTGGCAACAGCGGTGCGGGCGGTAGAGATGATAACGGCGTCTTTCATAGGGTTCTCCTTTGGTTTATTTGTTCAGGCTGTCGAAATTGGCGCTGCGCGCCACCAGATCGCGGATCAGTTGGGCAGGTTCCCAGAACCACGCATCCTCGCGCGCGAATTCTTCAAGATCGGCAAGGATTTTATCCAGCCTTTGAATATCGGCATATTTCATCGGCCCGCCGTGATAGCGCGGAAAGCCGTAGCCCGAGATCAGTGTCATATCCACATCCAGCGGGCGCTGCGCGATGCCGTCCTGTACCACCTTTGCACCCTCGTTGATCATCGCGGCCATGTAACGGCGCACGATTTCCGCATCGGTGAATTCACGCGGGGTGATGCCAAGCTCGGCGCGTTCGGCGGCGATGATTTCCAGCACTTCCGGGTCGGGTTTGCCAACCCGCGCGCCGTCTTCATAGATGTAGAAGCCGCGTCCGGTCTTCTGGCCAAAACGCCCCTTTTCGCAAATGCGATCGGCAAAACCGGCAACGCGGTCGCGTGGATCAAGGCTGGCGGCCTTGCGTTTGCGGGTGGCCCAGCCGATATCCAGCCCCGCCAGATCGGAAACCGCAAACGGCCCCATGGCCAGCCCGAAATCGGTCAGCGCCTTGTCTATCTGATAGGGGCTGGCACCGTCCAGCACCAGATGATCGGTGGCCTTGCGATAGGTGGCAAGGATGCGGTTGCCGATAAAGCCGTCACAGACACCCGCGCGCACGGCAACTTTGCGCAGACGTTTGGCCAGTGCGAAACCTGTGGCCAGCACATCGGGCGCGGTCTTGTCGGCAACCACGACTTCAAGCAGTTTCATGATATGCGCGGGCGAGAAAAAATGCAGTCCGATCACGTCCTCGGGGCGGCTGGTGGCGGCGGCAATTTCGTTGATGTCCAGATAGGATGTGTTGGTCGCCAGCACCGCGCCTTGGCGGCACACCGCGTCAAGCTTGCGGAACACGTCCTTTTTCACCTCGATATCCTCGAATACCGCCTCGATCACCACATCCGTTTCGGAAAGGGTGGCGTAATCGGTGGTGCAGGCCAGGGCCGTGTCCAGAATTCCGGCCTGTTTGTCAGCGGCCAGCTTGCCCCGTTTCACCGCCACGTTCAGGTACCCTGTGATGGTTTCTCGCGCCTTGGCCGCAGCAGCATCGTCGCGTTCGATCAGGGTGATTTTGATGTCGCTCAGCAGGCAGACCGTGGCGATCCCTGCGCCCATAGTGCCGCCGCCGATGATGCCGATGTTGTCGGTGGCACGCGGGGTGACGCCTTTTAGTTCCGGCAGTTTGGAAACCTGACGCTCGATGAAAAACGCGTGGATCAGTCCGAGTCGTTGGGGGGACTCCATCAATTCGGTGAACAGTTCGCGTTCACGGGCCAGCCCCTGGGTGATGGGAAGGGTGCAACCGGCGCGCACCGCCTCGATGCAGTGCAATGGCGAAAGCTGGCCGCGGGATTTGCGGGCCAGTTTTTTGCGCCAGTCATCAAACAATGCATCAGAGACTTCGGGCAACGGCATGTCCGACGTGCGGCGTACCCCCTTGCCTTCGGCCAGCAGTTTGCTGGCAAAATTTATGCCCGTGGCCGCGATATCGTCGTCAGTGCCTATTTCATCGACCAGACCCGTTTCCAGCGCTTCCGCTGCACCGACATGACGCCCCGATGTGATCATATCCAGTGCTTTTTCAGCCCCTACAATACGCGGCAGGCGCTGGGTGCCGCCGGCTCCGGGCAAGATGCCCAGATGCACCTCGGGCAGCCCCATTTTGGCGCCCGGCATGGCAATGCGGTAATGAGTGGCCAGCGCCACTTCCAACCCACCCCCGAGGGCAGTACCGTGCAGCACGGACACAACCGGCTTGTTCTGCGCCTCGATCCGGTTGACCAAATCCGGAAAGTTCGGTTTTTGTATCGGCTTGCCGAATTCCTTGATGTCGGCACCGGCGATGAAAGTGCGCCCCTCGCACAGGATCACCGCGATTTTTGCAGTGTCGTCGCTTGCGAAGTGCGCAAAAGCGTCATCCAGCCCCAAACGCACCGCGTGGGACAGGGCATTTACCGGCGGGTTGTTAATGCGGATCAGGGCGATTTCATCACTACATTCATAGGAAACGGGAGAGGCGATATCTTGGGTCATTGGGCATCCTTGGAGTGAAAGTTATTCAGCGTTGCTGTCGCATGGTCGCAGTTTGTCCGGTGGCGTGTTCCAGATCCTGAACCGTCGACAGAAGTTTTGGGCCAACCTCGTCCTGCATCCGCTTATCGGTCAGGATTTCCGGCAGGGCACCGCAGGAAAACGCCACGGGTTCGCTGAACTCGTGGCTGCGGTAAGGAACGGAAACCGCATTGATGGTGCTGGCAAAGCGTGATTGCGGGGGTGCAATCACAAAGCCGCGCGCCATAAGCTGGCCATAGGCGTCCTTGCGCAGTCGGGTAATTTCTTCGGGCTGTTTGCTGCATTCAGCGCGCATTGCGGTAAATTGATCCTCGGTCATTGCCGCCATCAGCGCCTGACCGGAAGAAGACCCCTCCATCGGCAAACGATACCCCACATCCAGCCAAATCGAAGCGGTATCACGCGGTCGCCATGTCTTGACCAACAGGAATTTGTCGCAATCGCGCACTCCCAGCAGCACAAGCGTGCCGGTGTCATCTGCCAGCCGCTGCATCAGCGGGTTGGCGATTTGCAGGAAGGGCAGCGAAGCCGTGGCGATATTGCCGAGCGCCAGCACAGCAGGCCCCAGCCGGTAAGAGCCATGGCGGCGATTATGGACCAGATAGCCAAGGCTTTCCAGCGTGAAAGTCAGGCGTGACACCGATGATTTCGGCAGGCCGGTGCGCGCGGCGATTTCGGCATTTCCCAGCCCGTCATCGCTGGCCCGAAAGGCGCGAAGCACGCTTAGGCCACGCGCCAGCGTGCTGGCGAAACGGCGATCTTTGGCGGGGGTCTCAGGCATGGTATTCTCCATTACATGGCGTTGGGCAGCAGTAGGGAAATCACCGGAAATATCATGATCAGCAGCAACACGATGAAATCGACCGACAGGAACCGCATGATACCGGCAAATATGGTGCCGATGGGGGCATCTTTGCCCACCACATTGGCAATGACAAATACATTTAGCCCCACGGGCGGTGTAATTAGCCCGATTTCCAACAGTTTCACGATCACCACGCCAAACCAGATCAGATCGAGGTTGTAGGATTCCACCCGCGGAATCATCAGCGGCAATGTCAGCACCATGATGCCGATGGGATCAAGGAACATCCCCAACACCAGATAAACCAGCGCGATCACTGCCATCAGCATGACCACGGACAAATGCGCATCTGTCACAAGTTCCGTCACCATCGGGGCAACGCGGGTCAGGGCGACAAAGGCCACGAATATCTTGGCGCCTGCCGCGATAAAGAAAATGGCCGAGGTTTGCACAGCCGTTTCCTTGAGCGCATCCAGAATGTCCCGCAGATTCAGCGTGCGCTGTGCAAATCCGATCAGTACGGCGCTGGACAGGCAGACGGCGGCGGCCTCGGTTGCGGTGAAGATGCCGCCATAGATGCCACCGATGATAATGCCGAACAGTAGGATCGCAGGCCATGAATTTGCCAGCGCCTTGAAACGATCGGAGAGGGAAACAGTCTCGGTCATCATCGGCGCGGCGGCGGGATCACGTTTAACCCAGATAAAGATAACCAGCAGGAATCCGGCAAGGCTTAGCAAACCCGGCAGGACGCCGGCCATGAACAGACGGCTGACCGAGGTTTCGGTGAAGATGCCGTAGATGATGAACAACACGCTCGGCGGGATCAGCGATCCCAGCGTGCCACCTGCCGCTACGCTGGCGGTGGCAAGGCGCGGATCATATCCCATACGCAGCATTTCAGGAGTGCAGATCCGCCCCATGGTCGAGGCGCAGGCGAAACTGGAACCGGTAATCGCGGAAAACCCGCCGCAGCCCATGACAGACGCCATAGCCACACCACCGGGCAGGCGCGACAGCCAGACCCGTGCGGCGTAATAAATGCGGGTGGTTATGCCCGCCTTATAGGCGATATGACCCAGTGCAATGAACAGCGGGATCATGCTGAGATCATAGGAATGGATCAAGTCGAAAGAATTGGAATACACCATCGAGGTGGTGGCCCGAATGGCACGTTCGGGCATGAAGGTTCCGGTGCGAAACGCAAACAGCACAAAGGCTCCGACGGTTGCTACCGCGGCCAATGTAAAGGCAATCGGGGCGCGCAAGGCGAGCAGCACGATAACAGCGGCAAAGGCGATCAGGCCGACGATTGACGGGTCCATGTCAGATGCCCTCCTCAATCTGGCCTTCACCTGTTACAAAACGCAAATCACCGGCCCGCAAGGCGCGGATATCCTGCACTGTCAGCACCAGAAACCTTAGCCAGCACACCGCCAGCCCCAGCAGAAAGATCAACCGGCCCGGCCATTTGGGTAATTCCATGTCGCCAAAGAAATATTCGCCTGATTCCACGGCATGCAGCAACTCGCGCACGCCTGCATAAATCAGCGGTGTCAGGGCCAACAGCCCCATGATCGAGCCAAAAACAATCAGCCGGCCCTGTACCCGCAAAGGAAAGCGTGTCGCCAGAAATTCAACCACCACATGGCTTCGGGTGGCGGTGGCCATGGCCAGGGGCAGCACAATGGCCGCAACCATCAGTTCCTTGACGATGACTATCGCATCGGGAATGGAAACGCCAAACAGCGCACGGGTGATGACATTGCCGGTAATCATAACGGCCAGCATGACAATCGCCAGAATGGAAATATACAGGAAAAGCGTTTCAACCCTACCAAGCATGGGCGGTATCCTTGTGCGAGTAAAATTCGGAGGCGGCGGGAAGATGCACCGCCCCCGTTATCAGCAGAGCTATGTGGTCACTACCGTGTCCAAGGATACCCTTGGGTATCACGCTCTGCTGTATACTTTGCCAACAACGCTTGGTATTCAGCCAGAATTGCCGCGCCATCAAGTCCTGAGGCATCGGCTTTGCCAACCCAATCGGCGATGTATTTGTCACCGGCGGCAACCAGTTTGGCGCGCTCGTCGGCGGGCAGTTCGATGATTTCGACACCGGCGGCTTTCATCGTTTCGATCGTCTTGGCGTTGGCCGCACCGATGATTTCACCGAAATAATCGGACATGTCCTTGCCTGTTTCCAGCAGGGTGGCCTGTTGTTCAGCCGTCAGGCTGTCAAATATATCCTTGTTCATCAGGATACCCAGACCGCCAACCTGACCCCAGTCCAGGAGGGTGTAGTTTTTGATCACTTCATGTTGTTTCAGCGCTGCAACCGCATAGGAATAGCCCTGCGAACAATCCAGCAGGCCGGAATCGATTCCCTGATAGGCCTTGTAGATGCTCATCGGCACCATCGTTGCGCCAAGACCGCCAAAGGTCTTGCCGTATGCGCCAACCCCGCGCACTTTCTTGCCGGCGATATCCTCGGCAGTGCGGATGACGTTGCCCTCGGTGCAGCCGATGTTAACGGCGGATGTGGTGAAGGAACCGATATAGACCAGCCCCTTGTCGGCCAGATTGGCCTTGATCGACGCATTGTTGCGCATCAGATCATCGGTGGCGCGCATCCCGACCCATGCATCGGCATTGCCCAGCGGCAAATCGGCAATGGTATAGGTGATCATTTCCTTGGGGAAATATACCGCAATCACGGTTCCCAGATCGGAAACACCATCAGCAATCGAGGTCGCCGCCGCATTGGCCTTGTACAGGGTGCCGCCCCATTGAATGTCGATCTTGATATTACCGGCGGAACGCTCGGTGACCTGATCGGCGAACCATTGCAAGGCTTTTGCACGGGCCCCCCTGTTTGGGCCGGCCTCTCCGTGGGTCAAGGTGACTTCGGCCTGCGCAGTTGCGCCCAGCCCGACAAGGGCCACCGACATCAGTGCGGCCTTGAAAAAGGATGATACGTGTTTGGTCAGTGTGTTTCTCTCCCTGATAAAATTCCACTATGCGGAACGGAGTTCTAAATAATAAACAGGTAATCTCCATTTGCAAGGCAAACATTGCGCCTTTGCTGGACTGGCAGCAATTCCTTAACAAAAACCGAGTTCAGCCTTCATTGCCGGTGTGCCCAGATTGCCGGATGTCCACAGATCAAGCGAATCGCCTGGGGTTCCGGCGTTCAATACCAATGGTTCATTGCCGAATAACGGTCGTTGGCTTCGATACCTGAATGATTTCAGTGTGCGCCCGCTTGCCAGTTTTGCACCGTATTGCAACAGGAATGACGCCTGCATCGGGCCATGCACCACCAGATCGGGATAGCCTTCGACCGTGCGGCAAAAATCCAGATCGTAATGGATGCGGTGGCCGTTGAAGGTCAGGGCGGAATAGCGAAACAGCAGGGTGGAACTGACCGGCACGGTTACGCTGTGGTCGGCATGTGGCGCGGGTTTATCCGGAACCGGTGCGGGTTTGGTTGCCGGTTGCAGATAGACAATATCCTGCCGGTCGCGCAGGGCAAGCCCGCGTTTGCTGTGGTATTCATGCCGAACAGTCACAAAAACCATCGGGCCGTTTTTGCCCTGTTTTTGCACCACATCGGCAATTTCGGAACGGCGCGTAACCTGATCCCCGACCGCCAGCGGCGCGACAAAATCGATCTGCCCGCCCGCCCACATGCGCCGGTCCAGCGGCACGGGGGGCAGAAAACCGCCCTTGGCCGGATGCCCGTCATGGCCCAGCTGATCCGCCGGAACCGTAGGCGGGGCCAGACACCAGTGGATACTTAGCGGCACCCCGTCAGGGGCAAAGCCGTGTGGGGCAAAGGTGGCCCTGTGTTCGGCAATCAGGCGCGGGGTCAGGGTGTCGGCGGCCTCTTCGGTGTGGCCTATCCAGCCGCGCAGGTGATCCATGTCCAGTGTCGTCATGCGCCAAATTCTTTTCGCAGGGCCTCGTTCTGGGCACCAATATCGGGAACCACGCCGGATTTGATGTGGTCGCGCAGGGGTGATTTAGTCACCTGTGCGATGCCGCCCGGGGTTTCGATGTCGATCCGGTTCAGCGCCGGATGGTTCGAGAGGTCCGGCATGGTGGACACATTGGCCCAGGGCAGTTTGTTGGCGTCGAGCAGGGCGATAAGCCCCTCGCGCGTAATACCTTTGCAGAATCCGGTGATGATTTTATTCAGTGCGGGCGTGTTTGCCACACGGTCCGAGTTGGTGATGAAACGCGGATCGGTCAGCAGATCGGCCCGCCCCAGCACCCCAGTTGCAAAGCGTTCCCATTCGGCGTGCTGCTGGCAGACGATGACCACATCGCCATCCTTGCACGAAACTTTGCCATAGGGCGCGATGATTGAATGGGCCAATCCCATGCGCGGAGTTTCGCGACCCATGTAATCGTAGTGCAAAAGCGGCACACACATCATGTCGGCCATCACATCGAACATGGAAATGCCGATGGCTTTGCCCTTGCCGGTGATGCCGCGTTCTATCAGCGCCTCGAGAACGGCGGTATAGGCTGAGGCACCTGAGGTAATATCCGCTACCGAGGCACCGACTTTGACAGGTTCGTCCGGCGTGCCAGTAACCGCGCAAATGCCGCTTTCAGCCTGAATCAGCATGTCATAGGCCAGACGTTGCGAATAGGAGCTGTTCCGGTCATAGCCATAAATATCAACGCAAATCAGACGCGGGTATTTGGCAACCAGTTCTTCGGCCCCCATGCCAAGACGTTCTGCGGCCCCCGGCGCGATGTTGCGCACAAAGACGTCGGCCTTGGCGACCATGCGTTCCATGATCTGACGATCACCGTCTTCTTTGATGTTCAGCTCAATGCTTTCCTTGCCCCGGTTTAGCCACGCAAAATAGGCACTGGTGCCCTTGACCGCGCTGTCATAATGGCGTGCGGTTTCGCCGCCGATGCGTTCGATTTTGATAACCCGAGCGCCAGCATCCGCCAGTCGCAAGGTGCACATTGGGCCGGCAACGGCCTGCTCCAGTGCAATGACCAAAAGGCCGTCTAAAGGTAACATGATAATCCCTAATATGAACGCGGCATGCCAAGAACATGCTCGCCGATATAGCTTAGAATAAGATTGGTTGAAATCGGCGCGACCTGATAAAGGCGAGCTTCGCGAAATTTGCGTTCCACGTCGTATTCCTCTGCAAAGGCAAAGCCGCCATGGGTTTGAACGCAGGCCTCGGCCGCAGCCCAAGAGGCCTCGGAGGCCAGCATTTTCGCCATATTTGCCTGTTCGCCACTATTTTCACCGGCTTCATACAGGCGCGCGGCCTGATCAACCATCAATTCTGCCGCGCGCATCTGGGCATAGGCCCGTGCGATGGGGAATTGCACACCCTGGTTTTTGCCGATCGGATTGCCGAAAACCACCCGCTCGCCGGCATAATCGCGGGCCTTTTCGATGAACCATTTCGCGTCACCGATACATTCTGCGGCAATCAGGGTGCGTTCGGCATTCATCCCCGACAGGATATAGCGAAAGCCCTTGCCCTCTTCGCCAATCAGGTTTTCGGCGGGGACTTCGACATTATCAAAGAATATCTCGGTGGTGGCGTGGTTCATCATGGTGCGGATCGGTCTGATGGTCATGCCGTTCTTTAGGGCCGCGTTCATATCGACCAGAAACACTGACAGGCCGTCGGTGCGTTTTGTTACCTGATCCTTGGGCGTGGTGCGCGCCAACAACAGCATCAGGTCGGAATGTTCGGCCCGCGAGGTCCAGATTTTCTGGCCGTTGACGATGTATTTGTCCCCTTCCAGCCGCGCGGTAGTGCGCAGGGCGGTGGTGTCGGTGCCGCTGGTGGGTTCGGTCACGCCAAAGGCCTGAAGGCGCAATTCGCCACTGGCGATTTTCGGCAGGTAGCGGGCCTTTTGCTCGTCGCTACCGTGGCGCAGCAGCGTGCCCATGATATACATCTGTGCATGACAGGCCCCGCTATTGGCGCCCGCATGCTGGATTTCCTCAAGTATCGCCGCCGCTGCCGAAATCGGCAGGCCCGAGCCGCCGTATCCCTCGGGGATCAGCACCGACAGGAAACCGGCATCCGACAAGGCACGCACGAATTCGGTTGGATAGGCATTTTCACGGTCAAGCCTGCGCCAGTAAGGGCCGGGATAATCTGCGCAAAGCCGCCGCACACTTTCGCGGATTTGCATCAGGTCTTCGTTCTGGTCCAGATCGGATATGCGCATTCTTTCATGCCCTTTTGCTATTCCCGTTCAAGGGCAGCCAATACTCCTTTTATGCGGAATATATAAGCCCTTCAAATTGTGAAACTTTGGGTTCTATTGACAATATGAATGCTATTGTTACTAATGTCCGGACAATTAGTCCAGTACGGGAAACTAAATCAAAATGAGAAAAGTGTCCGACAAAAGGTATCGCGCCGAAATTGGCTTGTATTATGAAGACTTCAATGTCGGCGATATCTTTGAACACCGGCCCGGCCGGACCATTACCGAAGCCGACAATATCCAGTTTTCGTTGCTTACGATGAACCAGCATCCCATGCATTGTGATGCACATTTCGCTGCAAACAGCGAGTTTGGCAAGCCGTTGGTGAACAGCGCCCTGACGCTGGCAATCGTGGTGGGCATGACGGTTCAGGAAGTGAGCGGTCAGGCGGTGGCAAATCTGGGCTGGAAAGATATCAGCCTTACGGCGCCTGTCTTTCCGGGCGACACAATTTACGCCGAGTCCGAGGTGCTGGAAAAGCGGGAATCGAAATCGAGGCCGGGGCAGGGGATTGTAACTGTGCGAACAACCGGAACCAAACAGGACGGCACAGTTTTCATGACCTTTGTGCGTAGTGCGCTTGTTCATTCACGTGCTTCAGCGCAAGGCGGAAATTACTGAAATTTATTTCAAAGACAAAAAAAGAAAAGATCGACGACAATAGGGAACGCCATGCAAATGGCAAAATAGGAGAAGCAACCATGTTAAGAAAATTTGCACTTACTGCGGCAGTTGTTGTGGCCGGGGCCGTATCTTTCGCGCCAACCGCGTCACAGGCAACCGAGTTGGTATTAACCAGCGAGGTTCCGGCGACGCATTGGAAAACCGGATATATGGAACAGTTTGGAAAGCTGGTCGAGGAAAAGACAGGCGGTGATCTGACAGTGAAAATTTTCACGGCCGGACAGTTATACTCTGATCAGGATGCGCTTGCCGCGCTTGGCACCGGCGGGGTTCACATGGTTTGGCCGGTTTCTGTGCGTTTGGAAACAATAGCGCCGGAAGTGGGTGTGATGAACCTGCCATTCGCATTGTCGGATGATGCTATGTTGAACGAATGCTTCAACAGTGGCCTTACCGAAATGGTGACTGGCATGACAACGCCGCGCGGGCTGAAGGTATTGGGATTGCTGCGGGCAGCAGACCTGTTCTTTATTTCGCATGATATTGAAATCGACGGGCTGGAAGATCTGGCAGATACAAAAATACGTATCACGGGTGGCAAGGTGTTGCTCGACACGATGCGCGGTCTTGGCGTCAGCCCGATTTCAATGTCGGCCTCTGAGATGAGCACGGCTCTGGCGCAGGGTGCGATTGATGGTGTATTTACCTCGCCTGCGGGCTGGGCAAAGATCATCGGCACAACCGGAAAGTACAGCTTCCGCGTGCCCGGTCTGGCACTGGCGACATATTCCATAGTGGTTGACAGCGCCTGGATGGATGAATTGCCGCAAGATCAACAGGATGCCATTATCGAGGCGGTTGCAGAAGTTGCCGGTAGCCAGTGGTTGGCGTCCAAAGAATCCGGTGAAGAGAACATTGCCACAATGGTCTCGCAGGGCGGGATTTTCCTGGAAGCAGATGCCGAGGAACGTGCCAGATGGGCCGAAAAAGTCGAAGGCAGCGCACAAGAGTTCCTGACGGAATACCCTGAAGCCGTAGCGGCATATACCGCACTTAAGACAACCTGCAAAATCGGTGGGTGAACGCGTTGAAACTGTCGGCACCGTGCAAAACCGCGCGGTGCCGAATTTGTTGCGGCTTTGGCGCATGCTGGAGTCGCGGCTATTTGTCAATATCGGTGTGCTGATGTTTTTGGTCGCGACCGGTATCATGCTCGCCGAAGCAGCGGCGCGCGCCTTTTTCAGCCACAGTTTTTTCTGGGCGGAAGAGGCCGTGCGTTACCTGTTTGTCTGGGCGTTCTTCCTGAATATCGGGGTTGCGGGAACCAAAGGGTATCACATTCGCACAGGCATGGTGGTCGAGATGCTGGGGCCAAAATGGAAAATGGCGGCAAACAGTCTGGTTTGCCTGTTGGGTGTTTCTTTTGGTGTCATCCTGTTTATCGCATCCATTCCGCATTTGCAGAGGTTCTACAAACTGGGAATGATGACCGAGTCAAACCTGGACCTTCCCTTGTGGGCCTTGTTCCTTGCGGTGCCGATCGGTTCGGTTTTGCTATGTTTGTATTATCTCGGGGCGTTGTGGATCACGCTCACGGGTGGAGATGCATTTGACGTCGATCATTCCCATGACACCGGCGAAAAAGGAGAAGTCTGAATGATTCTGCTGCTTGGTGTTATAGTTGTCCTGTTTCTGCTGATCATAGGAACCCATGTTGCGGTTGCCTTGGGTATCGTTGCGGCGGGCCTTGTCTTGTTTACGGACGGGGTGCCGATAACGGTCATCGCCCAAACCGGTTTCAAGTCGGTGAATTCCTATCCTCTGATGGCGATTCCGATGTTTGTACTGGCAGGCAACCTGATGATGCGCGGTCAGTTGGCCGGGTTGATCATTGATCTTGTCGGTTCGCTTGTGCGGGTTCTTCGTGGCGGGTTGGCGTTGACCGTTTTGATCACGTCGGTGTTCTTTGCCGCAGTATCCGGGTCTTCTGTCGGATCGGCGGCGGCGATCGGAGCGGCCACGGTGGATGGTCTGCGCCGCGAGAAATACCCGGACCGTTTTGCTGCGGGTATCGTTGCCGTTGGCGGCACTTTGGGGTTGATGATCCCGCCGTCCTTAGGGTTTATTTTGATTGGCACCATTGTTGGCCTGCCCATCGACCGGCTGTTTCTGGCCGGTATCATGCCGGGGCTGATGGAGGCATCCTTGCTGATGTTGTCGGTTGTTTTCCTGTCGCATAAACACAATTATGGAACCGTCGCGAAATCGGTTGACTGGCGGGGCTTTTTCACCCGCTTGCCCAAGGCATTTCCTGCATTGATGATGCCGGTTCTGGTGCTCGGGGCAATCTATGCGGGTTTCATGACGCCGACCGAAGTTTCGGCCTTCGCTGCTGTCTATGCTTTACTGATTGCCGTGGTGATCTATCGCACCATATCAATGGCTGGTGTGTGGGACGCCGCACGGGATTCTCTTTTGCAGACAACGATGATTTATGCGGTGGTTCTGGGCGGCAGCCTGATCGGGTTTATTCTGGTCCGGATGGGCGTGTCGGCACAGTTGGTTTCGATGCTGCAAGAGGCTGATCTGACATGGTGGCAATTCCTGTTGATCGTCAACGGTGTTTTGCTGGTGCTGGGCATGTTCCTGGACGGGGTGACGCTGATCATTCTGACCGCCCCGCTTCTGTTTCCCATGGCGCAGGTTCTGGGTATCAGCCCGATCCATTTTGCCGTCATCATGGTTGCCAATGTCGAAATCGCCACGCTAACGCCGCCCATCGGACTGAACCTGTTTGTGATGAGCGGCATCGTCCGCATCCCGGTTCACGAGGTCGCACGCGGCGTTTTGCCATTTTACTTTGTGCGGTTGTTCGGGCTTGGCCTGCTAACCTTTATCCCGCAAATAGCCCTGTTTTTCGAATGACCAAGAAGGAAACCCCAGAATGTCAGAAAACCTGAAAAACCAACAAATGATGATTGCGCCGCAACTGGCTGAATTCGTCAGTGGCCTTGGCCATGGTGACGTGCCCGCCGATATCCGCACCCGTGCCAGCTATCTGATCCTTGATGCGGTGGGGATCGCACTGGCCTCGACACAATATGATTTCGCTCACCGGACATTAACCGCCCTATCCGGTTTCGGAGAGGGAAACAGCCCTGTCATCGGATTTGGCACCCGTTTGCCGTTGCGCGATGCTGTGATGTTGAACGCGTTGCTTGTGCATGGTCTGGATTATGACGACACCCATGTGGCGGGCGTGATCCATGCCACGGCTGCCGCTTTTCCTACGGCGCTTGGGGTGGCGGCGCAAAATCGGGCTTCGGGGCAGGATATGCTGACTGCGTATATCGCGGGGATGGAGGTTTCAACGCGGCTGGGATCGGTCGCCAAAGGCGGGTTCCATCAGGTCGGGTTTCATCCCACCGGCATGATTGGCGTGTTTGCAAGCACGGTATTGGCCGGCCGTTTGAACGGGCTTACGGCGGAACAGATTGCAATGGCGCAGGGCATTGCGCTGTCGATGGCCTCGGGCAGCATGGAATTCCTGCAGGATGGCGCATGGACCAAAAGGATGCATCCGGGCTGGGCCGGCGCTGGCGGTATCACGGCCGCAGCTCTGGCCAAGGCGGGGTTTCTTGGCCCGAATGCGGTTTACGAGGGGCGTTTCGGGCTTTTCCCGTTGTATCTGGATCAGGCAGAACTGGCTGATATTGACATGAGCCTTGCGACAGCAGGCCTGCTCGAAAACTGGGAGATCAACAACGTTGCGGTCAAGCCCATACCGGCCTGCCATTTCACCCATGCCAGCGCCGATGCGGCCACGGCCCTGCGGGCCGCGCATAATATCGATCCGCAAGATATTGTCAGTATCATCGCGCGGGTTCCGGCCGGTGTTATGAAAACGGTTTGCGAACCGATCGAATTCAAACGCCTGCCGCAAAACAGTTATGATGCGCAGTTCTCGATTCCCTACGCTGTGGCCTCGGGGTTGCTGCGCGGCCAATTCGGGTTGTCGGATCTGACGCAAAATGCGTTGAATGACCCGCAAATTCAGGCACTGGCACAAAAGGTAACCTGCGAGGATTATCCGGATGCGCCGTTCCCCAAATACTATTCCGGCGAAGTCTGTGTGACGCTCAAGGACGGGCGCACGTTGTGCCACCGCGAGGAAGTTAACCGCGGCAATCCGGATCGTCCGCTATCGAACGAGGATATCGCGGCTAAATACTGGGAAACGGCAACAACAGCGGTATCAGCCAGCCGCGCAGGGCAGATACGCGATGCGGTTTTGGGGCTTGATGATCTGATAGATACACAGGATCTGGCCGACCTTCTGGCCGGTCCTTGCAATTATTGAATGGAATGACAAATGTCTAATACTGCCGAGCAAGAAAACATCATCCTTGACGCGCTGGAGCGCTTTCTGGTCACAGAAGTCGACCCCTATGTGCATGACCTAGAATACAAGGACGAATACCCCCGCGAGATCGTCGAAAAGATGAAAGAGATGGGGCTGTTTGGCTGCATTATTAAAGAGGAATACGGCGGGTTGGGGCTGTCGACGACAACCTATGCCCGGATCGTTGCGCGTATCACCCGCAGTTGGATGTCCCTGTCGGGGATCATCAATTCCCATCTTATCATGGCGTCAGCGGTTCAACGCCACGGCACCGACGCGCAAAAGAAAAAATATTTACCGCGTTTTGCCACTGGCGAATTGCGCGGTGGCGTCGGGTTGACCGAACCGGATTGCGGCACCGATCTTCAGGCAATCCGCACGACCGCCAAACGAGAGGGCGATCATTATGTGGTAAATGGCACCAAGACGTGGATCACCAATTCGCTGCACGGAAATTGTCTGGCTCTTTTGGTCAAAACCGATCCAAAGGCCGACCCCCGCCACCGTGGGATGAGCCTGTTCATCGCCGAAAAGGACGAAGGTTTTATCGTTGTGCGCAAGCTTGAAAAGCTTGGTTATCGCGGGATCGACACCTGCGAACTGCTGTTCGAGAACTACAAGGTGCCTGCCGATTGCCTGATTGGCGGTGTCGAGGGCCGTGGGTTGCAGCAGATACTTTCCGGTCTGGAACTGGGCCGTATCAACGTGGCGGCACGCGGTGTCGGCGTGGCAAAGGCGGCGCTGGATATGGCGGTCAATTATGCGCAAATCCGCAAAACTTTTGGCAAGCCGATCTGCGAGCATCAGGCGATCCAGTTGATGCTGGCGGAAATGGCAACGCGATATGAATCCGGTCGCCTCCTGACCGAGGCAGCCGCAGCGGCCTATGACCGGGGCGAACGCTGTGACATGGAAGCCGGCATGGCAAAATTTGCCGCGACCGAGGCGGCGCAGGCCAATGCAACCGATTGTATGCGCATTCACGGGGCCTACGGGTATTCCAGGGAATACGATGTTGAACGCCTGTATCGGGATGCCCCCCTGTTGATGATCGGCGAGGGCACCAATGAATTACAACGTATCATCATTGCCAAACAGCTGGTCGAAAGGAACCCAGCGTGAGCCTACCACTAGATGGATTAACGGTTTTGGCGGTGGAACAATACGGTGCCGGCCCCTTTGCCACCCAGCATCTGGCCGACCTCGGGGCAAATGTCATCAAGGTTGAAAATGCCGCCGTTGGCGGTGATGTCGGGCGCCTTGTCGGCCCCCATTTCACCAAGGACGGCGAGAGCCTGTTCCATGAAGCATTCAACCGCAACAAAAAGAGTATCACACTTGATTTGAAATCGGATGAAGGCATGGCGCAACTGCGCAAGTTGGTCAAAACCGCAGATGTTCTGTTCAATAATCTGCGCGGAGATATACCGGCCAGATTAGGCCTGACATATGACGCCATGAAAGAGCTGAACCCCGCAATCGTTTGCGCCCATTTGTCTGCCTACGGGCGTGAAGGATCCCGCGCGTCGTGGCCGGGGTATGATTATCTGATGCAGGCCGAAGCCGGCTATCTTTCTGTAACCGGCGAGCCGGACGGCCCTCCGGCGCGGTTTGGTCTGTCGATTGTCGATCTTATGACCGGAACAACGGCGGCATTGGCGATGGTGTCGGCGGTTCTCGGGGCCAGAACCACGGGCAAGGGACGCGATATTGATGTCAGCCTGTTCGATGTGGCCCTGCATAATCTGGCCTATGTCGGCGCATGGTATCTGAACGAGGGCGATGTGGTTGGCCGCGCGCCACGTTCGGCGCATCCATCGCTCACCCCCAGCCAGTTGTATCGCACTGCGGATGGTTGGGTGTTCATTATGTGCAACAAGGAAAAATTCTGGGGCGTTCTGGCCGCCCGAATCGGCAAGCCCGAATGGAAAACCGACCCGCGTTATTGTGACTACGGCGCGCGCCTGAAAAATCGCGACACCCTGACCCAGGAACTGGATGCGGTTTTGTCTACGGCCACGACTACCGAATGGCTGAAGCGTCTGAATGGCCATGTGCCGATTGCACCGGTAAACGATGTGGCACAGGCGCTCGAAAACCCGTTTGTTGCCGAACAGGGACTGATTGTGGAAACCGACCAGAACGACGGCGAGTCGACTCGTCTGCTGGTCAGTCCGATACGCTGCCCCAGAGAAGACATGCCGCAAAAACGGGCACCAAAAATCGGGGCGGACAACGCGCGGCTTTTATCGTAATACTCCATCAGTTTTATAGAGATCAATCAGCAAGTCAGGTATAACGGCACAATGCAGGGGAAAAAATTGCACTCATCCACCACCTCGGCTAGCCCGCGCTATGCGGTGGTTGCCCAGGCGCTGACGGAAGACATCCTTTCGGGGCGTTATCCGGTCGGGTCCAATTTGCCGACCGAAAACGAGCTGTGCAAACAATTCGATATCAGCCGGCATACAACCCGCGAAGCAATCCGGCGTTTGCAAATGAAGGGGCTGGTGTCGCGCCGTGCCGGTGTGGGCACCACAGTCAGGTCCAACAGCATCTCCCAGAGATACATTCAGACGGGCGATACGGTTTCAGATTTGCATAAGTATGCACAGGATATCGTGCTGGAGGTGCTGGAAACCTCTGATATCGAAGCTGACGCGGAAACGGCGGCTTTGCTGCACTGCGCACAGGGGCAAAGCTGGCTGCAGTTGCACGGGCTGCGCATGATGGAGGCGGATCCGCATCCCGTATCGCTAACGGATGTTTATGTCGCGCGCGCCTATCGGGGGGTGCTGGACGACATTGAAGGGGCCGGTGTTGCGATATTCACATTGATCGAGCAACGTTACGGCGTTGCCGCTTTCGAGATCCGCCAGAAGATAACCGCAACCAGCCTGAATGCCGCCGAGGCCGCGATACTGCACGCCACCGCCGGCGATCCTGCGTTGAAAATCACCCGCCACTATCTATCGGATGCATCCGAAATCTACGAAGTGGCAATCAACCTGTATCCATCCGAACGCTTCAGCTATTCCAATACTTTGCGGATCGAACAACACGAAACTGCATCCTGAAGGAACCACTTATGATCCGCTCCTGCCTGTTTGTTCCCGGGGATCGCCCCGAGAGATTTGACCGCGCCGCTGCCAGCGGTGCCCATGCCATTGTCATTGACCTTGAAGATGCGGTTCAACCAGAAGCCAAGGAGATGGCACGCTGTAATATTGCCGACTGGCTGCAAAACGGCGGAACGGATGGTGCAGAGGTTATCGTGCGAATAAATGGCATTGGCACACCTTGGCACGCGGATGACATAGCCCTGCTGGGCAGGTCCGGCATCAGGCATATCATGTTGCCCAAAGCCGAAGACGTTACGGAACTGAACGCCTTTGTTGGCGCTTTGCCTCTGCCTTTGCCGGTTATCGCGTTGATCGAAACCGCGCGTGGGCTGTGGACTGTTGGCGATCTGGCCGCAACAAAGGGCATTGCCAGACTGGGGTTCGGGTCGGTTGATTTTCAACTGGATACGGGCATCCGGGACGAGGCCGAAGGCCTGCTGTACGCGCGCTCGCGAATTGTTGTGGCTTCGGCAATGGCGGGTCTGGTTGCACCGCTTGACGGGGTTTGCGTCAATCTGGATGACATGACAGTGCTGGAGCAGGATACTGCCCATGCCAAAGGGTTGGGTTTTGGTGGCAAAATGTGCATCCACCCGAAACAGGTAGAGGTGGTGAACCGTGGTTTTGCACCGTCTTCCGATGAACTGGTTTGGGCCGGAAGAGTAGTTGCCGCGGCCGATACCGAAGGGGCAAAAGGCGCGATACGGCTGGATGGAAAACTGATTGATTTGCCCGTTGTCGAACGGGCGCGTCAACTTCTGGGAGGTGAAAAATGAATGCGAAATCCAAACCACCAAGCGAATTCGACCTGCTGACGCAGGCGGTTGATCTGTCCGGGGCGGATGTGCTGGATCTGGGCTGTGGTGACGGCTGGTTCGCCCGCCGGATCGCGGACAGATCAGGTGCCGCCAGCGTAACGGCAATGGATGCCGATGCGCAGCAGATCAGGCGCAACAATGAAGCCGACACCCAAGGCGTGCGATTTGTTGAAGGCGTAGCCGAAGCGCTACCTTTGCCCGATGCCACTATTGATGTGATCGTCATGATGAAATCGCTGCATCATGTGCCGGTTGACCGGATGGATGCCGCATTTGGCGAATTCGCGCGGGTGCTGCGACCCAGTGGACATATCTACATTTCCGAACCCGAATATGCAGGGTCGTTCAACGATATTCTGAAGCTGTTCCATGACGAGGGACCGGAGCGGGCTGCGGCTTTGGCTGCCATCAAACGGGCACAAGCATACGGTGCGTTTTCGCTGGTCAAAAAGATGAAAATCCCCAGCATCGTCAAACACGCCTCGCTTGCGGAATTCCGTGAGCGCTGGATGAACCTGCCATGGCTGAAGGGGCGGATCACCCCGGCCATTGAACAGCAGGTCGCCAAAACATGGCAGACCCATGCGCCGGTAGAACAGCCCGTGACCTTTGAATCCAACATGTTGAGTTTTGTTTTGAAAAAGGCATCCCGATGACACGCCCGAACCCCACGAAAACTGTTTTCGAAGCAATCCTGACACGCCGTTCCATACGCGCCTTCAAGCCCGATCCGGTGTCCTATGAAACCATCCGCAACCTGCTGGAACTGGCCAGCCGTGCGCCAAGCGGCACCAACACCCAGCCGTGGAAAGTGCATGTGGTACGCGGCGCGGTACGGGACCAACTCTGCGATGAAATAACCTCTGCCTTTCTGGCTGGAGACCAATATAGCGAGGAATACAGCTATGCTCCTGCCCGCTGGAACGAGCCATATCAGAGCCGCCGCCGCGCCAATGGCTGGGGGCTTTACGGTACGCTCGGGATTGAAAAGGGTGATAAAGACAAGATGCAGGCGCAGCACGCCCGCAATTTCAACTTTTTTAATGCACCGGTGGGGCTGTTTATAACCCTTGACCGTGACCTAGAGCTTGGTTCCTGGCTGGACCTCGGCCTGTTTATGCAAACCCTGATGCTGGCGGCGCGCGGCAAGGGGCTGGATACCTGCCCGCAGCAGGCCTTTGCCGGCTTCCACAGCATTATCCAGCAGCGGTTGGCAATTCCGGCAGTGGAAATGGTCGTGTGCGGTCTTGCGCTTGGCTATGCTGACATGAGCCGACCTGAAAACCATTATTCGCCCGAGCGCGCACCGGTTGAAGCCTTCGCCCGCTTTGTGGACCATCTTACCCCTGCGAAGGAAGACTGATATGAGCCTGTTTACCGAGACCGCCTCCTGGGTGGAAAACGAACACCGGATGTTTGCCGATACTGCCACGCGGCTTTTTGCTGCCGAACTGGCCCCGAATATCGAAAAATGGGCCGATGAGGGCATTGTGCCGCGCGATTTCTGGCGCAAGGTTGGTGCCGAGGGCGTTATGGGCGGGGCAGTGCCCGAAGCATATGGCGGCTTTGGCGACGGTATGGGGTTCGATGCGATCACCACTTATGCGCAAGGCCGTGTGGGGGGGATACCGGCTGGGGCTATGGCATCCAGTCGATCGTGATGCATTACCTGATGGCCTATGGTAGCGACGAACAAAAGAAACGCTGGATTCCCGGTATGATCAGCGGCGATATCGTGTCGGCGATTGCCATGACCGAACCGGGGACGGGATCAGATTTGCAAGCGGTGCAAACCTTTGCCGTGCGTGATGGCAACCATTATAAAATCAACGGCTCCAAGACATTTATCACCAACGGCCACACCGCCGATATCGTGGTGATTGTCTGCAAAACCGATCGCGAGGCCGGCGCCAAGGGGGTTTCTCTGATTGTGCTGGAAACCAAAGATGCAAAAGGGTTTCGGCGGGGGCGCAACCTCAAGAAACTGGGCATGAAAGGCAGCGATACCGCCGAGCTGTTCTTTGAAGATGTGCGGGTGCCAACATCCAACCTGTTGGGGCCGGAAGAAGGGCAGGGGTTCTTTCAATTGATGAAACAACTGCCATGGGAGCGCCTGATGATTGCGATTACCGCACTGGGATTCATTGATTTCGCACTGGAACAGACAATCGCCTATACACAGGAACGCCGCGCATTCGGCAAGCGGATCATGGATTTCCAGAACACCCGCTTCAAACTGGCCGAAATGAAAACCAAGGCCGAATTGCTGCGCTCGTTTGTCAATGACGGCATCGCGCGGCTGGAAGCGGGCACGCTGGATGCGGCGACAGCCAGCATGGCGAAATACTGGGGTAGCCAGACCCAGAACGAAGTCATGCATGAATGCCTGCAACTGTTTGGTGGCTACGGGTTCATGATGGAATACCCGATTGCGCGTTTGTATGCCGACAGCCGTGTGCAGATGATTTACGGCGGCACCAACGAGATCATGAAAGAATTGATCGCCCGTTCCATCGACGTTTGAAAAAGGTAACAATATGACCGATGCCGCAACCGAATTGCTGGATTTACTGGATGTCGATCCGGTGAAAGACAACCTGTTTCGCGGCATCGGCGTGGGGGGCGAAACCAGCACCCGTATTTTTGGGGGCCATGTGATTGCGCAGGCTTTGGCATCGGCCTATCTGACGGTGCCGGACGATCGCCCGTGCCATTCGCTTCACGCCTATTTTTTGCGCCCCGGCAATCCGGAGTATTCTGTCGATTATCAGGTCGAACGGGATCGCGACGGGGCCACCTTTACCACCCGCCGCGTTGTGGCCTTGCAGCAGGGCAAGCAGATTTTCAACATGATTGCCTCGTTTCATTTGCCAAGGGAGGGCTGGGAACACCAACACCCGATGCCGGATGTCAAAGGCCCCGACGGTCTGTTGAACCGCGCCGAGTTACGCGCGGCGGCGATGGACAGTATCCCCGAAGCTTTGCGCAAGGATTTCGTGCGCAAACGCCCGATTGAAATCCGCGAGGTCGCACCGCGTGATTTCATCGCGCCTGCGCCTGTGGATGACCACCACGACCTGTGGTTTCGTATGCAGGCCGCACGTGGATGTACCCCCGCAATTCAGCATTGTGTGTTGGCCTATGCATCAGATCTGGAACTGCTTGGTTCGTCCTTACGCCCGCACGGGCTGACGTGGTTCCAGAACAAAGTCATGACCGCCAGTCTGGATCACAGCCTGTATTTTCATGCACCGGTGCAGTTTGAAAACTGGCACCTCTATTCCATGGACAGCCCCTTTGCCGGAACCGAACGCAGCTTCAACCGTGGTTCGATCTATAGCCAGGACGGCCGTCTGATCGCTTCAGTTGCACAAGAAGGGCTACTTCGCGCCATCGGCGATTAGATTTTTCGGGCGGGCCGCGGCATAATTCTCGCTGCTGCGCCTGGTTTCCAGCGCCATGGCTTGCCCGAACGGCAGGGCGGCACCGTCATTCACCAGCGCCTTGATTTGTGTCACGGCATCGGGGTCGTGGGCGGCGATGCTCCGGGCAAGGTCCAGCGCGGTTTCCAGCAGGTCGGATTGCGCTACAACGCTGTTCACCAACCCCCATCTTTCCGCCGTTGTCGCATCAATCGCACGGGCGGAAAAATGCATCTGCCTGGCGCGCGCGATCCCGATCAGCCGCGACAGGCGTTGTGATAATCCCCAGCCCGGAATGATACCAACCGCCGCGTGGGTGTCGGCGAATTTGGCGTTCCGGGCGGCTATGGCCATATCGCAAGCCAGCATCAGTTCCAGCCCCCCTGTGATGGCATGGCCGTTGACAGCCGCGATTACCGGACAAGTCATGCGCCCGATTGCCTCCACCGCGTTTGTCGGTGAACCTGCTGTTACCGCCTGTTGCAACACAGCCGGATCGGTGGATATTTCCTGAAGGTCCAGCCCGGCAGTAAAGGCGCGCTCTCCGGCACCTGTCAGAACTACGGCCCGCACTGCGGGTCGGCTTCGGCGCGGGTCAATGCCGCCACCAGCTGCGCCAGCAGATCATGCGACAGGGCATTCATCGCCTGCGGGCGGCTCAGGGTTATCAAGGCAACGGCACCGTGCATTTCGGTCAGGACAAGGTTTCTGGTCATCTGGTTCTCCTTGTGTTTTCTTTTACAGCTGACCAGACTGGAATCCAGTAGAATAAATCGGACAGGAACCGCCATGGATCATTTACCTTCTCCCTTTGACCTTTCTGGACGTGTTGCCATTATTACCGGCGGCAATGGCGGGCTGGGGCTGGGCATGGCGCGAACGCTGTCCGACCTTGGATGTACGGTGGCAATCTGGGGCCGCAATGGTGAAAAAAAACGACCAGGCGATCGAATTGCTTGGAGGCAAGGCAAAAGCCTATCAGGTGGATATACTGGACAAGGCGTCGATCAATGCGGGATTTGCCGCAACGCTGAATGATTTCGGACGGGTGGACGGGATGTTCGCCAATGGCGGTGTGATCGGCGAGATGAAATCCTTTGTCGAACGCAGCGAACAGGAATGGGACGCCATGCTCGGGGCCAATTTGCACGGGGTGCGCCGCTGTTTTCAGGTGGCAGCAAAGCATATGATAGATCGCGCCAAGGCGGGGGATGCCTTTGGCCTTCTGGTGGTGACATCCTCGGTTGCGGCAATCGAGGGGGCCGCGTTTAACGAACATTACGGTGCCTCCAAGGGGCGGTGAATGCGCTGGTGCGGGCACTGGCGGTGGAACTGGCGCGTTACGGCATTACGGCAAACGCGATTATGCCCAGCTATGCGGAGAGCGATATGACCAAAGGGTTGATGGCAAATGACAAATTCGTGCAAAATGTGATCCCGCGCATTCCGCTGCGCCGCTTCGGACGGCCCGATGATTATGGCGGTATAGCGGCTTATCTGATGAGTCCGCTTTCTGGATATCAGACGGGAACAAGCACGGTGATTGACGGGGGGGTAATCCCCCCCGAAACTAAGGGGATGCGGAAGTAGAATTTTCTCGCCAATATGAACGAGGAGATTTTGATGAAGATGACAAGATACAGTGAACCAAAAATTCTGACGATCCT
>Ga0190303_1000116_pt1 | contig 32356 bp, 30 predicted proteins | sample 48700701_MG_FD_161672 | JGI IMG/M metagenome (GOLD analysis project Ga0190303, IMG submission 161672) | Hydrothermal vent sediment bacterial communities from Southern Trench, Guaymas Basin, Mexico - 4870-07-0-1_MG | ecosystem: Environmental > Aquatic > Marine > Hydrothermal vents > Sediment ... | reverse complement strand
TTAAACAAAGTATCTATTTCTACGGCTGTTTTTGTTCTATCTGGATATAATCGGTTTCCTTTTCTTGTGGTTGCAAAACTTTCATTTTTTAACACCAGTCCTTTCCACGCGTATAAATCTTGAAACTTATCTATATTGTAATAATCGGTTTCTTTTCCAAGTATCTCTTTAGTTGCTGATTTTTCAGAACCCATATAAATTGTTTCAATCCAAGAATCTTTTATTTGGTAGTATTGAAACTGCTCTCTACATTTTATTCTTAAATAATATGGATCGTCACTTACTTTATTTTTTGTTGCATCGAAATAATAACGATGTTCATCAACCCAAAATCGTTCGGCAATTTTTACTTTTTCAGCAAGAGGTTTACCTCCAAATTTTGAAACTTGGTAAATTTCTTCAAAAGCTATATCTCCATATTCATCCCAATAATAAATTACTTGTTCTGCTACATAAGGTATTTGTTCACTAAAACTAGTCTCAACTCCATTTATAGATGAAAAACCAGAGTGTGTTGAATACCTCAACTTTTCATACACTATTTTACCCGATTTTACTTTGTAGGGTTTAAAATCTTGTGCTTGAATTGAAACTGCTAATGCAAGGAAACAATATTGAATAATCTTTTTCATTGAAACTATTAATTTAATTTTTAATACCCATTCCGCTTTTAATATGCTCATAAAAATATTTATATGCTATTTTAATTTGTCCTTCTTTTGCTTTTGGGTACTCTTTTTTAACAAGGGCTTTGTATTCTTCGTATGTATACCAGATGCTGTTTTTTCTTATTCCAGCATCATATAATTCCTTTTCTGCATTTATCATCATTTGATTGAGTTTAATATCTGTAGTGGCTTCCTTAAAAATAGCCAAAGCATCCTTCTTCCCTGTTTCAATTTCATTAAGAAAGTTGACAACTTCGTCTTTTTTCTGTTCATCAATTTGTAAAGTCTCTCCTTTATCAGATTTTATATAAATGTTCACAAATTTAAATGCGTCTTCTTTAGTTAACCCTCCATTTGAAGCTTCTGCAATAGGCCAATCCATGTCATTGAGCATTTTATCAAAATCGCTTTGATTTACTTCACCTTCAACAGTTTCTTTATCATACTTCATTAAAAAATTAATTAATGCTGCTGATGATTTAATGGCTTCTTTGTTGATTTCAACACTAGCTTCTACCATTTTATTTCCTTTTACTTCTTTTTTAACATTATTATATGTCATCTCTTTTTCTTGAGATTGAATGGGTAACATTAAGAAAAAGAGTCCTACTAGAATTAAATATTTTTTCAGCATACTTTTCCTAATTTTCTTTTCTTATTTTTATCATTTTCTGAATCATATCATATGTTTGACGCAGTTCTTTATCGCTCATTTCTTGCATTTCAGGGTCGTCTTCAGTTACTAGTTTTTTCCATTCTTTAAAACTCATGTTAGCAACTTTATCCATTCCTTCATCCATATCGTCCATATCTGTTTCAAAATCTGCATTATTCATAAAACCTTCTTGTTTTTGAATAGGAAAATCAGGAAGTTCAAAATTCTTGCTAGGCACAGTTATATTAAATTTTGCACTCGTCGCTTCAGTTAATGTTCGAAGCCCTAATACTGTAATATCCATTTTTAAAACTATTCCTTTGTACATCCATTGTTTGGCTCCCTTTATATCCCAAACATCACAACTGTATCCTAAAATACTTTCTGTGCCTATCTTTTTTCCCCCTACACTTTCTAACATGCTTTTTCCTACATCACCCGCATCAGCATTTGGATGAAAAATTTTAGTCATATCCATTGCCATATCTCTACTTAAGAATATTTGTTTTGTATCAAAATCAACCAAATAACTTTCTCCATTATCTAGTTTATTCATTGTATGAGTGGAGGTTATTTGTGTTTTTTTCTTACCGAAAAATTTCATAGTTGCTGTTTGTGTAGATTGTTCTTCTTTTAATTCAACAGCTCCCCAATCTTTAAAATAGACACTTTCTGTTCCAGACCCAGTAATGGTACTTCCTATTACTTTCCCCGAAATAGTTGTCGTATATTTTACAATTCCTGATTTTATCTCGTAACGTTTTAATTTGTTTTGACTATTCCCGCTACAACTAGTAAGCACTACAATTAATGAAAGTAATATGTTTAATTTTTTCATGATTTTATTTTTAAAATTTTACGAATTCTACTCTTCTGTTATTGGCTTTCCCTTCAGGAGTACTGTTATTATCTAAAGGTTTGCTTTCTCCAAAACCATTAAATTTTAATCTTTCACTAGCAATACCCATACTTATTAATTTATCCATAACTGCTTTTCCTCTTGCTTTAGATAAAGTCATATTAGCCTCATCACCACCATCTGCATCTGTATGCCCTTCTACACTAAAGTTAAACTCAGGTTTTTTAACCATCAATTGATAAATTTTATTAATAGGCCCCATACTTTCAGGTTTTAGTGTGGCTTTATTTATATCGAATTTAATACCGTTTACAATAATTTTCCCTTCTGAAAGTACACGGTCGTAATATTTTACACCACCTTTTGCAATACGAAAATTTCTTAAGTATTGATTCCCCTTTAGAGAATGTATGGTAAATCCCCAAGGATTGCCTTCTAGATGAGGAATATTAATTAATCGAGTGTCATCCATATAAGCTTTAAATTTTCCTTTGGTATAGGCAATAGAAATATGTCTCCATTGTCCTATTGGTTCTTCAGACCAATTATTAGCTTCTGTGCCTGGATATCTTTTGTCAGTTTCTTTAAATTCAATTCCATTTGGATAAACCGTAAAATTCCCTCCTAAACCTTTTCCCCATTGATTCTTTTTATCTCTGAAAGAAATGAAATATCTATTAGCGGTGGTATGTCCTTTTTCAAACCATACATCAAATTCTATGGTGAATACTTCGGGTAAATAATCTTCAGTAGCATTTTTTAAATAGGGCACTATTTCGCCACCTCTATCGATAAACATAATGACATTTTCTCCATTTACTTGGGCAATTTCTGCACTTCCTTTATACAAATCCCAACGGCTTGGAAACTCGCCATTTTCTTCATCGGTACTTGGCATGTCTTCAAAAATTACGGTATCACCAGGTACAAAATCAAACTTACTCCAAACAACTGTTGGTTTGTTTGATTTTGCATTGGCTTCATTCGAATTTGTTGATTCTGAATTGTTTACTCCTTTTTCATTTTTGCTGCTATTTCCCTCTTTTCCTTCTGTTTTCTTATCTTTTTTCTTACCGTCCAATACATCTTCAGCCTTATCAAATTCTTTATCAATTTTTTTATTAACACGCTTTTCCGCTCTTTTTTCTGCTTCTCTATCTATTTTTTCTTTAGCTTTTTTAGCTAGTTTTTTAAAAAACTGAGCTTCTGATTGTTGTGGAATTAAAAAGAATAAACTAAAAACAAGCATTAGTTTAAATAGTGCATTGTTTTTAAAATTAGGCGTGTGTGTTTTCATAATTTTGAATTTATAATTTAGCATTATCGTGGTTATAATTATACTGCTAAATTACTTTCAAATTCAAAAAAACACTTCATATAAAAGTATGATTTACCTAACCCTTTAGGGTGATTATTCGCCGAGAAAATCTTGTTTTTTGTACTTTAAGGATTTTACTTCACAGAAGTAAGGTTAAAAATATAAAAGAATTTATAGATTTTAAAAAACTATATCCCATTAATTTTTTTAATGGCTTGTATTCTATTTTTAACATCTAGTTTAGAATAGATATTTTTTATATGTGTTTTTATTGTGTTCTTAGAAACAAACATTTTTTCTGCAATTTCTTCATTGCTTAATCCGGTGGTTAAAAATGTTAATACTTCTTTTTCACGCTTAGAAAGCTCATATTCTGTAAAATTATCCGTAAAATTTTTATCATTAAGTGTTGCTTTTTTATCAACTTTATCTTTTAACTCATTAATTTGACGAAGATAATTTTGTAATTCTGAGTTTTTGTTTTCAATCTCTAAATCTGAGTTTTTTCTATATAACCTAAGCAAATAAAGTAAAACTACAATTCCTATCAAACTTAAAGACGAAATTATAATTAAACGATTAAAACTTGTTTTTGCTTTGTTTTTGCTTAATTCATTTTCAAGTGCTAGTTGCTGTATTTTAGCATCCTTTTTTGCAGTTTCGTATTCAATTTGCGTACTAATAATACTTTTTTGAGATGCTTCATTTACGATACTATCATTAAATGCAGTTGCAATTTTATGTGAATCTAGCGCTCTTTTGTAATTTTTAGTTAATGTATAATAATCAACCAAAGCACTATACCCTAAAGAAATATTTTCTTTAGATTTTATCATTTTAGCACTAGATAAACCTACCTTAATATTTTCTTCAGCGTCTTTAACTTTTCCTGAATTTAATTGATTTTTTCCAATATTAATTAGCGTATTACTTAAATATCTTATATTATTTTCATTTGTAAAAAGAGGTATTGCTTCTTTATAATAGTTTGTTGATTTTTGATAATCTCCTTTTTTTTGAAATAATAACCCTAATAAATTATATCGTATTGCTTCACTTTGCCTGTGCTTAAATTCTTTGGTTAATTCTAAAGCTTTATTTATATAATGGTATGCAGAATCATAAGATTTATTATATAAATATGCTTCTCCAATATTAGATAAACTATATTCTTGACCTCTAATGTTTTGGTTTTTTAAATCATACTCATATACTCTTTTAAAATAGTGCAATGCTTTATCATACTCTTTTGTATCTATAAAAACATTTCCAATTCCATTAAGTGCGATGGTGATACTTTTAACATGATTTATTTTTTCTGATAAGTCTAACGCTTGAAAATAAAAATCAAAAGCCTCTTTCTCTAAATTTAATTTTCTATAACTAACACCTATATTATTTAAACATTTAATTTGTAAAAGTGTATCTGAAGTTTTGCTAAGGTAATTTAAAGCTCTTTTATGGTGTGCTACAGAACTACTATAATCATAATTATATCTAGCAGCAAGCCCTTTTCTATCGTAACTTACTCCTAATCCTTTTATATAAAATAATTTTTCAGAAATAAGGATAGCCTCATCAATAATTTCTTCACTAGAAATTTTAGCTCTTACAGCCTTTTTATATAATGAAATTAATTTATCAACCTTATCAATAGTATTTGGCCTTACTTTTAAAGTTGTATAGGTACTATCAACTTGCTTTTTAGTTAATTTCTGACCAAATGAAGGGTTTAAAATTATAAAAAACAGAAATATGGTTACTAATTTGTGGGATTTTAACATAGCTTTAAAAATCTCTAATGGGATTGTTTTTGTAAAATTACAAAATGGGAAGCATCTATTTGTAAAATTAATCACATTAAATTACATAGGTTACTTAATATAATTTTTAGCAACTTTTTCTAGCTCGGTATACCAATCTTTTCCAAATTTTCTAATTAAAGCCTCTTTTACAAATTTATAAACTGGCACTTGTAGTTCTTTTCCTAATGTACAAGCATCATCACAGATAGGCCATTTGTGATAATTTACAGCTGAAAATTCGCTATACTCCATAATACGAACCGGGTATAAATGACATGAAATTGGTTTTTCCCAATCAATTACACCTTGATTATACGCCTCTTCTATACCGCATTTTGCTGTGTTATTATTATCAAAAATTGAGTATGCACACTCTTTTTCGTTAATTAAAGTTGTTTCATACTCACCTTCATTGGTAATAAATAGCCCTTGATCTTCAATTGCAGTTATACCTTCAGCTTTTAGAAACGGTTTTACTTTAGGGTAAATATCTAATAAAATTTTAAGTTCTTCTTCTTCTAATGGAGCTCCGGCCTCACCATCTATACAACACTTCCCTTTACATACTGATAAATTACAAACAAACTCTTTCTCTATAATATCTTCTGAAACTATTGTTTTTCCTAATTGAAACATGCTGCAAAAATAAACTATTTTTTTACATACTTTTACTATAAATTAACAAGTGATTTAATACTTTTGCCAACCTTTTAAAAAGTACAGTTATGGGTTTAAATTTTAAAGAAATTTTTACAGCTACAATGATTTTATTTGCTGTTATTGATATTGTTGGAAATATTCCAATTATTATAGATTTAAAGAGAAAAGTTGGTTGTATACAATCTGGAAAAGCATCTATAATTGCAGGCGCTATCATGATTTCATTTTTGTTTTTAGGCGCAAGTATTTTAAATTTAATTGGAATTGATGTGAACTCTTTTGCGGTTGCTGGTTCTTTTATTTTATTTTTCCTTGCTTTGGAAATGATTTTAGGAATTTCTCTCTATAAAGAAGAAGAAACCAATTCAATAACGGCATCTGTTTTTCCCTTAGCTTTCCCTTTAATTGCAGGCCCAGGAAGTTTAACTTCTATTCTTTCTTTAAGAGCTGAGTACGCTACTATTAATATTGCTATTGCTATTGTTGTAAATATTATATTTATGTACATCGTACTTAAAACCTCTTCAAGAATCGAAAAATTAATTGGAGAAAACGGTATTAAAATTATTAGAAAAATATTTGGTGTAATATTATTAGCAATTGCTGTAAAACTATTTACTACTAATGTGAAGCTTTTATTTTAATATTATTCTACCGTAACAGATTTCGCAAGGTTTCTTGGCTGATCTACATTACACTCTCTCATAACAGCAATATGGTACGAAAGTAGTTGTAAAGGTATTGTTGTTAATAATGGTGTAAATGCTTCTACCGTTTCAGGTACTTCAATTGTATAATCTGCAATGTCTTTTACTACGGTATCACCTTCAGTAACAATTGCAATTATTTTTCCATTTCTAGATTTTATTTCCTGAATATTGCTAACTACTTTTTCGTAATGTCCTTTTTTAGTTGCAATTACCACAACAGGCATAGATTCATCAATTAAAGCAATTGGCCCATGTTTCATTTCAGCAGCCGGGTAACCTTCAGCATGAATGTATGAAATTTCCTTTAATTTTAAAGCACCTTCAAGTGCTACTGGAAAGTTATAACCTCTTCCTAAATACAAACAGTTTGGTGCATCTTTATAAATTGAAGCAATTTTTTCAACAATATCATTAACCTTTAAAGTTTCTTCAACTTTAGAAGGAATCAAACTCATTTCCTGTATATAATTATGAAACTGTGAATTTGAAAGCTCTCCTTTTAAATTACCTAATTTTAAGGCCATTAAAGCAAGTACTGTTATTTGAGTTGTAAAGGCTTTTGTTGAAGCAACACCAATTTCTGGGCCTGCGTGTGTATATGCGCCTGTATCTGTTTCTCTAGCAATAGATGAACCCACCACATTACAAACTCCAAATACAAATGCTCCTTGAGATTTTGCTAATTTTATTGCGGCTAGCGTATCGGCCGTTTCACCAGATTGTGATATTGCAATTACAATATCACCCTTGTTAATTATAGGGTTTCTATATCTAAATTCTGATGCGTACTCAACTTCAACAGGTATACGAGCTAAATCTTCAAATAAATACTCCGCTACTAAACCTGCGTGCCATGAGGTTCCACACGCAACAATTATAATGCGATTTGCATTTAAAAATTTAGCGATATTATTATCAACACTACCCATTTTAATAATCCCTTGATCTGCTAAAAGTCGACCTCTATAAGTATCTAAAATTGCTTTAGGCTGCTCATGAATTTCTTTCAGCATAAAGTGATCGTAACCATCTTTTTCAATTTGTTCCAAGTTCAATTTTAGTTCTTGAATATTTGGTTCAACTTCAGAGTTATCTTGAATTTTGTGAATTTTAATAGTTTCACCTATTTTAATTACTGCTAACTCTTCATCATCTAAATAAACGGCATCTTTTGTGTACTCAATAAATGGTGAAGCGTCTGAAGCAACAAAAAATTCTTCGTTATTTTCACCAATACCAATTGCAATTGGGCTTCCTAAACGAGCAACCACTATTTCCTTTGGTTTTGAAACATCAAAAACTGCAATTGCGTAGGCTCCAACAGCATTTGTTAATGCTAATTGCACTGCTTTTTCTAAATTACAATTATTTTGTGTTTGTACTTCTTCAATTAAGTTAATTAAAACCTCCGTATCTGTATCGCTTTTAAAAGTATAGCCCCTTGCTATAAGTTCTTTTTTTAAAGTGTTGTAGTTTTCAATTATTCCATTATGGACAATTACTAAATTTCCTGAATTTGAAACATGTGGGTGAGAATTTTCATTGTTTGGGATTCCATGTGTAGCCCAACGTGTATGACCTATCGCTAAACTTCCTTCAGTAGTGTTGTTTTTAGAAATTTCTTTTAAGTCTGAAACTTTTCCTTTGGTTTTGTACAAACTTACATCGTTACCATCCGTTAAAATAATTCCAGCACTATCATACCCTCTATATTCTAACCTTTGTAATCCGTTAATTACAATTGGATATGCTTTTCTGAAACCCAGATAACCTACTATACCACACATTCTTATGTTCTTTTAATCGCTTACAATTTCTGTATATGAAATTTCAAGTTGAATTTTTTTATCTCCTGCACTTTCATCATGACCGTATAAAACAACACCTTTTGGATCCCAACTAAAATCTTTTATTGTATTATCCGTTACGCTTATTGGTATGTCTGTTGAATTATAAACTTTCACCCCTAAAGTTACTAAATCTAACGGTTCTCCTTCAATTAATAATTCTGATATATAATCTGTTATTTTAAATACATATCTGTATGGTTCATCTGCATCATCTCTTTCCAATACACCTCCTAAGGCTAATAAGCCTTCAGTCATCATATCTAATAATTGCTCATTATCATCATAATTATATATAAAAAGTTGTTCTGGAGCAATAGAACTTGAAGCTGTTTGATCTACATAAAAAATTAAATTTGCATCAGTAATTAGCCAATTATTATCTTGTAAATCCGCTAAATTTTCGTCAATTTCTACTAGTTCTATTGTTGCAATTGATCCTGCAGCACCTTGTACATATAATCTGTTTAAACCACTTGCTTTAGAATTTGAATTATCTCTCTCTAAAACATTTGATTTTATTGTTCCAAACGGAAATACATATTGTTGTTTAACTCTAACAATTCCTTCTCCATTAACATCATTATCATTTAAATCAACATCAGCCCCTTCTTCTTCATCGTTTGAATAATAGATGGTCATTTTTGCATTTGTTAAATCTAATGAAAGCAAGTGTGATTCTTCATCTTCCAATTCGTCAACTTCTATATACAACCCTCTAAAATCATGTTGAAAACCGTCTGTTGAAGAAAAATCTATGTCATTCACATTGTTAACAAAAAGTTCTTGAATTATACTTTCATCTAAAGGAATTTTAATACTCGGACTCAAATCAGCTTGCTTTATAGTATCAATATCATAAACTGTCTCAGCATCTGGCATATATCTTTTTATATACGCAACTGTATCCGTTTTATTCACTTTAAAATCTCCTGAATAAAAAGGTGTTTCTCCTCTTGAAAATTCTTTATCTGAATAATATTTTGCTAGTTTTGAAGGGTCTTCAGGATCTAGATTATTTAAAAAGGTTTTAAGTTCATAAACACTTAACTGAAATTTAACATCTTGGTCTCCAATTATTTCATCTAAGCTAAAATCAGTTATACCGTTTGCAACGGTATCTAAAGTAGATTGATAAGGTATATCAATAATTACTGAGTCAATTATATAGTTATCTCCATAATTATATTCGTCTAAAACAGATGGAAGTGATAATTGAGTTACTATTGACGCTTTTAGTTTTCCAAACTCAGGGTCTGAATAAACACCTAATAAAAATTGCGGAAGGCCATTTGCAATAACTCTCTCTACATTTATAGTGTTAGTTAAAACATTAGTAGGCAGTGTATTTGTATTGAAATTATTATTATCAACAAGGTTCACACCTATACTTTCTATTTCTTTTTCGCATGAAATTATGGTGAAAAATATCGCTGAGAAAAGCCCTGCGTATTTTAACGCCTTTACAACTTTAGTTGTCATATGTAATTTTTGATTTTCTATGATTAAACTATAAAACTTTATTTAAATAAAACTCTGTGTAAGCAGTATCAAATTCACTCACATGAAAATAATCTAACACAGGTATTTCACTTGTATTTAAAAATTCTTCTAATTCTGCTGATAATTCTTCACTCCCTTTAATAACAGCATCAGAATTTACAATAGCATTCTTTAAAATATTTGTATAGTTTGGTTTAGTTATCGTTTTTATTTTTGATGTTTCAATATTATCAAATTCAATTTTTTTAGAAAATTCACTACTCAACTCTCCTTCAAAACCATTGTTATATACCGATGTAACAATTTTACTTTCAGCAAATAAAGGGTCATCTTTATAATATTCTCTAATATACAATGGCAAAAGTGAAGCCATCCAACCATGAACGTGGATAATATCTGGTGCCCAATTCAATTTTTTTACTGTTTCAACAACACCTTTTGCAAAAAATATGGCGCGTTCATCATTATCTTCAAACAGTTTATTATCTTCATCAGAAAACAATGCTTTTCTTTTAAAATATTCATCGTTATCAATAAAATAAACTTGCATTCTTTCTTTTGGAATTGAAGCAACTTTAATAATTAGCGGCATATCCATGTCGTTAATTACTAAATTCATTCCTGACAAACGAATTACTTCATGCAATTGATGCCTTCTTTCATTAATTAAACCAAAACGAGGCATAAAAATTCGGGTTTGACCACCTTTACCATGAATCATTTTTGCGGTCTCAAATGACGTTGTTGACAATTCATTTTCTGGTAAATATGGCACTACTTCTGAAGAAACAATCAATACTCTCTTATCTTTCATAAACCAACTCTTTATTTAAAGAATATGCAAAATTACGAAATTTTATGTAGAATTTAGCTTGAAAAATGTAAGTTTGCACGCTTTTAACGTTTATTTACAATACAGTAACGCAATAATATGTTAGTTTTTGCTAAAATAAAATCAGTTCAACAAAAAATTACTTCGTTAAAGAAAGGAACTTCAATTGGTTTTGTACCTACCATGGGGGCACTTCACAAAGGTCATTTATCACTTATTGAACAAGCGAAAAAAGAAAATGATATTGTTATAGTTAGCATTTTTGTGAATCCAACTCAGTTCAACAAAAAAGAAGATTTAGTTAATTATCCAAAAACTATTGACGAAGATTTATCGCTTTTAAAATCTATTTATTGCGATATTGTTTTTACACCAACTGTCCAAGAAGTTTACAGTGATAAAATCCAATCACAATCGTTTGAATTTGACGGATTGGAATATCAAATGGAGGGTAAATTTAGAGACGGACATTTTGATGGAGTTGGCACAATTGTTAAACGTTTATTTGAAATTGTCACACCCCATAAAGCTTATTTTGGTGAGAAAGACTTTCAACAGCTACAAATTATTCGAAAATTAGTTCAAAAAAATAACATTCCTGTAAAAATTATTGGATGTGCTATTTATAGAGAAAATGATGGCTTAGCAATGAGTTCTAGAAATGCTAGACTGACAAAAGAGCATAGAAATGCAAGTCCTTTTATCTACAAAACTTTAAAACAAGCCAAAATTGAGTTTGGCACAAAAAATGCTTTTGAAGTTATTGAATGGGTTGAAAACGAATTTAAAAATCAACCTTTATTAGAGCTTGAATATTTTGAAATTGCAGATCAAGAAACACTCCACCCAATAAAAAATAAAGATACTACGCAAAACTACAGAGCTTTTATAGCTGTTTTTGCTGATAAAATTAGACTTATAGATAATATAAGCTTATAAATATGAATAGATTAACACAAAATTATTAATTTTGCACCATATGCAAATAGAAGTAGTAAAATCGAAAATTCACAGAGTTAAAGTTACCGGTGCTGACTTACAGTATATTGGCAGTGTAACTATTGATGAAGATTTAATGGATGCTGCAAATATAATTCAAGGAGAAAAAGTTCAAATTGTTAACATTAATAATGGTGAACGTCTTGAAACATATGCAATTCCTGGCCCAAGAAAAAGTGGAGAAATTACATTAAATGGCCCGGCTGCCCGTAAAGTAGCTAAAGGCGATATCATTATAATAATTTCTTACGGAATACTAGAATTTGAAGAAGCAAAATCCTTTAAACCATCACTTATTTTTCCAAACGAAAACGATAATTCGTTAACTTAATTTGATTCAAAAAATAAAAAAGATAAGCTTTATCACACTCCCAATTGCTTTGGGGGTTTTTTTAATTTGGTATTCACTTTCAAAATTAACAGATAGCGATATACAGGCTATAACAACCTCCTTTAGAACAGCTAATTATTGGTGGGTTGCTTTATCACTTGGTTTTGGAGCTTTAAGTCATTTATCTAGAGCATATCGTTGGCAATTTTTATTAGAACCTTTAGGATATAAACCTAAGCTTGCTAATAGTATTATGGCTGTTTTAATTGCTTATTTGTTAAACTTGGTTATTCCAAGATCTGGTGAAGTTGCTAGAGCTGCAAGCATAAAAAAATATGAAAATATTCCATTTAAAAAAGCCTTCGGAACTATCGTTGCAGAACGTGTTTCTGATGTAATTATGCTATTAAGTATTATTGGAATTGCTTTCTTTTTACAAACCGAATTAATTAGCAGTTACCTATTTAAAGGTGGTGAAGGGAGTAGTATTTATTCTAAAATTATAATTTTTGGAGTATTTCCAATCATTGGTTTTTTTACTTATAAATACCTGAAAAAATCTAAAAATCACTTTGTTAGAAAAGTAATGTCGTTTATAAATGACTTATTAGAAGGTGTTAAAAGCATTTATAAAATGAAGAAAAAATGGGAATTTATCTTTCATACTATTTTCATTTGGGTGATGTATGTATTAATGTTTTACGCAGTAACTTTTGCATTACCAGAAACAACAAACCTTCCTTTTTCAGCCATAATTGTTGGTTTTGTAGTTGGCGGTTTAAGTATGGCATTAACAAATGGAGGCTTAGGAACCTATCCTATTTTTGTTGCAAGTGCACTTATTTTATATAATGTTGATGAAAATCCAGCACGTGCTTTTGGTTGGATTATGTGGACCGCACAAACCATAATGGTAATTCTATTTGGTGGTTTATCATTTTTATTATTACCAATCTATAATAAATATCAAAAATAAAAGGTTTTCTTCCTATATTTACTTCTTTCAATTTATAAAAAATGGCTAAAACAAAAACAACCTTTTTTTGTCAAAATTGTGGTTCACAATATGCAAAATGGCTTGGGCAATGCGCTTCATGTAAAGAGTGGAACACTATTGTAGAGGAAGTTCTTCAGAAGGAAGAAAAAAGAAACTGGAAACAAACTTCAACCCAAAAAAAAACGAACAAAGCTTTAAAAATTAATGAAATCTCTTTAAATGAAGAAGATAGAATCACCACTAAAAATAACGAATTTAATAGAGTTTTAGGAGGCGGATTGGTAAAAGGTTCAATGCTGTTATTAGGTGGAGAACCAGGTATTGGAAAATCTACGTTACTCTTACAAATAGCATTAACAATCCCTAAAAAAGTACTGTATGTTTCAGGTGAAGAAAGCCAATCGCAAATTAAAATGCGTGCTGAACGTTTACAAAGCACAAATACAAACTGCTTAATTTTAACCGAAACAAACACACAAAATATATTTAAAGCTATTGAAGAAATAAATCCAGAAGTAGTTGTTATAGATTCCATCCAAACATTGCATACTGAATATATTGAAGCATCTCCAGGTTCTATTTCGCAAATTAGAGAAACTACTGCAGAGCTAATAAAATTTGCAAAAGAAACGGCAACACCAGTGCTTTTAATTGGTCATATTACAAAAGACGGTAACATTGCCGGACCTAAGATATTAGAGCATATGGTTGATGTAGTTTTACAATTTGAAGGCGATAGAAATCATACCTACAGAATTTTACGAGCCAATAAAAATCGTTTTGGTTCAACTGCTGAATTAGGTATTTATGAAATGCAAAATACAGGCTTACGTGAAGTAGAAAACCCTTCAGAAATATTAATTTCTCAAAAAGAAGGCGATTTAAGTGGTACGGCAATCGCTGCAACTCTTGAAGGTTTACGTCCAATAATGATTGAAGTTCAAGCATTAGTTAGCACAGCGGTTTATGGAACACCTCAACGATCAACAACTGGTTATGACACCAAACGTTTAAATATGTTATTAGCTGTTTTAGAGAAGCGAGCTGGATTTAGGCTGGGTGCTAAAGATGTATTTTTAAATATTGCAGGAGGTATAAAAGTTGATGATCCTGCAATTGATTTAGCTGTGATAAGTGCTATTTTATCTTCAAATGAAGATGAAGCCATTCCTCAAGATTTTTGTTTCGCTGCTGAAATTGGTTTAGCAGGTGAAATTAGACCCATAAACAGAGTTGAGCAGCGTATTTTAGAGGCTGAAAAACTAGGTTTTAATAAAATATTTATATCAAAATTTAATAAAATAAGTAAAATTAATAGTGTAATAAAAATTGTTAGAGTTACAAAAGTAGAAGATATTTTTACTAATTTATTTGCATAAAAAATCCGAGTTTAACTCGGATTTTTTACAACTATGTTTTTATAATTTTATTTTTTATTTGCTGCTATAATATATTTTTCCAAAGCCATAGTCATAGATGGTGTTTCTGGAGTTGGCGCTTGGATAGTACATTTTAACCCCGCTTTTGTAGCTGCCGCCACTGTAGAGTTCCCAAATACAGCAATACACGTATTATTTTGTTTAAAATCTGGAAAGTTTTTAAATAAAGAATCAATTCCTGAAGGACTAAAAAATACTAAAATATCATAATAAACATCCTCTAAATTAGATAAATCACTAACTACTGTTTTAAATAAAATAGCTCTATCCCAAGTTATTTCTATTTCATTTAAAGAGTTTGGAATAATTTCTTTTAATTTATCTGAAGATGGTAATAAAAACTTTTCACCTTTATGTTTTTTTATGATTTTAATTAACTCTGGAAATGTTCGTTGCCCAACGTAAATTTTACGCTTACGATACACTACATATTTTTGTAAGTAAAATGCTACTGCTTCAGACTGGCAAAAATATTTCATTGAATCTGGCACTGTAAAACGCATTTCTTCAGCAATTCTAAAAAAATGATCTACTGCATTTCTACTTGTTAAAATAATTGCAGTGTAATTGTTTAAATCTATTTTTTGAGTTCTTACTTCTTTTGCTGCAACCCCTTCAACATGTATAAATGGTACAAAGTCAATTTTAACTTTTTGCTTTTCAGACAATTCAATATATGGAGAATTTTCTGTCTTTGGAACCGGTTGAGATACTAATATAGTTTTCACTTTCATATTCTTCAATTTTATCTTTAAATAGTTAGTTTTAAAATAATTATTAAAGGTGCTATTTCGAGGGCGCAAATATACAAAATAAAATAGAACAAGTTATTAAGGATGAGCTTTTTATTATTTAGCAGTAATAAGCCATACCTTAAAATTATTAACAGTGCAAATAATGTAAAAGTAATTTCAAATAATGGCTTCTCATATTTATGTATAAAAACACTTAAAACTAAAAATGGCAACAACCATAAAACTAAATTGGAAAAATAGTTTCTCTTTTCAAAAATTATCCTTTTTTGGGCATTTTTTAAGTCGAAAATAAATGCTAAAACCAGTACTATTAAATATCGTACAAATAGGTATAAACTAACCCCTAAAAGAAATAAAACATATAGGTTAAACTCTTGAACTTTAAATTGAAGTTGAAAATAAATTGCGCTAAGATAAAACACCAAAGACAATGTTAAAACTTGCACAAAATAAAGTAAAGAATTAAATATCTTTGAATGCTGATTTTTTTCTTTATTAAAATAAATAGAAAGATACTTTTTAGACAAAAATAATGTATTTGTATTATACAGCCTGTCGTTAAATAAAATTCTTACTAGTGCTAAAATTAATAAAATCACAATAAAAACAATGGTTATCCAATCGTTATTTTCAGATATTATTTTTGTTGCTTCAAACATTTAGTTACCTATAATTTTAACGCAAAATTAGGAATAATTTGTTTTATCTTTGCCAAATAATTTTTTTCATGTCAAATACGCTCGTAATTATTCCAACATATAATGAAAAAGAAAATATAGAAGCTATAATCAAAGCTGTATTTTCTCAAAAAAAGCACTTTGACATTTTAGTTGTTGATGATAGCTCTCCTGACGGTACATCAAAAATTGTAAGCGAATTACAAAGTAACTATTCTAATTTATTTTTAGAAGTTAGAAAAGAAAAAACCGGACTTGGAGCTGCTTATATTCACGGATTTAAATGGGCTTTAGAGAAAAATTACGATTATATTATAGAAATGGATGCAGATTTTTCGCATAATCCAAAAGATTTAATACATTTATACAATGCCTGTGCTGTTGAGGGAGCAGATTTCTCCATCGGCTCAAGGTATTTAAATAATAAAATTAACGTAGTTGACTGGGATATAAAACGATTACTCCTATCCTATTTTGCCTCCAAGTACGTAAAAATCATTACACAAATTCCTATTTTTGATACAACAGCAGGTTTTGTTTGTTACAAAAGCAATGTGCTTAGAAGTATTGAATTAGACAAAATTAAGTTTGTTGGCTACGCATTTCAAATTGAAATGAAATTTAAAGCCTGGAAACGAAAATTTAAACACAAAGAAGTGTCAGTAATTTTTACCGACCGTAAAAAAGGAACTTCAAAAATGAGTGGCTCCATAATTTCAGAAGCCGTTTTTGGAGTTATTAAAATGAGATTGCAAGGATTACCTAAATAAAGAAAAAGAAAAGTATGAGTTTAACACTTATTAAAAATGCCCAAATTGTTAATGAAGGGGAAATAATTGAGGGCGATGTATTAATTGATGGTGAATATATTATTGATATAGACACTTCAATTAGTTCAAAATCTGCAGACACAACTATAATTGATGCTGAGGGAAAATACTTGATTCCCGGAGCTATTGATGATCAGGTGCATTTTCGCGAACCAGGATTAACACATAAAGCAACTATTAAAAGTGAAAGTAAAGCCGCTATTGCTGGTGGTATTACTTCGTTTATAGAAATGCCAAATACAATTCCGCAAGCAACAACACAAAAATTATTAGCTAAAAAGTTTAAAATTGCTGCCAATAGTTCTTATGCTAACTATTCTTTTATGTTTGGTGGCACCAATGATAATTTAGATGAATTATTAAAAACAGACCCAACAAATGTTGCTGGAATAAAATTATTTTTAGGTTCATCAACTGGAGATATGCTTGTGGATGATGAAAAAGTTTTAGAAAAAATATTTTCTTCAACCAACATGTTAATTGCAGTGCATTGTGAAGATGAAGCTACTGTGAAAAAGAATTTAAACACCTATTTAAAAGAATATGGTGATGATATTCCTATTGAATTACACCCAAAAATAAGAAGTGAGGAAGCATGTTATTTATCATCATCTAAAGCTATAGAATTAGCCAAAAAAACAGGGGCTCGTTTGCATGTATTTCATTTGTCAACAGTAAAAGAAACAGAACTTTTTACAAATAAAATCCCAATAGAAAAAAAGCAAATTACTGCTGAAGTATGTATACATCATTTGTGGTTTGATGAACGTGATTATAAAATTAAAGGAACATTTATTAAGTGGAATCCGGCAGTAAAGACTGAAAAAGATAAAGAAGGCCTTTGGAAAGCTTTATTAAATGATAAAATTGATGTAATTGCAACTGACCATGCGCCACATACAAAAGAAGAAAAAGAGCAAGTTTACACAAAGGCGCCAAGCGGAGGGCCATTAGTTCAACATGCATTGCCTGCATTGTTACAAGCACATAGGCAAGGGAAAATCTCTATTGAAAAAATAGTAGAGAAAATATGTCATAACCCAGCTAAAATTTTCAAAATTGAAAAAAGGGGGTTTATTAAAAAAGGATACTATGCTGATTTAGTACTATTTGATGTTTCTTCTCCTTGGACAGTTACTAAAGAAAATATTTTATACAAATGTGGTTGGTCACCATTTGAAGGCACTACATTTTATTCTAAAATTACCCATACTTTTGTAAATGGCCATTTGGCATATCAAAACGGTATATTTCATAATACAATAAAAGGAAAACGACTACTTTTTAACAGAACAAATGAATAAATTTTTTAACATACTTATTTTAAGTGTTTTTTTAGGAGCTTGCACTAGTAATACCATTATTAAAAAACCTAAAAATTTAATTCCTAAAGAACAAATGGTTGATTTACTAACCGATATTTTTTTAGCTGATGGTGGGGATAATATCAAAAATGTAAACCTTCAACGAAATGTAAATTATTTTCCGTTGGTTTTTGAAAAATACCAAATTGATACAATTCGATTTAAAGAAAGTAATTATTATTACACTTCTAGAATTGATGATTACGATGAAATTCTTGGAGAAGTTGATACGCGTTTAAAAGCTTTAAAAAGTAACTATGACGCTGAAATTAAAATAATAGATTCTTTAGATCGTGTAAAACGTGATTCTATAAGGCTTACTCGTAACAAACTCCCCAAAGAAAAGCCCATTAAATAGTTAGTTCTTATATAATTTACATACACTTTTTATAGTTTTTGAAATTGATTCGAATTCAAAATTAAGTGCTTTCTTTATTTTTTCTGAAGAATAATAATATTTATTGTGGATTGATTTTGAAGATTGTTTTGTTAAAACAGGTTGTTTCCCTGTTAAACTAGATTTAATTTTCTCCAATCGCCAACCTATTGAGCTCATAAATTTTGATGCTTTTATTGAAGGTCTTTTTTTACCAAAAGCATCTGCTATTTGAAAAAACACTTCTTTGAAACTTACATTTTCTGAAACCAGAATATAACGTTCGTTTTTTAACTCACTTTTCATAAGTAATATCATTGTTTTTACAACGTCTGTTACTGAAACAAATGCTGTAATTCCTTCAGTATAAAATTTCAAACCATTATATATTTTGGTGAATAATTCTCCCGGACCTCTATTATTCCAAAAGCCAGCACCTAAAATTACACCAGGGTTTACAATTACAACATCAACACCTTCTTGCGATGCGCGCCAAACTTCCATTTCTGCACCATATTTTGTAATTGCATATCCATAATTATTTGTCTCTCCATTCCATTCTCCTCCTTCATCAATAATTTTAGCTTTTAGAGGTTTTTCAATGGTTGCAATAGAACTCACAAAACATAATTTTTTAACTTTTTTATCTATACATAAATTCACAATATTTGAAGTTCCTTCAATATTTACTTTTCGCATTGCTTTATAATCTTTCGGATTGAAAGAGATTAACGCTGCAGAATGATACACTTCAGTAACGTTTTCAAAAGCTTTTTCTAACAAATACACATCTGTTATATCTGCTTCAATCCATTCAATTTTTTGAAAATTAGCTTCAAAATCTTCAGAATAATAACTGAAAACTTTTTTTACAGCCCGTAAATCGCTGTTTTTTCTATGAATAGCCTTCATGCTATCATTTTCTAAAGAAAGATGATACAATAAATGTGCACCTACTAAACCCGTTCCACCAGTTACTAAAATCATAAAACGAAAGTATAAAAAATGTTTGGGTATTTTACAATCAACTTCATTTAAAAAACTAATAACTAAACGTAGCAACTAACAACTAAAATTTTATCTTTGCTGAAATTAAAAATTTTGATAATGAATTTTGTTGAAGAACTACGTTGGAGAGGTATGTTACACGATATGATGCCTGAAACTGAAGAATACTTATTAAAAAATAAAACTACAGGTTACATTGGTTTTGATCCAACTGCCGATTCTTTACATATTGGGAGTTTAGTACCAATTATTATTTTAATGCATTTCCAAAAAGCAGGGCACAATCCAATTGCATTGGTTGGTGGCGCAACAGGTATGGTTGGTGACCCTTCAGGAAAATCTGACGAACGTAATTTATTAGATGAAGCTACTTTAAACAAAAATATTGCTGGTGTAAAAGGTCAGTTAGCCCGTTTTTTAGATTTTGACAGCGCTACAGATAATGCTGCTCAATTAGTTAATAATTACGATTGGATGAAAGGAATTTCTCTAATTGAATTTGTGCGTGATGTTGGTAAACACATTACCGTAAATTATATGATGGCAAAAGATTCAGTTAAAAAACGTATAGATTCTGAATCTAAAACCGGAATGAGTTTTACAGAGTTTACGTATCAATTATTTCAAGGATACGATTTTTACCATTTATATAAAAATAACGATTGCAAACTTCAAATGGGAGGTTCCGATCAATGGGGGAATATTACCACAGGTACTGAATTAATTAGAAGAAAAGCACAAGGAAAAGCGTACGCATTAACTTGTAAACTAATTACAAAAGCCGATGGTACTAAATTTGGTAAAACTGCTGGTGGAAACATTTGGTTAGATGCTAACAGAACTTCACCTTATAAATTTTATCAATATTGGTTAAATTCATCTGATACAGATGCTGAAAAGTATATTAAAATATTCACTTTTTTAGATAAAGAAACCATTGAACAACTAATTACTGAACATAAAGAAGCACCTCATATGCGTGTTCTTCAAAAAAGAATTGGAGAAGAAGTTACTGTTATGACACACAGTATAGACGCATACAGTAATGCTATAAAAGCTTCCAATATTCTCTTTGGAAAATCTACTGCTGAAGATTTAAAGTCTTTAGATGAGCAAACCTTTTTAGATGTTTTTGATGGTGTTCCTCAAGCTGAAATAGAACGTTCTGTTATTAAAAACGGATTAGAAATTGTACCCGCTTTTGCTGATAACGGGTTTTTAAAATCTAATGGTGAAGTACGAAGAGCATTAAAAGAAAACTCAATTTCTGTGAATAAAGAAAAGGTGAAAGATGATTGTGTAATCACAACTTCAGATTTAATTGCTGATAAATTTGTGCTATTACAACGTGGTAAAAAGAGTTATTATTTATTGAAAGTAGTGTAACTAATTATTTTTTACATAAAATTCCAAAAAAGGCTACTTCAACAGTAGTCTTTTTTATATTAAAGAACCATTAAATTACAACCTCTTATATCAGAATCATCAAAACGCCCTAAAACTTCAAATATCCCATTTTTATAGGTTTTTCCTAAATCTTGGGTTGCTATAAATGAACAAGAGTTGATATTCGCTAAATCAATTACATTAATTCCTCCCGATTTTCCTTCTGGTAAAATACTCAAGGCATCTTCAGTATCACGAGTTAGGACTTTCATCCAAGGCGGGCATTTAAAAATACCGTTTCCTTTAGAATAAGCCTGACTTAATAATTCTGTCATTCCATATTCTGAATGTATTTTTTCAACTCCAAAACCTTCTTTTAAAACTTGGTGTAATTCTTCTCTAATTAACTCTTTTCTTCTTCCCTTCATACCTCCGGTTTCCATAATCACAGTATTTTTAAGCTTAAAATTATGTTTCTCAACCAAGTCTAGTAAGGCAAATGAAACTCCGATTAACAGTACTTTTTCATTATTTTTATCTAATTCTATCAAATTTTCACACAGTTCATCTAAATTATTTAAATAAAATCCACTTTTAGAATTCTTAGATTTTTCAATAAAATAATTTGTCATATAAATTAGTGAAGAACCATTACGCTCTAAATATGAAGGCAACAAAGCTAATACTGTGTAATCTTCAATAGCTCCATAAAAAAATTTAAATCCTTTTGTGAAGCTTTTTTCGTAAACAGAAACATCTGTAACATAATGCTTACTTTGAGCGTTTCCTGTAGTTCCGCTACTTAAAAAGGTTTCTTGTATTTCATTTTTTGAAGAAATAATTTTATGCGATTTGAAAAATTGAATCGGTAAAAAAGGAATCTGATTTATGGTTTTAACACTATCAATATCAGTATTAAAATGATTTAAAAACTCATTATAAACGCTACAGTTTTTAGCTTGAAAATTAAATATTTCAAGTGCTATTTTATTGAAATTGTTGTCGTTACCAACGTTAAAAACGCTATTTCTTTTCATAAATTTTGGGAAACATCACAAAAGTAATGTAAATTTACGCAACCTATTATCTTAATAGGTATCTTATTATTAATTAAAACAGTTGCTTTTGAGTTTAAATGAGCTCGTAAAACAATGTGCAAAAAACAACCGAAAGGCACAAGAAGAGATTTATCAGCTATTTTCTGGTAAGTTATTTTCTATATGTTTAAAGTACTCTAAAAATAAACAAGAGGCTCAAGATAATTTTCAAGATGGTTTTATTACCATTTTTAATAAAATTGGGCAGTTTAAGTTTAAAGGATCTTTTGAAGGTTGGTTAAAGCGTGTTATGGTTAACACAATTCTATTAAAATATAGAAATAGAACTGTGTTAAACATTGTTACAGAAGAGATACCAGATGAAGTGATTGTTGACATAGATGATGATGAAGTTTCTTTAGATTTTTTATTAAATCTAATACAAGAATTACCCGATAGATATAGAATGGTTTTTAACCTGTATGTTTTAGACGGTTGTTCACACAAAGAAATTTCAAAAATGTTGCAAATTGCAGAAGGCACATCAAAATCAAATTTAGCCCGAGCAAGAGCCATTTTAAAACAAAAAATTGAATTACATCAAGAAAGTCAGCAGTCTATTTAAGATTAATAGATAGTAGTGAGAGATTTAAAAAATATTGATAGATTATTCCAAGAGAATTTAAAAGACTTTGAGGTTTCCCCACCAAATAGAGTGTGGAATGCTATTGAAAAACAATTACCTGCAACTTCAAAAAAGCGTAAGATACCTATTTGGGTTAAAATTTCAAGTATTGCAGCTTTACTTACATTGCTTTTTAGTGTTGGAACTATTTATTTTCTTCCAACATCTAATTTCACAAAAAATATACTTCCAAAAAATTCAAAACAACACCAAAAAATTGATGCTAGAAATAACATAAAAACCACTACATCAGTTGATAAAAAATCATCTAGGGAAAATACTTCTGAAGAAATTAATGAAGGCGGTATAATTACTTATTTAAGTGACTTGGATGATGAGATTTATAATAATGTTCAAGAAAACGAAACAAATAATAATAATAATAATAATAATGACTCTAAAAATAATTATTATTTAACAGATACAAAAAATTTACCTTATTTAACTAGCAGTAAAAAGGTTTCAAAAAAAGGTGTAACTGAAAGTAAATTTACAGTAGCTACTATATTTGCACCAATATATATTAATTCTTTTGGTGATGGATCTGGTGTTGATTCTCAATTTAGAAGTAATCCTACATCGGGTAATTCATCTTATTCTTATGGTGTGAAAATTGCCTATAAGCTTAACAATAAATTTAGTGTACAATCAGGTGTAAATCTTATAAGTTTAGGATATACAACTGATGGAGTTTATGTTACACCTGGGGTTTCTGTTATTGAATTTTCTAATTTATCTAGTAATCCTATATTATCTAAAAACGAAACTATATCATCCAAAGAAAGTGAAAATTCAGGAAGTTTAAATCAAGTTTTTGGTTATGTAGAAATTCCTGTTGAAGTAAAATATAATGTTGTAAATGGAAAATTAGGCATAAATTTAGTAGGTGGTTTTAGTACACTTCTTTTAAATAAAGACGAAGTTTTTGTAGAAACAAATAGTTTTTCTCAAAGCCTAGGTTCTTCAAATAATTTAAGATCTATAAACTTTAGCGGTAACATTGGGCTAGACGTAGATTATTCTATTCGTAAAAATTTATACATTAATATTTCGCCAATGTTTAAAGTTCAAACAAATACCTTTTCAAAAAACTCTGGTAGTATTCAACCATACTACTTAGGAGTTTATACAGGTTTAAATTATAAGTTTTAGTTGGTTTATTATTTGGTTGGTTACCAAATATTGAATGAAGAAAGCCGTTTCACATGTGAAACGGCTTTTCTTTTTGTATAATTATTATTTGTAATTTTGCATAAAAAAATAAAAAAATCCAATTTATGGAAATTATAACACTCGAAAAAACAATTGAAAAAGCACTTGATAAATTAGGAGTTCAAGAACTTAATTTAGGAACTTCAACAGGTTCTAACTTCTTTGGAACTGGTGAAATTATTGAATCTTTTTCGCCAGTAGATGGAAAAAGCATCGGTAAAGTAGTTACAACAACAAAAGAAGAATTTGAAACGGTAGTTAGCGCAGCACAAAGCGCTTTTAAAACTTGGAAATTAGTTCCGGCACCTCAACGTGGTGAAATTGTTCGTCAATTTGGTGAAAAGCTACGTGAATTAAAACAACCATTAGGCGAATTAGTTTCGTATGAAATGGGAAAATCATTACAAGAAGGTTTAGGTGAAGTACAAGAAATGATTGATATCTGTGATTTTGCAGTTGGACTCTCTCGCCAATTACACGGTTTAACAATGCACTCTGAACGACCTGGGCACAGAATGTACGAACAATACCACCCACTTGGAATTGTAGGTATTATTTCTGCCTTTAATTTTCCTGTAGCTGTTTGGGCTTGGAATACTGCTTTAGCTTGGATTTCTGGTGATGTTTGTATTTGGAAAGCTTCAGAAAAAGCACCTTTATGCAGTATTGCTTGTCAAAATATTATTGCTGAAGTATTAAAAGAAAATAACTTACCTGAAGGTATTTCATGTATCGTAAATGGAGATTACAAAGTAGGCGAATATATGACTACCGATAAACGCATTCCATTAGTATCTGCAACAGGATCTATAAGAATGGGTAAAATTGTTGCTAAAACAGTTGCTGGACGTTTAGGGAAATCACTCTTAGAATTAGGAGGAAATAACGCTATTATTATTACGCCTGATGCTGATATTAAAATTAGTATTATTGGAGCTGTATTTGGAGCTGTTGGTACAGCTGGTCAACGTTGCACATCAACTCGAAGGTTAATTATACACGAATCTATGTACGATACTGTGAAAAACACCTTGGTTGATGCATACAAACAATTACGTATTGGAAATCCTTTAGATGAAAATAATCATGTAGGCCCACTAATAGATAAAGGTGCTGTAAAAATGTATGAAAATGCATTACAAAAAGTTGTAGAAGAAGGTGGTAATCTTTTAGTAGAAGGTGGTGTTTTAAGCGGTGAAGGATATGAAAGCGGTTGTTATGTAAAACCTGCTATTGCTGAAGCTGAAAATAACTTTGAAATTGTTCAAAATGAAACATTTGCTCCAATTTTATATTTATTAAAATACAGTGGTGATGTTAACAATGCTATTGAAATTCAAAATGGTGTAGTGCAAGGTCTTTCATCTGCAATTATGACTAATAACTTACGTGAAGCAGAAGCATTTTTATCTCAAGCAGGTTCAGATTGTGGAATTGCAAACGTTAATATTGGAACTTCAGGAGCTGAAATTGGTGGTGCTTTTGGTGGTGAAAAAGAAACTGGTGGCGGTAGAGAATCTGGTTCTGATGCTTGGAAAATTTATATGAGACGACAAACAAATACTATTAATTATACTACGGAGCTTCCTTTAGCTCAAGGTATAAAGTTTGATTTGTAATAATTGCCAAATTATTTTATTAAAAAACCGCTTTCATATGAAGCGGTTTTTTAATTTTTAACTTTTCTTAAAACTCTAACAGCTTCTTTATATTTTATATACGCTGATTTATCTTCGAGTTCTCTTAAAATTGTTCGGGCTTCATCAAGTTTTTGTTTTGCCTCTTCTAAGTTATTTAGCACACAAATTAAATAATTGGTTGGTAATTCTTTTAAATCTTCTAACTCACTAGTGGTAAGTGGTTGTTTTACTTTTAACTTATTTAAAATGGCATTGCAATTATTAAAAACATGATATAAATCTGTTTTATTAAACTGTGGTGGCTTAAAAAGTAATTCACTTACAATGTCGTGTTTGCCATTGTCTTTAAAATGAATAACTGTTTTTTCTAACGGATAATAATCAAATTCATCTTTAATTTTTAAATACACATATTCTGTTATTATAAACGATCTGTGATTGTACTCAATTTTAACTTCATCTAAAGCTGAATAAAAAAGACGTACTTGCTCATTAATTAATTCAATATCTACGCGAGAATAAAAAACTTTACCTCCAACTTTCTTTTTTATTCCAGCCCAACACAATACAAATTGTTCATTAAAAACTTTATATATTGGGTTATACGCTTGTTTGTGCCTTTTAAAAAAATTGAATACACCATCTAAAGTTAATTCAATATTATTACTTGCATTTACTTCAATTGCTTCTACAATGGCTTGATTCGTATTTTTTAACTCAAATTTACCCAAGGTTGACATTGAGTTACTACCTCTTCTAAAAAATATACGCCCTCTCACATATTTCCAGATTGATTTTTTTAATGATGTGATATTGTTGTTAGGGTGAATAGTTACTAAACCAACAACTTTATGACGCGGTAACCGAGGAAAAGGAATGTTTTCGTATTTAACTTGTGGTGGGTTTTCAAAATAGGAATTAACAAGGTTTTGAATTTTACTATCGTCAAAAAAATCAACACCCTCTATTTTATTAACTTGATCTTCAACTCCAATTACAATAAATGAATTATTTTTTGGATTTGAATTGGACAATGCACAAACGTGTTTTAGAAATTTAGCCTTTCCTTCATTCGTGTCTAATGAAATTTTACGCTTTTTATCATAAAAACTATTCTCATCATTATGAGCCAGTAAATTTTTAATAAGTAAACGCTTGTTAATCATTTCAGAAATTTATTCTCTATTTAAAATAGTTGGTGTAGCCTGTGCCGTTGGGTACACAACTAAATCTTCAATATTTACATGGTAAGGTCTTGTAACAACAAAATGTATAATATCTGCTATATCTTCAGCTTTCAATGCCTTAAACCCTTTATATACGTTTTTAGCTTTGGTTGTATCACCTTTAAAACGCACTTCAGAAAACTCGGTTTCAACTGCTCCGGGATGAATTGCTGAAACTCTTATGTTATGCTTGTTTAAATCTATGCGCATTGCTTTATTTAAAGCATTAACAGCGTGTTTTGACGCACAATATACATTTCCGTTTGGATACACTTCTTTGCCAGCTACTGAGCCAATATTAACTACAAAACCGGTATTGTTATCAATCATTTTTGGGAGTATTGCTTTTGAAACATAAAGCAACCCTTTTACGTTAATATCTAGCATCTTATCCCAATCTTCAATATCACCATCTTGAATAGTACTTAATCCATGTGCATTTCCAGCATTATTTATTAAAATATCTATTTGTTTAAATTCCTTCGGAAGGTTTTCAATTGCATTAAAAACTTCTTCTTTATTACTTACATCAAATTGTAATGTAGTAACATCTGTTAAGTTCCTTAGTTCATTTTCTAATTGAATTAATCGCTCTTTACGTCTTCCACAAAGTACTAATCTTATGTTGTTTTGTGCAAAAAGTTGTGCAGTTGCTTTTCCTATTCCTGAAGTTGCTCCTGTAATAAAGGCTGTTTTTTGATTCATGCGTACTGTTTTTATCTGAGATAAAGATACAAAAAAACCGCTCCGACCAAGGAGCGGCTTGACTTAATTGGTTATAAAAATAACCAACCAAAAATCAACTAACCAAACTTTATTTTAAATTTCTTCTTATTTTCGTTTCTCTTTGTACTTTAGTTCGTTTTCTACCCTCATTCCTTACAGTTTCTTTTGACGAACTTTCTTTTAAATATTGAATGTATTGTCTTCCTGAGAATTCATACGTTGTTCCAGAATTTATATGGTACAAACTAATCCTTGCATCATTTATAACGGTTAACTCAAACTCTTCATTGTCTCCAAAGTCATAATCTAATGTTAAAATTTTTAGATTATCATAACCCTGTACATTTGCCACCGAATAATCACCTACATAATCCCAATATATATCTGCAATATTTGTGCCAACTTCATCTTGTGACGAATAAAATGTTGTAATATTTTCAGGTGTAAAACTTAAAAAGTTTTCATTGTCAAATTCATTTAATTCACCTGCTGTACTTACAAATGTTTTTTCCCAAGCGTTGTATTCTTGTAAAAAATATTCAATGTTATCGTAAAACACTAAATCATAGTCGAAATTATATTTTTGATAGCCTTCTAAATAATACGAAACATTGTTGTAGTTATCTATCAATTTAATTCTATCGCTTGATAATTGCACCACATCAAAATCGTAATAACCATCTAAATTATGATCTATTTCTAAAATTCCATTATACGTATCATAATATCCAATTTGAATACCATAACCATTTCCTGTTGCTCCAATACCAACTAAATTATTATTTACCCATAATTTCCCATTTAAAAAGGAAACTGTAAATGCTTTTGATAAAAACGGAACATCTCCAGTGCCTGTTGTACTGTTGTAATCTACATACCATAAATCATAAGCTATAACCACCTCTTCAAGGTTTACATAATATGGGTCGTTAATATCGTCTATTACAACACTACAAGATGTAACTGCTATTCCAATAAACATGGTTGCAAAAAGTAATTTTAAAGTCCTCATAATTATTTATTTTTTGATTCTATTAATAAGAATTTCAAAATCTGTGCCAAAAAAATTATATTTACTTAACAGTAGGTTTTTTTATTGATAAAATTGAACGTATGAGCGTAAAAATAAAATGGGGTATTATTGGCCTTGGAAAAATTGCAAATAAGTTTGCTAGCGAATTATTATTAGTCGAAAATTGTAGTTTAGAGGCTGTTGCTTCAAGAAATATTGAAAAAGCTAGTTCCTTTTCTAAGAAATACAAGGCAACTAACTTTTATGATTCATATGAAGAATTACTTCAAAATAAAGCGGTTGATATTGTTTATATAGCTACCCCTCATAATTCACATGCACATTATACAATCTTAGCCTTAGATCATAAAAAAGCTGTTTTATGCGAAAAACCTTTCGCTATAAATAAAAAACAAGTATTACAAATGATTGATGCTTCAAAAAAGAATCAAACTTTTTTAATGGAAGCTATGTGGACTCGTTTTTTACCAACAATAAAAAAGATTAAAAAAAGTATTGACAACGGTGAAATTGGAGTAATAAAATATCTAAATGCTGACTTTTCTTTTAAAGCAAATTTAGAAATTCAACGGATTCATGATAAAAAATTAGGTGGTGGATCATTACTTGATATTGGTATTTATCCCGTTTTTTTAGCGTATTTAGTATTAGGAATTCCGAAAAATATACACGCAAAAGCTCACTTTTTTAAAACTGGTGCAGATTCTCAATTAGCAATGCTTTTTAATTATAATAATGCACAAGCATTACTATTTAGCAGTTTTAACGCTACTTCAAAAAGAACAGCTAAAATAAGTGGTACTCTTGGTGAAATAGTATTTGATCTTCCTTGGAATGAAACAAATTCTTATTCTATACAAAAAAACAATGAAGCAGAAACCTTAATTTCATTACCAAGCATTGGAAAAGGTTTTACACATCAAATTATTGAATGTAACACTTGCCTACAGCAACATAAAATTGAAAGTGATACTTGGACACACCAAAACAGTTTAGAATTAATTACTTTATTAGATGCAATTAGAAAACAAATTAACTTAAGCTATGATGATGATACTTTATAGTTTTTGAGGAGAATTGGATTTTACTTTTTCAATATTATCAATCTTACAATAATGCATCTTCTCTTTATAAAAATAGCTTACCACAGCTTCATTCTCTTTAAGTTTAAAAGGAATTTTTAACGTTGTATTTGGTGGTGCATTTCCATACTCATTTACAGCGTTTTCATGCAAAATATAATCTGGTTTTGTTTTTGAATATATAAAAGAACCTACATACTGAGGTTTCTCTGATGTGAAATTTTGTTTTAGTGAAACTTTCATATTTCTAAAATAAACGGTGTCCAATTTAATTTCAGAATTGTCTATATGTATATTAATTAACAATCCTTTTACACCCGGCTGACCACCAACCCAAGTATTGTAAGTTGCATTAATAACTTTAAAAGGATGTGTATTACTAGGTGTAATTTGAGCAATATTTTTTGAAGTATTACAACTCATTACTAACAAAGTTGCTAATCCAAAAAGCAGGGGTGTAAAATATGTTCTCATAACTATATGTTTATATTACAGTTTACAAATTGCATGCCAAACTACAAAAAAACAGCTTATCAAAAATTGATAAGCTGTTTTAAAATTTTATGTTTTAGTTTTTAAACTAATTGTTAAGAGCTTCCGCTCCTTTTAAGAATTTGGCTGCACTAACGTTACGCCTAATTGTTAAGAGCTTCCGCTCCACCAACAATTTCTAATATTTCGTTTGTAATTGCTGCCTGACGCGCTTTGTTGTACGTTAATAATAAATCATCACGCAATTCGGTAGCATTATCTGTTGCTTTATGCATTGCGGTCATACGTGCACCGTGTTCTGATGCAAATGAATCTCTAATCGCTTTGTACAATTGTGTTTTTAATGATTTAGGAATCAATTGTAACACAATTTCAGCTTTATTAGGCTCAAAAATATAGTCGATATTTGTTGTTGTGGCTCCTTCAATTGGTGCAATTGGTAAAAACTGTTCAATAGTTTCTATTTGAGTTGCAGCATTTTTGAATCTGTTATACACTAATTCAATTTTATCATACTGTCCTGAAGCAAATAAATCCATAATATTTTCAGCAATTACAGCTACATTATCAAATGTTAAATCATCATAAACTTCATTTTGATTTTCAACAATCGTATAATTCTTCACTAATATATCGTTCCCTTTTTTTCCAATTGTTAAAAGGTCAACTTTTTTTCCTGTGTAATTATCTTCAATGTTTTTAATAGTTGCTTTAATTACTGATGAATTAAAACCTCCGCACAAACCTCTATTTGAAGTAATTACCACTAATAATACTTTTGAAACTTCTTTTTGCTCAGAATAAACGCCACCTACTTCACCTTCTAAAGTTGCACTTAAACTTTGTAATAGTTCTGTTAACTTATCAGCATACGGACGCATTTGCGTAATTGCATCTTGCGCTTTTTTCAACTTTGCAGCCGATACCATTTTCATGGCACTGGTTATTTGCATTGTTGAACCAATGGATGTAATTCTGTTACGTATTTCTTTTAAGTTTGCCATTTTAAATTTGGTATCTAGTATTGAGTACTGAGTATTTAGAAAATTAATTTTAAATACTCAGTACCAAAATCTATTTTAAGCGTATTTCGCTGAAATTTCTTTCGCAGCACTTGTTAAGGTGTCAATAACCTCATCTGTTAATTTACCTGCTTTTAAAATGTCTAGCGTATCTCTGTGTTTTGCATTTAAATATTGAATGTAATCAACTTCAAATTCTTTTACTTTTTCAACCGGCACTTCTCTTAATAAGTTTTTAGAACCTGCATAGATAATTGCAATTTGATCTTCAACTTTAAAAGGATCTGATTGATTTTGCTTTAGAATCTCAACATTACGTTTTCCTTTTTCAATTACATTCATTGTAGCTGCATCTAAATCTGAACCAAACTTAGCAAATGCTTCTAATTCACGATACTGTGCTTGATCTAATTTTAAAGTCCCTGCTACTTTTTTCATTGATTTAATTTGAGCATTCCCTCCTACACGAGATACAGAAATACCTACGTTAATTGCAGGACGTACACCTGAATTAAATAAATCAGATTCTAAGAAAATTTGTCCGTCAGTAATAGAAATTACATTTGTTGGAATATATGCAGATACATCTCCTGCTTGCGTTTCAATAATTGGTAAAGCAGTTAAAGAACCTCCTCCTTTTATCTTTCCTTTTAAAGAATCGGGAACATCGTTCATTTGACTAGCAATTGTATCATCATTAATAACTTTTGCAGCACGTTCTAATAAACGAGAATGTAAGTAAAAAACATCTCCTGGGTATGCCTCACGTCCCGGTGGACGACGTAATAATAATGAGATTTCACGGTATGCAACTGCTTGTTTAGATAAATCATCATACACAATTAGTCCAGGACGACCAGTATCTCTAAAATACTCACCAATTGCAGCACCTGCCATTGGAGCATATACCTGCATTGATGCAGGATCGGAAGCATTAGCTGCAACAATTGTTGTATATGCCATTGCTCCTTTTTCTTCAAATAAATTTGCAATTCCAGCAACCGTAGATGCTTTTTGACCAATTGCAACATATATACAATATACTGGATTACCAGTATCGTAAAATTCTTTTTGATTGATAATAGTATCAATAGCTACTGTTGATTTTCCTGTTTGACGGTCACCAATAATAAGTTCACGTTGTCCTCTACCAACAGGAATCATAGCATCAACAGCTTTTAA
>Ga0190303_1000115_pt1 | contig 32360 bp, 46 predicted proteins | sample 48700701_MG_FD_161672 | JGI IMG/M metagenome (GOLD analysis project Ga0190303, IMG submission 161672) | Hydrothermal vent sediment bacterial communities from Southern Trench, Guaymas Basin, Mexico - 4870-07-0-1_MG | ecosystem: Environmental > Aquatic > Marine > Hydrothermal vents > Sediment ... | reverse complement strand
GTTCGAAGTTGAACTGATTGCGCCGATCGCCATGGAAGACGGCCTGCGCTTTGCGATCCGCGAAGGTGGCCGTACTGTGGGCGCCGGTGTGGTGTCTAAAATTATCGAATAATGAACTTACGGGTTCGATGAGGACCACCGGATGAGCCGGTGGTCCTCCTATCAACTCTAACGCCGCGAAAGGCTAGATAAATGAAAAGCCAAACCATTCGCATTCGGCTGAAAGCGTTTGACTATCGGGTACTGGATGCCAGCACCCAAGAGATCGTCAATACCGCTAAACGGACAGGCGCCACAGTGCGCGGTCCGATTCCGATGCCGAACAAGATTGAAAAATTCACCGTTCTGCGTAGCCCCCACGTAAACAAAAAAGCTCGTGAACAGTTCGAGATCCGCACGCATAAACGCCTGCTGGATATCGTCGACCCGACACCTCAAACCGTAGATGCGCTGATGAAGCTCGATCTTGCGGCCGGTGTTGACGTCGAGATCAAAGTTTAAGGAGGGCAAAACAGATGCGCTCTGGTGTAATCGCAAAAAAGATGGGCATGACCCGTCTTTTCATGGAGGACGGAAAGCAGATTCCTGTGACTGTTCTTCTTCTCGACAACCTACAGGTTGTTTCAAACCGTACAGTTGAAAAAGACGGCTATACAGCTGTTCAACTGGGTGCCGGCACGGCCAAGGCAAAGCGCACATCGCAAGCGATGCGCGGTCATTTTGCTGCAGCCAAAGTCGCGCCCAAGCGTAAGATCGCTGAATTCCGTGTTTCTGCCGATAATCTTATCGGTGTGGGCGAGGAAATCTCGGCTGATCATTACCTTGAAGGTCAAAAAGTTGATGTGTCCGGCACGTCGATCGGTAAAGGTTTTGCTGGTGCGATGAAGCGCCACAACTTTAAAGGTCTACGCGCCACGCACGGTGTTTCGATCTCTCACCGTTCGCACGGCTCTACTGGCCAATGTCAGGATCCTGGCAAAGTGTTCAAAGGCAAGAAAATGGCTGGACATATGGGTGCTGCCCGTATCACCACGCAAAATCTTGAAGTTGTGCGCACAGATGCCGACCGTGGCCTGATCATGGTCAAAGGCGCTGTTCCAGGTTCCAAAGGTGGCTGGGTCACAATCAAAGATGCTGTGAAAAAGAAACTGCCTGACGGTGTTCCTTTTCCTGCTGCGCTGAAATCGGCTATTAAAACCGCTGAAGCACCACAGGTTGAAGAAGCGCCAGCAGACGCACCAGCTGAAGGGGGTGTTGAAGAATGAAAACTGATGTAATCAAACTTGATGCCAAGAAAGCCGGCACTGTTGATCTCGATGACGCGATCTTTGGTCTGGAACCACGTGCCGACATTTTGCACCGTGTGGTGCGTTGGCAGCGTAATAATGCGCAGGCTGGCACTCACAAGGTGAAAACCCGCTCGGAAGTGAACTACTCTACCAAGAAGATCTATCGCCAAAAAGGCACCGGCGGCGCACGCCACGGTGCTCGCTCGGCACCGATCTTCCGCGGTGGTGGTGTTTACAAAGGCCCAACACCACGCAGCCACGGCCATGAGTTGACGAAGAAATTCCGTAAACTTGGCCTGCGCCACGCGTTGTCTGCAAAGGTAACTGCTGGCGAGTTGGTTGTGATCGACACGGCAGATATGAAGGATGCAAAGACTTCTACTCTGGCCAAAACGATCAAGGAGTTGGGTTGGAAGCGCGTTCTGGTTATCGATGGTGCCGAAGTGAATGAAAACTTCGCCAAGGCAGCACGTAACATTGAAGGTCTGGATATCCTGCCTTCACAGGGCGCAAATGTTTATGACATCCTGAAACGTGACACGCTGGTGTTGACCAAAGCAGGTGTTGAAGCACTGGAGGCTCGACTGAAATGAGCGCGAAACCAGAACATTACGACGTGATCCGTAAGCCGATCATCACCGAAAAAGCAACTATGGCGTCTGAAAATAACGCTGTTGTTTTTGAAGTGGCGATTGAAGCCAACAAACCGCAAATCAAGGAGGCTGTTGAAGCCTTGTTTGGTGTCAAAGTGAAGGCCGTGAACACGTCCATCACTAAAGGCAAAGCCAAGCGGTTCCGTGGGCAACTGGGCAAACGCAAAGACGTCAAAAAAGCTTATGTGACTCTCGAAGAGGGAAACACTATCGACGTCTCAACAGGCCTCTGATAGTAAGCATCGAATCTACTACTTCAGCCCCGTTTTTTCGGGGCTGAGGCTATTTAAACCGAGGTCTGGTTTACTAACTGGGCCTCAAAGCTAACGGAAGACAGAAAGCATGGCATTAAAGTCGTATAAACCGACGACGCCAGGCCAACGCGGGTTGGTTCTGATCGACCGTTCGGAGCTTTGGAAAGGACGTCCTGTTAAATCCCTGACTGAGGGATTGAGCAAACATGGCGGCCGGAACAATACCGGACGGATCACTATGCGTCGCAAAGGTGGGGGCGCAAAGCGTCTGTACCGGATTGTTGATTTCAAACGCACGAAATTTGATGTTTCGGCTACGGTTGAACGGATCGAATATGATCCGAACCGTACCGCATTCATTGCGCTGATCAAATATGAAGATGGCGAGCAGAACTACATCATTGCACCACAGCGTCTTGCTGTTGGTGACAAGGTTATCGCATCGGCCAAGGCTGACGTGAAACCTGGTAATGCGATGCCGTTCTCGGGCCTGCCAATAGGCACAATCATCCATAACATCGAGCTAAAGCCAGGCAAAGGCGGTCAAATCGCCCGTGCTGCCGGCACATACGCCCAGTTTGTTGGCCGCGATGGTGGCTATGCGCAAATTCGTCTGTCTTCAGGCGAATTGCGGATGGTGCGTCAGGAATGCATGTGCACCGTCGGTGCTGTGTCCAACCCTGACAACTCAAACCAGAACCTTGGTAAGGCTGGCCGTAACCGTCACAAGGGCATTCGCCCATCCGTTCGTGGTGTTGTTATGAACCCCGTCGATCACCCGCATGGTGGTGGTGAGGGTCGTACGTCCGGTGGTCGTCACCCGGTTTCGCCTTGGGGCAAGCCGACTAAAGGTGCCCGCACCCGTAACAAGAAAAAAGCGTCGAGCCGCCTGATTATCCGGTCGCGTCACGCTAAGAAGAAGGGGCGTTAGAGTATGTCGCGTTCTGTATGGAAAGGCCCGTTTGTCGATTCTTATGTGCTTAAGAAAGCCGAAGCATCGCGTGAATCCGGTCGCAAAGAAGTTATCAAAATCTGGTCGCGTCGCTCGACGATCCTGCCCCAATTCGTGGGCTTGACGTTTGGCGTTTATAACGGCCGTAAACACATCCCCGTCAACGTATCGGAAGACATGATCGGTCAGAAGTTTGGTGAATATGCGCCAACTCGGACATACCATGGTCATGCTGCCGATAAAAAAGCGAAGCGGAAATAAGCCATGAGTAAGCAAAAAAATGCACGCCGCGTGGCTGACAACGAAGCAATGGCGAAAGTCAAAATGCTTCGCACCTCGCAGCAAAAATTGAACCTGGTCGCACAGCTGATCCGCGGCAAGAAAGTGGACAAGGCCCTCTCGGACCTGACATTTTCGAAAAAACGGATCGCGGCTGACGTGAAGAAATGTCTTCAGTCGGCAATTGCGAACGCTGAAAACAACCACAATCTGGATGTTGACGAGCTGATCGTGGCCGAGGCATGGGTTGGTAAGAACCTGACACTGAAACGTGGACGTCCTCGTGCCCGTGGCCGGTTCGGCAAAATCGTTAAACCATTTTCCGAGCTGACTATTTTAGTTCGTCAAGTTGAGGAGCAAGCATAATGGGTCAAAAGATTAATCCAATCGGCATGCGCCTGCAGATTAACCGTACTTGGGACAGCCGCTGGTATGCGGAAACCAAGGATTTCGGTAACCTTCTGCTGGAAGACATCAAAATGCGCGCGTTTATCAATGACGATTGCAAACAGGCTGGCATCAGCCGTGTAATCATCGAACGCCCGCACAAGAAATGCCGCGTCACAGTTCACACTGCACGTCCTGGCGTTATCATCGGCAAGAAAGGCGCAGACATCGAAACCCTGCGTAAAAAACTGGCCGCGATGACAGACAGCGAATTGCACCTGAACATCGTTGAGGTTCGCAAGCCTGAAATGGATGCAGCACTGGTCGCTGAAAACATCGCGCAACAGCTGGAACGCCGTGTTTCCTTCCGTCGTGCAATGAAGCGCACAGTTCAAACGACCATGCGTATGGGTGCCCTTGGCATTCGTGTGAATGTTGCTGGTCGTCTTGGCGGTGCCGAGATCGCGCGGACAGAATGGTATCGTGAGGGCCGTGTGCCGCTGCACACATTGCGTGCCGACATCGATTACGCACACGCAGAAGCGATGACTGCCTATGGCATCATCGGGATCAAGGTCTGGATCTTCAAAGGCGAGATCATGGAGCACGATCCACAAGCGCGTGACCGTAAGCTAGAGCAACTCCAGCAAGGCCCTGCACCACGTGGTGCTGGCGGCCGTCGCTAAGGAGGGTATGAGAAATGCTACAACCAAAGCGTACTAAATTCCGCAAAATGCACAAAGGCCGTATTCGCGGCGAAGCAAAAGGCGGCTCCACCCTGAACTTTGGCACATATGGTCTGAAAACCATTGAGCCAGAGCGCATTACAGCCCGTCAAATTGAGGCGGCACGTCGTGCGATGACCCGTCACATGAAACGTCAGGGCCGTGTCTGGATCCGTATTTTTCCAGACACTCCTGTCACCTCTAAACCAACCGAAGTTCGGATGGGTAAAGGTAAAGGTTCTGTCGATTTCTGGGCAGCCAAGGTTAAACCTGGCCGCGTATTGTTTGAAATCGACGGTGTGACCGATGCCGTGGCGCGTGAAGCGCTGCGTCTGGCGGCGATGAAACTGCCGGTGAAAACCCGCACGATCGTTCGGGAAGATTGGTAATTACGTCGGCTTTGCCGACGGCGGTATAGCGGGTTTTCAAAGAAAACCTGCGGGCCGCCCACCGGTAAAACAAAAGAACCCCCGTCAGTTTCTGGCGGGGGTTTTCGTATCTTTCAACAAAATATTCAGAAGTCTGCATTATGCATGGCCAATGACCAATTCCATACGCCCAGTTCCAAAGATAGACATCCCCCGCCTTCTAACAGTGCAGGTTGCAGGATTTGTGCTGTATCATCTGAATCAGGAAATCCTATTCAGCGTCACTTTTGAGCGCACGATACTGGAACATCAGTGGATTGGCAATGCTGTTGCAACATTCGGCAGCTGGATTTGGCTTTTCGGCCCTGGTGTCATCACCCTCTGGTGGGCATACAGAGCAGACAGAAATCGGTTACTGGCGTTGGGATTTGCAGGGGTAACGTTCTATTGCGCCTATTACCTGCAATATCCAGTTCTGACGTCGTTCTTATGTCAACTTGGACAAATTGAGCGGTTTCCTTTGTGGATGATGGACAACGCGCCGTCGCTTGCTGCCATTTATGGAATTTAGTCGATATCAATATCAACGGGGTAGTTTCCAAAAACTACACCTGCGCTATAGCTGACGCCAATTGCAAAGCGGATTGTTCCGGTCGTCTTGGCGGTGAACGATGCGCTGCCAGAGCTATCGAAAGCATCTCTATGGTCTCCGTGCCCATCATATGAACGGATGCTAATTCCATAGTTGGCCCCTTCGCCAGCATCTTTGTGCGCGGACCAAGAAATCGTGTAGGAGAAGCCCTGTTCCACATCAACATATATAGTTTCACTATTGTATCTCCCGCCAGCACCAGCATCGATGGTGGTTGATGACTTCTTATGCAACGGAATTTTGCCGCTGCGCACTGATGCAGTTACCGCTTGGGCTAATGATTTGGCTCGAACTTCGTATTTCATGATGCACCTGTATGTTGATAGATTCTGCTATTGAAAATGTGGTTAATAGATTAACAAAACCACAAAGCCGCGCACGCCCTGAATTCGTTTGTGACGAGTGGATTAGCACCGCCCCCAAATCAATCCTTGCCTTATCTGCATGGGCGGTTTACTGGGACAACTTCACTATGATCTCCACTAGAATCAGGGTGACCCGTTAGGGGGCCTTCTGGTGATGTTGAAAGGATATGGGCGATGAACGCCAATGAACTACGCGATAAGACGCCTGACCAGCTGCAAGAAGAGCTGGCAAGCCTGAAAAAAGAATCGTTTAACCTGCGTTTCCAACAGGCCACTGGCCAAGTGGAAGCCACTGCACGTATGCGCGCGGCACGCCGTGATGCGGCCCGTGTTAAAACAATTCTCAATGAAAAAGCTGCCGCTGCAGCATCTGAAGAATAGGAGCCTAGTAATATGCCCAAACGTATCCTTACTGGCACCGTAACCAGCAACCAAAACGAGCAAACCGTAACGGTTTCTGTTGAACGTCGCTTTACGCACCCTGTTTTGAAGAAAACCATTCGTAAGTCCAAAAAATATCGGGCCCACGATGAAAAGAACGCTTTTAATGTTGGTGACAAAGTCCGCATTCAGGAATGCAAGCCAATTTCAAAGACTAAACGCTGGGAAGTGTTGGCCGAGTAAGCCAACAGTTTTCAGTTAATCGAAACCCTGGGGAATAGGCAATAACGCCCCCCAAAGGTCGGGAGACATCAAATGATCCAGATGCAGACCAATCTAGATGTGGCTGATAACAGCGGCGCTCGCCGTGTTCAGTGCATCAAGGTTCTGGGTGGTTCCAAGCGTAGATACGCTTCCGTTGGCGACGTCATTGTCGTTTCGGTAAAGGAAGCCATCCCGCGTGGTCGCGTGAAAAAAGGCGACGTCCGTAAGGCCGTCGTTGTGCGCACCGCCAAAGAAGTCCGTCGTGAAGACGGCACCGCCATCCGCTTTGACACCAATGCAGCGGTTATCCTCAACAACGCTAACGAGCCACTGGGCACCCGTATCTTTGGGCCAGTTGTTCGCGAGTTGCGCGCGAAGAACTTCATGAAGATCATCTCGCTCGCTCCGGAGGTTCTGTAACATGGCCGCCAAGTTGAAAAAGGGTGACAAAGTCATCGTGCTGACCGGTAAGGACAAAGGCAAAGAGGGCGAGATTTCGTCCGTTGCTCCGTCAACCGGCAAAGCCATCGTTGAGGGTGTGAATGTTTCCATCCGCCACGTTAAGCAATCCCAGAACGCACAGGGGGGCCGCGTCCCGCAAGCGATGCCGATCCAGCTGTCAAATCTGGCGCTGATTGATAGCAAAGGCAAAGCAACCCGTGTTGGCTTCCGCATGGAAGACGGCAAAAAGGTTCGCTTCGCCAAAACAACAGGGGAGACTGTATAATGCTGGACACTGCAAAATACACCCCGCGCATGAAGGTGCTTTATAAAGACACCGTTCGTGCCGCGTTGAAAGAGCAGTTCTCTTACAAGAACGATATGATGATCCCGCGGCTCGATAAAATCGTGCTGAACATGGGCATCGGTGAAACTGTAAAAGACACCAAGAAAATTAAATCAGCCGAGGCTGAGTTGACGGCGATTGCCGGCCAGAAGGTCGTGATCACCAAGGCGAAAAAATCTGTAGCAAGCTTTCGGGTTCGTGAAGATATGCCGCTGGGTGTCAAAGTTACGCTGCGTGGCAACCAGATGTATGAATTTCTGGACCGCCTGATCACTGTTGCAATGCCACGTGTTCGAGATTTTCGTGGTGTTTCCGCGAAATCATTTGACGGCCGTGGCAACTATGCAATGGGTCTGAAAGAGCACATCGTTTTCCCCGAAGTTGACTATGATAAGGTCGATGAAATCTGGGGAATGGACATCGTAATCGCGACCACCGCAAAGACTGATGCGGAAGGGGAGGCATTGTTGAAAGCACTCAACATGCCTTTCGTAAGCTGAGCGCGTAGGAGTTAGAACATGGCTAAAAAAGCAATGGTTGAACGTGAACTGAAGCGCCAAAAGTTGGTGGCAAAATATGCCGCTAAACGGGCAGCGCTGAAAGAGATCGTAAGAGACGAAAGCAAACCAATGGAAGAGCGCTTTAAGGCGACTTTGAAACTGGCAAAACTACCGCGTGATTCATCGGCAACACGGCTTCATAACCGCTGTCAGCTGACGGGTCGTCCTCATGCTTACTATCGTAAGTTTAAAATATCGCGGATCGCGCTGCGGGAACTTGGCTCCAATGGCCAAATCCCCGGCTTGGTCAAATCCAGCTGGTAAGGGAGAGAATGATATGAACGATCCTATCGGCGACATGCTCACCCGTATCCGGAATTCCCAGATGCGCGGCAAGTCAACCGTCATCACACCTGCTTCCAAGCTTCGCGCTCGGGTGTTGGATGTGCTGGCTGATGAAGGCTACATTCGTGGCTATGAACCAACCACCGGGGCCGATGGCCATCCGGCGATTGAAATCAGCCTTAAATATTTCGATGGCACCCCTGTCATTCGTGAACTGAAGCGGGTTTCGACCCCCGGCCGTCGCGTTTACATGGGCGTTAAAGAAATCCCAACAGTCCGTCAGGGCCTTGGTGTTTCGATTGTCTCCACGTCCAAGGGCGTGATGTCGGATGCTTCTGCACGCAATGCCAATATTGGCGGCGAAGTGCTCTGCACCGTATTCTAGGGGAACGATATGTCGAGAATTGGTAAAAAACTGGTCGATCTGCCAAGTGGTGTTAGCGCATCCCTGTCAGGTCAGACTATCGAAGTTAAGGGGCCGAAAGGCACGCTTAGCTTTACAGCAACGGACGATGTGACACTCACCATTGATGGCGAGACTGTTTCGGTTAAGCCACGCGGGTCTTCCAAGCGTGCGCGCCAACAGTGGGGCATGAGCCGCACGATGGTCGCAAACTTGGTAACTGGCGTGACAGAAGGCTTCAAGAAAGAGCTGGAACTGAACGGTATCGGTTATCGGGCATCGCTGCAGGGCAATATCCTGAAGCTGACGCTTGGTCTGTCGCATGACGTTAATATTGAGGTGCCGTCCGATGTGACGGCCACTGTTCCAAAGCAAACTATAATCATCATCGAAGGCATTGATAGCCAGCGTGTTGGTCAGTTTGCTGCGGAAATTCGCGCTTGGCGTAAACCGGAACCCTATAAGGGCAAGGGCATCAAGTATAAAGATGAATATATCTTCCGCAAAGAAGGTAAGAAGAAGTAAGGACCAAGGGTATGGCAAACAGCAAAAGAGTTCTGTTTCAGAAACGCCGCCTGCGCGTTCGGAACAGGTTGCGCAAAAATGCGAACGGGCGTCCGCGTCTTTCCGTTCACCGCAGCAACAAAAACATCAGTGTTCAGCTGATCGACGATGTAAACGGCGTCACACTGGCCTCGGCTTCTACTATGGAAAAAGCCTTGGGCGTGGTTGGCAAAAACAACGTCGAAGCAGCCGCCAAAGTTGGCGCTGCGATTGCAGAACGCGCAAAGAAAGCCAAAGTATCGGAATGCTATTTCGACCGCGGCGGCTTCCTCTTTCACGGTAAAGTCAAGGCCTTGGCCGACGCTGCCCGTGAAGGCGGCCTCAAGTTTTAGGAGACGAGTGAATGGCTAGAGATAATAATCGGGGTGGTCGTCGCGATCGTGATGAAAACCCAGAATTCGCCGATCGTCTTGTTGCGATCAACCGCGTTTCCAAAACCGTTAAGGGTGGTAAGCGTTTCGGTTTCGCGGCCCTTGTGGTTGTTGGCGATCAAAAGGGCCGCGTCGGCTTTGGCAAAGGTAAAGCCAAAGAAGTTCCCGAAGCGATCCGCAAAGCAACGGAGCAGGCCAAGCGCCAGTTGATCCGTGTGCCGCTGCGCGAAGGCCGCACGCTGCACCACGACATCAACGGTCGCCACGGTGCCGGCAAGGTTGTGATGCGCACTGCACCCGAGGGGACTGGTATTATTGCCGGTGGTCCGATGCGTGCTGTGTTTGAAATGCTCGGTATTAAGGATGTTGTGGCCAAATCGCTTGGTTCGCAAAACCCTTACAACATGATCCGCGCGACAATGGACGGTCTGAAAAAAGAATCCAGCCCGCGCAATGTTGCACAACGTCGTGGTAAAAAGGTTGCCGACATTCTGGGCAAACCTGCTGACAAACCGGCTGCTGACGCACCGGCAGAAGCGTAAGGAGGGCTGATAATATGGCTAAGACTATCGTTGTAAAACAAATCGGTTCGCCAATCCGCCGTCCGGCCAAACAGCGCCAGACACTGGTTGGTTTGGGACTGAACAAGATGCACAAAGAGCGCGAGCTTGAAGACACACCCGCCGTGCGCGGCATGGTCGACAAGATCCCGCATCTGGTGAAAATCATCGAGGAACGCGGGTAAGCGTTTTCTTTGAAAGAAAACTGTTCGAAATCTTTTAAAGATTTCGGGTGGCACAGATATAGCAAAACGCCTCGGGGAAACTCGGGGCGTTTTGCTATTGATAGGACGCTCTTCCTCATGGCCGCGCATCCACTATAATGCTCCTTGCGCAGAATCAGGAGAGACCGAAATGCCCTTTACCCCGACCGAGCAATTCAACGCTGTCATCAAAGCTATCGACGCGGTTAACGCCGAAGACCCCAGATCAATCACCGTGGGCGGCACCGACCACCCGTTTGAGACTGTCTACGCTGACCGGATGACCGAAACCATGCATCGGATGTATCCGGATGCGTCCGAACTGTTGCGCATTGCGGCTCGCGCCCAGCATATCCGCCGCTGGCAAATCCCGCGTGATACCTTTCCCAGAAACAAGGAAGGCTATCAAAAATGGCGTCTGGGTATGCGTCAACTGCATGCTGAACTGGTTGGCGGCATCATGGATGACAACGGGTATAGCGCCGATGACATTGTGTTGATCGGCACCTTCCTTCGCAAGGAACGGCTGAAACGTGACACGGACTCGCAAGCGTTGGAAAATGTCGTCGATGTGGTGTTTCTGGATTATTACTGGGACGATTTCGTCACCAAGTTTTCCGATTATGACGACGACAAACTGATCGACATCGTCGGCAAAACCCTGCGCAAGATGTCCAGCCACGGCCATGCCGCAGCATTAGCGCTGGACCTGCCGCCAGAAACCGCGCGTATCGTGATGGCAGCGGTCGAGCGCGAAAAGGACACGCTGGCAGCGATGGCAGCGCGCGAGACCGAATAGGTTTTAAGCGCAGCAAAGAAACATAAATCATCATTATCGGTTGTTTCGGCGCGAGAACGGGTTAATCTCGCCGGAACTAACAATAAAATAATAACCAACAAGGGATAGCCTCATGAAAACCAAAACTCCGAATCTGGCCGAAATGGGCGTGCTTAACCCTGAACAAATCATTGGATATACAACCGTGCATGTCACCGAGGATATGGACGTTCTGAAGATCAACTACCGGCGTCCGAAAAATTCATTCCTGCCCAAGCGGCGGAGGTATGAATTCAAACGCGTCAGCAAGCCGATGCCGGGCTCCGAATTGCGCGGTACCGAGGCAATCCGCTTTGATATTTCACCAATATTGGCGCGCGCCATTGCCGAGCTAGATTCCATTCTGGCCGATGGCAAACGTATGACAACCACAAAGCAAAGCCTAAAGGATGAGCTGGAGGAGTTGAGATCTGATCTGACTGGACGCATTGCACATTTGTCTGAAATGATCGACGCACTGGATTGATGCTTGCCCCACGCCCTGCATCCGTCTATACGCGCCCAGTGGTGAGTCTATTGCCACTGGTATGAAACTATTAAGCCGTGGTTGGTCCTTACGCTCGCGACCATATCCGGCAAGGAGAGAGCGAAATGAAACTGCATGAACTGCGCGATAATGATGGCGCAACAAAATCCCGCAAACGTATTGGCCGTGGCCCTGGTTCGGGCACTGGTAAAACCGGTGGCCGTGGTATCAAGGGTCAAAAATCCCGTTCGGGTGTGGCGATCAAAGGTTTTGAAGGCGGCCAAATGCCCCTCTACCAACGTCTGCCAAAGCGTGGGTTTAACAGCCGTAACCGGAAAAGCTTTGCTGTGGTGAACCTGAACATCCTGCAAAAATTCATCGACGCCAAAAAACTGGACGCCAAAAAGCCGATCACCGAAGAAGCATTGCTGGAAGCCGGCGTTATCCGCCGCATTCTGGATGGTGTGCGCATCCTTGCCAAAGGCGAGATCACATCCAAAGTGAAGCTGGAAGTAACCGGTGCCTCCAAGGCCGCTATTGAAGCTGTCGAGAAGGCTGGTGGTTCACTTACGGTCACAACAGCGCCAAAGGCGGCAGCGATTGCTGAATAATCCCTTGTAGGTGGCCCTGTGGCCGCTTACATAGATTTAAGTTTTCCTAACGCCGCCAACCGGAAAATCGGTTAGGCGGCGTTATCATTTAACAACGAGGCCCTAAATGGCATCCGCAGCAGAACAAATGGCAGCCAACATGAGCTGGGGCGCCTTCGCCAAATCCGGCGAACTGCGCTCGCGCATCATTTTCACCATTGGCTTGTTGATGGTTTACCGCCTTGGCACGTTTATTCCGGTTCCCGGAATCGACGGCGCTGCCCTACGGAACTTTATGGCCGATATTTCTGGCGGCCTTGGTGGCATGCTGCAAATGTTCACCGGTGGTGCACTTGGCCGGATGGGTATTTTTGCCCTCGGGATCATGCCCTACATTTCTGCATCGATCATTATCCAGCTGCTGACGGCCATGTGGCCACCGCTGGAGCAATTGAAAAAAGAAGGCGAGCAGGGCCGCAAGAAAATCAACCAATACACCCGTTACGGCACTGTATTGCTGGCGACCTTTCAGGCGTTCGGTCTGGCCAAATCGCTCGAGGCTGGTGGGCTTGTCGGGACACCGGGGCTATATTTTGAAGCGGCCACAGTGATTACACTGGTTGGCGGTACCATGTTCCTGATGTGGCTGGGTGAACAGATCACTGCACGCGGCATTGGTAACGGCATTTCGCTGATCATCTTTGTTGGTATCGTTGCTGAAATTCCGTCGGCCATCGCACAGTTTCTGGCACAGGGCCGTTCGGGCAGCATCAGCCCCGCAGTGATTGTTGCGGTTATCGTGATGGTGGTCGCGGTGATAGCCTTTGTGGTGTTCATGGAGCGCGCCTTGCGCAAGGTCCACATCCAGTATCCGCGCCGTCAGGTCGGGATGAAAGTCTATGACGGCAGCAATTCGCACTTGCCGATCAAGGTGAACCCTGCTGGCGTGATCCCTGCGATCTTTGCGTCCAGCCTACTGCTGCTGCCAACGACAGTTGCAACATTCTCGGGTCAGCAAACCGGACCTGTGATGTCGACCATTCTGGCCTACTTTGGCCCGGGTCAGCCGCTATACCTGTTGTTCTTTACCGTGATGATCGTGTTCTTCACGTTCTTCTACACCTACAACGTGGCGTTCAAAACTGACGATGTGGCGGATAATCTGAAAAACCAGAACGGGTTTGTGCCCGGCATTCGCCCTGGCAAAAAGACCGCTGAATATCTGGATTACGTCGTGACGCGCCTGTTGGTGCTTGGCTCGGCCTATCTGGCGGCTGTTGCGTTGCTGCCGGAAATCCTGCGGGCGCAATTTGCGATTCCATTCTATTTTGGCGGCACGTCCGTGCTGATTGTGGTTTCGGTGACGATGGATACAATTCAGCAAGTGCAATCACATATGCTGGCCCAGCAATATGAGGGCCTGATTGAGAAGTCGCAACTGCGCGGCAAGAAACGCCGCAATAAGGTGACTAGCAGAAAATGAACATAATCCTTCTCGGACCACCCGGTGCTGGTAAAGGCACACAAGCAAGACGTTTGGTTGAAGAACGAGGCATGATCCAGCTCTCGACTGGGGATATGTTGCGCGAAGCCAAAGACAGCGGGACCGAGATGGGGATGCGTGTGGCCAAGGTAATGGACGCAGGCGAATTGGTTACCGATGAAATCGTGATTGGCTTGATCGAGGAGAAACTACAGGGCGACAATGCCGGTGGTTTTATTTTTGACGGATTCCCGCGCACATTGGCACAGGCCGATGCCTTGGCTGAATTGCTGAAAAAGCACGGCAAGACCCTCGAAGCGGTGATTGAAATGCGCGTCGATGATGATGCATTGATGAAACGGATCACTGGCCGTTTCACGTGCGGCAATTGCGGCGAGGTGTATCACGACGAAACCAAGCAGCCCAAGGTTGCTGATGTGTGTGATGTTTGCGGGCAAAGCGACATGAAGCGCCGTGCCGATGACAATGAGGAAGCCCTGCGCACACGGCTGATGGAATACTACAAAAAGACATCGCCGTTGATCGGTTATTACTACGCCAAAGGCGACCTGCGGTCGGTAAACGGGCTGGGTGAAATCGAGGAAGTCGCAGCCGAGATTGCCAAAGCGTTAAACTAAGTGGCGTGACCCCTTGACCACCCCCTAAAAACGCCATAAATCACGACACTTCGACAAGAGAATCATCATGCTTAATCAAGCGACGGTTTGTGCAGCATGAAATTGGAATTCAACGACAGCCCGCAAGGTTAATCCTTCGGGCTTTGGTTGTGAAAAAAGGTTCCGGAATTACGGAACCGCAACAAAAAGGAAGCTAACACGTGGCACGTATTGCCGGCGTAAATATCCCGACCCATAAACGGGTCCCGATCGCCCTGACTTATATCACTGGAATTGGCCAAACCGCAGCCGAAAGCATCTGCGAGGCTGTTAAAATCGACGCAACCCGTCGTGTTAACGAATTGTCCGATGCCGAGGTTCTGACCATCCGCGAACATATCGACGCCAACTTCACCGTTGAAGGTGACCTGCGTCGTGAAGTTCAAATGAACATCAAGCGTCTGATGGACCTTGGTTGTTACCGTGGCCTGCGCCACCGTCGTAACCTGCCTGTCCGCGGTCAACGCACCCACACCAACGCTCGTACTCGCAAAGGCCCCGCACGGGCTATTGCCGGTAAGAAGAAATAGGAGGGTTTGATCAATGGCACGCGAAAAAACACGCACTAAGAAAAAAGTCCGCAAGAATATCGCCTCTGGTGTTGCACATGTTAATTCATCGTTCAACAACACCAAGATCCTGATTTCGGACGTTCAAGGCAACGCAATTGCATGGTCTTCTGCTGGCACGATGGGCTTTAAGGGCTCGCGTAAATCTACGCCTTATGCGGCGCAGATGGCAGCCGAGGATGCTGGCAAAAAAGCACAAGAGCACGGCGTTAAAACGCTGGAAGTCGAAGTTCAGGGCCCTGGTTCGGGTCGTGAATCGGCGCTGCGCGCTTTTGCTGCAATCGGTCTGAACATCACATCGATCCGTGATGTAACACCCATTGCACACAACGGATGTCGGCCACCAAAACGGCGCCGCGTCTAACTTACTCTCTACGCTCGGACTGTCGGGGTTATCCGGCAGTTCGGGTTCGTCATTTTTACCTCGGGCGTTTTCGGACTGGGACATGATCCGAAAACTTGAATGGAGGCGACACACATGATCCACAAAAATTGGCAAGAACTGATTAAGCCAACGCAACTGGTTGTAACACCGGGTGCTAACCCTGCAACGCAGGCCACTGTAGTGGCCGAACCGCTGGAGCGCGGTTTTGGGCTGACCATGGGCAACGCGCTGCGGCGTGTGCTGATGTCCAGCCTGCAAGGCGCTGCGATCTCTAGCGTTCAGATTGATAACGTATTGCACGAATTCACCACCATCGCCGGTGTGCGCGAAGACGTGACAGACATCGTTCTGAACCTGAAAGGTGTTGCGCTGTCGATGGAAGTTGACGGCCCAAAACGCCTGTCGATTTCGGCCAAAGGCCCGATGGTTGTGACTGCTGGTGACATTTCCGAAAGTGCGGGCATCGAGGTTCTGAACAAAGAGCACGTTATCTGTCAGCTGGATGATGGCGCTGATTTGTTCATGGAACTGACTGTGAACACTGGCAATGGTTATGTTGCCGCCGACAAGAACCGCCCGGAAGATGCGCCAATTGGCCTGATCCCGATCGATGCGATCTATTCGCCGGTTCGCAAGGTGTCTTATGACGTTCAGCCAACCCGCGAAGGTCAGGTTCTGGACTATGACAAACTGACACTGAAACTGGAAACAGACGGATCCATCACGCCGGATGATGCCGTGGCCTTTGCTGCGCGTATCCTGCAGGACCAGCTGTCGATATTCGTGAACTTTGACGAGCCAGAAGCGGCCAACCGTCAAGAAGAAGATGACGGTCTGGAATTCAACCCGCTGCTGCTGAAGAAAGTAGACGAGTTGGAACTGTCGGTCCGGTCAGCAAACTGCCTGAAAAACGACAACATCGTTTACATCGGCGATCTGATCCAGAAAACCGAAGCAGAAATGCTGCGCACACCGAATTTCGGGCGCAAATCTTTGAACGAGATCAAAGAAGTGCTGTCAGGCATGGGTCTGCATCTGGGTATGGATGTTGAGGACTGGCCACCAGAGAACATCGAGGATCTGGCCAAGAAATTCGAAGACCAGTTCTAGGAAATTTGGGGCGGGCTGATTGCCCGCCCCATAAAATGCCCGCCTGTGCGGGGACATCTGGGCAATAATGTCCCAAGGAGAGCCGCCCACGCATGGGCAGCCAGACAAAGTATAAAACCTGAATAAGGACTGATAAAATGCGCCATGCAAGAGGCTATCGCCGTCTTAATCGCACCCATGAGCACCGTAAGGCATTGTTTGCCAATATGGCGGGCTCATTGATTGAACACGAACAAATCAAAACCACGCTGCCCAAAGCCAAAGAGCTTAAACGCGTCATCGAAAAACTGATTACGCTGGGCAAACGCGGTGATCTGCACGCCCGCCGTCAGGCCAGAAGCCGCCTGAAAGAAGATCAGTATGTTGCCAAACTGTTTGACGTGCTTGGCCCGCGCTACAAAGACCGCAACGGTGGTTGTGTGCGCGTTCTCAAGGCTGGTTACCGCTACGGTGATATGGCGCCCATGGCGATCATCGAACTGGTCGACCGCGATCCGGCTGCCAAAGGTGCTGCTGATAAAGCACGCGTTTCCGCCGAAGAGAACGCCGCCGACGAATAGATTTCAACACTGGTTGAAAATACAAAACCTCGCCCTTGTGGCGGGGTTTTTTGGTTATTGGGGGCAATTGAACCGGCCCTCCGAATTGCCAAAATCCCCATTTCGCTTTTCTATTGCGACGGGGGCGCATAGATTTAGAACATGGTAGACTTATTCGACACCACATCTGAGCCATCAACCTTGGGCACACCCCGCCCACTGGCAGACCGATTGCGGCCAAAAACTCTGGCCGAGGTGATCGGGCAGGAACAGGTGATCGGCACCGAGGCACCTCTGGGAATAATGCTGGCAGCAGGCAGTCTGTCGTCTCTTATCCTGTGGGGCCCGCCCGGCGTTGGCAAAACCACCATCGCACGGCTGCTGGCGGATGAAACCGATCTGACGTTCGTTCAGATCAGCGCGATATTCTCGGGTATTGCCGATCTGAAAAAGGTGTTCGAGGCGGCAAAGATACGTCGCCAAAACGGCCGCGGCACCCTGCTGTTTGTCGATGAAATCCACCGTTTCAACAAGGCGCAACAGGACGGGTTCCTGCCCTATATGGAGGACGGCACCATCATTCTGGTCGGGGCCACCACCGAAAACCCATCATTTGAGCTGAATTCAGCGGTGTTGTCACGCTCACAAATTCTGGTGCTGAACCGTCTGACGCTGGCTGATCTTGAACGCATGGCACAACGGGCCGAGAAAGAACTGGATCATGCGCTGCCCTTGACCGGCGAGGCCCGCGAGGCGCTGCTGGAAATGGCTGATGGCGATGGTCGTGCGTTGCTGAACCTGATTGAACAGGTCATCGCGTGGAAGGGCGACAAGAAACTGGATGTTGATGCGCTCGCCACACGCCTGATGCGCCGCGCAGCACTCTATGACAAAAGCGGTGATGCGCATTTCAACCTGATTTCCGCCCTGCATAAATCTGTGCGCGGATCGGACCCTGATGCAGCCTTATACTGGATGGCGCGGATGCTGACCGGCGGCGAAGATCCGCGCTATTTGGCGCGCCGCATTACCCGGATGGCGGTCGAGGACATCGGGTTGGCCGACCCGCAAGCCCACGCTGTATGTCTGCACGCATGGGAAACCTACGAGCGTCTGGGCAGCCCCGAAGGGGAATTGGCGCTGGCCCAAGCGGTGACTTATCTGGCGCTGGCCCCGAAATCCAACGCGGCCTATGTGGCGTTCAAGGCGGCTATGGCTGCGGCCAAGAAAACCGGCTCCGAGCCTCCACCCAAACACATCCTGAACGCGCCGACTTCGATGATGAAAGATCAGGGGTATGGCGCGGGTTATGCCTATGATCATGATGCCGAGGACGGATTTTCCGGCCAGAACTATTTCCCCGACAGCATGAAGCACGGCGTCTATTATCAACCGGTCGAGCGCGGGTTCGAGCGCGAGTTGAAAAAGCGCACCGATTACTTTGCCAAGCTGCGTGCCAAACGGCAGAAGAGTTGACAATCACCCGCAGGCGCGAAAGAGAGGCGCTATGATAACAAGCATCATTCAAGTTGCCATCGGCGGCGCAATCGGCGCTGTTGGCCGTTACCTGACGGGCGTCGCTGCGGTGCGCGTGATGGGGCATGGTTATCCGTGGGGCACGCTGACGGTGAACATCGTCGGTTCGTTCCTGATGGGCGTGCTGATCATTGTGCTGATGGGCAAAGACGGCGGCGTGCGAATGGCACCACTGTTGATGACTGGCATGCTGGGCGGCTTCACCACATTTTCGGCGTTCTCGCTGGATGCGCTGACGATATTCGAGCGCGGGCAGGTGGGGCAGGCGGCGCTCTATGTAATCGCTTCGGTGGTGCTGTCATTACTGGCAATATTTTTAGGCGTGATGGTCGCGCGAGGGGTCTGGACATGAGTGGCGTTCAAAAGATTGAAGTTTCTGAGGATGATGGCGATCAACGGCTGGACCGCTGGTTCCGCCGTATGTTCCCGCATATCGCGCAGGGGCGGATTGAAAAGATGTGCCGTAAGGGTGATATCCGCGTGGATGGGGGCAGGGTCAAGGCCGCAACCCGCGTGCAAGCGGGGCAGTTGGTGCGGATACCGCCGTTACCCGAAGCGCATGAAATAACCGCGCGGGCTAAAACCTATGACATGATCACCAACGCTGACGTCAAGATGATGCAGGAGGCGGTGCTGTACCGCGATGACGACATCATCGCGATCAACAAACCGCCCGGCCTGCCAACGCAGGGCGGTAGTAAACAGACCCGCCATGTGGATATGCTCGCTGATGCGTTGCGCTTTGGCTATGATCAAAAACCGCGTCTGGTGCATCGGCTGGACAAGGACACCTCTGGCATCCTGCTGCTGGCCCGCACCCGCCAAGTGGCCTCGCGCCTGACCGAAGCCTTTCGCGACCGCGAAACCCGCAAGATATACTGGGCCGCAGTTGGTGGCTGTCCGTCGCCCAAAATGGGCACCATCAAATACGGGTTGCTTAAATCCGGCGGGCAGGGCCACGAGAAAATGGTCTGCATTCATCCCGAGGAGGTGCAGCGCACCGAGGGTGCCAAACGCTCCACCACAGATTATATGGTGTTGTCGGCGGCGGCCAAACGCTGCGCTTGGGTGGCGCTGGTGCCGATCACGGGGCGCACCCACCAGCTGCGGGCGCATATGGCCGAAATGGGTCATCCGATTATTGGCGACGGTAAATACGGCGGTTCCGGTCAGGAAAATCAGGGCGACGGATGGGGCGCGCAACTGGGCGGTGACATCAGCCGCAAAATGCACCTGCACGCCCGCTACATTACCCTGCCGCATCCGGTGACTGGCAAGATGCTGAAAATCATCGCCCCGATGCCCGAACACATGAAACGCACATGGGATACTTTTGGCTGGGATGAACGCGATGTCGCGGATGACCCGTTCGAGGAATATCTATGAGCCAGACATTGCGTTTGGCGGTGTTTGATGTGGATGGTACGCTGATCGATAGCCAGCACCACATACATTCGGCGATGGAGCTGACCTTTGTGGGCCAAGGGCTGGACTGCCCGCCGCTGGAACAAGTGCGCGGTATCATTGGGTTATCCCTGCCGCAAGCGATGCGTCGCCTGATCGCCAATCTGACAGATGCGCAATACGATGCACTGGTCGAGGGCTACAAGGCCACCTTCAAAACCAAGCGTCTTGCCGGAGAATTCGCGCCACTCTATTCTGGCATTATCAAAATGCTGGACGCTGTTGCGCAGGATAACCACCTGCTGCTGGGCCTTGCCACCGGAAAATCACGGCGCGGGCTGGATGCGGTTCTTGACGGGCACGGGCTGACATCAAAGTTTGTCACGGCCCAAGTTGCGGACAATCACCCGTCCAAACCGCACCCGTCGATGTTACTGGCGGCATTGTCCGAAACCGGCGTCGAGGCGCAGGATGCGGTGATAATCGGCGACACTACCTATGATATGGAAATGGGCGTTGCTGCGGGGATGCATTGCATCGGTGTTTCGTGGGGCTACCACACGGTCGATGATCTGCGCACAGCAGGCGCGGCATGGATTGTGGATGATGCCGCTGAACTACAGACATTGCTAGACGGATTTTGGGGATAAAGATGGCAGAGTGGACAGCAAAACGGTTCTGGAAAGTCGCGAGCGTCGTTGAGGCGGGCGCAGGCTTTACCGTGCATCTGGACGGGCGCAAATTGCGCACGCCGGTGAAATCGGAACTGATCGTGCCAACCCGCGAGATGGCCGAGGCAATCGCGGCGGAATGGGATGCGCAAGGCGAAAAGGTCGACCCGCTGACCATGCCCGTGACCCGCACGGCCAATGCCGCAATCGACAAGGTCGCGCCAATGCATGCCGAAGTGTCGGAACTGGTGGCCGCCTATGGCGATACTGATCTGTTGTGCTACCGCGCCGGGTCTCCAATCGAATTGGTCGAGCGCCAGAATGCGGCGTGGGATCCATTGCTGGAATGGGCAGCGGGTACATTGTCAGCCCCGCTGAAAACCGGCGTCGGAATTGTGCATGTCGCGCAGGATGTCGGGGTTCTGGCCTTGCTTGCCAAACGGGTGGCCAGTCTGGATGCATTTCAATTGGCGGCATTTCACGATCTGGTCGGCATGTCCGGTTCGCTGATCATCGGATTCGCCACCACCTACAAAGTGTTACCAGTGGCCGATCTGTGGCAGCGCTCAAGAATCGATGAGGACTGGCAGATCGAGAAGTGGGGCGAGGATGAAGAGGAGATAACAACCTCAGAGGGTAAACGGGTGGGCTTTGAGCACGCCGCCCGATTCTATTTCATGGCCAATTAAGGGGCAATAACCCTAAATTTGCTCTTGTGTTTTCGATTCATCTTCGATTCGGACAAAAACTAGGTCCGATAGGGGCTTAATTCCGAAACTTCCCTTGACGTTTTCGCAAGGTTTGGCCCAAACTAACGCACGCTTGGGGAGGCGCAGCTTTCCCATAGTATCGCCCTCGGTCTAAACAGACCGAATAAACCGTCTATAATAGACGGACTATCAGGAAGAGGTAAAAATGAAAAAATCCGTATTTCTAGGTGCACTGACAGTTGCCAGCTTGACCGCTGGAATCGCTGCTGCTGGCACACTTGACGATGTGAAAGCACGCGGCAAATTGAACTGTGGCGTGTCCACTGGTCTGGTTGGCTTTGCGTCACCAGATGCGAATGGCAAATGGGAAGGTTACGACGTTGCTATCTGCCGTGCCGTTGCTGCTGCTGTTCTTGGTGACAACACTGCCGTGGAATTCGTTCCACTGAGCTCCAAGACACGCTTTACCGCGCTGGCTTCTGGCGAAGTTGACGTGCTGGCCCGTAACACCACATGGACACTGTCCCGTGACGTCGACCTGAAACTCGACTTTGTTGGTGTTAACTACTACGATGGTCAAGGCTTCTTGATCCCTAAAGCAATGGGCGTGACATCGGCCAAAGATCTGGACGGCGCGACTGTTTGTATCCAAAGCGGTACAACAACCGAGCTGAACCTGGCTGATTACTTCCGTGTAAACGGCATCTCATATGAGCCAGTGCCTGTGGAAGGCAACGCAGAAGCGCAAACACAATATCTTGCTGGCGCGTGTGACACGCTGACAACAGACGCATCCGCCCTTGCGGCGACACGCGCTGCGTTTGAAAACCCGGACGATCACATCGTTCTGCCAGAAATCATCTCCAAAGAGCCTCTGGGCCCAGTGGTGCGTCACGGCGACAACGAGTGGGCCGACATTGTTCGCTGGTCTCTGAACGCTCTGATCTCTGCTGAAGAGCTCAACATCACTTCGGCTAACATCGAAGAGCTGTCAAAAGGCACGAACAACCCGGAAATCAACCGTATCCTCGGCACAGAAGGCAACATGGGCGAAATGCTCGGCCTTGACGCTGACTGGGCAAAACGTGCGATTACTTCCGGTGGTAACTTTGGTGAAATCTTTGAAACCTACCTTGGTGAAAAGACACCTCTGGGTCTGTCGCGTGGTCTGAACGCGCTTTGGACAGAAGGCGGCCTGATTTATTCGCCTCCGTTCCGCTAGGACACTAATTGATTTGGGCGCGGGTTTATCCCCGCGCCCTTTTCATATCTACCTACTAAAACAAATAAACCACCTGAGCCGGGGCAGCGGACAACCGCGTCAGATAAAATAGGCCAGGGAACACAGGGATGTCTATCATGACAACACTGACCGACCCTCCTAAGGCGTCGTTCCGCCTTTCGATGCTGCTCTACGATACGCGCTATCGCTCAACGACCATTCAGGTCATTGTGCTGATCGCGTTTATGCTGGGCGCAGCTTGGTTGCTGAACAATGTTAGGGTCAATCTGGCGCTTGCTGGCAAAGACTTTAACTACGGCTTCCTGCAACAGGTATCCAACTTTGATATCAACCAGCGACTGATCGAATATTCGTCCACGTCCACATACGGGCGGGCAACGATCATCGGCTTGATGAATACGCTGCTGATTGCCGTAATGGGCTGTTTGACAGCGACATTCATCGGCGTGACGGTCGGCATCTTGCGGCTCTCGTCCAACTGGGTGGTTTCACGGCTGGCGACGGTTTACGTTGAAATGTTCAGAAACGTTCCGGTGTTGTTGTGGATTTTGCTGATTATGGGCGCCTTGTCCGAAAGCTTGCCACAACCGAAAGATTTTCGCGGTGACGAGCCATCGGCAACGATGAGTGTGTTTGACAGTGTTGCGGTTACAAACCGCGGCATCTATGTTCCCGAGCCGTTGTTCTCGACAGGTCTGGGCGACATTCCGGTGTTCTGGAACTCGTTTGAAATCAGCCTTGATCTGATGGCGATCCTTGCCGTTCTGTTTGCTGGTCTGATGATCGGTAAATTGATAAAAACGCGTGCCATACAAACTCAGGCGGCTACGGGTGAATTACCTAAAACAGGGCTGATACGCCTTGCTATTGTTGTGATCCCGATGCTGATCGTGTTGTGGATGCTGGGCTTCTACCTTGGTTATCCCGAACTGAAGGGCTTTAACTTCCAGGGCGGCACCCGTCTGGGTAACCCGCTGTTGGCCCTGTGGATAGCGCTTTCGCTCTATACGGCTGCCTTCATCGCTGAAATTGTACGCGCTGGCATCATGGCAATCTCCAAAGGCCAATCCGAGGCCGCAGGTGCACTGGGCTTACGGCCGGGCCGCACCATGAACCTGGTGATCCTGCCGCAAGCCATGCGGGTGATTATCCCGCCGTTGATCTCGCAGTATCTGAACCTAACCAAAAACTCGTCACTGGCGGTCGCGGTTGGCTATGCAGATATTACCAGCACGCTGGGCAACACCACGTTGAACCAGACCGGCCGAGAGCTGGAATGTATTCTGCTGTTGATGGGGTGTTATCTGGCCATATCGCTGGTCGTCTCGACGGTGATGAACGCCTACAATGAACGAACAAAGCTGAGGGAGCGCTGATATGACTATGACTGATCAAAGCTACGTGCGCACCCAGATGCTGGGTGAGAAGGCACCACCGGTATCGAATGTCGGTATCATCGGCTGGATGAAGAACAACCTGTTCTCAAGCCCGCTGAATATTATCCTGTCCCTGCTTGCGATTGCTGCGGTTTACTTCGTGCTTGCAGCCCTGTTGCCGTGGGTTTTCGGCGGCGTGTGGAATGCAAGTTCGCTAAAAGAATGTCGTGCAATATTGCTCGAAATTCATGGCGAGCCGACACATCGCGCCTGTTGGGGTGTGATCCACGAGCGGTTCTGGCAGCTGATGTATGGCTTCTATCCCAGTGATCTGTATTGGCGTCCAAATCTGGCGCTGGTCTGGCTGTTTGCCGCGATTGCACCAGTCTTGTTCAATGGCTTGCCAAAGAAAATGCTGCTGGTCTCGGTGGCCTTCCCGTTTGTTGCGCCTTGGCTGATTTGGGGCGGATCCTTCTGGGTGCCAGTGATGGCATTCATGGGCTTCGTTGTTGGCTTTCTGGTGCATCGCTTCGCCTCCAAAATGATTAGCCCTTTGATGGGGATCATCGTGGGCGTTCTGGCGACACTTTTGTGGTGGTTGCTGCTGAGTAGCCCGATGGCCAATCTGTTTGCCGGCATTGTGCCCTTGGCAATTGAAGAAGTTGGCAGCCGTCAAATAGGTGGCTTCATGCTGGCGATTTTGCTCGGGATCACAGGCATCGCCCTGTCCTTCCCGATCGGTATCGTTCTGGCGCTTGGGCGCCTGTCTGATCTGGTGATCGTCAAGGCGCTGTGTGTGGGCTTTATCGAGTTCATTCGTGGCGTGCCGCTGATCACCCTGTTGTTCGTGGCATCGGTGTTGTTGAACTACTTCCTGCCAAAGGGAACACAGTTTGACATCATCCTGCGCGTGATGATCATGATCACCTTCTTTGCCGCGGCCTACATGGCCGAGGTGATCCGGGGTGGTCTGGCCGCTTTGCCAAAAGGCCAGTACGAGGCAGCCGACGCGCTGGGCCTTGATTACTGGAAGGCACAGCGTCTGATCATCCTGCCGCAAGCGTTGAAAATCTCGATACCGGGCATCGTGTCCAACTTTATCGGGTTGTTCAAAGATACCACGCTGGTCTCGATCATCGCTTTGTCCGACCCGATTGGTTGGGTGAAACTGATCCAAGGCAACGCCGAATGGAACGGTGTGATCTGGGAGTTGTATGGCTTTGTTGCCTTCGTCTTCTTCCTGTTCTGCTTCTCCATGTCCCGCTATTCCATGTATCTGGAGCGTAAGCTTCAGACTGGTCATTAACTTAAAGGAGTGACGTAAATGTCTGATTCCGCAACAGCACGCGCACAGATGTCCGTATCGGACGAAGTGGCGATTGAAATAACAAGCATGAACAAGTGGTATGGTGCATTCCATGTGTTGAAAGATATCAACATGGTGGTGAACCGTGGCGAACGCATCGTGGTTTGTGGCCCGTCAGGGTCCGGAAAATCCACGCTGATCCGCTGCATCAACCGTTTGGAAGTGCATCAGGAAGGCACCATCATTGTGGACGGGACTGAATTGTCTTCAGACCTGAAAAACATTGACAAGATCCGGTCGGAAGTTGGCATGTGCTTTCAGCACTTCAACCTGTTTCCGCATCTGACGGTTCTGGAAAACCTGACGCTGGCACCGATCTGGGTTCGTAAAACACCCCAGAAAGAAGCCCAGGATACGGCGATGCATTTTCTGGAAAAAGTGAAGATCCCAGAGCAGGCCGACAAATACCCCGGCCAACTTTCGGGCGGTCAGCAACAGCGGGTGGCGATTGCGCGTTCCTTGTGCATGAAGCCACGCATCATGCTGTTTGACGAGCCAACATCGGCGCTGGACCCCGAGATGATCAAAGAGGTTCTGGACACGATGATCGAGCTTGCCGAAGAAGGCATGACGATGATCTGTGTGACCCACGAGATGGGCTTTGCCCGTCAGGTGGCCAACCGCGTGATCTTTATGGATGAAGGTCAGATCGTTGAGCAAAACGAGCCGGAAGAGTTCTTTAACAATCCGAAATCCGAACGGACCAAATTGTTCCTGAGCCAGATTCTGGGTCACTAAGAACCCACGACAGAATTGGAAAAGCCCCGTGCAAATTGCGCGGGGCTTTTTCGTGTTTAGGGCTGCAGCATTTCGGCTTTATTTTGAAACGCAATTCCCTGCCTTTCGCTAAAGCTCAAACGGGAATTACGTTGCACTTTTGTTCAAAGAAAGCCGAAACGCTGTATATGATTTCCATATGAATCGCATATGAATTCCATATGACTCTTTTCGGGCGACTATTTCAGCCCATCCAGGGTCTTTTTCAGCTTTTCCATCATCTCATCGATATGTGATTTTTCCGAAATAAACATCGGCGACAGGATGCCGGTGTTGCCGGTGAATTTCACATGCATCCCGTTCCAGAACAGATCGATCTGGGCTTGCCCACCTTTGTCATGCAGCTCGACCCCTGCCGCCATACCGATGCCGCGGATGTCTTTGACCATCGGATGGTCCTTTAGCTGGAAAACCGCATCCAGAAAATAGGGTGACATTTCGGCGGCGCGATCAAACAGCCCCTCGTCTTGATAAATCGCAAGCGAAGCAAGACTGGCGGCACAGGCTGCGGGGTGACCCGAGTATGTGTAGCCGTGGAAAAACTCAATCGCCCCTGGCGCGGATTTATCGGTGATCACATCATGCACGTGGTCGGTGGTGGCCACTGCCCCCATCGGGATCGACCCGTTGGTCAGCGCCTTGGCCATGGTCATGATGTCGGGTGTCACACCAAAAGCATCCGCCGCGAAGGTGCCGCCGATACGGCCAAATCCGGTGATCACCTCGTCAAACACCAGCAGGATTCCGTTCGCGTCACAAATCTCGCGCAGGCGCTCCAGATAGCCGACAGGCGGCGCAAGGATGCCGGTTGAACCGGCGACAGGTTCCACAAAACAGGCGGCAATGGTTTCACCGCCGTAAGTGTCGCACATGCGTTGCAGATCGTCGGCCAGTTCAACCCCGCGCGTCGGCTGGCCCCGCACCATCAGTTCATTTGCGTCCCACGTGTGGCGCATCATCGCCACGTAGGGCATCACCGACTGGAACGTCTTGCGGTTGTTCACCAGACCCGCCAGTGACACGCCGCCGATGTTCACCCCGTGATAGGCCCGTTCGCGCGACACAAACCGCGTGCGGCTTTCACCCATCGCCGAATGATAGGCCATGACCATTTTCAGGGCGGTATCGATCGCTTCGGAGCCGGAATTGACAAAGAAGACGTGGTTAAAGGTTTCGGGCAACAGCCGCGAGAGCTGTTCCGCCAAGGCGAACGACAGCGGGTGGGCCGACCCGAACGGCGCAACATAGGTCATTTCCTGCATCACCTGATGCACCGCCTCGATGATTTTCGGATGGCAGTGACCGGCGGGACTACAGAACAGACCGCTTGATCCATCAATCACTGTGCCCCCCTTGTGATCGGTCATGTAAACGCCGCGGGCCTGCGTGATGATACGCGGGTCTTCTTTGAAGCCTTTGTTATCGGTGAACGGCAGCCAATATTGTTCGAGCGAGTTTGTTTTCACGTCAAAAGCCATGATGTGGGTTCCTTGGGCAATTATGATGGGGTTTGGCACGTTATGCGGCCGAATTCTAATTTGACATTAGGAGCGGGGTGTGAATTCCATAGGGCCAGATCAATATCTAATATATATCCAGATCGGGATGCTATGCCCCTCGCCGAAGACACCTTTTTCCTTGATCCGAATTTTCAGGGCAGTCTGCAAAGCCAGATCCGGCAGATCGTGGCGTCGGCCATTCTGGCAGGGCGCCTGCCAGTTGGAGAGAAGCTGCCATCATCGCGCAAACTGGCCGAGCATCTGGGCATTTCGCGCATCACGGTGACGCTGGCCTATCACGAGTTGGTGGCGGATGATTACATCACATCGACCAGTCGTTCCGGCTATTTTGTCTCGGAAACCGCGCCAACTGCACGGCGCTCCGCGATCAAGGGCGAGATGGTCCGTGATACGGTGAATTGGGACCGCGCCATCCAACAGGATTTTGCCGGTGGCAAATGGACGAAAAGAACCTACAATTGGCGCAGTTACCCATACCCGTTTATGTATGGTCAGCCCGACCCAGAATTGTTCAATCAGGCCAGTTGGCGATTATGTGCAACGCAAGCGCTGGGCAAAAAGGAATTTGACAGTCTGACCTCGGATTACGCCGAACAGGATGACCCCGAACTGATCAATTTCATTGTGCGCCACACCTTGCCGCGGCGTGGTATTTTGGCCCGGCCAGAGCAAATACTGGTGACGGTTGGTGCGCAAAATGCGCTGTGGATGACGGCGCAGATATTGCTGAACAAAGACCGCGCTGCGGTGTATGAGAACCCCGGCTACCCTGGTATCCGTGAAATCTTGCGCCATACGGGGTGTGTGCGCTATCCTGTTGAAATAGATGATGACGGATTGGCGCCCGACATGTTGCCCAAGGATTTTGACGCGCTGTTCATTACGCCCAGCCACCAGTGCCCGACCACCACAACCATGCCGATGGCGCGACGTCACGAGCTGCTGCGGCTGGCAAACGAGCGGGATTTTCTGATTGTCGAAGATGACTATGAATTCGAGATGAGTTTCATCAAGGCCCCGTCGCCCGCGTTAAAATCACTGGATGAAGACGGGCGGGTAATTTACGTCGGCAGCTTTTCCAAGGCGCTGTTTCCGGGTCTGCGGCTGGGATATCTGGTGGGGTCCGAGCCGTTCATCCGGCAGGCCCGCGCCCTACGGCTGGCGTGCTTGCGCCACCCACCCGGGTATATGCAGCGCACCACGGCGTATTTTCTGGGGCTGGGGCATTACGATGCGATGATCAAGCGGATGCGCACGGTTTATCATAAACGCCGTCAGATCACGGCCGAGGCTCTGGCCCAGACCGAGATGAAAGTGGCGGGCAGCGCATCGTTTGGCGGGTCGGGTTTTTGGCTGGAAACGCCGCTGCATGTAGACACCGAGGTGTTGCAGCAGCAATTGGCGGAAAACGGGGTTTTGATCGAGGCGGGGCATCCGTTTTTTGATGGTGACAATGCCCCGCGCAACTTTTTCCGGCTGGCGTATTCGTCGATTTCAGCTGATAAAATACCCGAAGGGATCAGGCGAATTTCGCAGGCGATCAAGGATTACTGAATATGAGGGATCAAGATTCTAATTGCACACATCAGTGACACGCACATCGCGGGGCCGGGCCTGAAAACCTATAGCATTGCACCTATGGCCGAAAACCTGGCGCGATGTGTTGGGAGCATTAATGCCCAACCGATGGTGCCCGATCTGGTGCTGTTGTCCGGCGACGTGACCAATGATTTTGCCCGTGACGAGGCAATGCGGGCCGCCGATATTCTGGCCGGATTGAGCTGCCCATACTATCTGGTGCCCGGCAACCATGATGACCGCGACGTGCTGTGGGATGTGTTCGGTGGCGCGGCGATTCCGTTCAGAGCGGATGGGTTTATCAACTATGTGATTAATGATGGCCCCGTGCGGATCATTGCGCTGGATAGCCTGTCGCAAGGGGAAGCTGGCGGCATGATTTGCGATGTTCGTGCGGCGTGGTTGCGTGACTGTCTGGCGCAGGGGGCCGATCAGCCAACAGTCATATTCATGCATCACCCGCCGTTGAAATGCGGTGTGCCCGAAACGGATCAGGACGGGTTTGCAGGGGCCGAAATGCTGGGGGATATCGTGGCGGATTACCCGAATATCGAGCGTATTCTATGCGGCCATATCCACCTGTTGACCCACGCGCGATGGCGCGGGACGGTTGTGACCACCGCGCCCAGTATGGGGATGCAGTTAACACTGGATTTGACCCAGGCCGCGCCATCAAAATTTCTGTTAACCGGTCCGGCATATTTACTGCACCACTGGACGCCGGATAACATGCTGATCACCCATGCGATTCAGGTGGACGGATATGGCGAGCCGCATGTTTTTGCGCAGATTTAATCTGTTAAATCGCGCGGCACGATGAAGGCTTCAACACGGCCGCTGTGCAGGGTGACATCGGCCCAACTGTCGACCTCAAAACTGATCACGGTTGTCGCGGCCGATGGGTATTGGGTAAATTTTGGATGCTCAGGGGCCGAATTGACCAACGCGGCGGCCAACATCGCGGTCCCGGGGTTATGCCCTATCAACATGGCAGAGCGCGCCCTGCATCCCTGCAAGATGGTCAGCATCCGGTCGGGAGAGGCGAGGTAAAGCGCGGAGGTGAACTGTACTTCGGCGTTTTGATTGCAGTGTTTGGCGATATGCGCCCATGTTTCCGAGGTGCGCCGTGCGGTCGAGGAAAACACGGTTTCGGGACAATAACGGTTTTGCGCCATCCAAGCGCCGATGGCTTTGGCGGCTATATTCCCACGGGCGTTCAGCGCACGATCATGGTCATCCACTGTCGGGTCATCCCAACTGGATTTAGCGTGGCGTGTCAGGATCAAACGGAGGGTCATCAGGATTAAAGGCTGCCATGTGAAATGCGGATTGTTGGGGTAATCTGCCATAATTGTGCCCTGTAGGGCAAGCGTTTCGCACTAAACAACCTGTTTCCATACAGGCGTGCCCTTTGGGCGTGCTTATGTGGGATTTGCAGCTGGCAACGCCATATTCGCCGGTTAATGCATCTACAGGGCAGGCGGTGCGGCAGGGCTGTTCGCAGCCGATGCACGGGGTTTCACCTGTTGGCGGCAGATCAATGCGCACAGGCAGGGCGATGGCCGCCCGATATGATATGAACAGCCCCGCGTGGTCATGCACCAACAGACCAACAGGGGAAATCCACGCGCGCCCGCTGTGTTGTGCCCAGTCGATGAACGGCGCGTAGGGTGGCCCATCTGACGGGAAAATGGCCTGTGCGTTTTGCGTTTTGACCCACGGGGCAAGCACACGTTTTGACCAGCGATCCAGCGGATCGGGTTTGCCATCATTGTATTCGGGTGTGGCGGTAAAACCTGGCCAGAACCCTGGCTCAAACGGGCCAAGCAACAGCAGGGTTTTGGTGCTGTCTGGAATGGCGTCTTGCGGGGCTGGATGGAACGCCCCGAAAATATCCAGATGCAGCACCCGCAAGGATGATTGCAGCGCCGTGTAGGTCATTTTTTGAAGAACGGCAGCGCCAGTATCCACGCAAGGTTCGAGGGGCGGTCATCCTGCCATTGCAGCCCGATGGTCATGCCATCGTGGCCCTTTTTAGGTTGCGCAATGTAGGTGCCGAACATCCGGTCCCAGATTGATAGGGAAAAGCCGTAGTTGCTGTCATGCTCAGAGCGCAGGTCGGAATGATGCACGCGGTGCATATCGGGCGTGACCAGAACAAGACGCACGATGCGGTCCAGCGCCAGCGGCAGCTTGATGTTGGCGTGATTGAACATCGCGGTGCTGTTCAGGATGATTTCAAACAGGATCACCGCAAAACCGGCGGGGCCGAGCAGGTAAACCAGCCCGATTTTCAGCAGCATCGACAGGGCAATTTCAACGGGGTGAAACCGGATGGCGGTGGTCACATCAATATCGCGGTCGGCGTGGTGCACACGGTGCAGTCGCCACAGGATCGGGATTTTATGGGTGATCAGGTGTTGCAGCCAGATGGCAAAATCCAGAAACAGGATGGTCAGCAGTATTTCCAGCCACGCGGGCCAGCCAACATAGTTGAACAGCCCCCAGCCCAGCCGCTGTGCGTCATAGGCGGCCCCGACAGCCAGCAGCGGCAGCACCACCGGCACGACATAGGCCATCGCACGCAGGGCAACGGAATCAATGATAATCAGCGCCCAGTTGGTCACCCAGCGCCTTTGGCGCGTTTCGGTGCGGATACGGCGCGGCACCAGTGTTTCGACCGTTGCAAGGATCAGGAACAGGCCGATAAAAATGCCCAGACGGATGTATGTTTTATTTTCCATGCGGGTAGGGATAGCGTGCGGGGGAGGTGGGTGCAAACCCCCGTTATGCACATTTGCGTTAGCGGCTTATTCGGGCAGCCTGATCCAGTGGCCGGGCATGTCGGTATTGGCAAAGGTCAGTTCGGTCGCGGTGCAGCGGTATTTGGCCTCGCCACTGTTGAACAGGCGGTTGGTTGCGTCCAGTTCAACATCAATCAGTTCGCCACCGTAAATTGCCGTGGCCGTGTGACCGTAGGTTTTGGCGGAATAAACGATGATGTCATCGTAAGACGAAATATCATAGATTATCTGGCCATCCATTGTAATCGAGAACGGGTCTTCGCCTTCCAGTTCGATGTAAAACGCTAAGTTATTTATGCTGATCGTTGCTTCGCCGAATATAGTGATATTCATCTGGACACTTCCGTCGGCCTGAACATCATTCATGTTCATCTGTTGCCAGTAGGTATTGGCAACCTGTTCAATATCCGCGCGCC
>Ga0190303_1000114_pt1 | contig 32457 bp, 33 predicted proteins | sample 48700701_MG_FD_161672 | JGI IMG/M metagenome (GOLD analysis project Ga0190303, IMG submission 161672) | Hydrothermal vent sediment bacterial communities from Southern Trench, Guaymas Basin, Mexico - 4870-07-0-1_MG | ecosystem: Environmental > Aquatic > Marine > Hydrothermal vents > Sediment ... | reverse complement strand
GCTTTATCTTTTTGATGAAAAAGCTGTTTTTGAGATCAAAAAAGAAGATTTAAAAGAAGGAATTTTAGAGAAATTAATTGAAAAAGGAGCTTTAGATTGGGAAGAAAAAGAAGATTCAATTGTGATTTATTTCCCTCAAAAAAGTTTTGGAGAAATTAAAGAATTTTTAGAAAAAGAAAATATTAAAACTTTAGATGCTTCGATTGATTTTGTTCCCAAAAGCTATCAAGAAGTTTCAGAAGAGAGCCGAAAAACCCTTGAAGCTTTATTTGAATCCTTAGATGATCACCCTGATGTCGAAGAAATTTATTCCACTTTGAAGATTTAAAAAATTTTGATAAAATTTTAAAAAATAATGAAATCCAAAATCAAATTTTTTAGTTTAATTATTTTCAGTTTTTTATTTTTTCTCTTTCTTTCCTTTTCTTCAAAGGCTTTCTTTGAGGCTGAAATTACTTCTTTTTCTTTGCTTCCAGAAAAATCAGTCTATCAAGCTGGAGAAAAAATTGAAGGCAAATTTTCAATTCAAACTGCCAGCCCAGTTAACGGAGCTTGGGTGAGCTTGGATATCTCAAAAATAGAAGGCGAAAAAATAGTTCCTCTTTTTATTGATATTCCAGTGCTTCCAGAAATGATTTTTCTTAAACCTAATCAAACCTATCAATTTTCTTTTTCTTATCAAATTCCAAAAAATATTTTATCAGGTGATTATCAATTTCAGCTTCATCTAAGACCTCAAAATTTTTCTTTTATCCGGCTTGGAGAATCTCCGGTGATAAAAAAGAGAGTTGAAGGAAATGAAAGATTTCTTTGGATTAAAGATACTTGGGTGATAAAAGATGGAGAAAAATTTGAAGTTTTTGAAGGAGCAAGCTTTCCTTCCAATCAAAATCCAGTAATTGAATTTAAAGCAATGAATTTAGCTGAAGAAGAAATTGTGGCTTATCCTCTTATCACCATTCATGCTCATGGTCCTTTGGGAAAGATAGTTCAAAAAGTAAAAGAAAAAGAAGAGAGATTTTCTCCAGGCGAGCTAAAAACCCTCCAATATCTTCTTCCAAAAAATTTAGCGCCTGGAGGCTACACTGCTTTTCTCCAATTTTTTGAAGATAAAAATTATCAAAATCCTCTTTCCGGAAGCTTTCCTTTTCATTGGTTAATTTCTTCTCCAAGCGGATTTATTGAAAGTCTTTCTCCTTTAGAAGAAAAACCCCAAGCCAACCAGCCTTTTCCAATAGAAATTTCTTTAATAAAATCAATTGACGATGACTATCCTTTAGGAGAAGCAAAACTAAAAGTAGAGCTCTTTGATGGAAATCATAACTTGATTGCTTCAAAAGAAATTGAAATTTCAACTTCAACTCCTGATTCTTTTACTTTCGATCTTATACCTCAAAAAACAGTTGAAAATTTCATTATTTCTGCTTCTCTTTACAAAAACAATGAATTAATTTCCGATTATTCTTATAAATCATTCCCTCCTTCAATAAAGCCTAAAGCTAAAAAACCTTCTCCAGCTAAAGAAAAACCGCCTTCAAAGAAAATTCCAAAAAATTTGATTTATTTCCTTTCATTGGCTTTAATTCTTTTGGTCGCTTTAGTTTTGTTAAGAAAAAAAATAAAAACATGAAAAAAATAAAAATTTTCATTCTTGCTTTTCTTTTTTCATTTCTTTTTTCTGGCATTGCTTTTGGAGGCTGGTCAGATTGTTATTCCGGACCCAATGGAGGATATATAGGAGGCAAAACTTTTTATGCCGGCAGTCCTGGACATTGTGGAACTTATGGTAAAGATGGAAAAGGACAATTTGCTACTCCTTGGGGACCAGCGTTAATGTGGACCGAAAATCATCATGGTCATTCTACCGGCTGGTGGCGCTGGTCTGCCCCTTGGCCTCAAGGTGGATTTACGTCAATAAAGTCTCTAGAAATAAAAGAAAAAGGAGATGTAATAGAACTAAAACCACAAGGATATGTTGGAAGATTAGGATCAGGAAGATATGTAATTGTGAAGGAAGGAGAAAAAGAAGGTATTGAATTGAAGCCAACCGGAGAAAGTATAAGAATAGAAATGGGTTGGCATTATCTGAGAGTAAGCCACAAATATGGTGGAAGGAAAACAAAATATGTAGAAACGTCGCCAGGATCAGGAATATTTGTAAAAAGGCGAGGAATATTTAAACCATCGCCAGGTTTATATGTGCAAACCAGCTGGAGAGAATATACAAAAGTAGAAAAGGGAGGTGTGATAAAATTAAAAGAAGGATACATAGAAGTAAAACCAAATGAAAAAGGGGAATATAAAATAAGAGTAAGAGGAAATATCTGGTCAAGCTGTGGAAATGTAGGTGGAGGTCAAAGAGTTTACTTTTATTTCTCAAAAAAAGATGATCTTAACACTCCTTCAAAACTTTCTCAAGCGACTTTTGTGACTAGTTTTACCCTTGGCGGAGGATATTGGGGAGGACGAGAAATAGATCTTACCCAAGCTTATCAAAAAGAAAAAGTTCCTGGACAGGATATTTATTATCTTTATGCTAAAAATTCCTATAAAAAAAATCGATTTATTATCAAAATGCCTCTTAAATTTTCTTCTGAGTGTTTAATCACTACCGATGTTTTTCCTCAAGGAGCTGGAAGAATTTCAGTTGATATCTCTCGCTATACCTGTGGTGATAAAAAATTCTCAATTGTTAAAGCTTTTCCTAATCAAGGTTACAAATTAGTTGGCTTTGATGTTGATGGTGATTTAAAACCTGATTCTTTAACTCAGATCTTTAAACTTTCTCATGATAAAAGCTGGAAAGTGACTGCTATTTTTAAAAAGACGGCAATTGTTTCTTTAACTTCTGATCTCACCAAAGATTGGATTTGGCAAACCAAACCTTTAACCTTAACCTGGAATTCTCAAAACGCTTCTCAATGCCGAAGATGGATCGAAATTTGGAATCCTTTTGAAAATGTGAAATTAAAAGACACTTCTTTAGGTGATAAAATCCCTCATGATAACTGGACTTCTGATTGGAATGACGAGCTTTCTGGCACCATCACTACCTATCCTGGCTCTGGTCCACCAGATCCTCAAACCGGAAGCCAACCTAGAAACTGGATTGGAAAGCTTTGGATTTACAAAATTAAATGTAAAGATCCTGAAGGAGATGAAGTCGAAAGCTCAATTAAAGTGAATGTCAAACCAAGACCAATCTGGGAAGAAATTTTCTATTAAATTCTCTCTTGATTTTTCTTTTAACTTTGTTATCCTTTTCAATACCGGCCCCATCGTCTAACGGCTAGGACACCACTCTTTCAAGGTGGAAATGTGGGTTCGATTCCCACTGGGGCCACAAAGAAGAGGCAAGATTTTTCTTGCCTCTTTTTATTTTCTTGTTAAAATTGTTTAAAATTCTCAAAAATCTTTTTATGCATTGGAAAGTTCTTAGCAAAAAACAAACTGAACTATTAAAAAAATTAAAATTCTTAAAAAAAGAAGGTTTTTATTTAGCTGGTGACACTGCTTTAGCGCTTCAGATTGGTCATCGCACTTCTTTAGATTTTGATTTTTATACCCCAAAAAAATTTTCCCCTCAAAAACTTCGGGAAAAATTTGAGGAGAAATTTAAAAAAGTTAAAGAAATTTATCTTAATCAAGATACCTTAATTCTTGATGTCGAGAATTTAAAAATAAGCTTTTTTAAATATCCTTATCCTCTTCTTAAACCGCTTCAAGAAAAAAAGGAATTTTATTTGCTTCAGTTGAAGATATTGCCGCAATGAAAATTTTAGCCATTTCTCAAAGAGGATTGATGAGAGATTTCATTGACATTTACTTTTTAATAAAAAAATTTGGTTTAAAGAAAATATTAGAATTTGCTAAAAAGAAATTAAAAAAGTAGTGAAAAATCCAGCTCCAGGAAGATGGTTTGAAAAAGTTCTTAATTTTTTGGACTTTAATGTTTAATCTTCGACTTAAAAAAGAAGTTTTCAAAAAAGCGATTTTTTCTTTAAAACCAAAACAAAAATAACTCAATTGCTTTTTGGCTAAAAATTTCATAAAATTGAGAATAATGAAAACTCTAAAACAATTTTTAGCCAAAATAATTGAATTTAAAAATCCAATTGAAAGTGAAAGTTTGATTGATGTTTTAGAAAATATTTATAATTGGATTGTTAGTTTTGGGATTGTGGCGGCTTCGATTGCGATGGTTTGGGCTGGATTTTTGTTTTTAAGTGCTGGTGGAGAAGAAGAAAAAATTGAAAAAGCAAAAAGATTTTTCCGCTGGGCAGTAATTGGACTGGTGCTTTGTATTTTAGCTAAAGGAATAGTGCTTGTCATTAAATATTTACTTCTTGAAGAAAATTAAAATGGAAAAAATTGTTAAAATCATTGAAAAATCTCTTCCAGCAGTGGTAAGTATTTTAACTGAAAAAGAGCCAGAAAAGCTCGATCTTTTAGCTCGATTCCAAAAAGAAAAAGAAAATTTTGTTTGCGGTTCAGGATTTTTAGTTTCCAAAGATGGTTTAATTTTGACTAATCGTCATGTGATTTTAGATGAAAACAAAGATTATTTTGCTTTAGTTGGAGAAGAAATTTATCCGGCAAAAATTTTAAGTTTAAATTTTATTACTGATGTTGCGATTTTGAAAATTGAAGGAAAAAATTTTCCTTTTTTAAAGCTTGGTGATTCTTCAAAGATAAAATTGGGTCAAACTGTAATTGCCATTGGCACCGCTTTAGGAATTTTTCCAAATTCAGTTTCCAAAGGAATTATTTCCGGTATTTCTCGAAAAATTAAAGTTCAAGTTGATCCTTCAGGAAGGATAAAAGAGCTTTCTGGTTTAATTCAAACTGATGCTGCCATCAATCCCGGAAATTCTGGTGGTCCTTTGATTGATCTTTCTTCAAAAGTAATTGGAATTAATGCCGCTTTAGTTTTTGGAGCTGAAAATATTGGTTTTGCTTTGCCAATAAATTGGGCAAAAAAAGATTTAGAAGAAATCAAAAAAGAAGGTAAGATTTCCAAACCAATCTTGGGAATTGAATATGTTTTAATTGATGAGCATTTAAAAAAGGCTTTAAATTTAGATTTTTCTTATGGCGCTTTAATTGTCAAAAATCCAGAAGTTGGTCTTGCGATTTTACCGGGCACACCAGCTGAAAAATTTGGTTTAAAAGAAGGTGATATTATTCTTGAAGTTGATGGAACTCCTTTGAAAAAAGATGTTTCTTTAAAAAAACTTCTTGAAGGAAAAGAAAAAGTAGTGTTAAAAATCTGGCGTCATCAAAATGTTTTTGAAGTTCCAATTAAATTAAAATAGGAGTTAAACTACAACCGGTCATTTCTTTTGGTTTTGGAATTTTAAGCAAGGAAAGGACTGTTGGAGCAATGTCAGCTAAAGTCCCAATTGGAGTTGGTGCTTCTCCCAAAAAATGGGAGAATTTTTTTCTTTTTTTATAAAGGGTTTTGTGAAGAAAATAAATTGGCACTGGTGAAGGATCATGTTTGGTTTCCATTTCGCCAGTTTCAAGCGAGCGAACTTTTTCAACATTTCCATGATCAGCGGTAATGATAAAATAAATATCTTTCTGAAGTCCTACTCTTAAAATTTTGTTGAGGCATTCATCAACAATTTCAATGGCTTTGACGCAAGCTTCATAATCTCCAGTATGACCAATCATATCTCCATTAGCAAAATTCACCAAAATAAAACTCCAAACTTCTTCTTTTAAAGCCAAAATTAATCTTTCGGTAATTTCTCGGGCTCTCATTTCAGGATGTTCTTGGAATTGAAAAGCTGGATAAGAAGGTAAAATAACTCTTTCTTCGCCTAAGAAAGGAGCTTCTCTTTGCCCGTTAAAAAAATAAGTCACATGGGCATATTTTTCAGTTTCAGCAATTCTTAGCTGATTTAATCCATATCTTGAAATCACTTCTCCCAAAGTGTTTTTGATATTTTCTTCTTTTTTAAAAGCATAAGGCACATCAAATCCTTTAAGATATTCAACCATGGTTGCCACAAAAACTTTGGGTATTTTTTTTCTTTCAAATTTGTCAAAATTTTTATCACAAAAAGCCAAAAAAAGCTGCCGAGCTCGATCTTCTCGGAAGTTAAAGAAAAAAACAGCATCATTATCTTTAATCGTTGGCAGTTCAATTTCTTCTTTGACAATCAAAGCTGGTTCAATAAATTCATCAGTAATCTTTTTTTGATAGTTTTCCTCAAGATATTTAATCGGATCTTTGATTAAATGAGCCTTTCCTTCCACAATTGCCTGCCAGGTTTTTTGGGTTCTTTCCCAGTTGCCAGCTCGATCCATGGCATAAAAACGCCCGCAAAGGCTGGCAACCTTTCCTATTTTTGTTTCTTCAAGTAATTTTTGAAATTCTAATAAAAGGTTTTTTGCTGCAAATGGAGGCGAGTCTCGTCCATCTAAAAAAAGATGGAAGAAAACTCTTTTAAAATTTTTTCTTTTAGCAAATTCAACTAAGGCTAAAAGATGCTCATAGCTTGAATGAACATGCCCCAAACCAAGAAGTCCAAGAAAATGAACAAAAGAGTTGTTTTTCTTAGCAAATTCAAAGACTTTATCAATAACTTCGTTTTTAAAAAAACTTTTATCTCGAATTGAAAGAGTAATTTTAGGATAGTTTTGAAAAATCACCCGACCACTTCCTAAAGTAAGATGTCCAACTTCACTATTTCCAGCTTCTCCCCAAGGAAGACCAACACTAATTCCTGAAGCTTGAAGCGTTCCTGAGGGAAAATAAGTTTCAATCCAATCAATGGTTGGAGTTTTGGCTTTTACAAAAGGATTGACCACCGGATTAGGAATTCCAATTCCCCAGCCATCTAAAATAATTAAGGCAACTTTTCTTGAAATCATTTTTTAAAAATTATAAAGAAATCCCTTTTTGCTGTAAATGAATTTTTTCTAAAATTTCCAAAATTTTTTTAGCCGTTTTTTCCCATCTAAATTTTGAAGCCATTTTTTTCCCTTTATTTTTTAAAAATTTTTTTAAATCCTTCTCTTCTAAGATTTTTTCTAAAGCCAAAGAAATTTCTTCTTCTTTGTTAGGATTAACCAAAATGGCAAAATCACCGCTAATTTCAGTTAAAGCGCTGCGTGCTCCAACAATTACTGGCTTTCCTAAACTTGCCGCTTCAAGTGGAGGAAAGCCAAAACCTTCAAAAAAAGAAGGATAAATTAAAACTTCTGAAAGTTTATAAAAGCAGACTTTCTCTTTTGAAGTTATCGGAGGATAAAATTTTATAAATTCTCTTTCCTCTTTGTTTTCCAAAAATTTTTCTATTTCTTCAAAAAAAGCCCCTTTTGGTCCAACAATGACAAGATAAAAATCTTTATATCTGGGATTTTTTTTAAGCCAAAGAAAGGCTTTGATTAAAGAAAGAACATTTTTTCTTCTTTGAATTGCTCCAAGATAAAGAAAAAATTTTTTTGGAAGCTGATATTTCTTTTTTATTTGCTCGACAAAATTTTTATCAATTTTTTCAAAAAAAACTGGATTGATTCCAGAATAGACTACTTCAATTTTTTCTTCGGGAATATCAAAAGATCTTATCAAATCTTTTTTGGTAAAAGAAGAAACCGCAATGATTTTTTGAGCTTTTTGAGCGCTTTCTCTTGGTTTTTGTAAAAAATGCCAAATTTTTTCCTGCCAGGAAAAAAATCTTTTAAAATGAAAAAAAGAAAGGTCATGAAAGATAATTACCGAAGGCGCCTGGCTTTTAATTAAATTGAAATGGCAAGATAAAAAAACATCAATTTTCCCCAAAAAATCTTCAATTTTTATTAACCCCAAAAAATTTAAAACATCAAAAATTTTATTTGGAATTTTAAAATCAAAAATTTTAACATTTCTTTTTTTTCTCCACCAAAAATCTAAAGGAAGTTTTTTTAAGCCATTGTAAAACAAAAGATACTCATTTTTATCATCAATTTTAAACAAAGCATCAAGAAGGCAAATTAAATATTCTGGAATCCCTCCAACTCTTGTTTTAACAATTGGTCTTAAATCAATGCCAATTTTCATTTTAAATTTTTCTCAATGAAATTTTTAATCTCTTTTTTAAACCTTTCTTTAGAAAATTTTTGAGCATATTTTGAAATTTTTTCAAAATCAAACTCCATTTTTTCAAATTTTTCAATGGCGCAAGTTAAGCTTTCCTTAGTTTGCTTCTCAAAAAAAATTCCAGAAAAATTTTCAATAATTGATTCTTTTTGTCCTCCAAAATTAAAAGCAATCACTGGAGTGCCACAAGCCATTGCTTCCAAAGGCACAATCCCAAAATCTTCAATTTGAGGAAAAATTAAAGCTTTAGCTTTTTGATAAAGTTTTCTTAATTTTTCATCAGAAACAAAACCTAAAAATTTTATATTTTCCTTTGCCATTTTTTTTAACTTTTTTTCTTCTGGTCCTTTTCCGACAACAATTAAAGGCAATTTTAATTGATTAAAAGCTTCAATTGCCAAATCAAATTTTTTGTAGTAAAGAAGTCTTCCAACCATCAGATAAAAATTTTCTTTTGAAATCTTTTTATCATAAAAAAATTTTTTTTCATCGTAAGGAGGATAGATAACTGTTGCTTTTCGCTGATAAAATTTTTCAATTTTTTTGGCAATAAAATTTGAATTGGCAATAAAAAAATCAGGTTTTTTTGAAAAAGAAAAATCAATTTTTCTTAAAAAAGAAATTGGAAGCTTGAAAAATTTTTTTAAAAAGTCTGGTAATGGGTAATCTAAAAGATATTTTTCTTCCCAGAGATACCTTGTTGGGGTATGGCAATAACAAAAATGAATTCCTTTGGTTTCCACTCCTTTGATAAAAGAGGAGGCTGAAGAAAGAACAATTTCATAATTTTTTAAATTAAGACTTTTTACAAAGAAAGGCATTAAAGGAATAAAGAATCGATGTTTTTGATTAATTAAAGGAAGTCGGTTAAGAAAAGAAAAATAAACTTTTTTCCCTTCTAAAACTTTTTTAATTATTTTTTTTGAGCCAAATAAAGTAAAAACATCAGCTTGGGGGAAAATTTCTAAAAAAGCTTTAAGCACTCTTTCGGCGCCTCCAAACTGGTTAAGATAGTCATGGCAAATGGCAATTTTTTTCATTTTCCATTAAGTTTTCCTAAAAGAAAGAGGAAGAAAGTTTTAAAAAGAATTTTTAAATCTAAAAGCAAAGACCAATTTTGAAGATATTTTTTATCAATTTCAAGTTCCTTTAAAAAAGAAAGATTACAGCCGCCACTAATTTGAGAAAGTCCAGTTAAACCAGCTTTGCTTTTAACAATAAAAAGATACTCTTTGGGATAAAAAAAGATTTCTTGTGGTTCATGAGCCCTTGGACCAACTAAAGAAATTTTTCCTAAAAGGACATCAAAAAATTGAGGAATTTCATCTAGATGATACTTTCTTAAAAAACCTCCAACTTTGGTAATTCTTGGATCATGTTTGATTTTAAAAAAAGGTCCGTCTCTTTCATTCAAAGAAGCAAAAATAGGCTTTAGCTCAGCAGCATCTTGATACATGGTTCGAAATTTGTGAATAAAAATTTTTTTTCCTTGGGAAATTCTTTCAAGTTTAATAATCACTGGTCCTTTTGAATTTAATTTAATCGCTAAAGCAATCGGTAAAAATAGAGGCAAGAAAAGAAAAATAATTCCTATTAAAGAACCAAAGATATCCAAAATTCGTTTTAAAAAAAGCTGAACTTTTTTCATTTTTAAAACATTTTGCCAGAAAAAAAGAAAATTAGCAAATAAAAAAGCAGGACCTGGAAAGTAAGCCGGATTCTGTTCTTCCTCCAAAAAGGAGGAAGGGCAATCATTAATCTTGGTCCGAAGTTACCTTCGGACTCAAGCGGACCACCAAAACTTGTCCTTGCACCCAGGTAAGGATTTAGCCGTTTCACCCCTGAAGTTACCTTCAGGGCTAGACCTGAAAAAATTCAGGTCCCCGAGACTCTCGCGAGTCTCGGCGTCTCTGTTCGCACCTCTCCTCCAATTTCTGGAGGGGTGGGTGTTACCCACTACCCTTCTCCTTCTGGAAAATTTCCAGAAGGGGGTGTCCGGACTTTCCTCCCCAAGGAAAAATTCCTTGGAGCGATTGCCTGCTTTCCAGGTCCTGCTTAAAAAATTATACCACAAATTAAAAGAGATGTGAAGTTAGTGAAAACCTCTTGGGCATGAAGGGAGTACAATAAAATGAAAGCTTTTTGGCAAGAGCAATTTTACCTTCTTATTCTCAAATTCTTAAGAACATTGGAATAATTTTTCAAAAATTTAACCCAATTTTTTTCAAGATGAAAAATCAATAAGAGAATTAAAACAAAAAGCAAAAATACTTCTCAGATCTTGTTCTCAATTTCTTAAGAACATTAGAATTCAATTAAAAGTGGCTTCATTAGAAATTAATTTAGAGTTGAAAAATAGAAAAGAAATGTTAAAATAGCAAAAATCATGAAAAAATTAAAGAAAAAAGCAATTATTATTTTTGGTCCGCCAGGAGCGGGAAAAGGAACCCAAGCTTTAAGATTAGAAAAAATTTTAGGCTTTTATCATTTTGATACTGGTCGAGAAATTGAAAAAGTAATCTCTGATCCAAAAAACCAAAAAGATCCGGAAATAAGAAAACAAAAAGAGCTTTTTGAATCCGGAAAGCTTTGCGATCCTCAATGGGTAGAAAAGCTAGTGGAAAAGAAAATTAAAAAGTTAAGAGGAAAAGGAATTATTTTTTCAGGCTCGCCTCGGACTTTAGACGAAGCCCAAAAACTAATTCCTTTACTTGAAAAAATTTATGGCAAAAAAAACATTTATGTTTTCAAACTCAATGTTTCAGAAAAAACTTCAATTTTCAGAAATACCCATCGAAAAATGTGCTCTCGATGCGGCTATCCAGTAATTTTTTCTGAAGAAACCAAAGATTGGAAATTTTGTCCTCTCTGTGGCGCCCCTCTTTTTGTCAGAGTTTTAGATAAGCCTGAGGTGATTAAAAAAAGAATTAAAGAATATCAAAAGGAAACCAAGCCAGTTTTAGAATATCTTAAAAAAGAGAAAATTAAAATTTATGAAATTGATGGCGAGCCCCTACCAAGCTTGGTGACAAAACAAATTTTAGAAAAACTTAACTTTTCAAAAGCTCTTGATAAAGTTTAAGATGATCTAATACCAGTCTTGAAATTAAAAATTTTGATTTTACGGTCTCATAAGCTCTTTTTCCAATTTTTTTTCTCAAATTTTTATCTTTTAAAAGCTTTTCAATCCAAAAAGCCGCTTCCTCGGCATTCTCTACCAAAAAGCCATTTTTTTTATGGGTAATTTGAAGCTCAATCCCTTTGGTTTTTCCTCCAATCACTGGTTTTTTCTTCCACATCGCTTCGGTGATTGCTAGCCCAAATCCTTCTTTAATTGATTTGTGCATAAAAACAGTGGAGGTAGTATTAAGGGCATTGATAAAAAGATCAGGAGAAATGGTTTTGATTTGTTTAATATCAGAAAAAAGATGAACATCAGGATCTCCTTTGGCATGCTTTTTTACTTTTTCAAAAATCTCTTGAGCTTGAGGATCATCTTTTGGTTGAGGAATGCCTACCAAAACCAGTTGTAGTTTTGGAAAATGATTTTTAGCCAGATAATAAGCTTTTAAAGTTGAGAAATGATCCTTCCAAGGATCAAAGCGGGCGACTTGAAGTAAAATCGGCTTTTCGGGATGAATTCCTAAAAAAGCTAAAATTTCCTTTGCCTGGGAAACTTTTAAAAAACGATTTTTTTCTGAGAAAGGATCAATTGCTGGAAAAATAATTTTTACTTTTTTTTGAGGTAAAAGATTAAAACGATAATCTTTATGAGAAAAAATAACTTTTTGGTATTTCTCAATGAAAGGCTTTAAAAAGAAAGCAACTTCTTTATTTGGCTCTGAAAGATCAATATGAATCCTTAAGATAGTTTTAATAGAAGGAGGGACAAAATTAATTAAAGGCAAAGGCTGGGGATCATGAATGATTAAAATATGAGGTTTTATTTTTAAAACAAGCTTTTTAAAATCAGGAGCAGCTTTTTTAAAAAGAAATTCAAGATAAAAATTTTTTTCGCTTTCTTTCAAACTTCCTTTTTCTCCTTGAAGAAAATTATGGATTTTTTTGGTGATTTTAAAAAATTCAGTTGGTGCTTTTAAAACATACCAAAAAGAGTTGATTTTTAAAGAATTTTCCAAAGGAAGCTGGCTTTTTAAAATTTCGGCTACTCCGCCTCCAAGCGAGGTAGAATTGATATTCAAAATTTTTATCCCTTGAAGTTTTTTTGCCAAAAACTTTGCCTCTTTAAATTCTTTTGGGGTGATTTTTTTGAATCTTTCAAAATCGAGCTTTTCTAATTTTTGCTCCTTGAAGTATTTCATTATCTTTGAGTATAATATAAAAAATGCTTCCAAGTTCAAGAGACCTTTTTTGGACTAAACACGCCCAGCAAAAATTGATTGAATATAATTTAAGCCAATCAAGAGTTTTAAGAGTTTTAAGACATCCTCACCGGATTGAAGAAGGAATTGCCCCAGAAACGATTGCGGTAATGCAACGAGCCGGAAGCAAAAAACATCCTTATGAAGTTTGGGTAATGTATCAGCTTGAAAAGAAAAAAATTAAAATTATCAGCGCTTGGAAATATCCCGGCAAAAGCCCCGAAGGGAAAATCATTTACATTCCTCCTGATACTTTAGAATTTCTTTCATCCCAAAAAATCTAATTTTATGGATTTGAAAAAAATTTATTCCAAAAGGGAAGAGTGGTGTCATAAAGGAGATTATGGTTATCTTTTAGTAATTGCTGGTTCAAAAAAATACACTGGTTCTCCAATTTTTAATGCTTTAGCCGCTTTAAGAGCTGGGGCAGATCTAGTTTGCTGTCTTGGTCCTCAAAGAGCCATGGATGTTGCCGCTTCCTTTTTGCCTGATTTAATTACTTTTCCTTTACCAGGAGATACTTTAAGAAAAAAACATTTACATTTTGTTTTAAGAGTTTTAGAAAAATTTGATGCTTTAGTTTTGGGTTCTGGTCTTGGAAGATCTCCTGATACTTTTTCTGCTATAAAAGAAATTGTTAAAAGTTCTTCTCTTCCAATGGTCATTGATGCTGATGGGATTCAAGCTTTATCAGAAGCAAAAGAAATTTTAAAAGGAAAAAAAGTAGTTTTAACGCCTCATCTTAAAGAATTTGAAATTTTTATTGGTGAAAAGTTAGAGGATTCTTTTGAAAAAAGAGCAGAGAAAGTTAAACAGTGGGCAAAAAAGTTGGAAATTGTGATTTTGCTTAAAGGACATTTTGATATTATCTCTGATGGAGAAAAAATAGAAATCAACAAAACTGGCTCTCCTTATATGACTAAAGGAGGTTTTGGCGATACTTTGGCTGGTATTTTAGGCGCGCTTTTGGCTCGAAAAATCGATTTGTTTGAAGCTGCCAAAGCAGCTGCTTTTATCAATGGCAAAGCTGGCGAGCTTGCCAGTCAAGTTTATGGAGAAGGAGTTTTAGCTTCTGATATTTTTGAATTTATCCCCAAAGTGATTGAAAAATTTAAATAAATTCATGGAGACTTTAGAATTGATAAAAAGATATTCAAAGATGGTTGAAAAGCCGATGAAAGAAATTTTGGGTTCTTTTTTGGAAAAAAAGTTTCAAAAGCTTGCTTTCTATCAAATTTCAACTGGCGGAAAAAGATTAAGACCAGCTTTAGCAATTATAAGTTGTCAATTGTTAGGTGGAAAAATTAAAGATGTTTTATATCCAGCTGCTGGAATTGAAATTCTTCATAACTACACTTTGATTGTTGATGATATCATTGATCATAGTCATTTAAGAAGAAATCAGCCTACTTTATGGTTTAAATTCGGAACCTCAGTGGCAGAATGTTTAGGAATGATCTATGCCGCTTCCATTTTTCAAGCCGCCCAGCGCTCAAAATTCCCTTCAAAAATTAATGAGATTTTTGCTTTGACTTTAAAAAAGATTACTCAAGGAGAGATTTTGGATGTTTTATTTGAAAGAGCTGGAAGAGAAAATGAACCTTATATTTTCGAAAATCGCTATTTTGAAATTTCAGAGAAAGATTATCTTAAAATGGTCAGCCAAAAAACTGCCGCTTTATTTGAAGCGGCTTGCCAGGTCGGAGGCATTTGTGCCAATGGCAAGAAAAAAGAAATTCAAGCTTTAAAAAACTATGGGTTTAACTTAGGAATTGCTTTTCAAATCCGAGATGATTTTTTAGATATTTTTGGAGAAGAAAAAAAGTTTGGCAAAAAAATTGGAAAAGATATTGAAGAAAGAAAAGGAGGCAATCTTTTAATTTTGCTTGCTTTAAAAGAACTTTCTTTTTCAAAAAGAAAAACACTTGAAGCAATTTTAAAAAAGAAAAAAATTAAAAATGAAGATCTTAAAAAAGCAATTCAGCTAATTGAGGAAACCTCAGCTTTAAAAAAAGCCGCTTCTTTGTCAAAAAAATTTATCAAAAAAGCTAAAAAAAGTTTAGAGCTTCTTCCTCAAAATAAATGGAATGAAATTTTAAAAGAAATTGCTGATTTTATCATCCAAAGAGAAAAATAAAAGAATAATGGCTAACTCTTTCAGCGCTAAAAACTTAAAAGTCCTTTTAATAGAAGACGATTCCTATGCAGTCCAGTTTTATCAGGATGTTATTAGTTCTGAAACTAATTGGGAGCTTGAAGTCATTGACTCCTTAACTGATATTGAAAAAGATTTTGAAAGAATTAAAAAAATTAATCCAGATGTAATTTTACTTGATTTAATCTTGCCTCTTTTTTCAGAGCCCGAAAAAGGTGGAAGTTACATTCTTGACAAAGAACTTGGGTTTCAAATTTTAGAAAGATTAAAAAAAGATGAAGCCACCAAAAAAATTCCGGTAATTGTCATTTCAGCTCTTTCTGGAGAAGCAGATAAAGATCGGGCTAAAGCTTTGGGAGCCGAAAAATATTTAGTAAAGTCAGAAATTCTTCCTTTTCAAATCATTGAAGCCATAGAGGAAGTTTTGGGTTTATAAAGACTCTTGACAAATTTCAAAAAATGTTCTCTAATTTTGAATAGAAAATAGAAAAAAATTAAAAGGAGGTGGTAAAAATGAGGCGAATTGGTTTTATTCTCGTTTACATCTTTAGCTTTTTGATAGTCTCCTGTACCCCACTAGAAATGGCGACACTAGTGAAACTAAGTATTCCTGAGGAAGTAGGATACAAAGCAGCCGCAAGACAAGTAATAGAAAAAAGAAAGGGAAGAGAAATCATCACTAATTTTTCTTATTATGAGAATCTTTCATTAGTAAAAAAATTCTTGAGAAATGAGGGGGGTTATGAAATTCCCCTTGGTGAAAGACAGAAAGCTTTCATTGTGGTAATTGAATCTAATCCTCTTTTTGAAAAAGTTAAAATTTTTATCATAGAACCGAAAAGAATCAGAGTGTGGGCAGGGAGTGTCTCAACTACTGGCATTATCAAAGAAGATCCGGAATTTACTAGTTCCCTCGCAAAAGAACTTGCCTATTTTTCCAAGAAACATTTTTCTGAGAAATAATGCAAATAGAAGAGTTTAAAAAAGGAACCGCCCCTGGCGGTTCCTTTTAACTAAAAACTATCTTTCCTCTTGACAAAAAATTAAAAAAACTTTTGATAATAAAGGAAAATGATGAGGTTTCTACCAAAAATCTATTCTGAAAAATTTTAAGGCAAAAAATCTCGCCCTTCTGGGCGAGATTTTTTTAAATTTAAAAACTAAATAAGGAGGTAGAAAATGGAGCAAAAAATTTGTCCAGCAAGGATTTTAAAAATTTGTCCTTTTGCAGGACCGGGATGTAGTTTTGAAGCAACGAAAGAATGTCCGGTTTATCCAGAAATGAAAAGAAAGATTGAGGAAGGTTTTTCAAACGGAAAATGGAAAGAATTTTGTCCGATTTTGGTATTTCAAGGTTTTTCTCACTGCTTTTGTGATATTCTTTCGTTGAAAAGAAAATTCCAAGGAAAATGCTGGAAAGAAAGAGTAGAAAAGAAAAAGAAAATAATGATTTGTCTTCCAAGAGAAAAGTTTTCTCAACAGGAAATCCTTCAAGCTCTTTTAAAATCTAAATAAATCTTTGAAATTTTTTAAAGAGAGCCTTTTTTGAGGCTCTCTTTATTTTTTGATTTTTCCACAAATTGAAGTTGTTTTTTGAAAAATTTTAAAATATAATTAAAACAATGAAGCAACGCTCAAAGAAAAAAATTATCTTTTTTCTTGCCTTTTGCCTGGCTTTAATTTTAGGACTTGTTTTTGCTGGAATTTCTTTTTCCAAGAAAGAAAAAGTTGAAGTCACTTCAAACAAGGAAAGTTTTTCTTCCCAAAAAGATTCTACTCTTGGTTCTCAAAAAAGTTTTTGTGAAGCTGACACTTTTTCATTTAAAGAAGAGTCTTTAGAAGAGAAAAAAGTAAATTTCACCCAATATTTAGCTTCTCTTCTTTCAACTCAAATGATGCTTGAGTTTGGAAAAGAAAATCCAGTTTCAAGCAAAGCTGAAATTGAAAATTTGTCTCAAATTTTAGAAAAAAAGATGCCTGAGCTTTTAAATCAATTTGAAGTAGAAAAAGATGAGCTTAGAAAAGAAGAAATTGAAACTATTCCTCATTCAAAAGAAAATGTCAATCAGTATCTTGAAGCTCTCGGTAAAACTTTGGATAAGGTTTTCAAAGAAAATCCTCCATCTAAGTTGCTTGGAGATTTCTTTCAAAAAAATGACCCTTCTTCCTTAAAAAATTTTCTTTCTCAGCTTAAAGATTCAAAAGAAAAACTTAAAAAAATAAAAGTTCCTGAAGGTTATCTTGAAATTCATCAAGAAATTTTTGGTTTGATTTCTTTCATTCAAAAAATCGTTGAAGCAATTTTAGATTATCAAAACGATCCTTTAAAAGCTCTGGTTGCGATTGAAATTTCTCAAAGTCTTCTCCCTCAAAAAGTTGATCAAACCTTTGAAGTTCTTGAGGAAAAATTAATCCAAGATGGTTTTAAAATCTTACCATGAGCTTAAAGCTTGATTTTCAAAAATTTTTATCTTTGATTTTAATCTTTTTCATTTGCTCTTCATTTACTTTGTGGGGAGTTTTTCTTAAACCAAAAGAAGTGAAAGCTGCCGAACCTGTAGAGGTAGTTAATTGGTGGGAGTGGATTAAACATCATATTGCTCATTGGATTAAAGAGTGGGCAATGTGGACAAAAGAATGGGCAACAAGAGCAGCTGTTGATGTTTTAAAACATCACTTAATGAAAATGATGATCGATGAGGTGGTTGTTTGGATTCAAGGAGGAGGAAGACCGCATTTTGTGAGTGATCTTGAAAGTTATCTTGGAGATGAAGTAAATGCCATCGTTGGCCAGATGATTTGGAATTCTGATTTAAGATGGCTTTGCTATCCTTTTTCTTTTAAGGTGCGGGTTCTTCTTCCTTTTGCCGGGTACCGTTCCCATTATGTTCCCTGCACCTTAGAAGATGTTATCAGAAACATTGAGCATTTCTTTAATGATTTTCGATACGGTTCTTGGATTGCTTGGGAAAGAGTTTATCTTGATCCTCAAAATAGTTATTGGGGAGCTTTAGTGATGACTCATGATGCCTATCTTGAAGAATTTGCCAAAGAGCATGAGAAAAGGGTATTAGAACTCATTGCTGGAGATCAATTTTTAGGAGAGAAAAAATATGTTACTGATGAAACTCGATGTTCCCCAGGTTGTTATCATAGCTATTATCAAAATTGCTTTGATGCGTGCTATGAGAAACTTCCTAACAGGGAAGAATGCGAAAAAGAATGCAAAGAAAAAGCTCAGCAAGTTTGTTGTAAAATCAGAGAAATTATCCTTACCCCAGGAAAAGCTTTTAGCTATGGTCTTTCTTCAGCTCAGGATGCTACTTTCAAAGAAATTGCTAATCTTCAAAGTCTTGCCGATATGATTCCTATTATTGTTGATGCTTTAATTACCCGACTTCTAAAAAGCGCTACTGGACTTTTAGGACTTAAAAGTTCAGCTCCTTCAGGTGGCTGGACTCCGGGAAACATTGTCGCTCCTTCTCCAGACAGTGATTATAAAGATAAAATGATTGATGTTTTAAATCAACGAACTTATTTTGATCGAAAATATGCCCAAGAGATTCTTGACTATGATAAAAAATCGCTAAAGCTAATTGAAGAAGAAATTTTACCTAAACTTAACTTTATCAAAGAAAATTGCCCTCAAAAAATGCCAAATGTTGAAAGAAAAATTTCTGAATACCAAGAACTTTCTCAGGAGTTGAGAAATGAAATTAATTCCATTGAAGAAAAATTAAATTCTTATGAGCAAATTCAACAAAAAATTAAAGATGCTTCTACTTACCAAGAAGTGGAAAGATTAGTTGAAGAAGGAGTTTCTCTTTTTACCAAAAATCAAGCTGAGCCAATTTATACTTATGAAAAAGTTGATCAGGCAAAAGAGAAATATCAGGATTTGAAGAGAGAAAATGAATACATTTCCCGGATCTATCGAAATTGTCTACCTAGAATCTATCCATAATTTTGAAAATTTATGAGAAAAAAATTTTTTAAAATTTTAATCATTTTAGGACTGACAGGAATTTCTTTCCTTTTTTCCTCTCATTTTGCTTTTGCTTTCTTTTTAGTCGATTGGGCAGGAAAGGCAGTGATTTGGACTTGCGGAAAACTAGCTTTTCTTTTTGGCTGGCTGGCAGCTGTAGTGATTAGTCTTGAAAACTGCTTTAGGAATAAAATTGATCCACTTCATATTCAAAAAGGTCGATCGGTCAAAGAAAAAAGATTAAGGGTTTAAAGGAAATAAGTCAAATTTTTCATATTTATCAGAAAGGTGATTAATTTTTTCTGAAAAAATAATTTATTGAAAAAAAGTAAAAATGATGCCTGCACTTTCAGCCATAGGAGCAGCCATAGGAAGGCTCCTCCCTATCATAGCGCCAGTAGCCGCTGGTGTTATTGGTTCTGCTATTTTTGGCAAGGTACTAATTGATGTAACCACAAAGTCCGTCATTTGGATTTGCGGCAAACTAGCTTTTCTTTTTGGTTGGCTGGCAGCTGTAGTAATTAGTCTTGAAAACTACTTTTTAAGATGGGTTTTGGAAATGAATTTTCATTTAATGGATTCCTTAATTTTGAAACGAGGTTGGGAGATTTGTCGGGATATTGCTAATTTGGGATTTGCTTTGGGAATTCTTATTATCTCCTTGGCTACGATTGCCAATTATCAGCCCTATCATGCTCGGCGACTTTTAGCCCGCCTTATCATTGCCGCTCTTTTAATTAATTTTTCTTTAATGATTTGTGGAATTTTTGTTGATTTTTCTAACTCTTTTATGAAATATTTTGCTGATGCTTGCGGTGGTACTAAAAATTTAGGAGAGATGCTTCAAGCGGCAGTTAAAGCTTCAACTGTTGCTCAAGGTCCATCTGATGAAGCTGTTGGTAAGGAGATGAAAAACGAAAAAGGAAGTGATCTTAAAGCAGTTTTAATTGCAGTCGGAGGGTTAATTTTTAGTGCTATTTTTTTAATCATCTTAGCCGTTGTTTATGCTGCTTTAATTTTTCTTCTTTTCGTAAGATATGCCACCCTTACCTTCCTAATCATTCTTTCCCCTTTGGCTTGGATCTTTTGGTTTTTGCCGACCAGCTTAGAGGGAGCTGGTGGCCCTTGGGAAAGATGGTGGAAGCGTTTTCTTAATTGGATTTTCTTTGGACCAGCAATGCTTTTCTTTGTCTTTCTAGCTCTTTCAGTTTTAGATCCAGCGATTAGCAACAGGACTTCTGAAATGATAATTGCTCAGCAGATAGATAGCGAAGTAGGTCAAAATGCTTTAGTTGGGGCTACTATAGCTCGGCCTTCTTCCCCCCAAAGCGGAATTTCTTGGCTGATGCAATATGCTTTAGTAATTGGAATTCTTCTTCTTGGAATGAGATTTAGTTTAGAGCTTTCTGAAGGAATTGGAAGTGGCTTTTATAAAGCTGCCGAAGGAGTTGTCGCAGCACCTCCTAGATGGGTTGGCAGAAAAATTAAAGGAGCCGGTGAAAAAATCCGTGGCGCTGGCAGGGCAATTACTGGAGCGATAACTGGAAAGGCAAAAGAGCGTTTAGTGACTGCTGGAAAAATAAGACCTTCAACCAGAACCGGTCGAATTTTAAGAAAAGTTACTGTTTTACCTGGTGTTGGAAGAATTGCCCGTAAACGAGTTGAAGCTCGAGAGAAAATAAGAGAAAATATTAGAGAAATGGTGAAAGGTTTGGAGAAGGTTCATCCAGATGAAATTGAAAGAATGTTAGAAGTAGGAAACACTCAGCAAAAAGCAGCTGCAGTTTGGGCACTTATAAAGAGAAGAATTTGGAAAGAAGAGAAAAAATATAAAGATGCTCTCCGACTTTTAGTTCATCGATTTAGAATTGATCCGAGCGCAGACTGGAAATATAAAAGAAAGAAAAGAATAAAGATATCATAAAAAATAAAAAATGAACCAGGAAAAAATTTCAAAATTAGAAAAGGAAATGGAAAAAATGTTTGAAGAGATGACTCTTCAAGAAGCCCGAGAAGAAAATTGGCATTTCTTTTTTGCACCTTCATTAAGAGAATATGTGACTCAAACCGATCCTTCTTTTAAAGAAATTTATCAAGCAACAGATAAAGCTCTTCCTAAAATAAAAGCTTCAATTTTTGCTGAAATTTTAAAGAGTCTTTGCTTCAAATCAATTGAATTTTTGTTTGAAAAAATTTTCTTTTCAGAATTAGAAAAATTAGGTGGGAAAAAGTGGCTTCAAGAAAACAATCCTTCGCTTTATCGTTACTTAAATTCAGCTGCTGGCTTTCAGCTTTTTGAAAAAGAGAACTTAAAAGAAAAAATTTCTCAAATCTATGATGATCTTCCTGAAAAGATAAAACAAGCTTTATTTTCCTATGAAAATGCCATTTTAAATTTAAAAATTTGTCAAAAATTTGGAATTTCAGAAGAAAAAGTTTCTCAACTTTCCCTTTTAGTTGGAAAAGTTCTTTTAGGAATTTTAAATCCCAAAGATCTTTCTGAAAAGCTTTCTCAAGATCTAGAGATTTCTCCTGAAACTTCTCTTAAAATTTCTCGTCTTTTAAGTCGAGAGATTTTCTTTCCTTTAAAAGAAAATTTAAAAGAAGCTGAAAAGCTTGCTAGTAAAGTTGGATTAAAAGAAGAAAAAGAAGAAATCATCCCAATGGAAGAAACCGTTAATCTCAAAGAAATTTTACCTGAAATAAAAGAAGAAAAACTAAAAAGAGAAAAAGCTTTGAATCTATCTGAATTGGTTAAAGAAAAAGAGCCCGAAACAAAACCGCAGCCAGAAAAAAGAGAAGAGTTAGAAATAAAACCAGAACCAAAGAAAGAAAAAGCTTTAGAAGAAGAAAAACCAATTCCAAAGCCAGAACCTTCTTTTAAGCCAGAATTCAAAATTTCTTCAGAAAAAGAAAAAATTAAACCCATTGCTGACATTGAAAAACCAAGAATAGAATTTGAAGAAGTAAAAGAAAGAGAAGAAGAACCTTTATTTGGAAAAATAGAATTTCCTGGAGAGAAGAAAGAGGTGTTAAAAAAACCGCCCCAAAAGCCAGAAATAAAAGAAGTTGAATACAAAAAACCTCCTGAACCAAAATCTCCTTTCAAAAAACCTCTTGACTTTTCAAATCTATGAGATTTCCGGTGCCTCAATTCATTGAAATTGAAGATAAAATTATCGGACCGCTTTCTTGGCGTCAGTTTGGTGAGCTGGCTTTTGCTGGTGCGATTTCTTTTATCAGCTATTTTCTTTTTGTAAAATGGGTTTGGTTTTTAATTTCGGTGATTTGTTTTTCGGTTGCTTTTTTGCTGGCTTTTTGGCGTCCTTATGGTTTAAGAGCTGATCAAATGGTTCTTTGGGCGATAAAACATTTTACTCGTCCCCGATTTTATTTTTGGCAGGCACCGGAAAAGAAGATTGAAATTGAAATCGAAGAATCTTCTTTTCTTGAAAAAAGAAAAGAGAAAAAAGAAGAAAAAAGACCTTTAAAAATTGAAAAAGAAGATTTTGAAAAGCTTGCAAAAATTTTAGATGAAAGATAAAATAACCTAAAAATCTTCATGGCTCAATTCCCCTCAACTCATAAACTCCTTGAAGTTGAAGATATTAAAGATGGAATCTTGATTCTTAAAAATGGTTCTTTGCGGCAAATCATTGCTGTTTCTGGAATCAATCTTTTGCTTAAATCAGAAGAAGAGCAGAACATCATTTGCTCTTCCTTTCAAGAATTTTTAAATTCTTTGGATTTTTCTCTTCAGCTTGTGGTTCATTCTCGAGAAGTTAGTCTCAGAAACTATTTGGAAAAATTAAAAGAAAAAGAAAAAAAAGAAACTTCTGAGCTTTTAAAGCTTCAAATCAGAGAATATATTGAATTTATCAAAAGTTTAGTTGAAAAAGGTGCTTTTTATCAAAAAAGTTTTTTTGTCATTGTGCCTTACGATGAACCAATCATTTCTTCGAAAAAATCAATTTTTTCTTTTCTAAAAATTCCTTTCAAAAAAACTGAATCTTCCAAAAAAACTAATTCTCTTTCTTTTGAAAGAAAGAGAATTCAATTGCTTCAAAGAGTTGATTTGGTTCTTAGCGGTCTTGAAAAAATTGGACTAGAAACAAAAGTTTTAAACACCAAAGAAGTAATTGAATTTCTTTACAATCTTTACAATCCAGGAGTGATGGAAAAAACTGGACTTGAGATTTTAAAAAAGATTGAGCTATGAAAAAATTTGATTTTCTGAAAAAAATAAAAAAAGAGATAAAAAAAGAAAAAATTTTTCTTCCAAAAGAAAGCTTAAAAGAAGTAAGCGGTATTGAGATTTTAAAAAACATCATTGCTCCTTCAGGGCTGGAAATTAATTCTAATTTCTTAAAACTAGGCAATCTCTACGGAAAATCTTTTTTCATTTTTTCTTATCCAAGCTATCTTGATTTTGGCTGGCTTAATGAAATCATAAATTTAGAAAGAATTTTTGATGTTGGAATTTTCTTCCATCCAGTTGATGTCTCTTCAGCTTTAAAACAGCTCCGAAAAAAAGCGGCTCAAATTGCGGCTCAAATTGCTGAGCTTGAAGAAAAAGGTTATGTCAGAGACCCCGAACTTGAAGCCGCTTATCAAAATATTGAAAGATTAAGAGATGCGCTTCAAAAGGCTCAAGAAAAACTTTTTCGAGTTGGCTTTTATTTGACTTTGTGGGCAGAAAGTTTAGAAGAACTTGAAGCGGCAGAAAAAGAAATTTCTCTTTTACTTGAGGGAAAATTAATTTATCTTAAACCAGCCGTTTTCCTTCAATGGGAAGGAGCTGAAAGTTGTTTTCCTTTAGGACTTGATAAAATTAAAGTTCACAACATTTTAGATACTTTACCGGCTTCAACTTTCTTTCCTTTTGTTTCTTTAACTTTATGTTCTGATGAAGGAGTGCTTTATGGAATTAATCTTCATAACAGCACCCCAGTGATTCTGGATCGCTTTTCCCTTGAAAATGCTAATATGCTTATTTTTGCTCAATCCGGTGCTGGTAAAAGCTATTTTGCAAAGCTTGAGACCATTAGATCTTTGATGAGAGATATTGAAGTTCTAATAATTGATCCAGAAAAAGAATACAAAAACCTTGCTTTTGCTTTGGATGGAGATTTTTTTGATATCTCAATTGCTTCAGATTATAAAATTAATCCTTTTGATCTTCCTAAAGGCTCACCTGATGAATCAAATGAAGAAATTTTAAAATCAAACATTTTAACTTTAGTTGGTCTTCTAAAATTAATGCTTAAAGAAATCCCTCCAGAAAAAGAACCACTTTTATATCAAGCTTTAGAAAAAGTTTATGAGTTAAGAGATATCACTCCAAAAACTGATTTTTCTAAAATCAGCCAATATCCTTTACTTTCTGACCTTGAAGCAGTTTTAGAAGGAATGGAAGGGGGAAAGGAGTTGGCTCAAAGGCTTTATCCTTATACCAAAGGAGTTTATGCTGGCTTTTTAAATCATCCGACCACTATTAAAATTAAAAATCGATTGGTGGTATTTTCTTTAAGAGATTTAGAAGAAGAATTAAGACCAATTGCAATGTATCTTATTTTAAATTTCATCTGGGATTCAATTAGAAGTAATCTTAAAAGAAGAATTGTTTTAATTGATGAGGCTTGGTGGATGATGAGATATCCTGATTCTGCTTCTTATCTTTCAGCTTTGGTAAAAAGAGCCCGAAAATATCTTTTAGGTATTACCACTATTACCCAAAATATCAGTGATTTTTTGAATTCTCCTTATGGTATGCCGATTATCACTAACTCTTCCCTTCAATTCCTTCTTAAAAATTCTCCGGCTAACAGTAAATTAATCGCTAAAACTTTAGGTCTTTCAGAGGTAGAAAGAAGGCTTTTAGAAAGATTTGATGTTGGAGAAGGACTTTTTTTAACTTCTTTAGGTCATGTTCCAATAAAGGTTATTTCTTCGTACACCGAACATAAACTTATTACTACCAAGCCTGAATAATTTATGATCTCTTCCATTGATTTCTTTTTTATGTTATTATTAGCAATAGGAGCTGACGTTTGTGAAGTAATTGGAGGATTTAGCTTAGGAATTCCAGGTTTAGGAATAATTGTCTGGTTTGGTGTTTATCTGATTGGTTTGATTATTTCTTTTATTTTAAATCTTTGGATCTTTTTAAAAGGAGCAAGAATTTTTTGGATGATTGCTCTTTCAATTGTTGATCTTTTAAGTGGAGGAGTTTTGCCAGCGAGAACTTTAGGAGTAATTGTGACCTATCTTCTTTCAAAAAGCAAACTGCCAATTCTAGGAGGTCGAAGAAAAATTTTTTCTTTCAAAAGAAAATGAAAAAGAAATTAATTTACATTTTAGCAAGTCTTATTTTTTCTTTTCTTCTTTTCTCTTTCTCGCAAGCTCAAGAGAATTATTTTATCTATCTTACCTGGAAAGCTGGCACTTTATCTGAACCTGATTTTGAAGGAAAAAACCTTCCGGTTACCGAAAGCAAAGTTTATCTTTCAGCTCAAATTTTTGATCAAGCTGGTCGAAAAATTGATCCTAATCAATTTATCTTTTATTGGGAAGTGAATTTTAATGATCACTTTTTTGATTGTCTTGAAGAGGATTTCTTTAAAGCTCTTCCTGGAAAAAATAAAATTTGCTTTTTAGCTTCTAAAGCTGACTTTCTTCCCTACCAGGTAAAAGTGACAATTCAAAGAGGCAATTGGTGGCAAGAAAAGAGAGTTACAATCCCTTACCAAGTCCCTGAAATTGTGATTGTGCCCCAAGGAAGAAAAGTTTCTTTGAAAAAAATTGCTTTAAAACCAACCATGAATTTTGTTTTGAAAAAATATTACTTTCCAGATTTTAAAAATCTTGAAATAAGATGGTATCTTGATGAGGAAAAATCTGAAGGAGAGGTTGAAAATCCTTCTTTTCTTACTTTAGAGTTTTATCCAGGAATTGAAAAAGGAAGAAAGTTTCATCTTTATGCTGAATGTTTTGATAAAAGATTTCGCTTTTTAGAAGCCAAGGCCGGACCAATTGAAATCATCAAAAAATAAATGAAAAAAATTTTAATCATCATTTTCCTAGCCAGCTTTCTTTTTGGAAATTTGGTTTTAGCCCAAGGCTATAAAATTAGTGTTTCTCTTCCTGGTGCTCCAAAAGGAACTGAGGTGAGAGATCCTTCTGAATACATTGGAATTCTTTTTAAAGCTGGCTTAGCCATTGCTGGAGTTTTAGCTTTGGTTTTTCTTCTTTATGGTGCCATTCTTTATACTATTTCTTCTTCTCGAGGCAATGTTGAAGGAGAAGCTGAAGCCAAAGAAAGAATTTATTCAGTTTTTTTGGGTTTAGGACTTTTACTTTTAAGCTATCTTATCCTTTACACCATCAATCCTGATTTGGTAAAATTGAAAATGCCAAGAATGAAAGTGAGTCCAGAAGTAGCAACTCCTGGAGGAGCTGGAGAAGGTCAAACTTCAGCAGATATTCAAAAACAATGTGTAGAAAGTGCTCTAAGAAGTTGTGATACTTGCTGGGTAGATGATAAGGATATTCCTAGCCTGGCTGAGAAAAATATTTCAGAGTTGAAAAATTATTTGGAGTCAAATAAAATGTCGGAGTGTTATAAATGTATCGAAAGAAGGTGCTTCAAAAACAAATAGAAGTAACTTTCTTTTGAAATAAATCCATGAAAAGATATCTTTTTCCAATCATCAGTGTCATTTTAGGAATTTCTCTTTTTGCTCTTATCTGGTTTCTTTTAGTTGGGAAAAAAGAAGAAACTCCTTTAAAGCCTCCTTCATTTCCTAAAGGAGAGATTTCACTTCCAAAAGAAATTGAAGAATCAGGAGCAAATCTTTTAAAAATTAATCAAAAAGATAGTCTTGGCTATTTCAAAAAAGATAATTATCTTTACTTTTTTGATCTCTCTGGCAACCTTTATTTTTATGATTTAAATTCGAATCAGCTTTTTGAGGAAACTGGGGTAAAGTTTGAAAACCTTATCGGATTTAAAGTTTCACCTAACAAAGAAAAATTAATTTTAATCTGGCAGGAAAATAATAAAAAAAGATTTTCCTTATTTGACCTTAAAACCAAAAAAGTTTTCTTGTTGCCTGAAGTTAATGAAGTCAATTTTTCTCTTTTCGATTCCAATAAAGGTGTTTTCTTTAAAGAAGAAAAAGAAAAAAGTTCAGTAATTGGAGAGATTGATTTTTCTGCTCAAACTCTTAAACCTTTATATAAAATTGATGCCTATGATCTTTTAGTTTACTTTCCTCAAAAAGATTTAATTGTCTTTTTAGATCGACCAAGTCATTTTGTTGAAAGTTCAGTTTTCTTTTTAGATCTTAAAACCAAAAAAGTAGAAAATTTAATCAAAAAACAAGCCTTTTTTGCTAAACCAACCGGAGTCATGATAAAATTCTTTGATGATGGAAGCTTTTTGCTTGCTTTTCCTTCTTTAAGAAAACTTCAATTTTTCTCAAAAGAAAGAAAGCTTCTCTTTGATTTTGATTTCTTTACTTTTCCGGAAAAGTGTCAAAAAAATGAAAATCTTCTTTTCTGTGCCGCTCCTTTAGAGCTTGATGAAAAAGCTTCTCTTCCTGATGAATGGTATCAAGGCAAACTTAATTTTCCGGAAGCAATCTATAAAATCAATTTGGAAAATGGCTTAAAAGAAAAAATTTATCAAACCGAAATCTCGGATATCATTGATCTTGAAGTTATTTCCTCAAATCAAATTTCCTTTTTTGATCGAGTCTCTGGCTCAGTTTATCTTTTCACCTATTAAAAATGCTTGACTGGCTTTTTAATTACCAAAAAAGATATCTCAGAAAAATTAAGCCCATCGTTGAAAAAATTAACTCTCTAGAAAAAAAATTTGAGAAAATTTCTGATAAAGAACTTGGAGCAACGACTCAAAAATATCGGGAAAGGTTAAAAAAAGGAGAGAGCTTAGACGAAATTTTGCCTGAAGTTTTTGCTTTGGTAAGAGAAGCCTCCAAAAGAACTTTAGGTCAAAGACATTTTGATGTGCAGCTAATGGCTGGAATTGCGATGCATCAGGGAAAGATTGCTCAGATGTTTACCGGTGAAGGAAAGACTTTAGCCGCCACTTTGCCAGCTTATCTTAACTGTTTAACTGGCAAAGGAGTTCATATTGTTACGGTAAATGATTATTTAGCTCAAAGAGATACCGTTTGGATGGGTCAAATTTATCATGCCTTGGGAGCAAAGGTAGCTTGCTTAATTCATGAAAAAGCTTTTTTATATGATCCCGAATATCAAAAAGAGATTTCAGAAAAAATGGATAAGGAAAGAGATCTTCTGGGAAGTTTTAAAATTGTGAAAAGCTTTTTAAGAGAAGTGCCTCGAAAAGAAGCTTATCAAGCTGATATTATCTATGGCACCAATCATGAGTTTGGTTTTGATTATTTAAGAGATCATATGGTTTATGATTTAAAAGATAAAGTCCAAAGAGAGCTTTATTTTGCCATTATTGACGAAATTGATTCCATTTTAATTGATGAAGCCCGAACCCCACTCATTATTACCCAGCCTGATGTTGAATCTTCAAAATATTACCAAAAATTTGCCCGGATTGTTTCTTATCTTAAAGAAGGAGAAGATTATGAAGTTGATGAAAAATTGAAAAGCGTTGCTTTAACTCCAAAAGGTTTAAGAAAAGTTGAAGGAATGCTTGGAGTTGACAATTTATATTCTTTTAAAAATTTCCATTTGGTTCATTATTTGGATCAATGCCTTAAAGCTTTTGCTCTTTTTAAAAAAGATCGGGACTATGTGGTAAAAGACGGAGAAGTTATTATTGTCGATGAATTTACTGGAAGGCTGATGTATGGAAGAAGATTTTCTGGTGGGCTTCATCAAGCCATTGAAGCTAAGGAAGGAGTGCCCGTTAGGGAAGAAGCAAAGATTTTAGGAATGATTACCATTCAAAATTATTTTCGAAAGTATCAAAAACTTGCCGGAATGACCGGCACAGCAATTCAAGCCGCAGAAGAATTTGACAAAATTTATCATCTTGATGTTATCTGTATTCCTCCAAACAAGCCTATCAGAAGAATTGATCTTCCAGATTTGGTGTTTTTAACCAAAAAAGTTAAGTTAAAAAAGGTAGTAGAAAAAGTGAAAGAATGCTATCAAAAAGGTCAGCCAATTTTGGTGGGCACTCGTTCAATCGAAGCTAATGAAGAAATTTCTTCGCTTTTAAAAAAAGAAGGTATTCCTCATCAAGTTCTCAATGCTAAGTATCATGAAAAAGAAGGTGCCATTATTGCTCAAGCTGGAAGAAAAGGGGCGGTTACGGTTGCTACCAATATGGCTGGTCGGGGGGTTGATATTATCTTAGGAGGTAATCCTCCTGATCCTCAAGAAGCCGAAGAAGTAAGAAAACTTGGCGGTCTTTTTGTTCTTGGCACCGAGAGACATGAATCAAGAAGAATTGATGATCAGCTTCGAGGTCGAAGTGGACGTCAAGGTGATCCTGGAGTGAGCCAATTTTTTCTTTCCTTAGAAGATGATCTTTTAAGAATTTTTGGCGGAGAGAAAATAAAAAATTTGGTTCAGAAACTTCATCTTCCAGAAGATGAGCCGATTGCTTCAAAGTTTATTTCCAAAATCATTGAAGAAGCTCAAAGAAAAGTAGAAGGTTTAAATTTTGATTTAAGAAAACACACTTTAGAATACGATGAGGTTTTAGAAACTCAGCGTGAGGCTTTTTATAAAAAAAGAGATGAAATTTTAAAAAAAGAAGACTTTTTTGAATTTTTAGAGAAAATTGTTAAAAAAATTGCCCAAAATTTAGAAACTTATTTTCCTTCAAAAGAAACTCTTAAAAATTTTTTAGCTCACCTTAAAGAAGGAGAAGAAAAGGAAATTCAAAGTTTGATTTTAGATTCTTTTAAAGAAAAATTTCAAAAAGTAGAAAATGTTAATCAAAAGATCAAAATTATTTCTCTTTCTATTTTGGATTTTCTTTGGAGCAGGCATTTAGAAGATCTTGAAGCTTTAAAGGAAGCGGTTCGGGTGCGGGCTTATGGCGCTAAAGATCCTTTAGTGGAATATAAAATTGAAGCCAAAAGACTTTGGGAAGGTTTTTTTGATCAATTTGAATTTCTGCTTTTTCAAGCCTTTTTTGCCCTTGAAGAGAAAGAGAAAATAAAGCCAAAAGAAAACTTTAAGGTTTATCATCCAAAAGGAAAAAAGATTGGACGAAACGATCCTTGTCCTTGTGGTTCTGGAAAAAAATACAAATATTGCTGTGGGCGAAATGAACCTTAATTTTAAGAAAATAAAATTTTTGCTTCTTTTATTAAAGGCAAAATCTCTTTTAAAGGAAGTTTTAATTTTTTTGCCAAAACTTTTTCATCTTCTTTTAAAAGATCTTTTGCAAGCATCATTCCCTTTTTTGAAAAAATCTCTTTAAATGAGCTTTTAAAAGAAGTTAAAATCGTAATCGGATAAAGCCCTTTAGATTCGATTAAAAATTCTAATCCTTTATCTTCTGGATAGCGCCATCCCAAAAGTTCCATTTTAAGACATCGACTAAATTTAATTGCATTTTGGCTAAATTTAGCATTGGTGACAATTATCGGTTTAATTTGAAAATTTTCTTTTTCTAGCTTTCTAAAGAAAGAACTATTTTTAAGATCCAAAAACCGCGCCCAATTAGCTAAGGCAACTTTAAGATCAACCTTTTCTCCTTTTCTCCAATGATATTTACATTCTCCAATATAAACCAGCTTTCCTTTTTGAGCCAAAAAATCAATTTCATATTTTATTTGACAGCCACTTAAAAGATACTGATTAAGTTTTACCTCAAAGCCATTGCTTTTTAAAACCTCGCCAATGAATTTTTCAAAAGGAAAACCACTTGGTCCTAATTTAAGCATGGCTTTTTTCAAGGTATATCTTAAAGCTGAAGCCGGATCTTCTTTTAAAAGAGCCTTTCTTACTTTTTCAAAAATTTCTGAAGTTTGAGTGTTTTGGGGAATTTCTTTTTTTATTTTTTGAGCAATCCTTAAAGCCAGCTTTTTTGAAGCTCCAGCTCTTAAAGCCGACTGATAAACTTTTCTTAAAGAAAAAGGTTCTTTTTCTCCTAATGAATTAAGAACATACTTTCTCATTTTAATAAATGTATTTGAAAACTAACTTTTGGTTTTCATCATAAATTTCAATTTGATCATGAAATCGATTTAAAGAGAACTCTCCTAAATAAAGATACCAAATATTTTTGAAAAAATCCTCATCTTTTTGATGGTTTTTAAGGCAACTGCCATAGTTAAAATGCTCTTCAAGAAAATGAACACATTTTTCATCTTTTGAAATAGTGAAATTTCTTTGCCAGTCAGGGATTTCACAATTTCCAAGCCTTAAAATAAATTCTTGACACTCTTCAGAAAGAAAGGCAAGTTCTTCTTTTTCTGGTTTTGGGCAGCGAGTATAAAAATTTGGAAAAAATTTATAATTCTCTTTAAGATATCCCATGCATTTATTTAAAAGAAAAGATTTTCCTAAAGGAGAATCAGTGCCAATAAGATAGGCTTTTTGGTTTTTTTCCAAAAAAACTTCTTTTTCTTTGGCGCCCGGCTTCCAAATTTTTACTGCTTTTTTAATTTTCTTTTGAAATTTTTTTCCTTTAATTTTAAAACCACTGATTTTAATTTCTTCATTTTCTTCCAAATCAACCGGCTTTAAAACAATTACCGGAATTTTTCCTTTTAAAACCCTTTCAATTTTAATTTTGCCAAAATAAGGAGAAACATCTAAAAAGAAAGTTCGCTTTGCCGGCGATAAATCAACTTTATCTCCAACTTTGGCTCGAACCAAAAATTTAAATTCTTTAATTTTTGGATCAAGCTTTAAAGTGCGCCAGCTAAGATAAGTAGTTTTCCATTCTTTTTCTTGAGGCTCAAGCTTGGTTTCAAAGATAATCGGTTTTTTTGTTTCTTTTTGAGAGATAATTTTTCCTTCAAATTCAAATTTGACAATATTAGTTTCTTTTAAAACTTCACCTTCTTCTGGCCCGGAAATGATCTTGGTTTCAACCAAAAAGTCTTCCTCTTCTTTTTTCTTCTTTAAAGTTTTAATCTCGGTTTCTTTTGGCTTCTGCCAATAAGTTTTTTCTGGTTTTTTTCTTAAAGAAACCACTTTTTCTTTTCTTTCTTTTTCCTTTAACTCAAATTTTCCTTTTTCAATCAGAACTGCCTGATAGAAAAAATACCCCAAGCCAACCAAAAAAATTACAAACAAAACTTTCCAAAAAAACTCTTTCATAGCTTAAATTTTAAAAAAGTTGGAATTTTTTTCAAAAGCCGATATAATAAAGAAAAAAAAATGATTTCCAAGAAAGATATTGTCAGAATTGATGAATATCTTTGGGAGATTCCAAAATCTTTTAGATCGGATATGAGAGTTCCGGCAAGATTTTATGCTTCTGAAAAAATGTTAGATCAGCTTTTTCGCGATCGCTCTCTAGAACAATTAGTTAACACTACTACTTTGCCTGGAATTGTTAAATATGCTTTAGGAATGCCAGATATGCATGAGGGCTACGGCCCACCAATTGGCGGCGTTGGTGCCATGAGATATCCTGATGGCGTAATTTCCCCTGGCTTCGTCGGTTTTGATGAGAATTGTGGCGTCAGGCTTCTTCTTTCTGAATATGAAGAAAAAGAAATTCGTCCTTATCTTGAAAAACTTGCCACTGAAATTCACAAAGAAGTTCCTTCAGGGCTTGGCAGAGGAAGACAAATTAAGCTTTCTCTTGAAGAAATTGATCGAATTTTAGAAGGAGGAGTGCCTTATCTGGTTGAGAAAGGATTTGGAG
>Ga0190303_1000113_pt1 | contig 32469 bp, 15 predicted proteins | sample 48700701_MG_FD_161672 | JGI IMG/M metagenome (GOLD analysis project Ga0190303, IMG submission 161672) | Hydrothermal vent sediment bacterial communities from Southern Trench, Guaymas Basin, Mexico - 4870-07-0-1_MG | ecosystem: Environmental > Aquatic > Marine > Hydrothermal vents > Sediment ... | reverse complement strand
TGTCATCGCCGAAGGTGAAATTGTTCATGGTACCCTGCGAGCTGGCCATCACACCCAGCGCACTATACAACGCATTCACAATCCATTGCGAGGTTTCCACATTACCGGCAACCACTGCTGCGGGTGTTTTGGGACTAAGCATCGAGTTTTCTGGCACGATAATCCGGATGGGGCGCAGGCAGCCCTGGTTCATGGGAATGTCGTCCTTAACCAGTGTTCTGAACACATAGAGCACAGCGGCTCTGACAATAGCGTGGGGGGCGTTAAAATTATTGGGTAACTGTGGCGAAGTACCCTTAAAATCAACCGTTGCAGTGCGCTGCTGGGCATCGATACTCACGCTAACACAGATACGGGCAATGCCGTCTACCGGATAGATACAGCGACCCTCCCTGAGCTTTGTAATAGCCCTGCGTACCGCCTCCTCCGCATTATCCTGCACATGGTTCATATAGGAGAGCACGACCTTGAGGCCAAATTGGCCGATCATACGCCGTATCGCCCCTACACCCTGGTTGTTGGCCGCCACCTGAGCTTTCAGGTCAGCAATATTTTGCTCCGGATTGCGAGCCGGGTAAGGCGTTGCAGTGAGCTGCTTAACTATCTCGCGCTCTCTGAATTGGCCATCGCGTACCAGTAGCTGATTATCAAAAAGCACACCCTCCTGGGTAACACGGGTGCTGTTTGGGGGCATTGATCCCGGAGCGATACCGCCAATGTCAGCATGATGTCCCCTTGATGCAACAAAAAAAAGCAACCGGGAGCCAACGTCATCAAATACCGGGGTGATCACCGTAATATCAGGCAGATGGGTGCCACCCCGGTAGGGGGCATTACTGATATAACTATCTCCGGGCTTAAATTGCGCCCCCTGTATCTCAAGCAGTGCTTTGATACTTTGATCCATCGAGCCAAGATGCACTGGCATATGTGGAGCGTTGGCAACCAGATCGCCATGATGATCGAAAATGGCGCAGGAAAAATCGAGGCGCTCCTTGATGTTGACCGAATAACTGGTATTTTCCAGTACGGCCCCCATCTGCTCTGCAATCGACATAAAGAGATTATTGAAAATCTCCAGCATAATGGGGTCAACTTTGGTCCCGATAGCCGTGGCCGATGGTAGTTGCATCACGCGTTCAAACAGCAAACAGCCAGAAGCTGTAACCGTTGCCTGCCAGCCCGGTTCAAGCAGGTTGGTGCCAGTGGCTTCAACGATTACCGCCGGGCCCTTGATCCGGTGTCCTGCTTGCAATTTTTCTCTTTGATACAGGGGAGTCTGCTGTGCAATACCATCGCCAAAAACCGTCAGAACATCTTCCACTTCAGGCGGTTGACCGGTTATTTGGACTGGACCTGATTCTGGTTGATCCGAATCTGGCTCTCTGCCCGCCGCCTCAATGATCATCGATTCAAGGATCAACGCCCTGCCCTGCATCACAAATCCAAAACGCTGTTGATGGGCCGCTGAAAACTCATGTTGCATAGTCGGCAGATCAGACATTCTGACCGACAGAGAGGAGTCGGTACCAGCATATTTAATATGGGCAGTGACGCTGGTATTAACGAACTGTTGAGGGACACCCTGGGCAAAAAGCTCCTCTTGCGCACTGGCCATCATCGACTGGACATTATCGCTCAAATCTTCAAGTGTGCTGTTATCCAGCTGTGCCTCAACAGAAAAAAGCCGAATGGCCCGTAGTTCAGCAAGGCCCATGCCATAAGCGGAAAGAACACCCGCAAAGGGGTGAATCAGCACCTTTTTGATTCCAACTGCATCGGCCACCTGGCAGGTGTGCTGACCACCAGCGCCACCAAAACAGCAGAGCGTATAACCGGTGACATCATAGCCCTTCTGGGTAGAGATCTTCTTGATCGCATTCGCCATATTCTCAATGGCGATTTTAAGGAACCCTTCAGCAACCTCCCTGCTGTCCTTCATCTGCCCCGTTGCACTATTTATTTGACGGGTCAGACAGGCAAACTTTTCCTCCACAATGGCCAGGTCGAGCGGTTGATCCGCCCCGGCACCGAAAACACTGGGAAAATACTCTGGATTGATCCTGCCCAGCAAAAGATTACAGTCAGTCACAGTTAAGGGGCCGTTACGCCGGTAGCAGGCTGGGCCAGGGTCAGCCCCGGCTGATTCAGGGCCGACCCGAAGCCGGGAACCATCAAAGCTCAGGATCGATCCACCACCGGCGGCGACGGTGTGTATCTGCATCATGGCAGCACGCATCCTGACGCCAGCGACCATCGAGTCAAAGGTTCGCGTGAACTCTCCAGCAAAATGAGAGACATCAGTGGAGGTGCCACCCATATCGAAACCGATGATCTTTTGGTGGCCTTCACGCTGAGAAACGCGTACTGCACCCACAATGCCACCCGCCGGGCCGGATAGAATACTGTCCTTGCCCTGAAACAGCTCAGAGCTGACCAGCCCACCATTGGACTGCATAAACATCAACCGCACACTGCCCAGCTCAACGGCCACTTGATCGATATAACGTCTGAGAATAGGCGACAGATAAGCATCGACAACGGTGGTGTCACCACGGCTAACCAGTTTTATCAATGGGCTGGTTTGGTGCCCTGTACAAACCTGAGTAAAGCCAACTTCCCTGGCCAGTTTTGCCACCAGTTTTTCGTGCTCCCAATAGCGATAACCATGCATCAGTACAATGGCAATAGACCGATAGCCTTTTCGGTAAACCTCCTCAAGCTGTGCTCTGACCGTAGTGGGTTCAGGCAGCTGCAGCACCTGACCATCAGCCTGTACCCGCTCATCAATCTCTATAACCTCCGAATAGAGCAGTTCGGGGCGTTTGATCTGCAGGTCGAAGAGTCGGGGACGATTTTGGTAGGCGATTTTGAGGGCATCGTGAAAACCACGAGTAATCGCCAGCGCGGTGGGTTCGCCCTTGCGTTCAAGCAGCGCATTGGTGGCCACAGTAGTACCCATTTTAACCGAATGCAGAAGGTTAGCCGCAATAGGCTCTCCTGGTTTCAGACCAAGCACCTGACGAACGCCTGCTACCGCAGCATCAGGATATTGCTCGATATTATCAGAGAGCAGTTTATGGGTTAGCAGCTTCCCGCAGGGGCTGCGCGCAACAATATCGGTAAAGGTCCCCCCACGATCAATCCAGAATTGCCACTGTTTACCTTTTTGAATATTTTCGGTGGTGTTTATTGACATCGCTAATAGCTAAACTATTCCTAGTGTAACGTCCTATACTTGATTAATACGAAGATCTTACGAAGTTATCTCAGTCATTTTCTGGAAAACTGGACTATTGTAGCACCAGTGCCTAAATTGATACCAAGGGCTTGGTACGAAGTTCATGGCAATATTGCCGTAACTGGGGGAGCAACACATGAAAACAGGAACTATTCTCAGCAAGGCGGAATATCTGGATCATCTGGAGACCGAATTTCACAAAAAACTGAAAAAAGATCAGGTCGAGACGATAGTCAGCTTTGCCAGACACTGGTTTTTGAACCTGCCTGAAGAGGAGCTGGTCTGCCAGGCACTGGATGATGTTTATGGCAAGACACTCAATGCCTGGAAATTTATTCAGCAGTTTAGTCCTGATCAACCAAAAATAAACCTGTTTAACCCGGATTTTGAGACTCACCACTGGCAATCCAGTCACACCGTGGTAATGGTCCTTCACATGGATAGTCCGTTTTTGGTGGATTCGGTTCGAATGGAACTGAGTCGCAGAGAGATTGGCGTACATGGTATGCAGAGTATTGTCTATCAAACCTTGAGAGATACGAATGGCCGGCTAATCAACCGGAAGTCCTGCAACTATGAAGAGGGCTGCGCTATCGGTGACAAGGATTATAAAACTGAAGCTTTCATGTATTTCGAAGTAGATCGCCTGACTGGAGATAAAACACTGACAGAGATCTCTTTATCGCTAGCTGAGGTTCTGGCCGATGTTGAGGTGGTTGTTTCAGACTTTGTTCCGATGCAGGAGGAGGCCCGTAAAATAATAGCCCATATGGATAAGGGTGACTTTTATGCGCACAATGATGAGGTCAAGGAGGCCAGAGCCTACCTGGAATGGATGCTGGATCAGAATTTTATATTTCTTGGTTTCAAAGAATATAAACTGACCAAGAGGAAAGACAAGACCTACATACAGCATGTTGACGGTAGAGAACTGGGGATTGTCAAACGCAAGCATCGATCCCAGAAAAGCAAATTCACGGATGAGCTGCCAGCAAGCACCCTGGAATATGTAGAACGGCCACGATTACTGGGGTTTTCCAAGTCTGGCACCCTTTCCAGAGTACACCGGCCTGCATATCCTGATTATGTATCGATTCGTAAATATAGCAAGACAGGCAAACTGGTGGGGACTTATGGCTTTCTAGGGCTCTATACCCTGTCGGTCTACACAGGGCGCACCAGAAGCATACCGGTTCTGCGCCGCAAGGTGGAAGAGGTGATGCAGCGCTCCGGATTATACAGCTATAGCTATGAGGGCAAGCAGTTGGCAAAGGTCCTCGAAACCTTTCCCCGTCAGGAACTATTACAGATGGATGTCGATGAACTCTTTGATTCTGCGGTTAAAATTGCCCAGATTAAAGAGCGGCATCAGATCCGCGTCTTTGTTCGCCAGGACCATTACAGTAAATTTTATTCCTGTCTTGTTTACATGCCGAGAGAGATCTACAACACTGATGTTCGCGAAAAGATCCAGGAGATATTTTGCAAGGCATTTAAAGCGATTAACGCCAATTTTACCACCACATTTGGTGAATCCGTACTGGTCTGTATCCACTTTGTCCTGCGAACCGACCCTAATCAACAGATAGACTACGATGTCGCCGCACTGCAGCAAGCTGTCATTGATGTCAGTCGTTCCTGGCAGGATCAGTTGCTACAGGGTTTGATTGATAAATATGGCGAGGAGCAGGGGATCATCTACGGGCGACGATTTCAAAGCGCGTTCCCCGCCGGCTACCGAGACCATTTCTCTCCTCGCCTGGCAGTTGCTGATGTGCACCATATCCTCTCTATATCTGACAAGCGTCCGCTCAACATGTGGTTCTACCAAAAATTTGAGGAGAGCGAGTCCGAAGCACACTTTTCTCTCTATCACCGGGGTGAACCACTACCACTATCAGACATTATCCCTATCCTTGAAAATATGGGCCTGAAAGTGATGGGGGAGCACCCCTATAAAATTATAGATAAATCGGGTCAGGTCACCTGGAATCATGACTTCAGCCTGATCTACCGGCTGGGAGATAAAATAGAAGCGGATCAGTATAACCAGATTTTCACTGAAGCTTTTGAGCACATATGGAAAGGCGTTGCCGCCAACGATAATTTTAACCGGTTGATACTGGCTGCAGGGGTGGACTGGCGCTCGGTGGCCTATCTTAGGTCGTGTGCGCGTTATGCCAAACAGATAGGTTTGGGTCTGAGTCAGGAATATATGGCTGACACATTACTCAAACACCTGGATGTAACAAGAAATCTTGTAGAATATTTTATAATCAAATTCGACCCTGAGCTGCAATTAACACTAGAGGAAAGAGAGGCTAAGCTCGAATTTCTGGAGAAAAAACATCAGCAGTTGTTGGATAATGTACCAAGCCTGAGTGAAGACAAAATTCTGCAGCGATTCCTGCAACTCAACAAAGCAGCAACACGCACCAACTTTTATCAGCGTGATGACAGGGGTATTCCCAAGGAATATTTTTCCTATAAAATTGATTCCAGGCAGGTACCAGATATCCCGATGCCCTGCCCCCGTAATGAAATATTTGTATATTCGAGCCATATGGAAGGGGTCCATCTGCGAGGCGGAAAGGTGGCCAGGGGTGGGCTGCGCTGGTCTGACCGACTTGAAGATTACCGAACAGAAGTGCTGGGGCTGGTTAAGGCACAGCAGGTAAAAAATGCAGTTATTGTTCCGGTTGGCGCTAAAGGCGGTTTTGTTTTGCACCTGGCCAATCAACTCACCGATAAAGATGAGCTCCTTGCCGAGGGCATCAGCTGTTACCAGACATTTATTCGCGGATTATTGGACCTTACTGATAACCTGGTGGACGGTAAGGTCGTACCCCCTCTCAATGTGGTTCGCTATGACGAGGATGACCCCTACCTGGTAGTAGCAGCAGACAAAGGCACCGCAACCTTCTCAGATATATCAAATGCACTGGCCAAAGAGTATGGCTTCTGGCTGGGGGATGCCTTTGCTTCTGGTGGCAGTCAGGGTTATGACCACAAGGGCATGGGTATTACCGCACGCGGTGCCTGGATCTCTGTGCAAAGACATTTTCGAGAACTGAATATTGATGTGCAGACCACAGATTTTACCGTCGTTGGGATCGGGGGTATGAGCGGTGATGTATTTGGTAATGGCATGTTATTGTCAAAACACATACATCTGGTTGCGGCTTTTGATCACCGCCATATATTCATCGACCCCGACCCGGTTGCAACTTCAAGTTATGCTGAGCGCAAGCGACTATTTAAACTGCCTCGCTCAGGCTGGAACGACTATAAATCATCCCTCATTTCAGAGGGCGGCGGCGTATTTCTAAGAAACGTGAAGTCGATAACCATCTCACCGCAGATGCAATCGCGCTTTAATATTTCCGCCCCTACACTGACCCCTAATGAGCTAATCAGGGCTATGTTGTGTGCCCAGGTTGACCTGCTATGGAATGGCGGGATAGGCACCTATATCAAGAGTAGTTCAGAAACCGATGTACAGGTGAGCGACAAAGCTAATGATCCTGTTCGCATCAATGGAGCAGAGCTCGGCGCCAGAGTTGTTGGCGAGGGGGGTAATCTGGGTATGACACAATTGGGGCGCGTGGAATATGCCTTAAAAGGTGGAGCCTGCAATACTGATTTTATCGATAATGCAGGTGGTGTCGATTGCTCCGACCACGAGGTCAATATCAAAATATTGCTTGGTGCAGTAAGTGCTGCCGGTGATATCACCGAAAAGCAGCGTAACCAGCTACTGGCAACAATGGAGGATGAAGTAGCTGCGCAGGTATTACAGAATAATTACCGGCAAACCCAGGCGATCAGCATTGCCCAATCCCAGGCCAAACGCCATATGAATGGCTATAACAATTACATTCAGAACCTTGTGAGTGAAGGCCGGTTACACAGGCAGCTGGAGTTTTTGCCCAGCGAGGAGGAGATAAAACAACGCAAATCAGATGGCAAAGCGCTAACGCGACCGGAGCTTTCAGTATTGATCTCCTATAGCAAGGCTCAACTGAAAGACTCATTGGTCAATTCAGGGATTTCTGACGACGACTACCTCTCCCGCCAGTTAGAAACCGCCGTTCCTGGTACGCTGGTAAAAAAACACCGGCAGGCTCTGTATACACACCACCTGAAACGGGAAATGATCGCTACCCAAACGGCTAATGAGCTGGTTAATTACATGGGCATTACCTTTGTAGACAAGATGCGTACAACGACAAAGGCAAACGATGAACAGGTGGTCAGGGCATTTGCCGCAGCGCGTGATATCTATGAGCTGCCTTCAATCTGGCAAGAGTTAGAACGGCTTGACGGCCAGGTCAGTTCACAGACTCAGCATGAGATGATGATTACTGTAACGCGGGTGGTGGGGCACGGGACTCACTGGCTGCTAAAACGGCACCGGGAAACGGGTTGCATAGGGACGCTGGTCGACAAATATCGGGGCAGCGTCAACCAACTGGAGAGCCAATACCTGTCGCTGCTGCAGGGGGAGGCGCAAAAGAACTGCATCGATAAGCGCGATAATCTTATCTCCTGTGGTGTACCCGATTCTCTGGCAGACAAGATCGCTTCAATCTATTCGGGGAGTGCCCATTTTGCACTGGATATAGGTGAGATTGCCGAAACGGTGGCGCGGCCCATCGATTATGTAGCAAGCGTCTATTTTCTTTTAGCGCACCACCTTGACCTGCAATGGTTTAGACGGCAATTAAATTATATCAAGGTAGAGAGCCGGTGGTATATCAAGGTTCGGGACACCTTCAGAGATGATATTGATCGACAATTAAGTATCCTCACGCAGACGGTCCTAGAGCTTAATAGTGATGCCCCGGGGGATGCCGTCAAACGTGTCGAATGGTGGATTGAAGGCCATAAAGATCAGCTGAACCAATGGAAACAGATGCAGGCAGAGATGCGTCACAGTGGCGAGTCAGACCTGGCTATGTATGCGGTCGCAATCCGGGAGCTTATGGAGATGGGGTCAAACCAATAAGAAAGAAGGGGGCAAAAAAGCCTCCATGCCGAGCATAGAGCTCCATTAACCCTAAGCCCTGGGTTGACCACTATTAATGGATGAGCATCCCTATGGAACACATAAGACCTATGACTGAGAGGGCTACAGAACATAGCATGCTCAGAATATTTTAGGATAAAATCAGATAGTTAGATGACAGAAGTTACCGTAGTTATTCAGATCTCAGCGGAAGATTACCTTGCCCATTACCAAGGCTTAACCAAAGAAGTGGTGGCCAGGGCAGAGGATGGTCGAACAATCAGATTTCCCTCCAGCATTCTCCAACCCTTTGTCTCCCACCACGGGATCAGTGGGTGTTTTGTCATCTCCTTTGACAAGGACAACCGATTCATCGGCATCAAAGCAACAGCCTGAAGAGAGTACCGCCTGCCGTTAGATAACATGCAGCCCGAGTTGGTCGGGAGAAAACAATAGAACGGCAGAAATAACCTCCCAACCAGAGCACCCGTAATACCCTGAAAAAGATAGGCAAAAATATCACCATAACTCCTCTGGCAGGAACACTAATTTTTCCTGTGCCTAATTCTGACTCTGAATACCCAGCACGATGGGGGCTTTTATTCTGCCTATACTTATGGCACTATCTCGGCTGGGTGGTCAGATCTTGGCAAGAACCTTTGGAAAAGGGGATTTTATACTTCCAATGCTTTGTTGCTGATCTGGGTGGCTAAAAAAAATCCATTGCCCCCAGGGATCTGCTGGTCAATAGGGTGGGTTGAGTTGAGCAAGGAACGCATTATTGTGGTCAAATATTAAGATTCTTAAATCTTGTTGGAGGATTGAAGATGCATATTAGAAAGTATGATTTCGATTATAGTCGCCGTTACTTCATGGAGAAAACTGCGAAAGGTGTATTGGGTACGGGAGTACTGGGTTCTCTATGGCCAATGATTGGCAATACAGGTGACATCAGCAAGGCATACCCCGACGAATTACTGTCGGTCGATGCCTACACTAAAGGAAAGGTCAGCACCGGCGACACCGTCGACGCCAACAATGTAGAGCATGTGAAAGATCTGCTGGATCCAGTGATGTATATGCAGATCTCACAAATGGGCCGCCGAATCAAGATTGTGCCTAGCACCACAGATGTCACTAAACTATTTCCCGCTGACTATCTCGAAGCGACTCTGCGCAACCAGGGTAAAGCGGGAATGGACGCCAATGGCAACATCATCACCAAAGCCACAGGTGAACCCTGGATTGGCGGCCTGGCATTTACCGAACCCAAGACTGCCGATGAAATATTCGGCGGCCTGTCGCTGAGCTGGGCACGCCATGATGTCTCATTTTTTGGTATTGAAGCCAAAGCACTGAGCGGAAAGACTGGCAAGGTTGAATATGAATACGATTTCGCCTGGGCCGAGAAAAACATGACGGGTATGATCAGCGCCCCAGACGGTAGAAAGGTCTTTAAGGAAAAGTTGAAAGACGAATTGCGCCGCCAAACAATATGGTTCAGTTACCCCAATGACTACAAGGGCACCGCATTTTTGAGTGTCTGGTATAACGACCAGCGCAAATTCCCTGATCTGTACGGCTATCTGCCAGCCTTTAAGCGGGTACGTCGCTTCCCTGCCAACCAGCGCTTTGAGCCACTGGCACCCGGCATGACCTTCTTCCTATCCGATGCCTGGGGTTCTGGTGACCCATTTCTGACCTGGGGCAATAATAAAATAGTCGGACGCCAGCCGTTGCTGGCTTGCCAGTCTGAAAACTGGAATGGTGATGTTGATAATTGGTCAAAAGATCACACCCTGCACGGCGGCCCGGCCGGCGAAACCTTCTTTGAGACACCAGTAGAACTCTGCCCTGATGTGTATGTCATTGAAGCAGAACCTACGGGTTATCCGCGTGCACCTGTTAGCAAAAAACGGGTCTATGTCGATGCCCGTAACCAGGTCTATCTTGGCTATATCACCTATGATCGCCGCGGCGACTTGTGGCGCTCGTTTGAAGTTGGATTCAGCCAGCAAACCAAGGGCGACCTGGCTGTCAGAGACCGTAAGGGTAACCCTGAATGGTCCTGGGCCAGCGTGCAATCAATGGATGTCCAGACCGGGGCAATGACCCGCCTTAATCACGCCAAGGAGGTTAGAGGTGGCATTAAAACAGGTTTTGACACCACTGGAACTACTGATACCTTTGATAAATATCTGACTCGTCAGGCTCTGCAGCGACTGGGTAACTAATCAGATCACTGTGATTGTATCAAGCTGACAATATTGAGGGATCTTCTGCTAAACCGGAGGATCCCTCAAGATTCAGTTTCAAACCCTCTTGCCTACCCAAGGCAGTTCAACATTTTATTGCATCAGACCGGTCACGGGACTGCAAAAATAGATTAAATCTATTGAGCAGATTTTCTGTGTGTCTGCTTCCTGTGCTATAACTGGTTATAGTTGATAACTTTCTGATAGAGCTCTAAATAGTCACGCAGCACATTGGCCTCAAACTATTCAGCCACCATCACGCCAACCCCATATTCCTCTGCGACCTTGGCGATCTGCCGAATATGTTCCGGAGTCGTGCCGCAACAGCCACCAATAATGGAAACGCCAGCGGCGATCAACTCCCTGCTTTGTTCTGCCATCCATACCGGAGTTTGCGGATACTCAAGGCCCTTCGGCCCCGCAATAGGCAAACCGGCATTAGACTGAATAACCAATGGCAATGCGGTATGCGCTCTGAATTGCCTGGCAATAAGTATCATATCTTCAATGCCGTTGCCGCAGTTAGAACCAACAATATCTGCGCCAGCCTGCTCCAGCGCCTTGGCAGCACGTTCAACAGAAACACCCAGAAAGGTATAAAATCCGTGCGGTGTTGCATTAAAGGTCATGGTAGCCATAACAGGTATGGCGGGAAAGAGTGTTTTGGCCACATCGACCGCTATCTCTGCCTCCTCAATATCGGTCATTGTTTCCACGCAAATAATATCTGGCCCAGCATCAGCCAACGCTTTGATCTGTCGACTAAAACTTTCAGACATCTCCTTCACACTCACACTACCTGAAGGCTTAAGCTTCTTGCCACTGGGCCCACAGGAAGCGCATATATAGGCACGGTTTGCCACGATTTTTTTGACTGCCTGTACCGCAGCCCGGTTAATGGACTCTGTCTGCCCCTCCATTCCGTAGTCAGCAAGCCTCAGCGGCGAGGCGCCAAAGGTATTAGTTTGAATGATATTCGCGCCTGCAGCCAGGTATAGTGCAGCGATATCTTCGAGAATTTCCGGTTTTGACAGGTTGAGTAGTTCCGGACACGCTCCCTTGATCAGCTCGCTCTGTTGCGCCAGCAGTAGTGAACCGATAGCCCCATCGGCTATCAATAGCTCGCCTCGGCCAACTCTTTCAAGAATTGGAATCATTTTATTGTCCTTGAGGTGGGGCGAGAGAAATTATCAGGGCTGGAGGCAGGTCATGAACTGGCTTGATTACAATACAGGTCGTGAAGCAGGTCGATAATGGCTTTGAGCTCACCACTGGCCAGAGAATAGTAGATACTTTGCTGATCACGCCGGGTTTTAACCAACTTCTTTGATCTCAGGCCAGCCAGATGCTGAGACAGAGCCGATTGGCTTAACTGTGAAAATTCAGCAATTTCACCCACAGATTTTTCGCCCTCATCAAGCCAGCAAAGAATGGCCAGGCGCTTCGGGTTGCTAATCGCTTTTAACAAATCAACCGCTTCCATTAAAGATTTTATATCTTGCCCTTCTCTCATTAGGGTGGGCGCCTCTGCATCATCAAAAAACATTAGACAATTTTATATTGACTTGCTAAATTAGTAAAGCCTAAAATAAGAGCGTCCTAATATATATCGGGGACCAGGCGCTAGTCACCGCAATTTGATGAGGATCACAAAAATGAATATGAATATTGAACGTACTGTTTTGGCTTTTGCAGGCTTTATGGTTTTGCTGGGATCAACCCTGGCTTATTTTATAAGCCCCTATTGGCTGCTGCTCTGTGTTTTTGTTGGCTTAAATCTGCTACAGGCGGCTTTCACTCGTTTCTGCCCTCTGGCGTTGATGCTCAAAAAAGCCGGCTTAAAAAACGGCACCGCATTCAGGTAACAGTAAAATGATTAAATTATCAGATCATGCAGGTCGACACCCCCTAACATACCTGGGGGTTACTGCCGCTTTTTGCATCATAATGCTGACATTGGTACTTTTGCCAAGCTTGTGGCCAACACAATTTAGCCAGCTGCACTCTCTGCGGATCGATACCGATCCGGAGAACATGCTTGATGCCGATGAACCGGTCAGACTGCTCCATAATGCAAAACAAAAAGATTTTGCGCTTAATGACATGATTGTTGTGGGGGTCATTAATGAACAACATCCCCAGGGTGTCTTCAATGCCAAAACTCTGGGTGATGTGTATGAACTGGCACAATTTGCCCTTAACTTGCACTGGCAGGAGAACGGCAAGCAGCAGGGCGTTGTCGAGGCTGAACTGATTACACCCTCTACTGTGGATACGATAGAGCAGGCAGGGATGGGGGCGGTTAAATTCGATTGGTTACTCCCAGGCATCCCTGAATCTGATGAGCAGGCATTGGCTGTGGCCGAGCGGGCCATGCGGATCCCATTTTTTCGCAACTCCATCGTCTCTGATGATGGCAAATCTCTGGCTCTTTATATCCCATTAACTGAAAAAAATGTCAGCTATAGAGTGGCCAGTGAGCTAAAACAGAAAATTGCCAGTTTTAATAGCCAGGACGAATACCATGTGACTGGCCTGCCCATTGCCCAGGATCAATTCGGGGTTGAAATGTTCAAGCAGATGGCTATTTCAGCGCCCTCAGCCATGCTGCTAATCTTTGCTCTGATGTGGTTTTTCTTCCGTAATTGGGTGCTGATCTTGGCGCCGCTGCTGGTGGCGCTGGTGGCCGTTATTGGCACCATGGGTTTATTGATCACCTCGGGTTATACCGTTCACATCATGAGCTCTATGATCCCTATTTTTATTATGCCTATCGCCGTGCTTGATGCGGTACATATTCTTTCAGACTTTTTTGATCGCTATGATAAAGAAAAAGGCCGACGCGAAGTGCTGAACCAGGTTATGCAGGAGCTTTCTAAGCCCATGCTGTTTACCAGCATTACGACCTGCATCGGTTTTGCATCACTGGCATTAACACCAATACCCCCGGTTCAAGTCTTTGGGCTTTTTGTGGCTCTGGGTGTGCTGCTCGCCTGGTTAGTAACCATTACATTAGTACCTGCGTTTATCATGCGAATCCCAGAAGCTTCATTTGAAGAGTTTGGCCTGGGTGCCGCAAGCAGGGCAGGCGAAGGGGGAACCAGCGGAATCCACCTGTTAATGGATCGGCTACGTAGGTTTTCTACACGCCGAGCACGAACAATTGTTCTTCTGATTATACCGCTGTTGATTGTGGCAGGCCTGGGTATGTCAAAAATTGAAGTCAATGATAATCCAATCAAATGGTTTGCCAAGACCCATGAGTTACAGATCGCGGATAAAAAACTCAATGCGCGTTTTGCTGGAACATATATGGCATATCTGGCCCTGGATGCTGAGCTTCCCAACGATATCAAGGCTGAGAAGCTGAAATTAACAAAATTAATTAAGGACTTTTCACCCTTGATAGCCGCGAAATTAATCCCGGTTGTTCAGCAAATTTCGGGAGAAGATAGCGTTGACACCCTTTATCGGTCATTGGTCAATACTGCACGCGAACAGATGGACCAAGCACTGACCGATGAAGAATGGGAGAGCTGGCAGGCTGCTGAACAGCAGCTAGAATCTCTACATAATCAGCGGGAGGTCTTTAAAAACCCACAGGTGTTGGAATATGTGGCGGGGCTGCAGCAGGGCCTGCTGGACAGTGGTTTGGTCGGGAAAAGCAATGCATTGCCTGATATTGTTAAAACGGTTCACCGTGAGCTATATTTGGGGGATGATGAAGCTTTTCGCATCCCGCAAAGCCAGGCTGCAGTGGCGCAAACACTGATGACCTATGAAAGCAGCCATCGCCCTGGTGACCTTTGGCACTTTGTATCCCATGATTTTCAGCATGCCATTTTGTGGATACAGCTAAAAAGTGGTGATAATCGCGATATGCAAAAGGTAGTGAATGCGGTAGATCAGTATCTGGAAAATAATCCTGCACCCATTTTACTAAAACACGATTGGTTTGGCCTGACTTACATTAATCTTGTTTGGCAGCAAAAAATGGTAGTCGGCATGTTAGCCGCCTTTGCTGGCAGCTTTGTCGTTGTTCTGATCATGCTGACGATCCTGTTCCGATCTTTTTGGTGGGGATTACTGGGTATGCTGCCTCTTACCGTGGCCATTACACTGATTTACGGGGTGATCGGTTTTATCGGCAAGGACTACGATATGCCGGTGGCCATTCTTTCCTCCCTGAGTATTGGACTGGCGGTTGATTATGCGATACATTTTATCGTCAGAGCACGCCAGATCTATCAAGAACAAGGAAACTGGAAGGAAACCTCCGTGCAACTATTTGGTGAGCCAGCCCGGGCGATCAGCCGTAATATCATTATTATAGGCTGTGGATTTCTGCCGCTACTGGCAGCCCCACTGGTACCCTACAAGACGGTGGGTGTTCTGATATCCAGCATCCTGTTGGTCGCAGGAGCGGTCAGTTTGATACTACTGCCAGCACTGATCACTCTATTTGAAAAGCATCTATTTAAAAAGGGGTGAGACTATGCCTAAGAGTTTGATTGCAATACTGTTTATGATATTTGCATCTTCCACTACTTTTGCTATGGAGGTGCAGGATATCGTGGCTAAGGCCAACCATATCTCCTACTACCAGGGTACGGATGGCCGAGCCAAAGTCAAAATGACTATCGTGGACAAACAGGGGCGAGAGCGCTCTCGCGAGTTTGCTATAATACGTTTAGATATAAACGATAAAGTTGATCGAGAGCAGCGTTTTTATGTACTATTTAAACGCCCTGCGGATGTTAGCAAGACCGCATTTTTAGTGTGGAAACATCCAGACAGGGAGGATGATCGTTGGCTCTATCTGCCGGCACTTGACCTGGTGCGTAGAATTGCCGCCAGTGATGTGCGCACTAGTTTTGTCGGGGCACATTTTTTTTATGAAGATGTATCTGGCCGGGTTCCAGAAAAAGACAGCCATGAGCTGGAGTCCGAAACCCAGCAGTATTATATCCTGAAAAGCATACCTATAGAGGCGGATGAAGTGGAGTTTGGCTGGTATCGAAGCTGGATACACAAGGCCAGCTTTATTCCGGTCAAAATAGAGTATTACAATAAGCACGATTCCCTCTACCGAACCTATGAGGCCCTGGGGGTTGATAATATCCAGGGCTATGCCACTGTAACCCGGTCTAAAATGTCTGATAAAAAGATGGGTGGATATACCACTCTGGAATATTCAAAACTTCGCTATGATGAGGGATTTAAAGAAAATATCTTTTCTGAAAGATACCTGCGAAACCCACCAAGACAAGCACTGAGATATTAACATGCGCTCACTGGTTGGCCTGTTATTTTGGGGGCTGTACTCATCGATTGCGCTGGCGCAATCCGAACCCTCCTTGCCGGAAGGGCTGTTCCCGGCTTCGCCTACTCAGTTGGCTGAGCCGGAGCTGCCCTCTGGGTTTAGTCTACCCGATCTAAAGGGTCGTCAAAGTTCAGAGCAACACTCAAACTGGGGAGAGATCAAAGGGTTCGCCGAGATGAGGAGCGGTTGGCGCAGCCGTGACCCGATTGACCAGAACAGGGGAACCGTTCGTGAAGCAAGACTGCAACTGGACTGGAGCATAGCGCTGGGTGATGTTGAGGCTCACCTGGTCACTGATCTGCTCTATGATGACCTGGCATCAACACAGGCCAATGATATTGAAAGTGGCCAGGGTTGGCTTGATCTAAGAGAGGCCAGCCTATTAGTGCGACCACTGCCGTGGGCTGATGTTAACCTGGGAAGACAGGTGCTGACCTGGGGAACAGGTGACCTGCTATTTATCAACGACCTGTTTCCCAAGGACTGGAAATCATTTTTTATTGGCAGAGATGAAAGCTACCTCAAGGCACCCTCGGATGCGTTAAAAGGTAGTTTTTTTACCCAGTTGCTGAACATTGATATCGTTTATACACCGCGTTTCGATAGTGACCGTTATATCGATGGCGAGAGATTATCCTACTTCCAACCGCTTGTAGGTGAGCTGGTTGGAGCTCATAACAGATTGACTGTAACCTCTCGTGGTGAATGGATTGGCGAAGATGAGCTAGCGCTACGGCTGCATCGTCTTATTAATTCTGCTGAGGTCGCGCTATACGGGTATCGAGGCTATTGGAAACTGCCACTGGGCATCAAACTCGATTCTGGAAGGGGCTATTTTCCGGAACTCGATGTTTGGGGCGCAAGCTTGCGGGCACCGTTTTTAACAGGCATAGGGAGTGTTGAATTTGGTTATTACGACAGCAAAGAGAGTGACTCGGGCAAAAATGCCGCCGTACGAAATAGTGAATGGCGGTTTATGGCCGGCTATGAACGCGAATTAAGAAAGAATCTTACAGCCGGTTTGCAATTTTATCTGGAACAGATGGATGATTATTCTGCCTATCTGATAAATCTTATCCCAGGCAGCGTGGTAAGAGATGAACGCCGCCGTGTCATCACTGTGCGGTTAACACAGCTATTGATGAACCAAAACCTGACCCTGTCATTTTTTGGTTTTTATGGTGAAACAGATGATGATTACCATGTGAGAATAAGAGCTAATTACCGTGTGTCAGACAACTGGATGGTGGAAGCGGGGGGCAACGAATTTCAGGGAGAAGAGGTGTCCAGCTTCTTCGGCCAGTTTGAATCTAACGCAAACCTCTATCTTGGAGTGCGCTACTCTTTCTAGTCGATACTATCCTGAAAACTGCCAGAATCCAGGATGAACCTACTGCAGAAAGTCCAGCGTTACCGTAAAGATTCAGGCTAGCTGAAATGGATCTCCGGCAGTTGTGGTTGTTTCAGTTTAATCTTTTCTGTCGGAGCTAACACCTCAGCCTCTCCCTCAACCAACTTTTTTCCTCTCTGATTAGTAACCAGGCAGGCCAACGTGACCCGCTTGTTTTTTTCGTTTTTTGCAATAACCTCTACCACTATTTTAAGCCTGTCTCCAAGATGAGCTGGCCGTAAAAATTTAAGCGTCTGACTTAGATAGACACTGCCTGGCCCCGGCATTACTGTCGCCAGAGTTGCTGAAATAAGTGATGCTGACCAGGAACCGTGGGCTATTCGTTGTTTGAAAGGTGTTTTCGAAGCATAATCCTCATCCAGATGGATTGGATTGAGGTCACCAGACACGGCTGCAAAGAGGGTAAGATCCTTCTCAACCAGATTGCGCTCGGTGCTCGCCCTGTCACCCACATTCAGTTCATCAAAGGGGATATTTTCCATATACTGCATCGCTGGCGCTACCCTGTGTTAGTTGTTGATAAACGGTATTAACGAGGCTCAGTAGCCCTTAACGCTAGTATAACTACGAGACTTTCGATGTCGAGTACAGGCTTAAAAATACTTAAAGAACGTGTAGCGCGCTGCATGTTGCGCGACCGACACCGACTACTCCAGCAATGGCAACGTCTGCACAGGAAAACCGGTAATAACGGGGCTGACAACACCTGCGATAAACTGGAAATGGCGATAGTACTCTCTGAACAACTGGCAGCACGACGTCTGGCCGCTACTCCGATAATCCACTACCCGAGCGAGCTACCGATTAGCAATAAACGCCAGGAGATTGCGGCAGCTATCCGAGATAAGCAGGTGGTCATTATCGCGGGGGAAACCGGCTCAGGAAAAACCACCCAGATTCCAAAAATATGCCTTGAACTGGGGCGCGGCGTTTATGGCAGTATTGGCCACACCCAGCCCCGCAGACTCGCAGCCAGGACAGTAGCCTCAAGAATTGCCGATGAATTGGGGGCCAAGCTGGGTAATCTGGTAGGGTATCAGGTACGGTTTACCGATCTGGTAGGTGAATTAACCCGCATCAAACTGATGACGGATGGTGTTTTGCTTGCCGAGATCTCTCACGATCCATGGCTTAATCAATATGACACGATTATTATCGATGAGGCCCATGAACGAAGTTTGAATATCGATTTTCTGCTGGGCTACCTTAAACTTTTACTACCCAAACGACCTGACCTAAAACTCATAATCACCTCTGCCACCATCGATCTTAGACGGTTTTCTGATCATTTTGATGGTGCCCCGGTCCTAGAGGTTTCAGGGCGTTCCTGGCCGGTTGATGTTCAATATCTACCCATGGAGAGCGAGCAAGCTGGTGAGACGGTGGACGTTCAGGGGGCTGTTGCCAATGCGGTGGCTTATATTCAACAACTACGCCACACATCCGGACCACAGGATATCCTTGTTTTTCTAAGTGGTGAGCGGGAGATTCGTGATGTGCATAAAACACTCAAAGACCTGCATCTACAGCATATAGAAATATTGCCTCTTTACGCACGGTTAAGTAATTCAGAGCAAAACCGGGTGTTTGCACCCCACAGGGGGCAGCGCATCATCCTGGCTACCAATGTGGCGGAAACATCCATTACCGTACCGGGTATTCGCTATGTGGTAGATACCGGCTTTGTCCGAATGAGCCGTTATAGCCTGCGATCTCGGGTTCAGAGCTTACCGATCGAACCTGTCTCAAAGGCCAGTGCTGAGCAGCGAAAAGGTCGTTGCGGACGTATCGCGGAAGGGCTTTGCGTGCGCCTTTATTCAGAGGAAGATTACGACAACCGGGCCGATTTTACTGATCCGGAAATTGTACGCTCCAATCTGTCAGCAGTTATTCTACAGATGCTTAGTTTGCGACTGGGAGATATTGATCAGTTTCCCTTTGTGGATGCCCCTGGACCCAAAGCTGTCCGTGATGGAGATCGCACACTCAATGAGCTGGGGGCCATTGAGGCACGTAAAATCACCCCGCTCGGGCGGGCAATGGCACGTTTTCCCGTAGAACCCCGTATTAGCAGGATGTTAATTGCCGCAACGAAACTGGGCGCACTGGACGAAGTATTGATTATAGCTGCAGCACTTAGCGTACAGGATCCGAGAGAAAGGCCACTGGATAAGCAACAGGCGGCTGATTTAAAACATGAACAGTACAACGATGAAAACTCTGATTTTTTAGGCTACCTGAATCTGTGGCGCACCATAGAGGAGCAGCGACAAAATCTTTCCCAAAATCAGTTTCAAAAATATTGCCGAAAAAATTTCCTCTCCTGGCTGCGTATCCGGGAGTGGCGAGATATCCACCGGCAACTGCTGCTAGTTTGTCGAGACCTGAAATTAAAAATTAATCAGCAATCTGCTGACTATGAAAGTATTCACCGGGCCTTATTGACGGGGTTGCTTGGCCATATCGGTGAACGAGACAATAATCGTGAATACCGGGGAGCACACAATCGTCGTTTTTATATTTTTCCTGGCTCCATGCTCTTTAAAAAGAGTCCTAAGTGGGTGATGGCTGCTGAGCTGGTTGAGACCCGGAAACTATACGCCAGAGGGGTCGCCAAAATTGAACCACTATGGGTTGAGGCTGCGGCACAGCACCTGGTCAAACACCAGTATCTTGAACCTCACTGGGAGAAAAAACGGGCACAACCCATGGCCTATGAACAGGTAAGCCTATATGGCTTGATCCTGGTCAGCCGTCGGAGGGTTAACTATGGGCAGGTTGATGCTGTAGATGCAAGACAGATTTTTATTCGCAGTGGCCTGGTAGAAAACCAATTGCAAGATCAAGTCGCCTTTATAAAACACAACAGGAGGATCATCAAAGAGGTCAAGAGGCTGGAACATAAGTCACGGCGTCACGATATCATGATCGATGATGAGCTGATCTATCGTTTTTATGATGAGAATCTGCCTGCAGAGATACATTCGGGTCGTTTACTGAGTAGCTGGCTTAAAAAAAGTGCATCATCGGCTCCGGCAAAAGCACTATTTTTGCAACGCGAATATCTAATGCGGCACACTGCAGTTGGGGTAACCGCAGAGCAGTTCCCTGATTGTCTAATATGTGATGGGCAGAAATTAAAACTTGTTTATTACTTTAACCCCGGCCTGATAAATGATGGCGTAACTCTTACACTCCCCCTCGCGCAGTTGGGCCAGGTATCGGCTGAACAGTTAGAGTGGCTGGTTCCGGGAATGTTGCGCGACAAGTGTATTGCAATGGTAAAGGCTTTACCAAAGTCGTTGCGTAGAAAGCTTGTACCTGTACCCCACCACATTGATCAGGCGCTGACTCAAATCAAACAGGGAGATGCGGGGTTGGCTGAAAGTTTAGCACTGGCAATTCAGCGTTCTGCTGGAGTTGAAATTAACCGGTCAGACTGGGACCTATCGCGTCTGGATGATTATTATTTGATGAACATCCAGGTACTGGACGAATCTGAGCAGATACTGGCCCAGGGACGAAATATTTATGAGCTTCGGCGGCAACTCGCAAGCCAGATACGAGAGAAAATGGACACCATTAAAAGCCCCGACTTAAAACGTGAAGGTATCACCGGATGGGATTTTGGCACCCTGGAAAAAGAGGTATTAGTTAAGCAAAACGGAGTACGGTTGAAGGTATATCCGGCGATAATTGATCAGGCAGACTCAGTGATGCTTCAGCCTGTTGACAGTCGGGATAAAGCCGTAAGGCTAAGCGAGCAGGGTGTAATCCGGCTGCTGATGCTTGAGACGCCACAACAGGTTAAATACCTGATCAAAAATATGCCAGGGCTAAAACAAACTGAACTTTACTATACAACCCTTGGATCACGCCAGGAACTGCTTGATTCACTTCTTCGTGGTGCCTATTACCAGACATTCCTGGCAGAAAAAAAGCTGCCCCACAATAGGCAGGAATTTTGCACTCTGCTAAAACAGGGAAAAGTGCATCTGGTGGAAACGGCAAACGCTATGGCCCAACACCTCTGCGAAGTCATGGCTGCACATCACCGTATCTGCCGTAGCCTTGAAATAGAGGGCCCAAAAGCCTGGCATTTTATTTACGAAGATATCAGCAAGCAGTTGAAAAACCTTTTCCTAAAGGGCTTTGCCGCTCAGGTAGACTGGATCTATCTGCAGCAATACCCGCGATACCTTTCTGCGATTAAATCAAGACTGGATAAAATACAGGACAATCTATCCCGAGAAAAAGTCTGGTGCAAAGAGTTTGATGAGCTATGGGGTCAGTACGAAACTCTGCTGGAAAGAGCCTTATCTACAGGAGCCAATACTGTAAAAACAGTTAAAATCCGCTGGTTGATCGAAGAGTACCGAGTATCAATTTATGCCCAAAAGCTGGGCACAATGGAACCGGTTTCCATGAAACGGCTAATGAAGAAAATAGCTGCGATTAAGGAGTAAAGACCTTTGCACGAGAACCACTCTCACAACAATCCTTTTTAAATCCAAAAAGGATCTGAATCAGAGAATGAGAAATATCTATTATAGGTTGGCGGCCTTGGTTAACCAGTTGTTTTTATTCTGGCAAATAAGAGTCACGTCTAACTGCAAGTGGCAGGGCTTATCTATTGTTCTATCACCCTCTGTTTTCGGCCATAAAAAGGGGAGGAGCCAAAGCTCCCCCCTGATTTGAGATGATCTTTAAAGCTTTGTATTACAGCTTATGATCAACTCGAGCCATGATGGTATCCTGCATGAACTCTGGCAGACCCACGAAGAAGGCTGTATAGCCTGATACCCGTACCGAGAGGTAGGGGTACTTCTCTGGATTTTCCTGCGCGTCACCCAGTATTTCACTCGAAACCATATTGAACTGCATCAGCTGCATACCGCCGTTGAGCCCCGCACTGGCGAAATCAACCATCTTGTCCAGCCCGGATTCACCCGCTACCGAACCGTAATCGAACCGGTGGTTGTAGATATAGGCTTTGAGTTTAGCCTGGTCAATCTTCAATGCAGAATTTAACCGTGCCCAGCTTCCGGAATGGTCGTATTCAGCTTGAGGATTAAGGCCACCGTCACACAGAGCCTGTCCGCGCACACGACCATTAGGCAGTGCACCAACATGGCCAGCGGCTTGCCAGATCATACTGATGGGCAGCAAGCTTGGGTAGACCGGATTGCCATCAATATCAAAGTTAGTTCGGCCAATTTCAGAAATATCATTATTGACTCGGATCATGATATCGTCAGGCATCTTGATATCGTTACCGAACTTGGGTGCATCGATAAAGTCTTGCTGCATATCCTCAAACCCTACCCATGAGGTTTTGATCGCTTCAACGAGTTGAGCCATAGTGTACTTTTTCTCAATGAACACCAACTGATTCACCGCGGCCAGGCTGTCGATGGTATCGACCATGCCAACAATGCTCTGGAAGCTGTAACGTGGCATAGGGTAGTTCATGACATCCAGACCTGTTTCCAGGCAACCCTTGTAGAGCGCGCTTAGGAATGGACGGCGCAGGGTCTGCCCCATTTTCTCGTAAACGCGGTTACGGAACTTAACTTCGGTTCTGACAACCCACTCCCACTGTTTTAGCCAGGCATAATAGAACGCATCAAACTCCTTAAAATTTTTCGGATCCCCAGTTTCAGCGGCCTTCACCCAGGAGAATTCCGGATCAGGATCTCGTCCGTTAAACAGTGCGAATTCCACCGCTTTAAGGACCTGTGGATAGTTCGCATCGCGCCGACACGCACCCTTGGAGTTGGTAGTCGGGCCCGGTGTGATACAACCTACGATGCCCCATTCTCGCGCTTCCTCAAGGGTTATCTGTCCCGGATATTGAGAGAGAAAAGCAGGGATAACAATCTCATCGTTACGGATGGAGGGGCTACCCATGCCTGAGCGCATCACTGCGATAAGCCTTCTGAAATCCTCTTTTTTGGTCTTGTTATTCCAGCGGAACTTGCAATCTGGGTGGTGGAAACGATAGCCATCCCATACGTCAAGAACCAGCATGGTCAGATCATTCACGCAACTGGAGCCATCGGCGTTCAAACCACCAATGGTGATCGCCGAGGCATCACGGGCACCCTGCGTACCCATCCCCAAGGCACCGAATCGGCTGACTATGCCAACTTCATGGAATTTAGCCGCGTAGGTACAGAGAATCTCAGCAGCCTTCTCTCGAGTCAGGCTCTTATCCTGAATTACATCTTTCTCATACCAATCCCAAAATACTCTGTCGGGACGGAAGGTGATGTTGGTACAAGAGGTCTCTATGCAGTAGTCAGCCAAGAAGCATGACCAGTAGAGCTGCATCGCTTCCCAAAAAGTGCGTGGTGCATTTTCTGCTACCCAGTCACAGTTATCCGCTGCCTGAAGCATTGTAGCTTTGGATGTTTCATCTGGCATTTTGTCTGCAGCGGCCCTTCCTTCTGTAGCGTGCCTCTTGATCCAGCGACTGACCCCTTGTACGCTCTTGATGCTCGCCTTGGAGTTGATAATATGATCTTCCAGCTCAGCCTTTCGCTCTGCACTGGTGCCATCCATGCTCAGTTCCAGTTCGAACTGTTCCATCCGTTTTTGTTTGAGTTCCATAATTCTGTTCAGGCCCAGTGGAAGATACCAGTCGTGATCAGGGTTAGCGCGCAATCCGGCGCTGCCGACCGGTTCGAAATAGCGACCGGGCTGCTCACAGTAGTACATTTTGAATTCGTCATCGGTAAACTCGTCCCTCACCTTAAATACGGTATTAAAATTTTTGGCAAGCTTTTCCAATCGTTCAAATTTCTCATCGCTTAGAGCAACTTTCTTATCACCTTCCCAGACAATAACTCTCTCTTTGCCAGCTTCTGATTGGCAGCGTAACAGTGATGTCCAGGGATAGCCCAGCGGATCAAAGTGAATGCCATGTGTGTCACTGCAAATGCCGCCCAGCAGATGGTCATTGGGCCGGATATTGATCTGTTGGGTGTCCAGATATTGACAGAGCGATTCAGCTTGCAGATCGGCGGGGTGAATATCGGGATTATTTTCAAAAATCTTTGCCAGCATATCGGCTTTAGTGGCATCCAGATACCATTCTTTGTCCCGGAAAAAATCGGGAGCTTGTGTCATGGCCTTGTCGTCTACCTCAAAACGAAACTTCCACATCTCTGGGGTGACGACCTTCCAGCCCTCTGCGGTGGGATTGCCGGGAGTATCAAGGGATACACCTGCCTTCGCCGGATCCAGCAGGTAGGTCTGGATTGATGTTTTGGTTTTAGTTACTGTACTCATAGAAACTATTCCTTTCTGGTTGAATTGACTCTGAAATAGAGCCAATAGTTTTTTTGCATAGTTTTAGCTTTAGTTTATTTTTTATTAAAGAGAGACCCTGTTTTTATAACAATTTTTATGAGGGTATTTTGTTCCATGAAATGTTAAGTGCGAGCATGAAACATGCTGACAATTTTCAGACAAGGACCAACTACACTGCATAACTTTGTGCTATGCGGTTTTTTATTTTTTTGTTATATCAGCTTTTATTTTACGAGCTTTTATTTTTTTACAGTGCTCTCTCGGTATATTTTGTACCATACCGCTACTTTTTATGCAAGACAGGATTATCACAAAGTACAACAATTAAGCATCAAGCAAGCGCGTTGATAACTGCTGAGGGGGGGGGCATATTACAGCTTACAGTGACAGAGCAAATTGCCGAATCTGCAACAGCATCTGTGCTAATAGTGCAGGCTTGATTGAGATCATTTAGGGAGAACCCGCCACTCATGGCACACCATCTTGCCTGCCAGAACACCGAACCGACCCGACCTGCCTACCACGCGGGCACTCACAATACTCAGATCGGGGCGAAGAAGTTGTAAGCCAGAATGCAGAGTAAAAAATTCTGCAGCCTTCTAGAGTCACGTAGAGGCGCTGGCTTTGATTTTTTCACGCCCATAAAAAAGGGGGAGAAGCCGAAGGTCCTCCCCCTGATTTGAGATGATTTTTAAAGCTTTGTATTACAGCTTATGATCAACTCGAGCCATGATGGTATCCTGCATGAACTCAGGCAGACCCACGAAGAAGGCTGTATAGCCCGATACCCGTACCGAGAGGTAGGGGTACTTCTCTGGATTTTCCTGCGCGTCACCCAGTATTTCACTCGACACCATATTGAACTGCATCAGCCCCATACCGCCGTTAAGTCCTGCGCTGGCAAAATCAACCATCTTGTCCAGCCCGGATTCACCTGCTACCGAACCGTAGTCGAACCGGTGGTTGTAGATGTAGGACTTCAGCTTAGCTTGGTCGATCTTCAGTGCTGAGTTTAGCCTTGACCAGCTTCCAGAATGGTCATACTCAGCTTGAGGATTGATACCACCGTCACATAGAGCCTCACCGTGCCGGCGACCGTTAGGCAATGCGCCAACATGGTTGGCGGCTTGCCAGATCATGCTGATAGGCAGCAGACTTGGGTAGACCGGGTTGCCGTCAATATCAAAGTTAGTTCGGCCAATTTCAGAAATATCGTTATTGGCTCGAATCATGATGTCATCAGGCATCTTGATATCGTTACCGAACTTGGGTGCATCGATAAAGTCTTGCTTCATCTCATCAAAGCCAACCCAGTCGGCCTTAATCGCTTCACAGAGCTGATCCATGGTGTATTTCTTCTCGATAAACACCATCTGATTGACTGCTGCCAGACTGTCGATGCTGTCAACCATACCCACGATGCTTTGGAAGCTGTAGCGAGGCATAGGATAGTTCATCACATCCAGACCAGTTTCCAGACAGCCTTTGTACAGCGCGCTCAGGAAAGGACGACGCAGGGTTTGACCCATCTTTTCGTAGACGCGGTTACGGAACTGGACTTCAGTTCTAACAACCCACTCCCACTGTCTCAGCCATGCTGCGTAGAACTGTTCAAAATCAGTGAACTCACTAGGATTACCGGTTTCAACCGATTTAACCCAGGAGAACTCTGGATCAGGATCCACTCCATTGAACAGTGCAAACTCAACCGCTTTGAGGACTTGAGGGTAGTTTGCATCACGTCGACACGCACCCTTGGAGTTAGTGGTTGGTCCCGGTGTGATACAGCCCACAATAGCCCAATTTCGTGCTTCCTCAAGGGTTATCAGCCCAGGATACTGGGAAAGAAACGCCGGAATAATAACTTCATCGTTACGAACCGAAGGACTACCCATGCCTGAACGCATCACTGCAATCAGCCTTCTGAAATCTTTTTTGCTGGTCTTGTTATTCCAGCGGAACTTACAGTCAGGGTGGTGGAAACGGTAGCCGTCCCATACATCTAGAACCAGCATGGACAGGTCATTGACAGCGCTGGAGCCATCGCCATGCAAACCGCCAATGGTGATTGCCGAAGCATCACGTGCGCCCTGTGCAGCCATTCCAAGGGCACCGAAACGGCTAGCCATTGCAATTTCATGAAACTTGGATGCATAGGTGCAGAGGATGTCACCCGCTTTTTCCCGAGTCAGAGTCTTGTCCTGAAGTACATCTTTCTCATACCAGGACCAAAACACAGTGTCCGGACGGAAGGTGATGTTAGTACAAGCAGTTTCAATGCAATAGTCAACCATAAAGCATGACCAGTAAAGCTGCATCGCTTCCCAGAAAGTGCGTGGCGCACCTTCTGCTACCCAGTCACAGTTATCAGCTGATTGAAGCATTGTAGCTTTGGATATTTCATCTGGCATATCCGCTGCAGCTGCCCTGCCTTCAGTAGCGTGCCGTTTGATCCAGCGGCTAACTCCTTCAACAGTTTTGATGCTCGCTTTGGAATTGATGATAAGATCTTCCAGTTCAGCCTTACGCTCTGCGCTGGTGCCATCCATGTTCAGTTCCAGCTCGAACTGTTCCATCCGTTTTTGCTTGAGTTCCTTGATTCTGCCCAGACCCAATGGCAGATACCAGTCATGGTCAGGGTTGGCGCGCAGTCCAGCACTACCCACTGGCTCAAAGTAACGGCCAGGCTGTTTGCAGTAGTACATATTGAACTCGTCTTCGGTAAACTCGTCCTTGACCTTGAACACGGTATTAAAGTTTTTGGCGAGGTTTTCCAGTCGCTTAAACTTTTTATCATCCAGAGCTACTTTCTTATCGCCTTCCCAGACAATTACTTTTTCTTTGCCAGCTTCATTTTGGCAGTTTATAAGTGATGTCCAGGGGTAGCCCAGCACATCGTAATGAACGCCATGCGTGTCACTGCAGATCCCACCAAGCAGGTGATCATTGGGTCGGATTTTGATCTGTTGAGTATCCAGGTAACGACAAAGTGCTTCGGCATTCAGGTCAGCTGGGTGAACGTCTGGATTTTCTTCGAAAATTTCAGCCAGGAAATTTGATTTAGTGACATCAAGATACCAATCTTTATCACGATAGAAATCAGGTGCCTGTACCTGAGCCTTATCCTGCACTTCAAAACGGAACTTCCACATCTCTGGGGTAACAACCTTCCAGCCTTCAGGGGTGGGGTTACCGGGAGTATTCAGTGAAACGCCAGCCTCTGCTGGATCCAGTCTGTAGGTCTGAGTTGACGTTTTTGTCTTGGTTGCTGTACTCATAAAAGTACTCCTTTATCTGGTTGAATCGGCTAAGAAATTAAACCGACAGCTTATTTGCATAGCTTTAGCTTACTTGCATAGCTTTAGCTATGCTTTATTTTTTACTTAAAGAGGGACCTTATTTTGATAACAATTTTTGAGGGTATTTTATTCTTCAAAATAGTAATGCGAACATGAAACATATCGACATTTTTTAAATTGAAGAACAACTACACTGTTAAAGTTTTGTTATGCAGATTTTTTATTTTATAGCACACTCTTGGTATATGTTTTAACACGCGACTATTTTTTATGCAAGACAATAGTGTGATTTTGGAAGGTGGGACAGCTGAAATTTTCAACCCAATAATTATTAATTACTGATGCCAGGCGGCAATAAATCTACCCGATCTGGCAACCGTTATTTTGATCGATCAGGTGTAAACATTACCACAGCAGCCGCCCTTGACACTCATACTGCGGACCAGCCTATACCCTATTTTTTATAGCAGATTCTGAGCGGGGCTAATGCTCCATCAGTTCAAACCAGTTTTCTCTATCTACAAACATTTTCCTGGCATCATAAGAAAGGCGATGAGTACCATGACAGCGAGCACAAGCCTGTACGGCCAATGCACCCAGGTTTTGACGCTGCTTCTTAAGTGTACCCGTCTTCAGGCTTGCTTCCAGCTGGATTATCGTTGCTTTAGTTGCATCATCAGGGTACACCCTCGCCTCTTTTTTATGACAGGCTGAACAGGTTTCACCAAGCCTATGGAACCCCTCCTCCAGATCAGACAGTGCCGACAAGGCGACATCTTTCATCTCATCCTCAGAGGCTATTTTAATCTGATTAACCTGTTTGATAAGCTCTTTCATCTGCTTTTTAAATGGGGTCAACGGGGCAACCTCTATCATAGAAAAATCAGGAGCACGATAGGTTGCAGCGGTGATGATGCGGTAATCTGCGTGGCAAGATTCACAGCTTTCGTCTAACTCATCGAGTGCGTAATCCAGACCTTGGTGGTTGTTATTTTTGACGCTTTCCTGCAGTTTGCTCACTGCTGTGATATCCAGTTTTTTCTTCCACTCTGGAACCATCTCACCTATTTTCAGGTAATGCTCGCTTAATAGCGCCGTCCATTTTTCCAAATGTTTTGTGTCTTTGTTAGCGCCATAGAATCTTACCGCCTGTATTTCGCGTCGTAGTTTAAACATATTGTGCAACCAGACCTGCCGCTTATTTTCTGGCTTGTACCACTGCGCCAGTGATGCAGGTGGGCTTTTTATCAAGATTACCCGGTCTTTGTGGATGTAGATAATGCCGCCAACAATCACAACAAGTAGACACTGAAGGAGAATAAAGTGAGGCCATCGCATCAGGGTTATCTCTCATCTTTTTCTGTAGGTAAAGGGGACAGGTAGCTCAATCCCTGGCCAGACTGGCTGTCTTTCAGCCTAATACAAGACACAGCTCCTGCGCTATTTACAGGGAGCAATTTTTAATAAACAAATCGCTCGAATCGCTTCATTACAATACTCTGGGGCTATTTACTGAGACACTTCATCCCGGCTTCTAAACCATCGAGTGTCAGCGGGTACATTCGGTTCTCGAGTGTCTGTTGAATCATACCTATTGAATGGGTGCTGCCCCAATACTTGGAGCGCTCAGGGTTCAGCCAGATCACCTTTGAGAAAGTATCGGTGATACGCTTCATCCAGCTGACGCCTGACTCATCATTCCAGTGCTCTACGCTGCCACCTATGTGGGTGATTTCGTAGGGCGACATAGCCGCATCACCTATAAATATCACTTTATAATCACTGCTGTATTTATGTAGCACATCTAGAGTTTGGATGCGTTCAGTCCAACGGCGTCGATTATCTTTCCATACAGATTCATAGATAAAGTTATGAAAATAGAAATATTCAAGATGCTTGAATTCGGTACGGGTAGCAGAAAATAGTTCTTCGCAAGTTTTAACATGACCGCTCATGGAACCGCCAACATCCATAAAGAGCAACACCTTTACCGCATTATGCCGCTCTGGGATCATATGCAGATCAAGATAGCCTGCATTTTTTGCGGTTCCCCGGATGGTTTCATCCATATCAAGTTCCTCTCGGGCGCCAGTGCGGGCAAATTCCCGTAGCCGACGCAGGGCCACCTTGATATTTCGCGTACCCAGTTCAACCGAGTCATCCAGATTTTTAAATTCGCGCTTATCCCAGACTTTGACCGCCCGGTTATTACGATTGCCATCTTGGCCGATACGAATACCTTCCGGATTATAACCGTAAGCACCATAGGGTGATGTTCCACCCGTTCCAATCCATTTACTGCCACCCTGATGCCTTTCGTGTTGCTCCTCGAGCCGTTTTTTGAACTCTTCCAGCAACTGTTCAAGACCACCCAATGACTTGATCTGGGCCTTTTCCTCATCGGTCAACTGCTTTTCGAATTCACGGCGCAACCACTCATCGGGGATCAGGGCCTCGATAAAATTTTCTATATTTTCAAGGCCTTTAAAATAAGCGCCAAATGCCAGATCAAACCGGTCAAAATATTTTTCATCCTTGACCATACAAACCCGACTCAGGTAGTAAAAATCCTGCATGTCGCTAAACGCCACTTTATTTTGCAGTGCTCCCATTAAATCGAGAAATTCGCGCAGGGTAACGGGCACCTTTGAACGACGCAGTTCCTGAAAAAATCCGACCAGCATATGTAGTACCTTTGCGTCTCTAGTTACCGGCTCTATTCATGAAGGCCAGGCGTTCCAGCATATGTACATCCTGCTCATTTTTCAGCAGCGCACCATACAGCGGAGGGATCGCTGACTTGGTATCTTTATTGCGCAATACATCTTCGGGAATATCATCAGCCATCAACAGTTTCAACCAGTCAATCAGCTCTGATGTTGAAGGTTTTTTGCGTAACCCGGGAACCTCCCTTACCCCAAAGAAAATTTCCATAGCTTCTTTAACCAGCCGCTGCTTGATCGCCGGATAATGTACATCTATGATTTTCTTCATAGTTGAGGTATCTGGGAATTTTATATAATGAAAAAAGCAGCGGCGCAGAAAAGCATCCGGCAGCTCTTTTTCATTATTGCTAGTGATAATGATAATGGGACGGTGCCTGGCTTTGATGGTTTGCTGAGTCTCGTAAACATAGAACTCCATACGATCCAGTTCCAGCAACAGATCATTGGGAAACTCAATATCAGCCTTATCCACCTCATCGATTAACAGCACCACCTGTTCGTCAGACTCAAAGGCTTCCCACAACTTACCCTTTATAATGTAGTTGGAAATATCGTGGACGCGCTCGTCTCCCAGTTGCGAATCACGCAGACGAGATACCGCGTCATACTCATACAGCCCCTGCTGGGCGCGGGTAGTTGATTTAACATGCCAGGGAATTAATCTTAACCCGATACTGGCGGCAACCTCCTCTGCCAACATGGTTTTACCCGTACCAGGCTCACCCTTGATCAACAGTGGGCGTTGCAAGTTAATCGCGGCATTGACAGCCATCTGTAAATCATCAGTGGCTACATACTGATCGGTACCTTCAAATCTCATATCTCACTACCTGTTCTGTTGAATAAACGCCCACCCTAACACCTGTGACTTGCGGGATATCAATACAGGGAAATCTGCCACGCAGGAGGGTCTACCAAAAAGTGGGATTATACATGAATTTGAGTGCGCTGCGACCAGAAACACCTGCAGGCACCCCCAAGCATCTTAGAATTCAGCCATTGGAATCAGGCTCTTTATGGTTTTGCTCCACAGCCACCACGCCCGTTTTACCACCCGGTTTTGTATACTCAACTTCGAACTGTCCCCACTCTTCAGCCAATTTCATCTCATCCTTCAGGTCATCATCATTTTCCATCGTTTCCAAATTCAGTGGTACCTCAAACAAATTTGCTATCTCCTCCTCACTGTTTATATCAGGCGACATCTCAGCTGTAGTTATCTCTATTTTTAACGCTGATTCCGGATACTTGGGGGCAACAACTGGCCGACGGCCGACCTCCGTAATCTCCAGCTCTTGTTGACCCAAACCAGGAGAGTCCTGCTGCCCTCCCCCTTTTTTGAGTCGCCACCAGATCGCAAAAAAAATGAGAACTATCAAAACAAAAACAACTGACACCATTAAGGCTCTGCTGGCGGGATTAACTTCCTGTTGAGCTAAACTTTTTCTCGGCACAAAATTACTCGTTAGTGCTGGACGAGGTTTGGTTTCAGCTCTCTGCTCGTCCACCAGGTCAGGGGCACTTACGTTTCCCATAGCCTCTTGAATTCCTGAAATTTTCAACCGCTCTAGTTCAATCAGTAAGGGCTTGATCCGATACTGTTCCTTGCGCCCAGTAAAACTGACACCTTTAAAGTCAATCACCACCTCGTAATGACTACTCACACCATCATCATCAAGCTGTAAAAGCCACTCGTCACCGCTTATTTTGGTCAAGGTTCTGGTTTGCCACTCCCTACTCACCCCGATTTCAGAGCTAGTTATACCCCCCTTATCTTTATCCATCATCCTCCCGATCACCTTGGCGATAAGCGATGATTGAGCAGAGACCAGATCCGGCTCATCCAGGCGTACACTGATGTTATAGTGCGGTAAACCCTCACTATAACTCTT
>Ga0190303_1000112_pt1 | contig 32530 bp, 30 predicted proteins | sample 48700701_MG_FD_161672 | JGI IMG/M metagenome (GOLD analysis project Ga0190303, IMG submission 161672) | Hydrothermal vent sediment bacterial communities from Southern Trench, Guaymas Basin, Mexico - 4870-07-0-1_MG | ecosystem: Environmental > Aquatic > Marine > Hydrothermal vents > Sediment ... | reverse complement strand
GCCCGAATATGGGCATCGGCGGCATAACACCCGCCCAGAAACTGAGAATGGCCGCGTAAGTTCTACGACCGCACCCCGTTAAAAATGGGATGATTACCGGGGCTATACCGTTTACTGACGGGGTGCGTTAATGCTTGTATAAAAATCTAATGCCTGTTAGATTTTTATAAGGAAGAACCGAAAGGGCATGTATTTGATGGCAGACGGCCCCCTGAAAAATATCCGTATTATCGAGCTGGGGCACGTTGTGGCCGGCCCGCTGGCCGCAACTTTGCTGGCGGATTTCGGCGCGGATGTGATCAAGATCGAGGCCCCCGGCGCGGGGGATATGGTGCGCGAGCTTGGCCCCAAGGCGGTGCAGGACGGTGTCGGGGTCTGGTGGAAAACGCTGGGCCGCAACAAGCGGTTGCTGGCGCTGGACTGGAAAAAACCCGAGGGGCAGGCGGTATTGCGCAAGCTGGTGGAAAGCGCCGATGCTTTGGTCGAAAACTTCCGCCCAGGTGTGCTGGAACGCGCCGGAATCGGGCCGGATATCTTGCGCGAATGGAACCCTGATTTGATGGTGCTGCGCATTTCCGGTTACGGGCAGGACGGGCCGATGGTCAAGACCCCCGCCTTTGGGCGTGCCGCCGAGGCGATGAGCGGCCTACCGCATTTGACAGGACATGCGGACGGTCCCCCCATGCACCCCGGTTTTCCGGCAGCGGATTCGACCACTGGCCTGATGGGCGCGCTGGGTTTGATGATGGCGCTGTTTGCCAAAAAGGATGGCGTTGCGGGCAGGCAGTGCCGAAACCGCGCAGCGCCTGTTGCGCGCGGCAGGCGGGGCCGATTGGGCCGGTCAGAAACGCTTTGCGACCATGGCGGGAATCACAGGAAATATGGACGAGATCAGCCAAAAACTGGATGGTTATATTTCGGCGCATGATTTTTCGGATGTTGCCGCCGAATTCAAACGCTGCGATGCCGTTGCCGCCCCTGTTCTGAGCGTTGAAGACATTCTGGACCACCCGCAAATTGCCCATCGTGGTGCCATTGCCGAGGTTGCAGGCGAGGAAACCCGTGTGGTTGCCCCTGTGCCGCATATGGAAAAAACACCGGGATCCGTGCGCTGGCTGGGACGCAGCGAAATAGGCGCTGAAGGGGCCGAAATACTTGCGCAAATCGGGTATACTCCGGATGAGATCACGGGTCTCGCCGCACAGAAGATTATAACATTGCCAAGGGGCTGAGATGAGAAAACCATGACCTATAGAATGACCGACGACCAACAGGAAATTCGCGATTCAATACTACGTTTGTGCGAGCAGTTTGACGATGACTACTGGTTTGCCCGCGACCATGATGGAAAATTCCCCGAAGAATTATACCGCGCTCTGGCAGATGGTGGCTGGCTGGGTATTGCTATGCCCGAGGAATACGGCGGCGCGGGGCTGGGCATTACCGAGGCCGCGATCATGATGCAGGCGATTGCTGAATCTGGCGGCGGGGCCTCGGCGACCTCGGCGGTGCATATGAATATTTTTGGCCTGAATCCGGTGGTGAAATTCGGCACCGACGAGCAGAAAAAACGCATGCTGCCGCCGTTGATCAACGGCAAGGAAAAGGCCTGTTTCGCGGTCACCGAACCCACTGTCGGGCTGGACACGACCAAGCTGAAGGTCAAGGCCGAGCGCAAGGGTGACAAGTATATCGTCACCGGGCAAAAGGTATGGATTTCCACGGCACAGGTGGCGGACAAGGTATTGCTGCTGGCGCGCACAACGCCGCTGGATCAGGTCAAGAAACCCACCGAGGGGCTAAGCCTGTTTTACACAGATTTGGACCGTAACTATCTGCAGATCCGCGAGATCGAGAAGATGGGCCGCAAGGCGGTTGATTCAAACGAGCTGTTCTTTGACGGCCTGCCGGTTCCCGCCGAAGACCTGATTGGCGAGGAAGGGCGCGGATTCCACCAGATATTGCACGGGATAAACCCTGAACGGATTCTGGTGGCGGCGGAATGTATCGGCATTGGCCGTAACGGTTTGAAACGCGCCTGCGATTATGCCAACGAGCGGGTGGTTTTTGATCGACCAATCGGCATGAACCAGGGCATTCAGCATCCGCTGGCCGATAACTGGGCCAAGCTGGAATCGGCAAACCTGATGGTGATGCACGCTGCCGCGCTGAATGATGACGGCTTGCCTTGCGGGGTCGAGGCCAACGCCTCCAAATACCTTGCGGCGCAGGCGGCGGTGGATGCCACGCAGACCGCGCAGATGACATTTGGCGGTTTTGGCTATGCCAAGGAATACCACATTGAACGGCTGGTGCGCGAGGCATTGTTGTTCCACATCGTGCCGGTGACGCCGCATTTGATGCTGTCGTTCATCGCCGAAAAGGCCCTTGGCCTGCCAAAATCTTATTAAAGGAAAACACAATGAATGACGTTTTGCGCACCACGGGTTTCTTTCTCGAAGAAGTCGAAGTTGGGCTGAAATTCAAAACCCGCAGCCGCACGATTACCGAGGCCGATCTGGTCAGTTTTTGCAACGTCACGTGGATGACTGAAAGCCTGTTCACCGATCTGGAACATGGCCGCGACGGGGCCGGCGCGCTTGGGCGCGTGGTGCCCGGCGTGATGGTCTATGCCATGTCCGAAGGGTTGCTGACCTATACAATGGAACATACAGGGCTGGCCTTTTTGCACGCTGATTTCACTGTCAAAGGGCCGGCCTATGTGGGCGATACCCTGCATGTGGAGGTCGAAGTGATCGAGGCGCGCCCGACATCAAAACCCGGTCGCGGGCTGGTGCGCACCCGCAACATCGTGCGCAAGGAAAGCGGCGAAGAATGTATCATCTACGAACCACTGCGCATGTTGCGCAGTAAAATTTGAGGCACGCTATGGGCGTAATAACCTAAAGAATAAAACAAGGGAGACTAACAATGAAAATTATCAAAACATTACTACTGGCGGGAACCGGAATTGCGATGATCGCGGGCCATGCCTTTGCCGCAAAAGTGGACGGGCCGAAAGTGGAATGGAATATTTCGCTTTAGGGCAAACCACGCGCCTTTACCGCTGGCGTTGAGAAAATGGCAGAGCTGGCGAATGCCAAAACCGATGGCAATTGGACGATTACCTTGCATTATGGTGGTGCTCTGTCGAAATCACGAGAGAACCTTGATGGGTTGTCAATTGGCGCATTCGAGGGGGCGATGGCCTGTAACTTCTATCATCCCAAGAAAAACCCGGCTTTGATGGCCCTGACGATGCCGATGCTGCCTATGGCAACCTGGGAAGCAAACCGCGCCATGCGCGACGTGGTTTATGCAAATCCAGCCGTGCAAAAGGAATTGGCACAATGGAATGCTATTCCCTATGTGTCCTCTTATCTGCCGCAATACGAGCTGATGGGCAGCGGTAAGCCGCCGCTTACTCTGGAAGACTGGAAGGGCATGAGTGTGCGTGCCGGTGGTGGCGTCGGCAAGGCCATGGCAAAATTTGGTGCAACGCCAACAAGTGCCAGCGCGACTGAAGTTTATACAGGGATGCAACAAGGCACGATGGACGCGGCAGCCTTCCCGATGACCTATGGACATGTGGCCTACAAGATCAACGAAGTGTCCACGTGGTTTACAGGCAATCTGTCCCCCGGGACTTCGGATTGTCCGGTTCTGCTGTCGCTCAGCGCGCATAACGAGCTGCCCGAACAATATCAGAAACTGCTTGAGGACATCAAAGAAGATGTGATTTCGGCGCAAATTCAGGCTTATATCGATATCGACAAGGTCAACCTGCCTATGTTGCGGGAAACTTTGCAAGAGATCACTTATTCCGACGAGGTTCTGGCCAAATTCCGTGCCGTTGCCGGCAAGCCGGTGATCGAGGAATGGATTGGAGAAAATCAGGACAAATTCGATGCGCGCGGCCTGATCGAGGATATGTTCAAATCTGTGGGCGAACAATACTAGGTTCGCTACCTTTTCATAGCAGAGCGAGGGCTGTCGTGGCCCTCGCTTTTTTACAAAACACGGGTTTAAAATGTCAGACGCACTTGCAAAACCGCTTGATTGGGCGGACCGGCAACTTGGCCATATCGAAAATACTTTGAATATCGCAGCGGGGCTGATGATCTTTGCGCTGATGTTTCTGGGGGTGGCGCAGATTGTTCTGCGCGCGGTCTTTCGGGATCCGATCTATGGCTATATCGATATTGTAGAGGTGTCGATGGTCGGTTTTGCGCTGATGTCGATCTCTTATGTCCAACGGATTGGCGGCCATGTGCGCATGGAGTTGCTTATCGGTAAGCTCAAGGGGCGTGCCCATTGGCTGGCAGAGTTTGTCGGGGCGCTTGTGACCGCCGGTATCGTCGCTGTTCTGATTCCAGGTTCATACAGTCACTTTCTACGGGCCTATAATTTCGGGGACAGTACGATTGATATCGAGTTGTTGACCTGGCCTTCAAAACTGGTGGTGCCGGTTGCCCTGAGTATCTTGCTGGGCCGGATTATCCTTCAGGTTTTGGGATACCTTCGTTTGGCGATCGATCCAGACCGCACGCCAATTGCCGTTCCGGTTCTTAAATCCGTCGAGGAACAAGCGGAAGAAGAAATCGAGCTTGCTGATGAAACCGGAGTGGTGCCATGATTGATTCCCTGAGCAATACAACCATCGGCATTGGCGGCGCGCTCCTTTTGATCGTGCTGGTTTTTCTGGGTGTGCGTGTTTATGCTGCCGCAGCATTGACGGGGTTTTTGGGGCTTGTTGCCCTGAAAGGCTGGAAGATTGCCGCCGCCATGGCCGGAACCATTCCCCACTCCAAGGTTGTCACCTATCCCTTGTCGGTGCTGCCGTTGTTTATCCTGATTGGATTTCTGGCCTTCTACGCGGGCCTGACGGGGCGTCTGTTCGAGGCCGCGCGGCGCTGGTTTGCCGGGTTTCTGCCCGGCCTTGCCTCGGCGCTGATTTATGTGGCGCTAATCGTGGGAATGTGCACGGTCAAACCGGAATTGGGGCGGCCGATTGCAGGTTTTAGCTGGAAACAGCGATTTGCAAGCCTGCCGGGCACATTCCCGATCTTTCTGGTGATCGCGATCATTTTCGGGGCCATGTATTCGGGTGCCGCAACCCCGACCGAGGCGGGTGCGCTTGGGGCGATGGTGGTGTTTATCTACTATATCTATCGCGCGTGGCGGGAAAAACAGCTTGGGTCGGTTCACGGGCGGCTCAAAGAATCCTTGGTTGAAACCGCAAAACTCACTGTGATGATCTTTACCCTGATCTGGGGGGTGTTCCTGTCCGTGCGTTTCCTAGGCTTTGCCGGATTGCCCACGGCGTTTTCCGACTGGGTTGTCGGGCTGGATGTGGCACCGATCTGGATCATGATCTGTATCCTGTTGGCCTATGCGGTTCTGGGGATGTTCATGGATGCCATCGGCATGTTGATCCTGACCTTGCCGGTGGTCTATCCGGCGGCCATCAATCTGGGTTATGATCCGATCTGGTTCGGGATCATCGTGGTCAAAATGGCCGAGATCGCGCTGATTACGCCACCCATCGGCTTGAATTGCTTTGTTGTCGCAGGGGTTTCGCGTGATCTGAGAGATGAAAACGGTAAGTCGCTTGAAATCCCGTTACAGGATGTTTTCCGCGGCATCGGCCCGTTCTTTGTGGTGGATGTGGCGACGGTTGGCGTGTTGTTGGCCTTCCCGAGCATCATCACGTGGCTGCCGAACCTGATGTTGCAGTAGGCAAGCGGCAGGGGGTTCCTGCTGCCGCTACCACCTAGGGTCAGGATTAACAGGTTCTGACCCTAATCATCAGACTTGAGTTTGCCCAGAATTTCCTCTGTATGTTCCCCCAGTTTTGGCACCGGCAAAATGTCGTGCCTTGCAGGCGTGAGCGAATACTTTACCGGTGGTTTTGTGGTCCAGATCGGGCCTTCGCTCGGGTGGTCTGTTTGCTGAAAGAACCCCGTATCCGCAAGATGCGGATCATGCGGAAGGTCTTGCAACCGGCGCACGGGCATTGCCGGAATGTCGGCTTGCTCCATCAAGGCAACCCACTCGGCAGTGGTACGTTCCGGCGCGATTTGGGCCACCATATCATAAATTCCGCCAATATTTGCGCTGCGCTCGTCCATGTTTGTTACCCATGGGTGATCCAGCATATCCTCGCGCCCGACCGCTTTGAAAAACCGCGCCCATTGTGCGTTGGAATAGGGCAGGATGGTAATATAGCCGTCCTTTGTTTGCACGGGACGGCGGTGCGGCACCAGCATCCGGCTATAGCCAAAATTCTGCGGCACGTCCTCGAAGGTGGCCGCAGCCATGTGCTCGACCATCAGAAAGCCGGTCAGGGTCTCGAACATCGGCACCTCGACATGTTGCGCCTGTCCGGTGCGTTCGCGGTGGAATAGTGCTGTCATGATGGCATGTGCCGCAGTCACTCCGCCCAGCTTGTCGGCGATAATTGTCGGCGCATAGGCGGGTGGATTGTCGGGGTTTTGCATCATGGCAAGGCTGGCCATGCCCGAAACCGATTGCACAGAGTCGTCATAGGCCGGTTTGTCGGCATAGGGTCCGTCCGAGCCAAAGCCGACAGCGGCCACAGTAATCAGGTCGGGGTTCAGCGCGCGCAATCTGTCCGGTGACAGATCAAGGCGGGCAAGGGCGGCGGGGCGAATGCTGGAAACAAACACATCCGCATCTTTCAGCAGGGCAAGAAGTTGTTCGCGCCCATTGGGGGTTTTCAGGTCAATCACCACGCTGCGTTTGTTGCGGTTGGTGCCGATGAACGCCGCCCCCATACCCGGATTTTGGGCCGGTTGCACCAGCCGCAGCATATCGCCTTCGGGGCTTTCGATCTTGATGACGTCGGCCCCCAGATCCCCCAGCATTTGTGTGGCAAGCGGACCGAATACAACCGATGTCATGTCGATGATTTTGATTCCCGACAGGGCGGATGCTTGTTGTTTTTCCATTTTGCGGGCTTTCTGACTTTGAAAAGACAAGGGGGTGTTGCATTTATTCTAACGTCTGTTAGAAATATCAGCAACACTAATATTGGCAGTATCTTCCGGCGCAAGGAGAGCAAAATGAAAGATATTTCAGGGCCTGATTCGACATTTCGGAAAGGGTTGTCGAAGGGGCAGATAAACCTGCAACAATGCGACGGTTGCAGCCGGTCCATTTTTTTTCCGCGAGTGCTTTGCCCCCATTGTGGCGGCATGTCGTTGACATGGCACAGGGCCTCGGGCGCAGGGGAGGTGCACACCACAACAACCGTGCGGCGCAGGCCGGAAAGTGGCGGGGATTACAACGTCTGCATGATCGAACTGGCCGAGGGTGTCCGCATGATGAGCAGGGTTGATGGCATTGCCCCCGCAGATGTGCGGATCGGAATGAAAATCACTGCCTTTGCCGGTGAAATCGACGGCACACCTGCCGTTTTATGCAAACCGGCGGAGGGCTGAAGAATGGCTGATAATATGCGCGGGAAAACAGCAATCGTCGGGGTGGGGCACGCCGGATTTGGCGAGGCTCCGGGCTTCACCGCCTATGACATCATGGCGCAATCCGCGCAGGCGGCGCTGGCGGATGCGGGGCTGAAGCTGGCCGATGTGGACGGGCTGTTCTGCACCATGATGGAAGACAGTATGCCGGTTTTGATGGCGGCCGAATATCTGGGCATCACGCCACGCCATATCGGGGCCACCATGACGGGTGGCTCGTCATTTGTGAATTACCTGATCTCGGCCGGTTTGGCGCTTGATGCCGGTCTGTGTGACGTGGCGCTGATTTGTTACGGTTCCAATCAGCGCACGGCTTCGGGCAAGTTGGTAACGGCATCGAAATTGCCGCCCTACGAGGGTCTTTACAGTCCGCGCTATCCGATTTCCGGCTATGCGCTGGCGGCGGCGCGGCATATGTATGAATACGGCACCACGCGCGAAAATCTGGCGGATGTGGCTGTGGCGGCGCGGGGATGGGCCAGCCACAATCCCGAGGCCTTTATGCGCGCGCCCCTAACCCGCGACGAGGTTCTGAATTCCCGCATGGTAGGCGATCCACTGACCAAGCTGGACTGTTGCCTTGTGACTGACGGAGGCGGGGCAGTGGTGATGGTGCGCGCCGATCGGGCCAAGGATTTCCCGAATACGCCGGTTTATGTTCTGGGGGCCGCCGCCGAAAGCAGCCATCGGCAAATCTCGCAGATGAAGGATTTCACAGTCACGGCGGCGCGTGAATCCGGCAAGCGGGCCTTTGCCATGGCGGGGGTAACGCCTGCGGATATCGATGTGGTGGAACTGTATGACGCCTTCACTATCAACACGATCCTGTTTCTCGAGGATCTGGGCTTTTGTGCGAAAGGCGAAGGCGGGGCGTTCGTTTCCGACGGGCGGATTGCACCGGGGGGCGAACTGGCGGTCAACACCAATGGCGGTGGCCTGTCCTGCGTGCATCCGGGCATGTATGGCATCTTTACCGTGATCGAGGCCGCGCGCCAGATCAGAGGGGACGCGCTGGGGATACAGATGGAGGGGGTGGAACTGGCCGTGGCCCATGGCAACGGCGGGGTTTTGTCCAGCCAGGTGACAGCGATACTCGGCGGGACTGACACGATCTAGATCAAAAGGATATGGGAATGGATATTGACGCACTGAACAACTGGAAGTTTGATGATATTTTGCATGAGTATACCGAACGCGATACCATGCTTTATGCGCTCGGGCTGGGGTTCGGTTCAAACCCTTTGGATGAAAAGGAACTGGCCTATGTCTATGAAGACGGCCTGATGGCGGTTCCGAGCATGGCGCTGGTGCTGGGCTATCCCGGATTCTGGGTAAAGGATCCGAGAACCGGCATTGACTGGCGCAAACTTTTGCATGGCGAACAATGGCTGGACGTTTATAAACCTCTGCCAACCTCGGGCAAGGTGATAGGGCGCACCCGTATTGACCAGATTTCCGATAAGGGGGCAGATAAGGGGGCGGTGATCTATTTGACCCGCGACATTATCGACGCGGCCAGTGATACCTTGCTGGCGGAAGTGAAAATGTCGACCTTCTGTCGCGGTGACGGTGGCTTTGGTGGCGAGAACCTGCCCGGCCCGACCCCTGCCAGAATACCGGAGCGCGCCCCTGACCATACTTGCGAACTGGCCACTTTGCCGCAACAGGCCCTGATCTATCGCCTGAGCGGCGATTACAACCCGTTGCATGCCGATCCTGCGGTGGCCCGATCCGCCGGATTCGAACGACCGATCCTGCATGGTATGGCAACTTACGGGCTTGGGTGTCGTGCAATTCTGAAAACACTGTGTGATTATGATGCCAGCCGTCTGACCGGCCTCGACGTGCGGTTTTCCGCGCCGGTATATCCCGGAGAAACCGTGCAGTTCGATATCTGGCAAGACGGCATTGACGTGCGTTTCACAGCAAAGGTACCGGAACGTGGTGTCGTGGTATTGAACAATGGCGCTGCGCGCCTGTCTTGAAGGAAAAACAATGGCTCAACCTCTTGATGATCTGCTGGTGCTGGATTTCAGCACCCTGTTGCCCGGCCCGATGGCCACCCTTATGCTGGCTGAAGCCGGTGCCGAGGTAATAAAGTTCGAGCGCCCGAAAACCGGTGAGGATATGCGCCACACCGACCCGAAGGTCGAAGGGCGCAGCGTTGGATATGGCATCCTGAACCGTGGCAAGAAAAGCATCGGGATCGACCTTAAGGACAAAGGCGCAATCATGCGCTTGCGACCTCTGATCGAAAAGGCGGATATCATTGTCGAACAGTTCCGCCCTGGCGTAATGGAGCGGCTGGGTCTGGGATATGACGCGGTGCGGGCGATCAATCCGCGCATCATCTATTGCTCGATTACCGGATACGGACAGACAGGACCAAAGCGCAACGCGGCGGGCCATGACGTGAATTATGTGGGCGATGCGGGGATTTTGTCGCTGGGCAGCGGAACGGTTGAACATCCGGTAACACCGTTCGGTTTGGTGGCCGATATTGGTGGCGGAACCTATCCGGCAGTTGTGAATATCCTTTTGGCCCTGCGTCAGCGAGAAAAAACCGGAAAGGGCGTGCATCTGGATATCGCCATGGCCGAGGGTGCCTTTGCCTTTGCCTATTGGGCGCATGCCAAAGGGGTTGTGGCGCAGGAACCAATCCGCAATGGGGGCGACCGCCTGACGGGCGGCACCGCGCGCTATCGCCTGTATTCGGCGGCGGACGGGCGGCAGGTTGCAGTCGGGGCGCTGGAGCAGAAATTCTGGTTGGCTTTTTGCGATGTGATCGATCTGCCGGACGCATTGCGCGATGATCAGCCTGACCCCGAAGCGACCATTGCCGAAGTGGCCCGCCGTCTTGCGGCCAAACCGTCAGATTACTGGGAACCCTTGCTGGCAGCAGCGGATTGTTGTTGCACCATCGTCAAAACACCACTTGAAGCATCGCAAGACACGCATTTCAACACGCGCGGCGTATTCGGGAGGAGCACAAGGATTGGCAACACGTCTGTCACCGCCTTGCCGTTACCGATTGCTCCGGAATTCCGGACAGCACCGGACGAATCGGTTGCAGCACCGGATCTAGGCGCCGACAATGAGGCTTTCGGGTTTGAAAAACCGTAAACCTGATGGCAGCCACGGTTGACGTTTGTCATGGATTCAAATATTCTAACAATCGTTAGATTTAAGTCGGCCTTTTAAGGGATATGGTGATGGACACAGAATTGTCAGCAGAAGCCGCAAGATTCACGTCGCCGGCGTATTACGTCGAAAGCGACAGCATGGAAGTGCAGGCTTTTGTCATGAAGGCCTTGGGTAAAATGGCACCTGATGCTTCGTCTACAGACAAGGCGGTCCGGCTGTTCGAGGCGGTCCGCGATGACATACGATATGATCCCTATTCATTTGCCCTGCACGCTGACGCCTATCGCGCGGGCATGATTGCCGGTGCGCAAAGCGCCTTTTGTGTCCCCAAGGCAATATTGTTGGCGGCCTGTTTGCGGGCGGTCGGCATACCGGCGGCCCTTGGGTTTGCGGATGTACGCAACCATCTGAATACGCCAAAGCTGGCAACCTTGATGGAATGTGATCTGTTCATTTACCACGGATATGTGCAGCTGTGGCTGGACAATGTCCCCTACAAGGTGACGCCTGCTTTCAACATGGACCTTTGCGAACGTTTCGGGGTGAAGCCCTTGGTATTCGACGGAACGCGCGATGCATTGTTCCATGAATATGACGAACAGGGCCAGCGGCATATGGAATATGTCAATGATCGCGGGCTGTTTGTGGATGCCCCGATTGATGAATTTCTGGCGGCATTCAGGGAAACCTACCCCAAGCTCGAGGAATTCAACCGCAAGAGAATTTCGGCACAGGGGGCGGTTGGCTATGACGCCGCTTTTGATCCGACAAAGGAAGAAAACAAAACATGAAATATCTGGAAGATTTCACGCCCCGTCAGGTGTTCGAATTCAAAGCCCCGGGCCTGAGCAAAGAGCAAATCATGGAATTTGCCAGTGAATGGGATCCCCAACGCCTGCATCTGGACGAGGATTATGCGCGTGACGTTCACGGCGGGCTGATTGCCTCGGGGTTCCAGACCATGCTGTTGGTTTTCAGGCCGATCATGCGAGAATTGATGGCAGATGTGGAAAATATCGGCGGGCTTGGTTTTGACAGTTTGAGGTGGCTACGCCCGCTTTATCCGGAGCAACCTCTGGATATCCGGATCGAGTTGACCACGGTCAAACGATCCCGCAGCAAACCTGACAGGGGGGTGCTGGCATACAGGCTTGAGGCACGAAATCCTGATGGCGAGGTGATTTTCACAACGGACACCGGGGCAATGATCAAGTGTCGGCCAGAGGAGATAACATGACAGACGAGCAAAACGAAGATTTGCGCCTGTTGCGCGACAGCGTTCACACACTGCTTGATCGGGCAGGGGGCATTGCCCGTGCCCGCCGTGTGCGCGACGAGGCTGTGCATTGGGATGCGGCGCTATGGCAGGAGTTGGCCGAGGCCGGTGTGTTGGGGGTTGCGACCCCCGAACAGGCAGGCGGCTTTGGCATGGGGTTGCCCGCCGCCGGAGTGATTGCACATGAATTGGGCCGTGTGATTACGCCTGAACCCGTTGTGCCCGCCATCGGGCTGGCTATCGGTTTGATGCATCGCCTTTGTCCGGATGATCCGGCACTTGCCGATGCGATTGCGGGGGGGGTGCCACCGGCTGTAGCCTGGCAGGAACGCGGCCCGCGCGGTGTTTCCGGACAGATCGACTGTGCCTTTGATGGCAAGGCTCTGAACGGGGCCAAGGATTGGGTTGTCGGGGCTGGCAAGGCGGAACGATTGCTGGTTGTGGCAAAATCATCGGCTGGTCTGGCCTTTGTTCGTGTGGCAACCGGCGGGGCCGGCGTAGCCATGCAGGCCCGCAAACAATCGGATGGCAGTGTGCAACATGGTGTCACGTTTACCGGCGCAGCTGCCGAATTACTGGCCGAAGGAAACGTCGTGTCAACCGCACTGGCCGATGCGGTGGCGGACACGACTGCACTGGCGGCGGCAGAGCTGGTCGGGCTGAGTGCTTCGGCGCTTGAGTTGACCCTGGATTACATCAAGACCCGCGAACAGTTCGACAAACTGATCGGAGCCTTTCAGGCGATCCAGCACCGCGCTGTCGACATGAAAATCATGCAAGAAGTGGCCGAGGCGACCATCCGTGAAACACTGGTCGTGATGGAAGGCGCAGACACAGCACAGCGTTCCCGTCAGGCCAGCCGCGCCAAGGCACGCGCCTGCACCGCAGCGCAGAAAATCACCCGCGAGGCAATCCAGTTGCACGGCGCGGTCGGCTATACCGATGAATTCGATATCGGTCTGCTGCTGAACCGCGCGCTTGTGCTGTCGGCATGGTTGGGCGATGCAACCTATCACCGCCGCCGCTGGCTGGATGCTCGCGAAACCGAGGGGGCCACACAATGACCGACTGGAACACATTGAGCGACGAGGAATTCCGCACACAGGTCCGCACGTTTTTCGAAAGTGAATACCCCGAGGAATTGCGCCACCTGCCGCACCGTCCGACATTCGCCGAAATCGAACATTGGCATGTGAAATTGCACGCCAAGGGCTGGGTTGCGCCTGCATGGCCTGTTGAACATGGCGGTATGGGGCTGGAAGCGGCCAAGCTGATCATCTTTTACGAGGAACAGCAGCGCCACGGTGTCATTCGCGGGCGCGATATGGGCGTGCAAATGGTCGGCCCGCTGATCATCAAATTCGGCACGCAGGAACAGAAAGACGACTGGTTGCCGCGCATCCTGAGCTGTGAAGACATTTGGTGTCAGGGCTATTCCGAACCCGGTGCCGGATCGGATCTGGCCAACCTGCGCACAAGTGCTGTGATTGATGGCGATGATTTTGTCATCAACGGCCAGAAAATCTGGACGACGATGGCCCATGACGCCAGCCACATCTTCATGCTGGTGCGCACCGATCCGGATGCACCGCGCAAACAACAGGGGATCAGCTTTGTTCTGGCGGCGATGGACCAACCCGGCGTCGAGGTGCGCACCATCACTACGCTGGCAGGTGAAACCGAATTTTGCGAGGTGTTCTTTGATGACGCACGCACCCCGCGCGCCAATCTTGTCGGGGAAATCGACAAGGGCTGGAGCATGGCCAAAGCACTGCTGAGCTTTGAACGCATTTTCATCGGCTCGCCTGCTCTGGCGCAAAATGCACTGGGGCAGTTGGAAACCTTCGCCCGTGGTCGCGGTGCCTTTGAGGATGCGGTTTTCCGTGACCGGTTTTCCGAATTGGCGCTTGATGTGGAAGACCATGCGGCACTTTATTCCCGCTTTGCCGATCAGTTGAAACGCGGTGAAACACTGGGTGCCGACGTGTCGATGCTGAAAATCTGGGTGACGGAAACCTATCAGCGCATATCCGAGCTGATGATCGAGGTTGCAGGCCCTGACGGCGGCACCATTGGCCCGCTGCAAGTGGGCAATGTCGGCGTTGATGTGCTGGCCAGCTTTTACAAGGCGCGGCCGACTACGATTTATGGCGGTTCTAACGAAATCCAGCGAAACATCCTGTCCAAGGCCGTGCTTGGCCTTTGATCCCTATTCTCTAACCCAAGGAAAAAACCATGACCGACTATGCCAAGAAATACCCGAAGATGTCTTATGACTATCCGGCTGACCGTGTGCTGCGCATCACCTTTGATCGTCCTGAAACCTATAATTCGGTCGATGCGGAAACCCATACGCAGATGACCGATATCTGGATTGATATCGACCGCGACCCCGACATCAATGCGGTTATCGTCACCGGACGCGGCAAAGCGTTTTCCGCAGGTGGTGATTTCAGCCTGATCGAAAGCATTACCGGCGATTTCGATACGGTTATGAAAACATGGAAAGAGGCCAAAGATCTGGTCTACAATGTGATCAACTGTAACAAGCCGATCATTTCCGCCATCAACGGTCCGGCCGCCGGTGCGGGCCTTGTGGTGGGGATCTTGGCGGATATTTCGATTGCCGGCAAAAAGGCCAAACTGGTCGATGGTCACCCGCGTCTGGGTGTGGCTGCTGGCGATTGCGCGGCAATCATCTGGCCGCTGCTTTGCGGTATGGCCAAGGCGAAATATTACCTGATGACCGGCAAAGCCGTGAATGGCGAAGAGGCCGAGCGCATCGGTCTGGTGTCCTTGTGTGTCGAGGATGACGAGCTGCAACAGGTTGCGCTGGACACAGCTGTCGAGCTGTCAACCGGGGCACAAAGCGCCATCCGCTGGACCAAGTATTCGCTGAATAACTGGCTGCGGCAGGCAGGCCCGATTTTTGATGCGTCAACCGCGCTGGAAATGCTGGGCTTTATGGGCGATGACGTTAAGGAGGGTCTTGCCTCTCACAAAGAAAAGCGCGCGCCGAAATTCCGCAAGGATTGTCCGCTGTAAGGCATTAATAACAAAAAGACCGTCGGGTAATTTCTACCTGACGGTCTTTTTTATTCATCTTTAGCCCAATAGTGCATTCAGGAAAATACGCGGGATTTTCAACCAACTTGGTTTGTACAGAAAGCCAGTCAGCAGTTTGCCGATCTTGTGCTGCTTTTTGTTGGTCACAAACCATGGCGGGCGCGGCAACAGGGTGAAGCTGCCACTTAACAGGTTGCGCGGAAACGGCCTGAACGGGGCTTTGACCACGGTGCGTTCCGGCCTGTCGAACATGAACGAATTATGTACGGTTCCAATGCCGCTTTGTACGTCATCCAGCGTGTGGCCGGGAAAGGCCCCCCAGGGAACCTGTGCCATCAGAAATCCAAGGCCGGTCCAGGCGTTGACGGCGATTGTGCCATAGTGCAGCTCGGCAATCAGGCGTTCGAACTTCTTTCGACCGATTTTGCGAATGGTGCGCGGGTGGATCAGGATATTCGCCCCCAAAGTGCCATGCAGGTTTTCGTTGGCGTATTTGATCACGGCGCGCAAATAGGCCTCGGGTTTGGTTTCGGAGATCATATAGGTCGAGAGCGCTGGTGCGAAAACCTCGTTGTTCTGGAACCACGGGTCGGCACCGTCATTGAAGGGGGCAACCACGCAGGCGGGGGCGGCACCACGGTCAAGCTTTGCCACCTTTTCGGCGTGGCGCTCAAACTCGACCATGCGCTCGGCAGCACCGGGATAATAAAGCTGCCTCGGGTCCATTTCGTGCATCACCTTCTTGACATTTTCCAGCAATGTCCGGGTGCCGACCCAACCCTTGGGCAGCACGACCATTTGACAGGCAACACAATTAAAGCCGGAATTGTATAGCTTCTGGGTGGCGATATGCTCGGCCTGAAACATCAGGTCGGCCTTGCTCCAGGGGCCAGGCACAATGATTGTTGGCGAAACCGTACCCAGCTCGGAGGTTATCCGTTTGGTATTGACCGGCGTGCCGGCCTGTTTGTTTTTCGTCACTTTCTCGCCAGTGCCCCAGACAATCGCGTCATGTGATGTTTCGGCTCCGGTAATGTGGATTTCGGCAATGTCGGGATGGGTGCACAGATACTGGCCGACATCGGCCCCACCTTTGACAATGCGCAGGGCGTCAAGGTCGATCAGGGGTTTCAGGGCAACGCGCAGGAAATCCGTTAGATAGTCATTCACCGGATTCATTTTCAGAATCACCACCTGATTTTCCGTAAACAGTTTCTGAAAACAATCCAGCGGCGCGATCGAGGCGATGTTACCGGCCCCCAGCACCAGAGCCACCTTGCCCTTACGCTTGTCGGTCGGAATATCATAGGCGCTGGCTACATTATCCGCCAGATTTTCGCGGGTCACACCATCCTGCATCCAGACATCGGCCGAGACCCCCGACAGCAACAGCCGGTCCCAGATATTATGCGGGACCACTTTTACCGCAAGGTTGCCATTGACCAGCTTGCGTTTTTTTAAATGATTCAGAAACTTCTTGCCGTCCATCTGCGACAGGGTTTCCATAAGGGCATTGCACCCCCCCCATCACCGCATAAGGCTCCGACAGCCATTCTTCGCCAACCAGCGGAGAATCCGCGGGGATCTGCTTTTTGCGCGCGGCCATCAAGGCCCAGCCTTCCGCAACCAGCATCAGCTGGTCTTTCACCGGCTGCAGAATAGCGATGCGTTCGGAAATCGGGGTTCGTGCCCAACTATCCTTGGCGGTGTTCAGATCGGCCACAGCCGCATCCAGCGCCGAGGTTATATCCCCGTCCATTTCGGCAATGTCTTTCATCTCATGTTCCCCCATCGATCAGGTGATCGCCAAAACGCTCTCGCAGATCTTTTTTCAACACCTTGCCCGTCGCCCCCAAAGGCAGTTCGTCGATAAACACAACCGCATCAGGAATTTGCCAATCCGCAATCCTGCCTTTGAAAAAGGCCAGAATTTCCACCTCGTCCAACTTGGATTCTAACGCCTTGGCCACGATCAGAAGCGGGCGTTCGTCCCATTTCTTGTGTCGGGCCGCAATCGCGGCAGCATTGGCCACGGCGGGGTGGGCAATGGCGATGTTTTCCAACTCCACCGTGGAAATCCACTCGCCACCGGATTTGATGATATCCTTGGAACGGTCGCGGATGACCATATAGCCGTCCGCATCGATGGTGGCGATGTCGCCGGTGTCAAACCAGCCGTCATCGGTCAGGGCATCCTGTTCGGCGCGGAAATACCGTTTTATGATCCAGGGGCCACGCACCTGCAGGTTGCCTTCGGAGGTGCCGTCATTGGGCAGCAGGTTGCCTTCGTCATCCACAATCCTCAGTTCCACCCCGTAAGGCGGACGCCCCTGACCCAGCCGAATATCAGCCTTTTCCTGATCGGATAGCCCGCCATGTTTTTCCAGCAACTGGTTCAGTGTGCCCAGTGGGCTCATCTCGGACATGCCCCAGGCATGGATCAACTCTACCCCGTATTTGTCGCGGAATTCCTCGATCATCGAGGGCGGCAATGCGGAACCGCCAACGACTGTGTGCTTCAGGCTGTCGGGCTTGAGGCCGGTGGATTCGAATGCTGCCAGCAGGCCCAACCAGATCGTGGGCACACCAAGCGCCAGCGTGACCTTGTCGGTGTCGATCAGCCGCGCCAGGCTCTCGCCATCCAGACCCGGGCCGGGCAGCACCAGTTTCGCGCCGACCATCGCCCCGATGTAAGGCACACCCCAGGCGTTGACGTGGAACATCGGCACCACGGGCATCACCGTATCGGTGGCCGAAATGTTCAGAACATCGGGCTGGTTTCCGCCCAGCGAATGCAGCACCGTGGTGCGGTGGGTATAAAGCACCCCCTTGGGGTTGCCGGTGGTGCCCGAAGTATAGCACAGGCTGGACGGGGTGTTTTCGTCCAGTTCGGGCCAGGTGTAATCGTCCTCGCCGGTTTCGATCAGCTCGTCATAGAACAACAGCCCGTCAACCATCGCCGCCGCCTCTTCGTCGCGCGGGCCCATCAGGACAACTGCCTTGACGGTTTTTAGATGCTCGCCCAGTTTCACGGCGACCGGCAGGAAGGTCTTGTCAAGGAACAGCACCCGATCCTCGGCATGGTTGATGATACAGATCAGCTGTTCGGGAAACAGGCGCGGGTTGATAGTATGGCAGACCATACCACCACCGGCCACGCCGAAATACAGCTCCAGATGGCGCAGGTTGTTCCAGGCGATGGTCGCCACCCGCTCGCCTGATTTGACGCCCAGCTTGCCAAGCGCCGAGGCGATCTTGCGTGAATTTTTGGCAACATCGGACCATGTGGCGGTTTTCTTACCGCCGTCGGTTTCGACCGATACGATTTCGGTTTTGCCGTGATAGCGTTCTGCGTGATCGATCAGGGAATTGATCGTCAGGGGCTGGTTCATCATTTCGCCAAGCATGTTCATTTTCCTTCTTTGGCTGCGGCGCGGATCATATCAGCCGCTTTTTCGGCAATCATCATTGTGGGGCCATTGGCGTTTCCGCCGATCAGCGTTGGCATGATCGAGGCATCGACAACCCGCAGCCCCTCCAGACCGCGAACGCGCAATTGTGGGTCCACCACGGCCATATCGTCAACACTCATTTTGCAGGTGCCGACCGGATGATAGATCGTATCGGAACGGGCACGAATGTGTTCCACCAACTCGGCATCGCATCCAGCGCCGCCAATCAGGGCAAGACGGTGACGGTTATCGAAGCCGCGCCCCGGCTCATGTCCCGCGTCACGACCCCCATTGGCGCGAACATGGTCAGGGAAAATCTGGAGAAGGACGGCGTTCGGTTCAGGTTGAACAGCAGGCTGGCCAGTCTTGCCGGAGATCAGGGCAAGGTCACGGCCTGCCTGCTCGAGGAGGGTGAAAGCATCCCCGCCGATCTGGTGGTTGTCGGCATCGGCAGCCTGCCCAATCAGGGGCTGGCGTGCGCTGCCGGGCTGGCCTGCGACAACGGTATCGTGGTCGATGAAAACATGCAGACTTCGGACGATCGCATCTATGCAATCGGCGATTGCGCCAATGCCGAAAACCCGCTGCTGGGCGGGCGGTTCCGGTTCGAGACCATTCACAACGCCATGACCCAGGCCCAGATCGCCGCCAACCACATTTGCGGCAAGGCACTGCCCGCGCTTACGCCCCCCCCGGTTCTGGTCCGATCTCGGAGACATGAAGATCAAGGGCGAAGGGCTGCTTTCCGGCTATGACCGATTGGTCGTCGGGAATGGGTCAAAGACAGGTGAAACTGAGATCCGCGCCATGCGGCAGGATCAGGCGGTTGCCATGGAAACGATCATTGAACAGAATCCGTCCTGATTAAACTCTCTGTAAATGTGGACAGGTTTCCATGCTACCCCTCCGGGCTGGTCAGCCTAGAGAGGTAGGAAAATATTGTCGTCCGCAATAGCCAGATAGCCCTCGCGACTTGTTGTAGATTTAGGCGTCGGGGCCGCTGGTTTCCAGAATTTCCTCTTCCACACGCTGCCAGATATCGAAGGAAATCGGGTTCTCGCTTTCTTCCAGAATATGCCCGACAAGGCCGATGGCCCGCGCCATCACACCAAAGCCGCGCACGATTTTCCACGGAAACCCGAATTCGCAGCAGATCGCTCCGACCGCGCCTGTGGCATTGATTGGCAACATCCGGCCCGATTTTTCCTCGGCCACCGCGTGGATTTTCTGCATCAAGGCGATGTATTCACCGGATTTGCCATTCTCTGCCGCGATTTCAAACAGGCGCGGAGTGCGGGGATCAATCGGTTTGTGCACCGGATGGCCAAGGCCGGGAACGATTGCCTTGCGCGCGCGAAAGCCCTCGACAGTTTCAATCGCCAGCGCATCCAGATCAACACCGGTGCCGACCTTGTCCTGCGGCAATACCTCATAGAGCATCTTTGATGCCCCCTCCATCGAGCCGACAAACACAGTGCCCAACCCGCAAAGCCCCGCCGCAACGGCGGCTTGCAGGGATTCCGGCGCACCCATATAGGTCATGCGCGCCGCAATCGCCGAAGGAGTAATTCCGTGTTCGACCAGCGTGATGACGATGGCGTTGAACACACGACTTTCCTCATCCGTGGCCTTGCGCCCCGTCAGTTGCAGAAACGCCAGATCGCCAAGGTTCATGTGGCCTAGAATTTTATTCGGCAGATCAAGCCCGCGCACCATAATGGTGTCGGCGTTGCTCCAGGCGATATCGGAGGTCAGTTTATCTTTGCGTTTACCCATTAGACAGGATCCCATGAAAATACGTCTGCGGAGACTTCCAGCGGCAGGAAGCTGGATTTGAGCGCCGGAATGGCGTGTTCGGCGATGGTTTCAGGCGTCCAGCCTTCGCCGCGATGCACCGAACGGATCGGGCGCGGCTGGTTGACCAGAAAGATTTCATTGTTGCGCACGGCGAATATCTGACCGGTCACATCAGATGCGGCATCCGACGCCAGAAACGCTGCCATCACCGCCACCTTGTCCGGGGTCATTTGTTTGAGCTTGGCCACGCGGGCCTCCTGTTCCGGCGTATCCACCTTGATCGAGGCGATCATCCGGCTCCAGGCAAAGGGTGCGATGCAGTTCGAGCGCACATTCCAGCGCTGCATATCCAGCGCGATGGATTTGGACAAGGCGGCGATGCCCAGCTTGGCCGCGGAATAATTGGCCTGCGCCAGATTGCCGATCAGGCCCGAGGTTGAGGTCATATGCACCAATGCGCCACTGCCCTGTTCCTTGAAATAATCCGCTGCGGCGCGCGAGGTGTTAAATGCGCCGTAAAGGTGAACCTTTACCACCGCGTCGAAATCCTCGTAGGACATTTTGTGAAAGAAAGTATCGCGCAGAATACCGGCATTGTTGACCACCGCGTCGATACGACCAAATTCCCTGACCGCGACTTCGACCATATTGCGCGCCGCATCACCGTCGGCAACGCTGCCACCATCGGCCACGGCGTCCCCACCGGTGGCCTTGATTTCATCGACGACCTTTTGGGCTGCTGTTTCGCTCTGACCCGAACCTTTCAACGAGGCCCCCAGATCATTGACAACAACTGCGGCCCCTTCGGCGGCTGCAGTCAGCGCGATGTGGCGCCCGATACCACCACCGGCTCCGGTGACCAGCACGACTTTACCTTCAAGAGTTTTTGTCATTTCAGTTTCCTTTTTTACCACTGCGGTATTTGTCCAGACCGCCGCTGTGCATCGTGCGTCCCATCAAGGGCGCACCAATAATTTCTTCGGTTTTCAGGGCGGCGTTGATCATTTTGTCCAGATCAATGCCGGTTTCTATTCCCAGCTCGTGGCACATGAACACCATGTCTTCGGTGCTGATATTGCCAGCTGCCCGTGCATGGCCATGGCCGGCAAACGGACAACCGCCCAGCCCCGCAACCGAGCTTTCGAACATATCTACTCCCATCGACAACGCCGCATAGGCATTTGCCAGCCCCAGACCGCGGGTGTCATGGATATGCATACCGATGCGGGCCTCGGGGGCCATCTCGCGCAAGGATCCGATCATGCGTTTCACGGCCTCGGGATTGCCCCAGCCCATGGTGTCCGCGATCACCAGAATCGGCAACGGGATGTTTTCTTCGGCACATAGATCAATCAGAAAACGGAAATCATCCAGAACCCGTTCCTGCGGTATTTCGCCCTCGTAGTTGCAGCCAAAGGCGGTCATCACATAGGCGGCATCAACGGCCAGCCCCTCGGCCTTGTAAAGACGCACCCATTCGCGTTGTTTTTCGCGCATTTCCAGCGACGAGGCATTGTTGTTGGCCCGTGAAAAGGCATCGGACGGGTAGAACAGCAAACGCGCGTCGATGTCCACCTCATGAGCCGTCAGCGCCTTGCGAAAGCCTTTGTCGTTCAGCCAGAGCGCGGTGTAGGCCACCCCTTCCACCCGCTTGATACGTTCAAACAACTCGCCGGTATCAGCCATCTGCGGCACATATTTGGGGCTAACGAAACTGCCCACCTGAATGCGTTTCAAACCGGTATCCGACAGCATGTCGATCAGTTCGATACGCTGTTCGATCGGGTAAATTTTTTTCTCGATCTGAAAACCCTCGCGCGGGCCTTCTTCGCGGATTTCAACGAATTTGGGAAAATCGCTCATGTTTCTTTACTTTCATTCGGGGTGATTTCCGCGAGGCTTTGCCCGCGATCCACCATTGTGCCTTTTGTAACGGAAATATTGGTGGCGATGCCGGCAGTTGTCGCCTTGATCGGGATTTCCATTTTCATCGATTCCAGAATGGCGACGACGTCACCCTCTGAAACCGCGTCTCCTTCGCAAACCTCAACCTGAACAATCAGGCCGGTCAGGGGTGCGGTTATCAGGCGATCGGCAGCCCCTTGTCCCTCGGCAAAGGCCAGCGCCGAGGCGGCATTGAAACCAAAGCGCGCATCGGCCGTGGTAACTTCGATGTCATCGCCGGAAATCCGCGCCTCCAGCATGAATATCTCGCCCTTGTGGGCGACACGCCATTGCCCGTTGTCGAGCTGAACACAGGTCAGGTGAAGTGGTGTTTCATCGCTGTCAAACACCGTAAATTCGCCGTTGTTACCGACCGGGCCAACCCGCAATTCCTCACTGTCAAAGCCAGCCCCTGCAAGGGTAACACGCTGGGCCGCATCACTCAGTGCATCACCCGTACCCAACCGCCAGCCGGTGTAAATGCTGCGTCGTTCCCACGAGCTTGTGGATTTGTCATTGCGTCCCTTGCAGACAAAGGCCACTGCCGCCACGGCACGCCACAGCGCGGCGTTCGGGTTTTTCGGAGGGGAGGTCAGGGCGTCAATACGGCTGTCAATCCAGCGGGTGTGAACCTTCATTTCGCCAAATTCCGCATTGCGCGTCAGGGCAATCAGAAAATCCCGGTTGGTTTCCACGCCGGTTACAACCGTTTGATCCAATGCAACCGCCAACTGCGCCAAGGCCGTTTCGCGGTTCGGCGCATGCACGATCAGTTTGGCAATCATCGGATCATAAAACGGGCTGACTGCATCACCCGCTGCAACACCGCTGTCAACGCGAATGCTGTCAGGCAGGGATAGCGTCGTGATTGTGCCGGTAGACGGGGCGAACCCGTTGGCGGGGTCTTCGGCATAAAGCCGTGCTTCGACCGCATGGCCGGTGCAGGTAATGTCGGACTGGGTCAGGCCCAAACCGTCCCCTTGGGCTATGCACAGGTGCAGCTCCACCAGATCAAGGCCTGTGATGGCCTCGGTAACGGGGTGTTCCACCTGAATGCGGGGGTTTACCTCGAGGAAAAAATAGTCCTCCCCCGTGACCAGAAATTCTACCGTCCCCAAACCGCGATAGTTCAGGCTTTCGCCCAGTTGCACCGCATCCGCCGCGATCCTGTCCAGCAGGGCGCGGGGCAGGCCCCATGCGGGGGCCTCCTCGATTACCTTCTGGTGGCGCCGTTGCAGGGTGCAATCGCGCTCGAACAGATGCACCACATGGCCGTTTCCATCACCGGCAATCTGGATTTCGATATGGCGCGCATCGGGCAGGAAGCGTTCCAGCAACATACCTTCGGAGCCGAATGTGGATTTGGCCTCGCGCAGGGCGGCCTTGATGTCCTGCATCAGGGTTGCTTCGTTTTCCACCAGCCGCTGGCCGCGGCCACCGCCGCCGCCGACAGCCTTGAGCAAAACGGGCAGGCCCATGTCACGCACAGCCGCCGCGATTTCTTCGGGGTCGGATCTGGCACCGACCACACCGGCAAGCACAGGCACACCGGCAGCAATCGCCGCCTCTTTCGCGCAGGCCTTGTCACCAAAACGGTCCAGTGTGTCGGCGGTAGGGCCAACAAAAACCATTCCCGCTGCCTCAACCGCCTTGGCAAAATCGGGGTTCTCGGCCAGAAAGCCGTAACCGGGATGGATTGCATCCGCCCCCGCCCGTTTCGCAGCCTCGATAACGACATCTGTTTTCAGATAGCTTTCGGATGCAGGCCCCGCACCGATCAGAATCGAGCGGCCGATTTCACGCACATGCAGGGCGTTTGCATCGGCTTCGGAATGAACCCCGACGGGGATAATACCAAGCAAACGGGCCGTGCGCGCGATACGACAGGCGATTTCGCCACGGTTGGCAATAAGGAGCATTTTGATTTTCATGTTGATAATCCCTAAAACCGGAACACGTTGAAATTGGTTTCAACCTTGGGTCGTCGTGCGGCGACGTCCATCAACAGCGACAGCACCTGCCGGGTTTCTGTTGGTGTAATGACGTTGTCGATCCACAGATTGGCGGCGAAATTATAGGCGGTCTGGAAGGTTTCATATTCCTTGCGGATCGGCACCTTGAAGGCTTCCTGTTCTTCTTCGGTCCATGTCTCGCCCTTGCGTTCAAGGATCGTGGTTCTGACCTGTGTCAACACGCTGGCGGCCTGTTCCGGCCCCATGATCGCCGCACGTCCCGTGGGCCATGCAAAAATCGCATCCGGCTGGAACGGACGCCCCAGCATGGCGAAATATCCGGCCCCGTAGGAGCCGCCGGTGATGATCGTATACTTCGGCACCCGTGCTGCCGACATGGCGCTGATCATCTTGGCCCCTGCCTTGGCGATGCCGGAATGCTCGGCCTCTTTGCCGACCATAAAGCCGTTTATGTCGGCCAGAAACACCAGCGGAATATCGCGTTGCACGCAAAGGCTGATGAAATGGGCGCCTTTCAGGGCGGATTCGGTAAACAGGATACCGTTATTGGCAAGCAGGCCGACTTCGTGGCCGTCGATGTGGGCAAATCCGGTCATCAGGGTGTCACCATATAGCGGCTTGAATTCGTGAAATTCGCTGTTGTCCACCAGCCGCGCGATGATTTCGCGGTTGTCGGTGGGGATTTTCGGATCGCGGCTGACGATGCCATGGATTTCCTCAACCGGATAGGCAGGCGGTTGTGACGGGGCAGGGGTTTTGCGAGGTTTGGCCGGCTCGCCCAGATGCGACACGATCTGGCGCAGGATCACCAGCACATGGGCGTCGTCCTCGGCCAGATGGTCGGTGACACCGGAAACCGAGCAGTGCATCTTGCCGCCACCCAGCGTTTCGGCATCAATTTTTTCGCCAGTCGCGGCAAAGGTCAGTTCCGGTCCGCCAAGATAGCTGAACCCCTGTCCGCGCACGATAACCACCTCGTCACACAACGCCGGAATATAGGCACCGCCAGCGGTTGAAGGCCCCATGATCGCGGCAATTTGCGGGATGCCGTCGCCGGACATGCCAATCTGGTTGTGAAAGATCGTGCCGGCCTGCCCTTCGTCGGCAAAAATATTGGCGATGTCGGGCAGGAAGGCCCCGCCGGAATCAACCAGCGTGACCACCGGCAGCCGGTTTTGCCAAGCGATCTTTTGCGCCCGGGTATGTTTCTTGATCGTGGCCCCGTAAAAGGTGCCGCCTTTGATGGTGGAATCATTGGCTATGACCATACAACGGCGGCCCTCGATAATGCCGATGCCGGTGATAATGCTGCCTCCGGGGGGGATGCCATCGAGCTGATCCAGACCGGCCAGATCGCCCAGCTCCAGAAACGGGGTGCCAGGATCAACCAGACGTTCAACCCGTTCACGCGGCAGCATCCGGCCCCGCTTGACATGGAGCGCGCGGGCCTTTTCGCTGCCGCCGATACGTTGCTCGCGGCGCAGGGCGTGCAACTCGTCTATCTTTTCCTGATAGGCGGCAACATTGGCGTGATAATCTTCGGAATTGGTATCCAACGTGGATTTTATTTTGCTCATGGCAGCTCCGGAAACTTTCTCAGGGTCAGGGCAACCTTGGCCGCGCCCGGTTTTTCAAAGGTATCGGCGGCGGTGATGGTTACATCGGCCTTGAAGACCAACGCATCCCGCAGACGGGTTTCTATCAGCGAGATCAGCGCCGCGTCATCGGCGGGGTCGCGGTTTGGACCGCGTTCCACGATAACCTTGAGCGCACCCTGTGTGGTATGACCTTCAAAATCGGCAACCACCCGCATGATCCCGTTGGTTTCGGGGATCAGATCATTGACGATGCTGTGAATGGCCGAGGGAAACACATTGGCCCCGCGCACGATCAGCATATCATCGGTGCGCCCGATACAGCGGATTTTCGGCCCCGTGCGACCACAGGAACACGAGGTATCCAGAACCTCGATATAATCGCCGGATTTGAACCGCAGCAACGGGCTGGCCTGTCGGCCAAGTGCGGTATAGATCATCTCGCCTTTGGCCCCTTTTTCAAAGGGAATGATGCTACCGGTTGCGGGATCCAGCAATTCGGTGATGATGTGGTCCATACTGACCATATGCATGCCGGATTGTTCGTCACATTCGGCCCAGTACGCCATGCCCAGATCGGTGCCGCCGAGCATCTCGCAACATTTGGTGCCCCAGAGTTTTTCCAGACGATTGCGAATGGCCGGAATACCGCCGCCCGGTTCGCCACCGACGATCAGGCGTTCAACACCCAGTTCGCTGGCTTTCACGCCGAGGATTTCTTCGGCCTTTTCACCAAGGTGCAGCACAAAATTAGGCGCCCCGACAATGCAGCGCGGGCGGGTATCGGCGCAGGTGCGCAACAGACGGTCCGCCCCGCCATCCGCACCAATCGGCACGTCCACAGCCCCCATATATTGCAGCGCCTGCATCACCGGAATGCCGCCAACAAACCCTTTTGCCAGCGAAAACCCGTGCAGAACTAAATCCTGCGGGCGTATGCCGTTGGCAAAGAAACACCGTGCCGACATTTCGTTCCAGATCACGACATCCGCTTGGGTCAGCGCCACATATGAGGGGCTGCCTGTGGTGCCGGACGAGGCCTGCATCTGGATCACATCGCCCATATCCGCCGCAAGATGGTGGCCAAAGGGTTTGCTGGCAGCAAGGCTTTCGCGGATTTCGGATTTAATGGTGTAGGGCAGTTTTTGCAGGTCTTCGATGGTCTGGATTTCGTCGAAACCCACACCGGCTGCGGCCAGTTTGTCCTGATAGAATTTCGAATTCGCTTTCAAATAGCCCATCTGCGCGACAAGTTTTTTCTCTTGCACGAGGTGGATCTGGTCTGGCGGGGCCTTTTCAATTTCATGCCAGCAGTCCGCCCCTGCCTTGTCCGGAGCATCCGCACGTCGATAACGCATTCCATATTCCATCTGTTCATGCCTTCCTAATATGACCGCGGCAAACCCATGACCGATGCCCCGATATAGCTGAGGCACAAATCGCGGTTGACCGGTGCCGTGCGCAGCAACCGCATCAGCGGATACATTTCGTAAATGCCGGTGTCTTCGGTGAAACCGGAACCGCCGTGGGTCTGCAAGGCGGCATCAACGGCCTCTATTCCCGCCTCGGCGGCAGCATATTTCGCCATGTTCGAGCTGGCCCCGGCGGGCAGTTTGTTGTCAAACTCCCATGCGGCGCGGCGAGTCATCAGGCTGGCCATTTCGATGTTTGCATAGGCCTTGGCCAGCGGCAGTTGCACCCCCTGATGGGCCCCGATCGGCTGACCGAAGACCTCGCGTTCATTGGCATAACCTACGGCCTTGTTCAGCGCAAACCGCCCGATACCACAGCAGAGCGCGCCCAGAATGATCCGTTCAGGGTTGAGCGAGTCAAACAGGATGTCAAAGCCCTTGCCGACCTCGCCCACCACGTCTTCGAGGCCAAGTTCCACATCATCAAAGAAAATGGTGAACTGTTCCTCGGGCAGGGGGATCGAGATTTTTACGCGCTGCAACTCGACCCCTTTCTTCTTCAGGTCGACAACAAACAGGGTGAACCCGTCGGTTTTGCGATCCACCTGATCATGGGGTGTGGTGCGGGCTACCACAAGACAGTAATCGGACACATCCGCACCGGTGATAAATGTTTTTTCGCCGTTCAGACGAAAACCTTTGCCGTCCTGTTTGGCGAATGTTTTGGTCTTCATCGAATTGGAGCCAGCACCCGGTTCTGTAATGGCAAAACAGAACTGGATATCGCCCTTGCAGGCGGCAGGCAGCAATTCGTGTTTGTGAAAATCGGTGCCGTGACTGCCCAGATGCGCCATCGACATGGTCGGACCAACCACCATCATCAGCAGTGGGATACCATGGTTCGAGGTGCCCTCCATGAACAATGACATTTCGGTCATGCCCAGACCGGCACCGCCGTATTCTTCGGGCACCATAAGCCCCAGAAACCCGTCATCGGCTATTTGGCGAAACATTTCCTTGGGGAAGGTATGCGCGCGCGCATGTTCACGCCAATAGGCGTTGTCATAGCTTTGTGCCAACTGCCCGCCGTATTCGTAAATCTGGCGTTGTTCGTCGTTCAGGGTAAAATCCATCCTGTCGGCTCCTATTGCTTGAATTGCGGTGTGCGGTGGTTTTCAAAGGCATCCAGACCCTCGGCCACATCGGCACTGGGCAGGGCGCACACGGCGGCATCGCGTTCAAGACGCATTTGCTGATCAATGGTCATATCCGCGCCCTCGCGGGCCAGCCGCTTCATTTCCGCAATGCCGGGGCGGGAACGGGTGGCGATGGTCTGGCAATATTCCAGCGCCGCCTTGTGCAGGTCTTCGTCCGCGACAACGTAATTGACCAGCCCCGCATCGCGCGCCTCGTCGGCCGTTAGCCAGCGGGCCGAGAACATCAGGTCAAGCGCACGCCGCAGGCCCATCAGACGGGTCAAGCGCTGGCTGCCGCCCCACCCGGGGATCAGGCCGAATTGCGCATGCTGGTCGCCAAACTGTGCGCCCTTTGCGGCAAAGCAGATATCCGCCGCCAGCATCAGTTCGATACCACCGGCCAGACACAGGCCCTGCACCGCCATGACAACGGGCAGGGGGCTTTGTTCCAGTGCGCGCAGGCTGTCCATGCCAAAGCCGATGAAATGATCCAGCGCCGCCGGATCCTTCATCTTGCCTTTAACCTCGAGCAGGTCGGCGCCGGTACAAAAATGCTTGCCTTGCGCACGGATCAGAATGGCGCGCACATCGCGGTTGTCCTCGAAACCGGCGCGCGCCGATGCGATCAGCTCGTGCACTTCCAGCGACAGACAGTTGAATTTCTCGGGGCGGGCCAGTTCGATAATGCCGACATTGCCTTCCACACTCACTTTGACCGGATCACTCATTTAGCGGCTCCCTTGTTCTGGTTGGCATATTGCACCGCAACACGGCCGATTTTTTCGCGGGCGATCACCAGTTTCTGGATTTGCGCGGTGCCGTCACCGATTTGCAGGCCCAGCACGTCGTTATAACGCTGATGATGCGGCAGGTCGGTGGTGTAGCCGTAATGGCCATGCAGGATCAGGCATTGGTGGATGATCTCGCAGCAGGTCTTGGGCAAATACCATTTGCACATGGCCGCCTTGTCGGTATGTGGCAGGCCACGGTCGCGCATATCCAGCGTGTAATAGCATAGCTGGCGCATCATGGTCAGTTGGGTTTCGGCCTCGGCCAGCGGGAAGCTGACGCCCTGAAACTGTGCAATCGGGGTGCCAAAGGCTTCGCGTTCCTGCACATAGGCCCATGTTTCATCAACCGATGCCTGCGCCGCCCCCAGACACTCCAGCCCGATCAGCGCACGGCTGTAATCAAAACCGGCCATGATGGTGCCAAAGGCACGGCCTTCCTCGGCCATCATGTTTTCGTCCGGCACGAATACGTTATCAAAGAACACCGAGCCACGGCCAACCGGCTTGGTGCCGATGTCATCGAAATGCGTACGGGTGATGCCGTTGGTGGTCAGATCCACGAAAAAGGCGCTGACCCCGCGCGATCCGGTGCCCTCGCCGCCGGTGCGGGCGAAAATCACCGCGGCATCGGCCTGTGAGGCAAAGCTCATCGAGGTTTTCTCGCCGTTCAAGCGCCAACAGTTGCCGTCTTTCACGGCCTTCAGCTGTAGACCGGCAGCATCCGATCCGCCGCGCGGCTCGGTCAGGCCCAGCCCCAGCACAACATCACCGGAAATCACCTTGGGAACCCATTCTGCGGCGATCTCTTTGGACGCATGTTGTGCCACCATCCCCCCCATGAGCGAGCCAAGCAACTGAATATAGCTGGCGTTGAAATCGCTATAGGCGATGGCTTCGGTGATAAGCCCCGAGGTGACTGCGCTTTCGCCCATACCGCCGAATTCTTCGGGCAGGTCAGGGGCGATCAGGCCAAGCGCCCCCATTTCACGGATCAGGTCGCGGTCAAAAATGTGGCCCGCCGCGCGTTCCAGATAGGTTGGGGCCAGTTTTTCGCGCGCAAAGCGTTCGGCGGTTTGCTGAAATGCTTGTTGATCTTCTGTCGGCTGAAATTGCATGGTTTGATCCTCCCGAGATCAAGATTCCCTCTTTTCAAAAAACCTAACAAATGTTAGAAAGTCAATCAAGCCAGAAACGGAGACAGATATGAACAGCACGCAAACTGCCGATAAGTTTGACACATTGTTATCCCCCTTGCGGGTCGGGGCGCATGAATTGCGTAATCGGGTCATTATGGGGTCCATGCACACCCGTCTGGAAACGCAATCAGACCCGATCAATAAACAAATCGCTTTTTATACCGAGCGCGCGAAGGGAGAGGTCGCCCTGATCATTACCGGCGGGTTTTCCCCCAATGATGCTGGCTTGTTGGAACCGGACGGACCGCGGCTGGATGATCCGAAACTAGCAGAAGAATTGCGATCTATTTGCGATGCGGTCCACGCCGAGGGGGCGCTGATCTGTGCACAAATCCTGCATGCGGGGCGCTATGCCAAAATTGAAAGCTGTGTCGCGCCGTCCCCCATCCGCGCCCCGATCAACCGGTTTGTACCGCGTGAACTGAATGATGCGGAAATCCGCCAGACGATCGAGGATTACGCAACAGCTTCGGCCAACGCACAGGCCGCCGGTTTTGACGGTGTAGAGATTATGGGATCCGAGGGTTACCTTCTGAACGAATTTACCGTGCGTCACACGAACAAGCGGACGGACCAATGGGGCGGGTCTGTGGAAAACCGTCAGCGTTTGCCGGTCGAGGTTGTGCGGGCGGTTCGCGAACGCTGTGGTGCCGATTTTATGATCATCTACCGGATTTCGGCGGCTGACCTGATAGAACACGGTGCCCCGGCCGAGGAAATCGCCTTGCTGGCACAAAAAATCGAGGCCGCCGGCGCTGATATGCTGAACACCGGCATTGGCTGGCACGAGGCTCGCGTGCCGACGATTGCCTATCCGGTTCCGCGCGCGGCGTGGCGGGATGCGGCGGCGAATGTGAAACGGGCAGTTTCAATTCCGGTTGTGGCCTCGAACCGGATCAATACACCGGATATGGCCGAAGATATTTTGGCCACGGGTGACGCGGATCTTGTTTCCATGGCCCGCCCGATGCTGGCTGATCCGCATTTTGTGAAAAAGACGCGCGAAGGGCGAGCAGACGAAATCAACACCTGTATTGCCTGCAATCAGGCCTGTCTGGACTACATTTTTTCGGGCCGTGTTGCAGGCTGTCTGGTAAACCCGCGCGCCGGACGCGAAACCGAATTTCGCGACACACCCGCCGACACCCCGAAACGCATTGCGGTTGTCGGTGGTGGTGCTGCGGGCATGGCAGCGGCGGCCGAGGCAGGCCGTCTGGGGCACAGCGTGACCCTGTTCGAGGCAAGCGAGAGGCTGGGCGGTCAGTTGAACCTTGCCCGCGCCGCGCCGGGTAAGGATGAATTTGATCAAACCATGCGCTACTTCCGAACTGTGATGGACAAGCATGGGGTGATAATAAAACTGGGAACAAGGCCGGACACCAAGGACCTGACCGGTTTTGACCATGTGGCCATTGCCACCGGCGTCACCCCACGTATCCCCGACATTCCCGGTATTGATCATTCGTCCGTGGCTACCTATGCGCAAATCCTGTCAGGAGAGCGCAAGGCAGGTGCGCGCGTTACCGTGATCGGTGCGGGCGGCATCGGGTTCGATGTGGCCGAATATCTGGTCACTGACCAAGCGGAAGCACGGCAGGTGGAGCGGTTCTTTGATGCCTGGGGAGTGGACCCCGAATTTGCCAAGGCAGGTGCTTTGGCTGGCGATCCCTTGGCACCTGTGCACAGCGACCGCGAGGTTACGGTTCTACAACGTAAAGACAGCAAACCGGGTAAATCTCTGGGTGTGTCAACCGGCTGGATTTTGCGCAATGCGCTGCGTAAACACGGCGTGAAAACACTGGCGGGTGTTTCGTATGACCAAATTGATGATGCCGGTTTGCACATTACCCTGAATGGCGAATCCCAAGTGATTGCTGCAGATACAATCGTGCTGTGCAGCGGTCAGGAACCTGTGCGGGATTTGCATGATGCGCTTGTGAATTCAGGCGTTCAGGCCACCATGATTGGCGGTGCGAAAGAGGCTTCCGAGCTTGATGCCCTGCGGGCTATTGATGAGGGGGTGCGGTTGGCGCAAACTTTCTGAGCCATTAAGACGGCTGCTTTAAAGAAAAAGGCCCGCTGTAATAGCGGGCCTTTTTACATTCTGTATGGGTGTTTTATAGCGCGTCGATCAGTGCCGGAACCGCATCAAACAGATCGGCAACAAGCCCGAAATCAGCGACCTG